>Ga0307978_1001592_pt1 | contig 16679 bp, 16 predicted proteins | sample OrgLakmetage1056_FD_203151 | JGI IMG/M metagenome (GOLD analysis project Ga0307978, IMG submission 203151) | Saline water microbial communities from Organic Lake, Antarctica - #1056 | ecosystem: Environmental > Aquatic > Non-marine Saline and Alkaline > Saline | place: Antarctica: Organic Lake...
TGACAATGCTTGTAGCTGCTGCCAAAATAAATCAATCCTCCATTGTGGTTGCCTTTGATCAAACGAGAGTCCCACGGATAATTCAAGTACCAAGCGGTGCTGCAAAATTCATAACGGAAGGGTTCATCATCTGTAGAAACATCCAGGGCGGCACTTTTAATGTTTCTTGGAAACGAAACACGCGAAAAATCCGGGTTTGTTTCCTATGTTTCCTTTTCCCTGTGTTTCGACTTCGACCCTACGTACTAGTAGGAGGACTCTACAAGATTTAATTGTACGTACGTCAACAATTCTGATCTTCAGAATTTTGCGTTTCAAATCAGTACATGTACCAGGTCGAAGCTTTTCAAAGGTTGGAGAGAGTTTGGAGAGAGTCTAAAACTTTAAAAAAAATACCCGAGCTCTTAAGGTTTCCTCCTAAGGATTGGAGAGTTTGGAGAGTCTACAACTTAATTAAGCCCTGCAAAGCAGAAGGGTATTAAAGCAATATGTATACTGAACTTTTTTTTCCATTGAGTTCGTCCGATCGTCCGAAGGTTGCGAAGCTTTCGTCTCAAACGCTTCGAGTTCTACGTTAACTTTGCGAAGCTAAAGAGAAGGTTGCGAAACTTTCGACTCAAACGCTTCGAGGTCTACGCGAACTTTGCGAGGCTCTCAACTCTAATGAGTGTGAAATTCGTGGTTGCGAAGCATTCGTCTCAAATGCTCCGAGGCATACGCTAACTTTGCGAGGCTCTCAACTCTAATAAGAAATTTCACAGTGTGCAATTCGGAACGCTTCGAGTCTACGTGATCAATGCAAGGCTCTCAGCTCTAAATTTTACAAGTGTGAAGGTTGCGAAGCTTTCGTCTCAAACGCTCCGAAAGAGCTCTTCGTTTCGAACTCTTCGTAGGCTACACCAACTCGCGAAGCTTTCAACTACACTTCACGGTGTGCAGTTCATACATGGCTTCACTACGACCTTAGTTATGCACCAAGCGCGTCTGATGTTGCCTCTCCGTCTCCAGAGTTTCAGTGGAGTCACTCGTATCTGGCCATTTGGAGAACTCATAATTCCTCTGCTGCACGCATTTCCAGCTCCGAGTCATCTTCCTCATTCGAAATACGACACTCAAATGACCCAAATACTCCTTGAGGAATACATCTTTATTTCCCATCGTTCGTAAATCTACGCAGAGTGCGTTTTGCCACCACCACCACACCTTCTTGACTTTCTTGATGACTTCCTCGATCCTCGTCGACTCGGCGAGGTCGGCGATGCAACTGTTTTAGTTGGTTTTAGGTTATGCTTTCTCTTAGCGACTTAAGCTACTGCTAAGAAAAATAGCATTTATTGATCATTTCTCCGCTTTCTCGTAGACTTGCTAGTAGTTTAGTTGCTCCTGTAGCTAGCAGTGCTTGTTTAAGAGTTGACATACAAATTGCTAGCACAATGGACGATCTCGATGCATGTCTTTTTGAGATGGATGCTGCTGTTCGCATGCCGGACAATGGCACCGAAATAGGTGACAATGCTGACGCAGGTCTCCTAGATGACTGTAAACCTAGTGAGGATTCTGGGACGTTATGTGGTATCAATAGCAGCAGCAGCAGCAGCAGTAATGCTGATCATGAACAGACCACTGACCTATGGGATCCTTCTGCGAAACCCCCACCGCTACCACGGGCCATGCTCTCAGTTGCATCAACTGTGAAGACTGCTCCATTCCCGCAGGTACTGGAAACAATATCTTGGGGCTAGAGAGAGCTATTTGCGCATCAATGTAATGTGCTACTTAGTCGTAGATGGAACGCGCAGCGACCCGTATACCTGTCAAGCCTCAATGGAGTTTTCAAATAGTGTCTAATATTTCTTTTCACTGTCCTTACACACGTACTAGGTAGAAGCTCTGCGGCTCAAAGCAGTGGCCGGGCTCTTGGCGTGGACGAACAAAGAATGCACCCGCGCGGGGGTAGACTTCCGCACCCCCACTTTTGAGCGCTGGCTCATCACTGCTCGCCACCGCCAGGTATGCAGTTTGCTTTCAATTGATGAAGAACGATGCCAACTATGAAAATCACTCTTTTGTTTTAGCCTCGGTGTACACTGCTATCAACGTTCACTACTAGAGTCCTCATTTGTCCACGATTATTTCACTCTTTCTGCCATTACCTCCATTCCTAATTCCAGGCGGAACGTGAGAAGCTGGCCCATAGTTCGCCAAAAAAGGCCACTGACCCAGTCCTACCTTCTGCACCAAAAACTGACGAGGCGTTTCTTCTAGGCCAAGGTATATGTGAACTTCCAATCAAGAGCTTCAAGTTCTCGCTTGTTCTCGAAGCAAATCCTTTTTATTTTGAAAGTATCAGCTTTCATTATAAAGCTAACTTTTTAGGCAAATACTTCCTGCTTTCTTGTTATCTTGCGTGATTTAAATTCCCATGTAACTAATTCATCAGAGTTGGTTGAAAACGGGGCATCGCCTGAGTTCGCTCTGACGCTCACAGAAGAACTTCACCGACAGGTATAATCCATGCAGCCTTCTTCAAGCTATCTTTAGCAAGCAGACGACTCATCTTTGAATTGTCGGCCAGTTTGGTGCTATATTCGCCAACAGACAACATTCTACTTTCGTGCTTCTGTCCTTTCTTGCTAAAGGAACACCATTTCGCATTCTCGTGACGCGCACTCACATGTTCCATTTGCTCCTATTATCTATAGACGGCTCGCGCGGCGGCGGACGTTATTCAGGCCTCTCAAGCTGCGGTAGAGAGAGCCAACAAACAGAAAGTCACTGGCGGTGGAAACAATTTCCTAGAAGTGCGTATCAGCTCCGCTCCTGCGGCTGCAGCGTTTACTTCGGCGGATGTTTTCGCAAAGAAGAAACAGAGAAAACAAGAGATGGAAAAAGATGCCCAAGAATTGGACGACGAAGATATTGGAAAGAAAAAGAAGAAATTAGGGTCGACAGAAAAGAAAGACGACGAAGAAGAGCCACTGATAATGTTAGAAGCAAAGGGAGGCGCCAAGTCATTCGTAAATCGCGAACATTTCGACAAGCTTTGCGCGTTGTACGCTCGCTTTGGCCCTACCACCACTAGTAGCGGCCGTACCCTCACGACATTCGAGCAAAAGCAAAGGCGAGACGCTTCAATTTTATCCATGCTCCAGCGGTTAGTCATCAAGCCAAGGAAGATTTTTTGCACTTAGAAAGAAAAGAATCACACACACGCGCAAAACTGGCAATTTACTTGAAATTTCTTGAAACGAATGCTTTCCCTTGTTGATTAATTTCTTCCTTTCCTCCTCGTCTTCTTGCAAAGGTACCACGCGCTGAGCGGCGGTGCTACCAACGGCAGCGGTGGCGGCATGCAAGGCGCTCTGAACGGTGGAGTCCGTAATCTTGTGTGATTTCGCAGCCTTACTGATTGCCTGCAGCTTCGACCTAATTATTCAATTTGTAGTCCTCGACGTCGATTTGCTCACTTGTTCTTTTGTTCTCGCATGGAATTACTTCCATCTTACAATCTTCTATTGAACCGCCAAGAATAGCGCACCTGCTTAATTCCACTCATGTTCTGAATGCATGTGTACATGTATGCGCAGGTTCTCTGTTTCACGTGCTCCACGAAGAGTTGGGCGTGTCATTGGAGTGTTTTGCTTCTCCCTTGAACTGTTACTTCGGCCGGTACTGCTCGGCGTTCCGAGACCTCGACCCGTGCTTCGGCTCCCTCGGCTCGTTTTTCGATTTTCACCCTACTGAGGTGGGGGTGGGCGGCTGAACGCTTGCCATTTTTTGAGTGCATCTATGATTTGCTTGATTTCCATAGGTACTTTTTGATTTTTTCTATAATCAAATTTACACTATGTCTGGTCCCTCTCCTATTTCCGAAGCTATTTACACTGTGCACACTCGTCCTATTGTGGCCGTGAATGCTGATTGCGTTCTCTGCCGCCTCGTCTCTCTCTTTTTTTACAGGGATCTTTTGAAGCCAACCCTCCTTTCGTGCCTGTAGTGATGGAAGCAATGACGTCTCACATCGAATCACTACTGGCAGCATCATGTGGAGGAAGCCACCATGGTGGCGTCAGTAGTGGTGGTGCTGGCAAGGTGGGGCCCCCTTCGTTTCTGTACACGTTTCGGGCCCGGAGAATCTTATTCATTTGAATTCTAGGTAGATAAATGCATAGCGATTTCGCTGCTCATACTTCTCTTGTTTTGTCGTGCGCGCGCTTGACTCCCTACTTGTGACTGGCACGATTCTTTCTGTGTGTGCGCGCGTGTATTTCCTTTGTCTATTCCCATGCGTGTAGGCCGCTGACGAGTTGCCGGTGGCCTATCCCGACGGCACTTATCCCGACGGCTCCTCCCAACCTCTGTGTTTCGTGGTCGTGATTCCGCTTTGGACCCCACCCAACGCCTATGATTTCAACGGCAATGATGGAGACTTCGCCACTACTCGTCGCGCGGTGCGAGCAGCGAGTGGTCTGAGCTGGCAAGCGCTGCGCGGATCCACCTTCTTGCGCAAACACGTGAAATTGGCTGCTCAAGCACACGGGTGAATTTGCCAGCAGCAACAGCTTCGTTTCCTTAAACATTTTTCTTCTCCATCTCTTTTTTTTTGCCTCCATCTTTGGGGCGCACAATCCCACTCATCACTTTTTTTTCATTCACTTTTAGTCATTTTAATCGCCCTTGTGCATATCGTAAAACATGGAAATTGGTGTTGCTTTAACTTCCAGGTATGTGGAAGGCAGCCAGCACGTGCGCACCACGCGCTACAAAACCAGCCGGTTTGACTCGTCCATTTTCGTGCTGCAAAACGACGCTGCGGCTCGGAAGTGGCCCTGCACCAAGGCAGTGTGCGCTCGTTTGCGGGGCGCGTTCAAGAGCAAGTTCAATGAAGAGCTGGAAGCTCGCAAAGGTGTGAACAAAAGTAGCAGTGCCCCTGCTGGCAAAGCGGCAGTGGTGCCACAACCGCACCACGAAGAGGGAGTAATTAAAAAGAAGATTGGAAAAATGGGAGGTACCGTTGATAGCATCACAGTGGAGGAGAAACCTGTTAAAAACGACAAGGCAACGAGCAAATCAAAGAAACGCACCACGAACTCTACAGTGCCTTCTTCAAGGCCTGATATTGCCCCGAAGACAAAAAAGAGCAAAAGAGAGGCGAAATCCCATAAAGCGAAACACTACGGTCTGATATAAGAAATCTACGCAAAAGTCACCTATATCGATACGCACGCGCTTTGTAATTTATGGAGTGCGCTTCCCTCGGCGAAATAGCGCTAAATGCGCCACTTTTTGCGTTTAAAAAAACAAGGCAGGGTACAAGGGCAGTGCCATGTGCCATATCACCCCAGCCACAGCAGTGCTCAGTGCTAAGTGCACATGCGACTAATTACAACTGCGCTTCCTATAACAGAATAAACGGCAAATTGGCCTCATCTTATAGTAGCTCGAAGTCAAAGTTCTTATTTGTACATTGAACTCCTGCTGCTTACTGCATAAGCTATTCATGTACAAAAACTGCCGACATGTCCGCGTTGGGTTATCGGCATCCCGCCTTCTGCGATAACCTCGACTATTCACTATTCAGCCCTTCATGTGCCAAGTCCACGTACCAAGAAGCTCCCTTTAAAAGCCAGTCATCAAAATATTCGAACATGGCCCGCTAAGCTATTAATTCGTTGCTTTCTGTCGGCTCCATCGAACCCGCGTCACCGCTCCGCCCCACCACGCACACGAAACGCCGAGACCAAAGAGGAGCCACTCGCTGTGAAAACTTTCCAATCAGGATACTGTTAAGCGATCAATGCAGTCTTTGAGTTAGACCAGGTACCGTTATGAACACAGTAGAGGGTAGTTCATCTTCCTTGTATTTTCCACACAGTCGTCCACTTTCCACTTTCACCACTGAAGTGCACCCTCCATGACAACCCCATCAGGGCAGCATGATGACTAACACTCGGTGGTCGTGACATACTTTAGGGATACATATTATTCATGCACCCTGTTGTGCCCTGCTCTCTTTCCTTGATGGCGTCTTCTCTGCCGAGCTCAAGGCCACCGAAGACGATATCGAGCTGGCTAGCTTACTCCTCGATAGTCAACAAAAACTTTAAACACGGTGTCAATCATGATGCTTTGCTACGCTGCCAGCTGGTAATGTGTCACGACAGTAGCTTAAAGTTGGAATCAGCTCGCAGCATTGTGCAAACTTCTTTGTCCAAGGGGCACTAGGTTCCAGATCGAGCGCGTCGAACTTGCGGAACATTTAGATATCGACCCTCTTTTGTAAGCCATGGTACCGAGTATATTTAAGCTATTCGCGGATGCCTGCTCGCACGTTCTTGGTTCGTATTGATTGCATCCTAGGTCATCCAATTTTCACGTCGAGCGCGTTGGTCTTGCTGCGCACACCAACAAAGGAGGTGGAGGTTGAGCAGGAGAAGGACGAGGATGATGATGACGGGTTGAGATATTGGTTAACATAATAACGCATATCTTCTGCAGAATGCTAAGCCTTTGCGCTTACTATTGCATAATTCGAAATTTCTAAATTCTAGAAGAGAAGTGCAGCTGAACCATCAGCAAGGTCAGAGGTTTCGACCTCAGGCGAGTGGGCTTGGGGCTGGACGGGAATATGGTGAAAGTAAAATGCAGCAGTCTAGACAGAGAATAAAGCGAAGATACCCGCGCTAGAGCGTTGTTTATCCATAGTTATGCCCCATGAATTCTCAATCTATAACTTAAACGCTAGTCCACTGCGCAGTCAGGTCGCCCAAAGCCTGTGCCGGTGTAGCTTCTTGATAGATAGATTTTTCTGTTTTCATGGTGTGCTCCATCTGTACTGTACTGGTTGCGTACTGAAAGGGGTCTCAGGATGATTTTTTGTATCCCCAAAACGACTCTGTTACCATAAAGTAGGGTAGCAGGGAAGCATTTTGCGCTATTTTTCGGCTTTGGTAACAGCGGCCTAGCTGAGTTATGGCAGGTCAAAGTTGAGGTACCCCGGATTTCTCATGTAAAACCGCCTTTTGGGATTTTCCCTCAAGAGAGGGCTCATTGGAGCCGGGTCTGCCCTCAAAGACCACCAAAAAGAAGAAGGCTTCATAATCCATTTTTAGCTTGATGATAGGATTATCATGATAATTCTACGTGTATTTTTCGTTGAGTCATAGGCCGTGTAAATTTATGATAATTATAATCACAACTGAAGACAAAAGTGTGCGTATTTTTATGAAAATGCGCGCCATGCCACATATCTTGCCAAATTTCGCCTATATCAATATTCGAATGAACTCGCGGTATTTCCCGAGAGAAGGCGCTTTTTATTTGTGGCTATTAATCCGGAGATGCCGCAAAGTCAAAGAGGCGAAAACACGAATTGCTGAATGGCCAAAATGAAGTCATTGCTTCAGGCCACCATCTCCCCTTGAGTGAGTGAACGTTAAAAACTTAAGTATAGTTTGCTTCAGTTAGTTGTTTCGGTTGAAGTGGTAACATGCTTCAGGGCATGCTTCCCACCCTGGAAGTTCTGCAATGATTTCACCCCCGAGACTGTCGATGGACCGTACAACGCCGTCTGACATGCAGCGCTTGTAGGGCTTCTTTGCCACCCATCGGCATGTGTGTTTTTCAGCATTCGTTTCGTACCTGCAACACAAACCGAACATCAAGTAATGAACCTAATTTGGGAACCAAATCTCTAGCGAATAAGTCAGATACCACTCTTGAGATAAACGAATGGAGAAGGAATTGCTTGAAATGGTTTATCGAATTCCTAACAAGTAGTTTTTATGACTTACCAGAGGCTTTCGTCCATAACTTCCATTGGGCATAGTTCACATTTAGGGCACTCTTCGCATGGTGTAAACGCTACAACAGGACTTGTGGTAGGCAACATCGTAGGGGAAGCTGAGGGGACCGCTGTTGGAGATTCAGTGGGTGAAGAAGTCGGTGCTGCGGTTGGAAGAGCCGATGGAACTGCTGTTGGAGATTCAGTGGGTGACGAAGTCGGTGCTGCGGTTGGAAGAGCCGATGGAACTGCTGTTGGAGATTCAGTGGGTGACGAAGTCGGTACTACGGTTGGAAGAACCGATGGAACTGCTGTTGGGGAAGAAGTCGGTGACGCAGTGGGTGATGACGACGGCGAAGACGTTGGTGCCAGAACGCCTGGACGACTTCTAGCACAGCATGCGCATCCACCAGGTCCTGTTTCTGGCGCCGGTGCATCAGAGCCTTCACCGCCACCCCACGATGTATCGCCGCCGCCCCAGGAATAATCATCGTTTGTGTCGGTTTCACCACCAATATTGCCATTGCACAAACAACACTCCGGTGTCGGCGATGGGGTTACTGAAATAACTCCAGTGTCTTTATCGTCATCATGTGAGGGAGTTGGTGAAGGCGTATCACCCTTGCCAACAATCTCTCCGGTACCAGCAGATGTTGGCGCGCTGATCGGTACCTGTGTTGGGGCAAGAACAGGACTTGCTGTTGGTGCAGGAATAGGAAAAAACGTAGGCGCAGGAATTGGCAAAGTGCTTGGTACTGGTACTGGTGGTTGCGTTGGAGTCGGAATTGGGAGTGCAGTAGGTGCCGCGCTAGGAAGAGAACTAGGTTGCTCTGTTGGCGCCTCAGTCGGAACAACTGATGGAGCAGCTGTTGGTGAACTCGACGGGGCGCTCGTTGGTACTGGGTAGGGAACAGCAGTCGGTGAACTTGACGGAGACTTTGTGGGTGCCGAGTATGGAGCACCAGTAGAAGTGGTAGTAACGATAGGGGCCAAAGTAGGTGTTGCCGTGGATCCTGGATCGGGATGCGGGTCCTTTTCGTCGCACATGCAGCCGCTCTTCGTACCATCGTCCTTCTTCAAACCGTACGATGGTTCCTTATCATATGCCGCGCCACCCCCATCGTCGTCGTCATTATAGTTGTTGGTTCCACTACTGCCATCATCGCAAATGCATGGAGTCGGTGGTGGAGATGCAGGTATCACTGCTGGGGTTGGCTGAGAACTTTCGCCTGATGGCTTATCGATCTCATCAACTTTTGTGGGAGTTGGGCAAGGTGTAGTATCTCCTCCAACGGGATCGCCATCTTCAGGAGAGGTCGGTGCAGAGATTGGAGCTTTTGCTGCTGGCATTGCCGTTGGGGAAGAAGTAATGTCATCATCACAGATACAATCGTCAGCATCATCAGCTTCAATTTCATCTTCTTTGCTTGGTTCCTTGTCGTTGCGCGCGTCGTCTCCACCTTTACCACCTTTTTCTCCACCGTCTCCACCATTATCTCCGTTGTCTCCATTTTCTTTCTTGTCACCTTCGTTTCTATTGCTGTCTCGTCCACCACCACGACCATTCCGGTCGCCGCGACCACCACGACCGTTCCGACCACCGCGACGACGACCACGACGCTCATCATCGCAAACGCATTCGTTCGGTGACGGGGTTGCTGGCACTACTGCTGGAGTGGGCTGAGAAGTTTCGACGAGAGGTAAAGAGATATCACTGCCGTTGTTGTCAGGTGTTGGTGAAGGCGTGTCGTTCGCACCAGGTTTTATGTTGTCGCTCCTGGGGAGCGTTGGTGCCAGTGATGGAGCTGGCGAAGGTGCCTTAGACGTCTTTTTCTTCTTGTGGTATCTTAAGCCACGTAGAGACTTATCCCATGTTGCCTGAAATTTGGCACACAGTCACACAAACGTTGAGAGAGAACTCACTCAATGATTACGATACATCATTTGTGAGCGCAACAAATACCTCGCACGGCCACGACACAGAAAGAATAAAAAGAAGCAGAGTCGCGAACTTGAGCATGACCTGTTCAAAGAGTTTCGAAAAGAGCTCAGGCACAGATGTCAAAGGACTGATGATTTTTACAACAGCGTGAGAGTAAGTTAAAAATGATGATACAAATACAAGCTTTCGCAGAATGCATGTCATTCTACTCATCCATTTTTGAATTCATTTCTTGATTACACATCAATTCATAGTTGAATTTCCCACGCAGATAAATAGGGCACTTGAATGAAAATACGAAGAGAGTGAAAGCAGTGTCTTACTTTTGTGTTACGTTGTCGGCAAAGTGGTAGATTATGCTAATATGGGCCTTCGTTCGTAGAAACAGAACGGAACGAAGAACGAATTTCACGTCATTCCTGTAGTCTTGCGTGCTAGATTTTGTTTCTTTGATTTTGTTTCTTTGATGATTCGTTTACTTTTACATGGCCTGAAGATTGTTTTGGTATCACGCGACAATTTCAAAAATACACAAAGTGTCAACAGGGGGTACCGTATTTGACGTGGGTCCCCTGGTGGTAAAAATCACAATTCATAGTTGAATTATAAAATTAGTTCAGCTACTTTGTATAGCCATGTAAATGATATTTATCCGAGCTTTACCGCCGCGGTGACAGGAATATCAATTAATCAGTTTGGATTACGGATTGTTGAGTAGCACCAACAAAGTTTTTGATCAAGGACACACAACTCCATTTGTGGCGTCAATTATGATGGTGAGAGAAGTACAATTCGAAATTAAAAGCAAACAGTGCCTCACACAACAACTAAATCTGCGATTTGCGAGACAGCTAAAATATTCTGACAGAAGCGTTACCATTTTTCATGGTTAAGTCATGAGCTGGTCATGGAGTTTAGAGCTAAATGATTCAATGGGAATTTCTACATGCAGCATATTATAGCACCACTCCACGCAATCGCTCAGATTCAGGTGAATTGTGGTTTGCGCCTTGAAGGAAGTACAAAAAAAGCGCCTAGGTATTCCCTGCCTGAGGTCTACGGCTGATCATTCAAAGACGAATTATATAACACGGAACTCGATATGCCCCCTAGTCCCCTAGTCTTTATCTTAGAGCTTAGCTTAGCAGATCAGTCCGTTCAACCGCTTAATCTCGTGGATCCTAGGGCGCTATGAAGAACCTACTACTTCGATATGGCTATATATAGTAGCTGGATGCGCTTTAAGAATGGCTGATGGAACATAATCTTTGCTCGCGTGTACTTGAGAGCCAAAAGTAACAGGCAGAAGCTCGTCAAGCTGCTTGAAAAATTATGGCGGTCAATATATGATTCAAGCAAAATTATTTTCATGGACAACTGGGAGTATGCTGAAGCTGCCGCTAAAAAGTCTGCCTCTTTATGCTAGGCAGGCATTCGTTCAGATCCACAGCAGTATAGCCTCCATGATAATAAGTGGCTGCGCAATCCTTAAGTTTTGAAGGGGTGGAAAGTTCTTCGAGACTTGATGGAAAACTTGCAGGTGGACGCGGGCCTAGCGTTGTCAGCGATCTCCTCAAAAGCCGTCTAGCGCACTGCCCAAATGCATCAGCAGAATCAGATTGTGCTGAGGGACAACGGCTGCGTCCAGAATCATCGCTATCACCACGGGACTCAGCATTACGAAAAGTGGATTGGCTCTTGAAAACTAAAGGAGAGCGCTTTTGGTCGCAATTCGCGGCTTTTGGGGAAACCTGATTCCAAAATGAAAAAAAAACAAAACAATTAGTCAAGATTCAGAACTAAATTTGATTCTCTCAAGCACGCTGAATCATATGTGAGCCCCCTAGGTATGCCCACCATGAGGCGTGCTTGGCCTAGTCTTGGCCGATCCGGAAGCCTGCTAATGACGTCGAAGTTATTCACGCTGACTGAACTTTTGCTGGCAACATTGAAATCTTGCTTTCTTTCAAAATATGTGGATGATTTCCAGGAGCGTTCCGGTGATAATGAGCGCGAATTAAGAACCTCAGGTAAGTTGAGAATGAGGTGAAAATCGCGAGCATCTTGTGAAGTAAATGTATTTCGAAATGCAGTAGTGGCGGCTCCAGGAGTATTGACACGAAATGTCGGCTTCTTCGCCACTCTACTATTTGATCCTATGGATTCCACACTGCTTGTCATGTAGTCTACTTTTAGCTTCCGCCTCCCCCGGCATTTTTGTTCATGTTGACTGCTGCCACATGGTTGAATCGGAGGCGGCGTTAAGTATACTGCTGCTTTGTTCTGCGGAAGACTCATAACTCCTCAATGCGACTTGCCGTGAATGTTGACAGGAAAACAATCAAGTTGCTATAGCTTGACTTCTTATGTAGCAGCGCAAGTCCCGCAATATTTGGTGATTGTTTCGGGGGGCGATTCCGGGGGCGAAGTGTGTTTAGTTCACAAAAATCGTACTTTTGGTTGACTTTCATCGACCGTCGGCAAAAAAAATGTATCATTCTGTGGTTCATGTTGTGAGCTCATGGGGGGTATCTTGCCACTTGCTACGTTCTTACCTAGCTAGCTATAATCTTAGGTACGTATGTATTGCAGTAGTACACAGTAATACGTATCTCAAGAGCCCAGAGGAGTCTGTTTAACACAGGCCCCGAATGAGGGTCGGAATCAAAGAGCTAATAGATTGAAACAAATATGAGTAGCCGCCAAGTCAGTTGCAAATACTTCTTCATATGCCATCACTCAAATCCAGTACCCTCAACCAGGAGGGGGGGGCAGAAAAATGAGCCCTGAGCTGGGCTCCCTGTGTAGCTTTTTTTTTTCTAGGGAAGAGCACAGCGAAAAATGGAGTGCCACTGAACTACCAAGCGTATCTGTAATACCTCGTTGTAGACACCATTCATTGTTACGGTTCTTAACAAGTGCAAATAATATGCAAAAAGTCTCGAGTTCGAGAGGCCTTTTCGGACTGAGTAATTTGGGAGATGTCGAGTAGCCATCACAGGACTGGAGCTATAATTTGGAGTCAGAGTCGCATCTCATCACATATAGGCAATTTCCTTAAATGCCACTGGCCATTGCTATACTATTAGATCTTTTCTCTTTGTTGCAATTGGGGCTATTATACATTTCCTAGTAATATAAGATATATTCAGGCGGCAGTATGTGATGTATAATTTTGCACGTGAGCCTGTCAGCTAGCGCCTACGTAGACTCAGTTTTGTTCTGACTGGGTTTGTAAGTAGTAGCCGGAACTAGCACCAGGATAGTTGGTAGGTACCTACGCTAGCCCTAAGTCCGTAGGGCCAACCTGTTCCTGTTCTACCATCCAGCTGATTTATTGAGAATGTTATTGACACATTCTTCTTGGCAAGATTCCTCTACCCGATTTTATTTTGCCCTGATTTTTTTAAAATATGAATCAGGCTGTCGGCACAGGCAGGGAAAGGCTCACTAAATTTCTTCGGAAATTCATGATGCCGTTCTTGAAGGCGCCCCGCCACGGCGATAGAAGTCACCATGCTCCTTGGTTCTCGGTGAGACTCAGCTACACGAATGGCTATTGCCTGTCGAAAAATGTATCAAAAGGTCTGCCTCTTGATGCTTGGAAATAGATCGTTTATATTGGCAGGAGCGAGGTGTCTGTGATAAATGTCAGCACGACCGGTGAAATTTTCCGGTATGGTCGAAAGGACCTTGAGGCCTGATGGCACGCTTTCAGGTGGCCGCGGGCCCAGAATTCTCAACGAACTTGTTAAAAGCCGTCTAGCACATTGCCCATGCGCATCAGCAGGATCGGGAATCGCTGAGGACCGATCAATATACCAGGGGTCATCGCTATCGGTACGTCTCTCAGCATTACGAAAAACAAAGATGTTGTTCGCAGCTGAAGGAGGACAGCGCTTTGAATCGTAATTGAGGGTTTTGTCATAAACCTGATCAATAAAAATGGACAACTGTGATTAAAATTTCACAGAAATCTTGAAAAGCCAAAATACACCACTCCTAACCCCATCTTCTCCTCTTTTCTCACCATGAGACGTGGTCGGCCCATTTTTGGTCGATCCAGAAGCCCACAAATAACACCAACTTGATAATCGCCCACGAATTGTTCGCTGGTGCCGTGTAAAGAACTTTTACTTTTTGACTGTTTGGGCGGGTTAATACAGCGCTCAGGTGATAAAGATCGCGAACTAAGAACCTTCGGAAAGTTGAGAGCCAGGTGGCATTCGCTGGGGTCTTGTGGAGTCAACGTACTTCGAAATTCTGCTGCCCCAGGGGTCCTAACCAGAAGTATTGGCTTTTTAGCTATCCTATTTGATTTCATCGACTCTGTGTGCTTTGTCGCGCAGTCAGCCCTAAGTTTCTGCCACTGTCGGCATTTTTGGTAGTGTTGACGGTGAGATTGCGATAAGCGATAAGTTTGCAGTTGCTTTGTTCTGCGTACGGTTCATCTCAGGTTTCCAATTCAACGCGAATCGCTGATAACGATAATTTGCTTTGTTTGCATGAGGAGAGGATTATTGTGAATCACGGAGCCTCACGGTGGTGAAGCGTCTGCTGGATGGATGAAAGCTTTGTTGGGAATTGACTTATATCGTCGGCGAAAAAAAAATGAGAAGAAAAAGAATGCCTACCGGTATTATTACAGGGTGTATCTTAGTTACCTCGTTTCCTAATTCCTAAGATTCATAAGTAGATCAAGCACAGTCGTTCCGGAACTTCCGATTTTGCAATACTTCAAAGACAATGTCGGCGAGCTTGCAGCACTGATGGGTTTCGGAGAAGGCATCAAAGGGGCCTTTGCGGATTGGCAGGAACGTAACCGCCAAACCTATGGCCTGCTTATATCCGGCGGCGTGGCAGGCAGCGTCGCCAAGACGGCAACTGCTCCGCTGAGCCGGTGCGCACAGATCGTCCGTGACCCATACATAGCTTTAGTGGGCCTTAGCTCAGCGCTAGCTCTCCTGAAAATTTGACTAGATATTTGAATATTAATCTAAATTGAACTATTTGAAAGTATACGTAGCTGCACGTGCGTTATATTCTGGCTCAATGCATTCTCCTCTCTTGCATTAGTTATCCCCACTTCCCTTGACACCAGTAAAAGCTCACCGTTTCCAACATGCCTGTCTGCTTGTTTTTGCCTCCACGTAGTCTAACGATCTTGTTTCAAGTGCACTCGATGGTGACTACGAAGCCACACGCGCCGCAGTACGCGGACTCGCTGCTAGCTGGCCTGCAGAAAGTGGTGGGGAAGGAAGGCGTGCTCGCGTTTTGGAAAGGCAACGGCACCTCTGTCATGCACCGGTAGAGACGCCAGCTCCTCGCAACATGCCTTTCATGCAACGCCACTACCCTCTCAATTCATTCTATTCGTACCTTCCCAATTAGTTTGGTGATTGATTGCCATTGCTCTTATCCACTGGTTAGGTTTCCGTACTCGGCCATCAACTTCCACGCGTACGAAACGACGAGTTCTGCGCTCCGCTCGTACTTCAGCAGAAACTCCACGAGCATCAGCAACAGTGGCGGGTTCCAGGGGACTGCTAACAGCGGCGCCGAGGCCACCATTCGGTTCATGTCGGGCGCCCTCGCGGGGGGAGTGGCGACGGTGGCTTGCTATCCGTTGGACTTGGTGCGCACCAGGCTCACCACCCAGGTGTGTGTATGTATCCCCAAACCATAAAAAGAGCTTCTCGTTTCTTTCTCTCTTTCCTCTGGAGCTGCAATCCACGTTGCTGGTCTCGCACATATCAAACGCCTCCCATCCTGTTGTGCCTTGCCCCATTGTTTTTAAAAAGGTGTCGGGCTCCCCGGCGCACTACCGCGGGATCGGCCACGCTCTCCAGCGCATTGTAGTCGAAGAAGGCCCGTTCGGCCTGTACAATGGCCTCGGCATCACGCTACTCGTGCAGGTGCGAAGGAGAAGCTCATTGTGTGCTTTCTGATCTGAGTGGGTTGGACTCTGGAAGCAAGTGCACACGTTCGAATCGTAATCTGAATAAGTAGGATGTCAATGGATCAAATACTCTCTCTGCCTGTTCGCACACTCGTGACTGCCTTCTTGTTCACACACTTGTTATTTCAGCCCGCGTGCATACGTTGAAACCTATCTCATGATGTTTTCTTTTCTCCCGCAGGTGCCGAACCTGGCCATCAGTTATTCGGCCTATGGATTTATACGAGACCGCGCTATGAGCTGGATCGAGGCTCAGAATCAGCGCAGCAGCTACAGCGCTTCTACTGCCACTGCTGCAGTAGCTACTGTAGAGAGAGGAGGAAGGTTAAGTGGAGCCGGAGGAGGTAAAGGTGATGGCCAGAGCCCAGCACCTAACCTGGATTCACCTGCTTCGCCTGTTGGTGTTATCGCCCCGGAAAAGAATGATTCGAAAATGAAGGTAGGTGGCAGAGCTGACGCTACGACTGCCGATTCTAATGAGAAAACCAGTACTGGAGCCCCGAAGAAGACCTTAACCCGTCGCTTCACGCGCGTGGGGCCTTCTGCTGAAGACGCTCTGCTACACGACGACGACCATTTATCCCTCTTCGAGCCGGGCGCTGACTCGACTACCGGAGACTACGGGCCGCCACCGCAGCAATGGCAGCTGGAAATACAGCATAGCTCGAATTTGCGCGCCCCAGCAGGCACACGTCAGAGCAGTGAGGGCAGCGGCAGCAACAACAGCAGCAACAGCAGTAGCACAGCTGGTAGGGCTGCTGCCCCTTCAAGTGGTAACAATGGTAGCAGTGGGAGCATGCGCAGTAGTGAAGGCAGCAATAGCAGCAGCAGCAGCAGCAGCAGCAGTGCTAGCGACCGCACCAGCACTGCTAGTAGCGAAGCACAGCCCGAGGGCAATGCCCAGTTGGCACCGGCGCAAATGGCTGTGAATCTGGGTGCGGGAGCGCTTTCAGGGGTCTTTTCGACGCTCTGCATCTACCCTCTTGACGTGATTC
>Ga0307978_1001598_pt1 | contig 16626 bp, 13 predicted proteins | sample OrgLakmetage1056_FD_203151 | JGI IMG/M metagenome (GOLD analysis project Ga0307978, IMG submission 203151) | Saline water microbial communities from Organic Lake, Antarctica - #1056 | ecosystem: Environmental > Aquatic > Non-marine Saline and Alkaline > Saline | place: Antarctica: Organic Lake...
ATATTTAGATACTGACTAAAAGAGTGGTTTTACTATGGCTTTACTTGAAGTTCTCACCTTTCCAGACGAACGATTACGTACCGTTGCTAAAACGGTAGACGCCGTGGATGAAAATATTAAAACGCTGATTGATGATATGTTTGAAACTATGCGTGAAGAACGCGGTATTGGTTTAGCTGCAACACAAATTAATGTGCATAAACGCGTTGTAGTAATGGATGTATCTGACGATAGCAAACAACCATATGTATTCATAAACCCCGTTATTACTAGAAAGGAAGGCACTACCGTTAGCGAAGAAGGTTGCTTATCGGTACCTGAAAATTACGCCAAAATAGATAGAGCAGAAAGTATCACCGTTGAAGCGCTCGACCGTCACGGAAAAGCTTTTACCCTAGAAGCCGAAGGCTTATTGGCTATTTGTATTCAACACGAACTTGATCACCTGCAAGGCAAGCTGTTTGTTGATTATCTTTCGCCTCTTAAGCGTCAGCGCATCAAAAAGAAATTAGAAAAAGAAGCCCGATTAGCCGCTCGTGATAACTAAATGATAGTTGAATGACTTTTTCTATGGAGTACATGTGAGACTCATTTTTGCCGGAACACCCGACTTTGCAGCAGCGCACTTACAAGCGCTCCTGTCCTCTAAACAACACGATATAGTAGCGGTTTATACTCAACCTGATCGGCCGGCAGGTCGGGGTAACAAGCTTATGCCCAGCGCAGTCAAAACGCTTGCATTAGAACATAAAATACCTGTTGAGCAGCCGGTCTCGCTAAAAACACCCGAAGCACTTGCAAAACTAATGTCATTTAAAGCAGATTTAATGGTGGTAGTTGCTTACGGCTTGATTTTACCTAGAGAGATTTTAGACAGTCCTAAATTTGGTTGTATTAATGTGCATGGTTCATTACTACCAAAATGGCGCGGTGCGGCGCCAATACAACGTGCAATATGGGCTGGGGATAGCCACACAGGTGTTTGCATAATGCAAATGGATGAAGGCCTAGATACTGGCGCAGTTTTACTAAAAAAATCACTGCCCATAGATGCTCACGATACGAGTGCGGATGTTTATAGCAAACTTGCCTCGCTTGGCCCAAAAGCCTTGCTTGAAACCTTGGAACACTTTGATGCATTAAGCCCGGTAGCGCAGGATGACTCTCAAGCAAGCTATGCTAAGAAATTAAGTAAGGCTGAAGCAAAATGCGATTGGTCGTTAGACAATATACAACTTGAAAGAAATGTTCGTGCCTTCAACCCATGGCCAGTAGTATGGTTCGAGCACCAGCGCCAACCGGTCAAAGTTTGGCAGGCAATTGCAGTTAATGTACATCATAAATACCCACTAGGCAGTGTTGTAAATTATAGCGACGAAGGACTAGACATAGCGTGTAGCAAGGGTGTATTACGCGTCACGAAGCTGCAATTGGCAGGCAAGAAAGCTCAAAATGTAAAGGATCTTATTCACGGCAAAAGCGATCTTTTCACAGTAGGTGAACTGTTATAATGGCGCGAACGCACGACAAATCAAATCGAAGCGCAATATCCCACCAAGTTCATTTAAGAGCCGACGCGGCTTGGGTGCTATATCAAGTACTAGAGCATGGCAAATCTACACGCGACGTTATGCCTTTGGTTTTTGCCCGCCATCATCAAGCAAAAGATAGAGCCTGGTTGCAAGAAACGGTTTTTGGCGTGTTGCGGGTATTACCTACCTTGCAAACTTGGTTGAGGAGTCTGCTTACTACCCCGCTTAAAAAACAACAAAAGATCATTGAGCATGTCATCATGATTGGGCTGTTTCAACAAGCGTATATGCGCACTTCACTCCACGCTGCGGTATCCGAGACTGTTGACGCCAGTAAAATTTTAAAACAACCTCAGTTAAGCGGTATGGTAAACGCTATTTTACGCAACTTTGAGCGCAATAATGTACAAGAACAGGCAATTGAGGCTCCCCATGCACAAGCGAATTTACCCAAATGGCTTTATAAAAAGTTAGCAAGCGCTTACCCACTACAGATCAGCCAGCTAAGTGCAGCAATGCAAACAAAAGCGCCATTATGGCTGCGTGTGAATCTACAATTTATTTCAATCGAAGATTACAGCAAGCTATTAAATGATGGCGATATTGCCCATGATTGTATTCCACCTAGCGCAATTAAGCTCCATAACTATATTGACGTTACCCAACTACCGTTATTTGACGAAGGCGGCTTTGCCATTCAAGACATGGCCGCGCAGCTGGCAGCAAGTTTACTCTCTATTGAAGACGGTGATGTAGTGCTAGACGCCTGTGCTGCGCCAGGTGGCAAGACCGCAGCTTTGATTGAAGCAAACCCAATGCTGGGTCAACTCTACGCTATCGATAGTGTTAGTGAGCGTAATACTCGTACCTTTGATAACCTCGAACGATTAGGGCACCTTGCACGCCTAGATGACCGCCTACACGTACTAAATCTTGATGCAAGCGATGAAAATAGCTACTTGCAGCTGCCAAAATTTAACAAAATATTGCTTGATGCACCCTGCTCTGCAACCGGTGTTATTCGTCGTCATCCGGATATAAAGTGGCATCGTAAAGCAAGCGACATCGAGACCTTAGTTGAGTTACAGCGTGAAATTCTTGAGCAAACTTGGCGCGCTCTTTTACCTGGTGGCACCCTTTTGTACGCCACCTGTTCTATTTTACCGCAAGAAAATACCGACCAAGTTAAGCTTTTTTTAGACACTCACACTGATGCTCAGCTTGCTCCAATCAAAGAAGAAGAAAGCTCTGAACACCCAGGTTGGCAAATATTACCCGGCGAAGCCGACATGGATGGTTTCTTTTACGCTAGACTGCTAAAGTCCCCTTAGGGAAATGAGAGTAAGAATATGAAAATTATCATCATTGGCGCGGGGCAAGTTGGCGGTACTTTAGCTGAAAACCTAGTAGGCGAAAAAAACGAAATCACCATTATTGATTCTGATTTAGCCATTCTTGAAACGCTACAAAATCGTTTAGATTTGCAGGTTGTCTGCGGTATTGGCTCGCATCCTGATGTATTAAAAAAAGCTGGGGCTGAAGATGCCGACATGCTCATCGCCGTAACGAATAGCGATGAAAGCAATATGATGGCTTGTCAGGTAGCTTATAGCTTGTTTAAAACGCCAACTAAAATTGCCCGAGTTCGCTCCGAGCAATACATCATCTATCAAAATCAATTATATAAACATCAAGATATACCTGTTGACCACCTCATTGCTCCAGAGCAGTTAGTGACCACCGCTATCAAACGCTTGATTGATTATCCTGGCGCTCTGCAAGTAGTTGAATTTGCCGATGGCAAGGCCAGCTTAGTAGCCGTCAAAGCCTATTACGGCGGTTTACTCGTCGGACACGCCCTCTCTGCCTTGAAGGAGCATATGCCTAACGTTGACACGCGTGTGGCTGCGATTTATCGACGTGGACGTCCTATTAGACCCTTGGGCTCAACGGTGATAGAGGCAGACGATGAAGTGTTCTTTATCGCCGATACAAAGCATATCCGCGCGGTAATGAGTGAACTGCAAAAGTTAGAATCAAGCTATAAACGAATCATGATAGCAGGAGGCGGATTAATTGGTGCTGGTCTAGCGAAACGCCTAGAGGAAAAGCACAATGTTAAGCTCATTGAACATGACGCCAAACGTGCACAGTATTTGTCAACCATCCTAGATAAAACCATTGTTTTTCAAGGTGATGCCTCTGACGCCTCTCTGTTATCAGAAGAGAACGTTGAACAGGTTGACGCCTTTATTGCTGTTACTAACGATGATGAAGCAAATATCATGTCTGCGATGCTTGCAAAACGTATGGGGGCACAAAAAGCGATGGTACTTATTCAGCGCAGTGCTTATGTTGATCTCGTCCAAGGCGGTGATATCGATATCGCATTTTCTCCTCAACAAGCCACAATCTCAGCTTTGCTGACCCACGTACGAAGAGGCGACATCGTAAATGTTCACTCATTACGTCGAGGTGCAGCAGAGGCTATTGAAGCAATTGCCCATGGTGATGAGTCAACGTCCAAGGTAGTTGGTAAACAAATTCAGAATATAAAATTACCTCCTGGAACAACCATTGGTGCAGTGGTGCGCAAAGATGAGGTAATTATTGCTCACAGCGATACAGTAATAAAAGCTGATGACCATGTCATTTTGTTTTTAGTAGACAAGAAGTTTATTTGGGACGTAGAAAAGCTCTTTCAGCCTAGCGCATTATTTTTTGGTTAGTCGATTTAACTACGCCAAAATGTAGGTGAAAATAATACTAAAAGGCTAAAAATCTCTAGACGGCCGAAGAGCATTGCAGTAACTAACATCCACTTTGCCGCATCGGAGACCTCAGCATAAGTTCCTGCAACGGCTCCTAAACCAGGACCTAGGTTATTCAGAGTTGCAGCAGTCGCCGAAAACGCCGTTATATTATCTAGGCCAGTACCAATCAGACCAATCATAATGATCACAAACACAATGGCGTAGGCCGCGAAAAAACCCCATACAGCTTCAACGACGCGTGATGGCATTGCTCGGTCGCCTAATTTGACCGCATAAACTGCCTTAGGATGAATAAGGCGGTCAACTTCACGTTTACCCTGTAAGAATAGTAAAAACACTCTAATTACTTTTAAGCCGCCACCTGTTGAGCCTGCACAGCCACCAATGAAGCTTGAAAATATAAGTAAGATAGGTAAAAAAGCGGGCCATTGAGAAAAGTCGGTAGTGGCAAAGCCAGCAGTTGTGCTAATTGAAACGGCTTGAATCAGGGCTTGGTCTAAAGCAACATCGGCACTATCGTAGGCCGAGTAGTATACCAGCACTAAAAAGCACACCGTTATGAGCACAAACTGAATACTGAAGAACGCTTTGCACTCTGGGTCGCGAAAATAGTTTCGTATATTACGCCCACTCACAGCAGCATAGTGCAATGAAAAGTTTAAGGCTGCTATCCATAAAAATATTACACAAACTACATTGACCGCGACGCTATTAAAATAACCAAGGCTTTGGTCATAAGTAGAAAACCCACCTATCGCAATAGTAGAAAATGCATGGCATACGGCATCGAATACATCCATGCCTGCCACCCAATAGGCAAAAGAGCATGCAATAGTTAAGCTAAGGTATATGTACCATAAGTGCTTTGCGGTATCGGCAATGCGTGGTGTCATTTTTGAATTTTTAACTGGCCCAGGGGTTTCGGCTCGGTAAAGTTGCATTCCACCAACACCGAGTATTGGCAACACCGCAACTGCAAGGACAATAATCCCCATACCACCTAACCACTGCAGCTGCTGTCGATAAAACTGAACCGCTTTGGGCAAGAACTCAATACCCTCGATAACGGTGGCGCCGGTTGTTGTTAGACCCGAGAATGACTCAAAAATAGCATCGGTGATGGTCATTTGCGGCTGCTCTAATAAGGCAAAGGGTAGCGCTCCGAATAAAGCCAGAACAGTCCAGAACAACACTACGATGAGAAAGCCTTCTTTCGCTCGCAAGTCACTTTTATGACTTCGATTGGGGTACCAAAACGCTAGGCCGGTAAATATACTCAAAAAGAAAGCAACCACAAACGCCAGACCGCCACCTTCCTGATAAATCACTGAAATCAGTGCAGGAGGTAACATTGTCACACTGAAAAGTGCGACTAGCAGCCCTAAAATTCTTATTATGGCGCGATATTGCAAGGTGTATTGGCCCTGTAAAAATAGCTTGTTGTTAATTTGTACGCTTAAGTCAAATACTTAAGCCCTATCGATAATCATGACAGGTCAAAATAATATGCGTTATATGTATTGTGTGCCTTTCATTTAAAAAACTCAAACACAATGCCAATATTTTATTTTGATTTGTAAGCCGTTGAAGCTCTTGAATAAAAAAAATAGGGTAATTTAAAACTTGGCAAGGCGGAATTTTGTGCTAAATTTGTATCCGTCGTTTCAAGAACAAACCCCAAAACGACGGACTAGATAATAATAAAAAGATAAAGTTAAGGATTTTCGGCGTCTGCCAGCAAGTAGTTCCTATAAACCTTATTCCATATACTTTCTTTGACATAAAGAAGGTAGCCTTGTGCTGTCTTAAGCTTTATTATCAACAGACTTATCCACAGATAAATTTTTGTTGCTTTAATAATTAAAGCTTGTAAATCAAATGGTTATTTATAAACACATAAAAGAGTAAGTCAATTATGCACAAACAAAACACACCGCCTTTAGTTTTAGTCGATGGTTCGTCTTATCTGTTTAGAGCATTTCATGGCCTACCCCCTCTGACCAATAGCAAAGGGCAAGACACTGGTGCAATTTATGGCGTCGTTAATATGCTTCGAAGTTTGGTCAAAGATTATCAGCCCACACATATAGCTGTTGTATTTGACGCCAAAGGCAAAACCTTTCGCGATGACATGTACGCAGAGTACAAAGCTAACCGCCCCCCTATGCCCGATGAACTGCGCAGCCAAATAGAGCCACTGCATACCATCGTGAAAGCGATGGGGTTTCCGATGATTGTAGAGTCAGGTGTTGAGGCTGATGATGTTATTGGCACACTAGCCAAACAAGCCACTGAACAAGGCATAGAGTGTGTCATCAGTACCGGTGACAAAGACATGGCACAGCTGGTTAGTGAGCACGTTACTTTAATTAACACCATGACCAGAACGACCATGGATTTAGATGGGGTAGTTGAGAAGTTTGGCGTTCCTGCCGACCTGATTATTGACTTTTTAGCATTAAAAGGTGACAAGGTTGACAATATTCCTGGCGTGCCAGGGGTTGGGGATAAAAGCGCAGTAGCCATGCTCAATGGTATTGGTGGCGTGCATGCAATTTATGACAACTTAGATAAAATCGCCTCTTTAGATTTTCGCGGCGCCAAAACAATGGCTGCAAAAATGGCAGAGCATAAAGAGCAAGCGCTCATTTCATACCAGCTTGCGACAATTGCTTGCGATTTAAGTTTAGAATACGAGCCGAAGACCTTACAAATGGGTGAAATGGATAAACTTCAACTGAAAGAATTGTTTGCCGAGTTGGAATTTAAAAAGTGGCTAGCTGAAGTAAGCGGCGAACAAGACAGCTACGTTAATGCATTGCAGAGTGCTCATAATGGAGAGGATACAAGCCAATCGCAAAATGCCAGCTCTAGTGAAAGTTTTGATTTGAGCGCCTATGTTACGGTCTTCGATAAAGCCGTGTTTAACGAACTAAAATCTGCACTAATTAATGTTGATTATTACGCAGTAGACACAGAGACCACCAGCCTTAACTATATGGAAGCCGAATTGGTGGGTATAAGTTTTGCGCTGAAAGAAAATGACGCATATTACATCCCATTAGGGCATGATTACCCCGATGCTCCTGAGCAGCTCAACCGAGATTGGGTCTTATCTGAACTGAAGCCCATACTAGAAGCAAGAGACATCAAGAAGATTGGTCAGCACATTAAGTATGACAAAAACGTATTGGCAAATTACGGCATCGAACTAAACGGTATTTTATGCGATACCATGCTCGCGTCTTATGTGCTCAATAGCGTTGCTACACGACATGACATGAATAGCCTTGCACTTAAATATTTGGGCCATAACTGCATAAGTTTTGAAACGCTTGCTGGCAAGGGCGCGAAACAACTAACCTTTAATCAAATTGAAGTGGATATTGCTAGTCGCTATGCGGCAGAAGATGCTGATGTCACACTTCGGCTCTATTTAGCGCTCAACAAGCTGCTAAAAGAACAACAAGATTTAATGTCTGTATTATCAGATATAGAAGTGCCACTTTCTTCAATTTTGGCAAAGATGGAGCAAACCGGCGTATTAATTGACTCACAAATGCTCGGTCAGCAAAGCCAAGATTTAGCCAAGCGTATAGTAGAATTAGAGCGTCAGGTACATGAGCTTGCGGGCGAACCCTTTAATTTAGGCTCCACGAAACAACTACAGCATGTACTATTTGATAAAATGGCACTGCCAGTTGTAAAGAAAACGCCTAAAGGTGCACCGTCTACTTCAGAGGAAGTTTTACAAGAGCTTGCTTTAGAGTATGAGTTACCTGCTCTAATTATGCAGTATCGAGGTTTAACCAAGCTCAAAAATACCTACACCGATAAACTACCTAGAATGATTAACCATCGTACAAATCGCGTTCATACTTCTTATCATCAGGCAGTTACGGCTACTGGTAGATTATCGTCAAGCGATCCTAACTTACAAAATATTCCCATTCGCACTGCGGAAGGTCGCCAAGTCCGTCAAGCATTTGTACCCCAACCGGGATTTAAAATGGTTGCGGCTGATTATTCACAAATTGAATTAAGGATCATGGCGCACTTAAGTAAAGACCCCGGCTTACTCAATGCTTTCTCAAACGGCAAAGATATTCACAGCGCGACAGCTGCGGAAGTTTTCTCGGTGCCTCTTGAGGAGGTAAGCGTTGACCATAGGCGCAGTGCTAAAGCAATTAATTTTGGCTTAATCTATGGTATGAGTGCATTTGGTTTATCTAAACAGCTGCATGTATCGCGCATAGAGGCACAAACTTATATAGATACCTATTTTGAGCGTTATCCTGGGGTGTTAAAGTACATGGAAGCGACACGTACCGGTGCCAAAGAAACGGGTTATGTATCCACTGTATTTGGTCGTAGGCTTTACCTTCCGGAAATAAATGCCAGCAATGGCTTGCGTCGAAAAGGTGCAGAGCGAGCCGCCATAAACGCTCCAATGCAAGGCACTGCTGCTGATATTATTAAGAAAGCGATGATAGACGTTGCTGCATGGATGGATAGCCTTGAGAAGCAAGACGACATCATTATGATCATGCAAGTACATGATGAACTGGTTTTTGAGATACGAGAAGATAAGTTAGATAGCTATATTCCAAAAATTTGTGAAGTGATGGAGCAAGCAGTTAAGCTTGATGTGCCGCTGATAGTGGAGGCTGGCGTAGGCATAAATTGGGATGAAGCTCATTAAACGATGTTTAATAAGCAGCGTATTCTTGCGGTTTTGTAAGCTTGATATTCGGTTTATAAAAAAAATAATGATTTTTTTTGCTGAACGTTGAACTAACTTTGTAAAGCAGACTCATACTCGTGTGTGTTTTGTTTTCCCTAAATGTTTTGCCCCGAAATTTCGGGGCTTTCTTTTTTCAGCGGCTTCGATTCTATTCATCAATACTTGCAGGCTACTTCGGCACATCTTTAACTGGCTTTTCAATGCCTAACCATTGCAACAACACTGTTTCTGCATCTCCTAATCCAACACCCGTTAATGACGAAAAGGCGTGAACGGTAATATCACCCATAAACGCAAGCGAGGCCTCACGGACCATTAACACTTGTTGCTTACGTTTACCGACTTTTAATTTATCTGCCTTTGTGAGCAGTAACAAGACCGGTAGCTTTGCCTCAACTGCCCAATAAATAAGATTTTGGTCTAGGTCTTTTAAAGGGTGACGAATATCCATTAATACTACTAAGCCCTTCAGACATTTTCGCTTCTGCAGATACTCTCCTAAAGACTTTTGCCATTTAAGTTTCATTGCAATTGGAACTTTGGCATAGCCATAACCTGGCAAGTCAACGAGTCGACGTTGCTCATCTAGCTCAAATAAGTTAATAAGCTGCGTGCGGCCTGGGGTTTTACTAGTCCTTGCCAATGCATTTTGACGAGTAATCTTATTTAGAGCGCTCGATTTGCCTGCGTTCGATCTTCCAGCAAAGGCGATTTCTATCCCATCAAATTCACTAAGATGAGAGATATCCGGGGCGCTAGTTAAAAATTTTGCTTGTGTAAAATACGACATGAGTTCCCAAATTCGGTTTATATTGTAGCAAAGTGTACGAAATCATTTACCGATCATGCATTTAAATCGATAGTATTACTAGGTAAGAGTTTTTTTACTAGCGTAATTGTGTAAAATATAGAGTTATTACGCGATGACGAATTGTTTAACCGCATTTTTAGAGAGATGAAGTATGAAAAATATATGTTTGCTTTTTGGGTTGGTCCTAATGAGCGCAACAACCTTTGCAGTTGAAGGCGACCCTGAAGCAGGTAAAGCAAAATCAGTCACCTGTGCGGCATGTCATGGCACAGATGGTAACAGTGCAATTCCGCTTAATCCAAAAATTGCTGGGCAGCATGCCGGTTATTTATACAAGCAGCTCGAAGAATTCAAACTAGCATCACAGACCGGTGGTGCAGAAGGTCGAAACAACGCGGTAATGAACGGCATGGCCGCAATATTATCTGAACAAGACATGAAAGACTTAGCCGCTTACTTTTCAAGCCAAGAACTTAAGATTGGTGCAACGCCGGAAGATGTTATAGCCGCGGGTAGAGCTCTTTACAAAGGCGGTGACGCAGACCGAGGTATTACCGCATGTGTATCTTGTCACCTTCCTGACGGCAAAGGTATGAACCTTGCTGGATTTCCTGTTATCTCCGGACAACACGCACAGTACACTAAACAACAACTTGAAATGTTCCGCTCTGGTCAACGCAATAATGATTTAAACGGCATGATGAGAGGTGTTGCATCAAAACTTACAGATGAAGACATCAGAATTTTATCGGCGTACTTAGAAGGTTTATATTAAAATCTACCTAAAAATTAGATATAAAAAAATATGTAAATGAGTTGTAAATATTTTTTATATGGGTATCATCTACCCATCTCTTAGAGAGTACTTGCTTTGCAATGCATTTGTAAGTAACATTAAAAACAATAAGAAAGAGTAACGGAAGACCGAAAAAATAAGTTAGCTTATTTTGTTAATAAAAATAAAAAGAAAAATAAGCATATAACGACAGCACAAGACGTGCTTCACGGGAGAGGTGTCACAAGACACTGATTAAAATTTAAGGTGATATCTTCGGGTATCACCTTTTTTCTTGTCTTTGAAATTTATTCTCCTCATTCTTTCGAGCACCTAGATCGCTTGAAAACGCCTCCATTTAAAAATTAATTGTGAATACAGAGAGCATTATGCCGCGCGAAAAGAAATCAAGAAAAGTAGGTAAAATAGGTCTGACTAAAACAGAAGCCCCTCGCAAGCCCAAAAAAGCACCTACGGGTAAAAGTAAAACAACATCAGGTAATAAATCGGGTACTCGACAGCAAGTTGCAATGAGCGATGCCAACAACAAAAATGGTAAGCAACAGGGCGACCCGCGTATTGGCAGTAAAACCCCTATTAATCTCGCTAAATACGAGAATAAGACAACTAATGTTGTTAAAAAACCAATAGCCAAGAGCCCGCAACAAGAGCTTGATGAAATTGAACAAGACATGAAACTCGAAAAGCTTTTATCAAAACAAGAAACTAAACGTTTAAGTCCAGAAGAAAAGACCTATGTTGAAAGCAGCCTTAAGCGTCATAAAGAACTATGCAAAGCGTTAGGGGTTGATATGGAATCTGATGAAGCAGAAACAGAGATTGATCCTTTTGCCCAGTTAGACGCAATTAGACTTGATGATTATAAAGATTAGTAGGCAATGATGGAATGGATCGCAGTCGCTCTAGGCGCAATAATAATTTTAGGTCTTAGCGTTTACGCAGCAAGGCTTTTAATGCAAATTAAGGCTCAAAACGAACGTAGTCAAACCGCGCGGCAAAAACGTATAGACAGTATGACCGTCAGCATTCAAACCATTGCCTTTGCTATGCAACAACAACAATGCGATTTGTCAGAGGGCGCGATACGTATATGTAGGCTCTTAGAGGCAATGCCACTTAATCCCCAACCTGAGTACTCTGAACATTATCCAGCCTTGCACAGCTTATTTGATAAAGTAAAAGACTACCCGACTCATGACGCTCGCAAGGAGCTGTCAAAAACAGAACGCCGGGAACAAGATAAAGAGCGTGGTCAGATTGAGAGTGAGTTAGAATCAACAATTTTGATTGAAGTGGAAAAACTTAAAGACTTTATGCGCTAATTTCGCGCTCACTGAAGCATTTTTATAGGCCTATGGCCTCGCAAATGGGGTTACAAACACCCCTAAAAGCAATGTATACTATGCCCTCATTTTAATCCCATAATTTATAGACCGGTTGGACATGCAAAAATACGACTTAGATACCTTTCAAGGGCTCATCCTTGCACTCCAAGACTATTGGGCGCAACAAGGATGCGTAATTATTCAGCCTCTCGATATGGAAGTGGGAGCGGGTACCTTTCACCCTATGACGTTTCTGCGCTCATTAGGTCCCGAGCCTATGAATAGCGCCTATGTGCAGCCTTGTCGCAGACCAACCGACGGTAGGTATGGTGAAAATCCAAACCGGTTACAGCACTATTATCAGTTTCAAGTCATGCTTAAACCCTCCCCTGACGATATTCAGGAGCTTTACCTAGGCTCTTTGAAAATGCTTGGATTTGACCCCCTTGTTCACGATATCCGCTTTGTTGAAGATAACTGGGAGTCCCCGACTTTAGGAGCTTGGGGCTTAGGCTGGGAGATTTGGTTGAATGGAATGGAAGTCACCCAATTTACTTATTTTCAGCAGGTTGGCGGCTTAGAATGCAAGCCGGTCACGGGTGAAATTACTTATGGACTTGAACGACTTGCAATGTATATGCAAGGCGTCGATAGTATTTATGATCTGGTCTGGACCAAAGGTCCATTCGGGGTTGTAAGCTATGGGGATGTATTCTTACAAAACGAAAAAGAACAATCTGCTTATAACTTTGAACACGCAGACGTCCCCTTTTTGTTTGAGACCTTTGACCAGTGTGAAAAGGCAAGCCAAAAGTTAATAGCTGCGGAGCTTCCTCTCCCCGCTTACGAGCAAGTAATGAAAGCTTCGCATGCTTTTAATTTGTTAGATGCTCGCCATGCAATATCAGTTACCGAGAGACAAGGCTACATCCTGCGGGTGAGAGCCTTATCAAAAGCCTGTGCACAAATGTATTACGAATCCAGAGAAGCGCTCGGTTTTCCGCTTTGTAAATCACAACAAGCACATGCGAAAGCAATAGCTGATGGGGTCAAATAGAGTTATGTCTCAGAACAATTCCTTAAGCACTCTGTTAATTGAATTAGGCACTGAAGAATTGCCACCTAAATCTTTGCGTTTACTTGATAAAAGTTTTAAGCAAAGCATTGCCGCCCAGCTCGAGCACCTCGGTCTCAGTTATACAAAGATAAGCTCTTATGGGGCGCCCAGAAGACTTGCGGTCAGAGTAGAGCAATGTCAAAGAATTCAGGCGGACAAACAAATTGAAAAGCGCGGACCGGCGGTAAGTGCAGCGTTTAACGAAAATGGTCAAGCAAGTAAGGCCGCTATGGGTTGGGCGCGAGCAAACGGTATTGAAGTATCTCAAGCACAAAGATTAGTTACAGATAAAGGTGAATGGCTCCTCCACACTGCAAACGTTACTGGGCAAAGTTTAGACGAGCTAATTGAAAGTATAATTACTCATGCACTTAAGCAATTACCTATTGCCAAAGCAATGCGTTGGGGCAGCAGTGATGCTGAGTTTATTCGTCCAGTTCATACATTGTGCGTGATGTACGCAGATGAAGTACTTTCAGCAAATGTGCTAGGGATCCAATCTTCAAATCAAAGCTCAGGGCATAGATTTCATGGCAAACATCGATTTACGATTACTAACGCTGATAGCTATGAAGAGCAAATGCAATCGCAGTATGTGATCCCCTCGTATGAGCAGCGAATGCTCACAATAGAAACACAATTGGAGGCGCAGGCAAAAGCATTAGGACTTGTTGCGAGTTACGACCAAAATTTATTAGAAGAAATTTCGTCTTTAGTAGAATGGCCCGTAGTTTTGCAAGCCAAATTTGAGTCTCGTTTTTTAAATGTACCCAAAGAAGCATTAATTTACACTATGAAAGACGACCAAAAATATGTGCCCCTGCTAGACGCTAATGGTCAGCTTTCTGAAATATTTCTCTTTGTATCAAACATTGAAAGCAAAGATGCAAGTCAGGTAATTTCTGGAAACGAAAAGGTAATTCGTCCGCGCCTGTCCGATGCTGAATTTTTCTTTGAGAACGATAAGAAAACGAGCCTTGCAGAAAAAGCGGAGCAATTAAACGCAATCGTTTTTCAAAAAGATTTAGGTAGCATTGCGGATAAGAGCGCACGTGTAGGTCGGATAACTCAGATAATTGGCCAGATGATAGGCGCCCAGCCTCAGGTTCTTGAAGATGCAAAAAGAGCTGCCATTCTTGCTAAGGCAGATTTGGTCTCTAATATGGTTATGGAGTTTCCCTCCGTTCAAGGAATAATGGGTTGCCATTACGCCTTGCACGATGGCGAAAATAAAGCCGTTGCTTTGGCGATTGAAGAGCAATATTTACCTCGCTTTGCCAAAGACGATTTACCGCAAAGTAAGGCTGGAATGTTACTTTCATTGGCAGAAAAGCTAGACACCTTAGTTGGTATATTCGGTGTTAATCTTATTCCAAAAGGTGATAAAGACCCCTTTGCTTTAAGACGAAGTGCGATTGGAATTCTACGGATGTTGGTGCATTTTGATCTTGATATTTCGGTAAAGGAACTTGTGATTTCAGTTTCGCAGGAGTTTGGAGATTTATTGAAAAACCCTGGCACTGCAGAGCAGGTTTCGATTTTCTTATTCGATCGCTGTAAAGCTTTTTACGCTGACCAAAATATTTCCGCTGATGTGGTTCATTCAGTAATGGCGGTTGATATTACCAATTCTTTGAGTGATATAGATAAAAGGGTAGCCGCCGTGTCTGCTTTTTCTAAATCTGAATCATCATCGAGCTTAGTAGAAACGAACAAGCGCGTGGCAAATATATTGTCAAAGAATGATATAGATTTTGATTCTCCTCAAGTCATCAATACTGAGCTATTTTCGCAAATCGAAGAAACTAATTTACATGATGCATATAAGAGCCTACAAACAAGCCTAAGCAAGGATGGATTAGCAAATGACTACAATCATGTACTAACATCGCTAAGTGCTCTTAAAGAGCCGCTCGCAGCTTATTTTGATAAAGTTATGATTATGGCTGAAGATGATAGAGTGAAGCTTAATAGAATTAGTCTTCTTTCTAACGTGCGCGGTTTGTTTATGTCGGTAGCCGATATTTCGTTATTAAATACATAGAGTGAATACATAACATGCGATTCAGCGCTTTACTAAAAACAATTTGCTTAGCAACGGTTGTAACGTTAACCGGTTGCGCTGTTCCAAACCCTAGTGATATCTTTTCATCTACACCGGAAAAGGATTATTCCAAGGTTTATTTGCGCGGTGTGTTTAATTGGTGGGAAGTAACTGAGCCGTTTAAATTTGAAGTAATCTCAGAAGACTTGCTAGCGGTAGAAGTTGAACTGATTGCTGACGGTCAGCCCTACGACTTTAAAGTTGCAGACGCTACATGGTCTCCTGCTTATAATTGTGGTTTAGCGGCTGCAGTAGACGCCCTGCCGTTGGGTGATAGCATTGAGTTATATTGTTATACCGATTCATTGAATCTTCAATTTATGCCATCAGAGACTGCGATGTATCGTTTCAATCTAGATGTCTCCAATCAACAATATCCCAAACTAACAATTCAAAAAATAGCTCGTTAATCTACTGCCCCAGTTTATTACTCAGTAATAATATAAGTGTGACAGACTGACACTTTCGGCGGTAATATGTTTGTAGTCTCTTACACTTGGAACAAATAATTTGGATGCTACGATTGCTTTAGTATCGATTGGGATATTGTCGATAACATGTCAGTTCATTGCCCATAAGGTTAAACTCCCTGCAATTTTGTTCTTATTATTAGCGGGTATCGTTTTAGGACCGCTTACTCAGACCTTAAGTGCCGATGCTCTTTTTGGCGATCTTCTTTTTCCAATTGTTTCACTGGCAGTCGCGATTATTTTATTTGAAGGTGCATTAACGCTTAAATTTAGTGATATCAGCGGGCACGGGAAAATGGTGCGTAACCTTTGCAGCTTGGGAGTATTAATTACGTGGCTCATTGTTACGCCTACTGCTTACTACTTTTTAGAGATCCCTCTGGGTCTGGCGGCTTTAATTGGCGCAATTGTGACCGTAACGGGGCCAACAGTGATTGTTCCTATGCTACGCACCGTTAGACCCTCGGCTAAAGTTAGCAGCATCTTGCGATGGGAGGGCATTATTATCGATCCCATCGGCGCGTTGTTTGCAGTACTTATATTTGAATATATATTAACGCAGCAAAATGCCGTGTCTCATACATTATATGCCTTTGGCATTACGGTTATGTCTGGACTTGTTTTGGGCTCTTTGAGTGGTTATTGCTTGGGTTTAGCCTTGCGACATAAGTTAATCCCGCATTATCTTCAAAACGCTGCAACGCTAACCTTAATCTTAGGTGCATTTGCCGCGTCAAACGCGTTTGCACACGAATCTGGTCTTCTTACGGTTACGATAGGCGGCATGATCCTCGCAAATATGAAGAATGTCGATGTCTCGGACATACTTGAATTTAAAGAAACACTCAGTGTTTTGTTAATATCGGGATTATTTATACTACTGGCGACCCGAATGGATTTTGGTGCCATTGCAAATATTGGTATGGGTGCAATCGTGGTTGTGCTTGTGGTGA
>Ga0307978_1001605_pt1 | contig 16586 bp, 9 predicted proteins | sample OrgLakmetage1056_FD_203151 | JGI IMG/M metagenome (GOLD analysis project Ga0307978, IMG submission 203151) | Saline water microbial communities from Organic Lake, Antarctica - #1056 | ecosystem: Environmental > Aquatic > Non-marine Saline and Alkaline > Saline | place: Antarctica: Organic Lake...
GAGACAATGCATCAACAACAATTAACAATTAACGCGTACAGTACAGTAATGCGCTAGTATCTTGTGCATTGTCATGATCGTTTAAAGTCCTTATTTATTCTAGCAGGGCTATCGGCAGTATTACATGCTGCGACGGTGACGTCAGACGTCATTTGCACTCTACAGCAGTGGACTCTCCGGATCTGCTACTGTCTTGAGCTCGTACTAATGCTCACTCTGTCAATTACCTTGTCATTTGGACATCTGTGGATATGCTGAAGCGCACCGATGACTTTGAGAGCATTCCATGCTGGCTGCGTATCGTCGTCTACATTTTGGGGTATTGTCGTACTTGGTGTGAAGAGGTTTGTCTTGCTAAGTGCTACAATCTTGGCAAACAGTTTAGATTGAAGATTTCATTTGTGCTACTACTGTGCTAAAGGCAAATGGTCTCTTTTGATCTCGTCACTCGTCACCTCCACCAGATATCTATCATCGGCCAAACACCACAATATACCTAATTCCATTTCCATGAAAAAAAACATAAATACGTAGTCAAGACAATGACGAAGACTAATAAATAAGGACTTTAAACGATCATGACAATGCACAAGATACTAGCGCATTACTGTACTGTACGCGTTAATTGTTAATTGTTGTTGATGCATTGTCTCAGCCAACGAGGAACCATGATATACGATATGCATCATTTTGCAAACAGTATATGTACTATTATATCGTATTGTAGTTCTTCTCTCCTTTCATGGGTCGTGATGATTCCGAGTTGCGCCCAATTTGACGTCGATTTTGTTCCACATTCTCAATACCCGATCCCAATTCATTTCTTCCCGAAGCTCAACTTTGACCTGCAGTAACTATTCTTTTCCTCCTTGCATTCTCCTGCGCCATCTCTTCAATCTGGAACCACCTCTACTTGAAATAATCCGCAGTGCACTTATCATAAAGATTCAGATCATACTCCACGAACATTGTCAATGCTACATTCCGTGCAAGCCCCTCCACTGTTGTAGCATTCCAGTGCCCGCAACTGTTTCTATACAAGGGATGATCATAGATGATGTGTAAGACCTCTTGCGCATTGAGACAGGAGAGACAACCACTAATGACCAAATGTTCATTGAAAACGGAGGCAGCGCAATTAGATTCAACAATTTATAGACAGGAATTTGTATAGCTTTGACTCCTCCTGCGAACGATGAGATCTCCAGATCACGGCTTATGACTTATGACCTTTGCAAGGCATTTGCCTCGGTATCTATCGCAAGAGCCGATAGCATCACCTCTTCTTTCTTCGATGTCAGCCCGTTGATGAAATTAACCAGTGGCTTGGATACATTTGAATACGAGACAATGGATTCAAATGAAATCATAGATGCACAAGGAAGATACCAGGGATCTTCGCTCTATCCCAAGACCTGCGAGCTCTCTCGTGTCTTGAGAGTAGGGATTGCCTCTCTGCTGTGACGGGTGGGGAATATCATTGTGGAACACCCGATTAGGTGGTCGAATAGACTGAATGATATTCTGTGGCATTGTGTTTTAGTCTACAGTGGTGCAGCAGAAGAGGGAAGAGGGAGGTACGAGGTACTGTTGTGAGTGTGTGATAGTCTACGAAGTGTGAACGGATACTACTCATTCAATTTCTGGCAGTTTACTAGTAAATTTATAGGGTTCTAAAAAAAAGCGTTATCTAGCAACTTTTGGAAATAAAAAAGAACACCACCGATATGCTCTAGAACTGCGATGAAATTATTATAGCCCCTACGATTTTTGTCGTACCAATGGCTTCTTTTTTATTTTTAACTAGTCTAATGCAATGCAAATCACCTCAGTACGACTATGTTGATATCTCACTCTACGAAATACTTGATCCATCCCTTTCTCGCTATCTTATAGTACAAGGCGTGCTTTGACTAATGTAGAGAAAGGGGTGGATCAAGTATTTCGTAGAGTGAGATATCAACGTAGTAGTACTGAGGTGATTTGCGTTGCATTAGACTAGTTAAAAAGCATTGGTACGACAAAAATCGTCGGGGCTATAATAATTACATATAAATCTCTATAGTTATATGATCCAAAATCTTCATGTCGTCAATCCGAAAAAAAACGGTCTCCTGATCTCAGAATGACCCCTTGCTCCTAGGGTGGAAACATTTGCTATCATGATAATTTCAAGAATGTGCAATGGTACGAAATTATGGTCCAGGTCTGCATCACCTCCTGCCAAATCCAAACGCCATTATTATACCTTGCGATGGGTTATTATAGTAATTGCTGCTCTGATAATCTCACTGGCACTAACGTTTGGCATGCTACCGTGGAAAACAAACGGCAACAATGCTACTGCTGGAAATCAGAAAACTGTTCAGCTTATATTAGAAGAATATCAACAAATAGTCAAGGAGGCTGTGAGCTTACAGCAAGCTTCGTGGGTGAGGCACCACGGTTGGTCTCGAATTCCTTCTCAAGACAATGATAGCTCTAATGAAATTCAGTCCTCTGATAACACAACTACCAGTAGCGCCTACCAAGATCCTGTGAAACACAAGCACCACGAGTGGCTAGACCTAAGTACAAAAGTAGACGACGCTTCTGGTCTCCCAGTAGAGATGTTTGATGGTATTCAATGGGATCATGAAAATGATGTTGGAGGGTACCTTGATGAGCTTCTTTCGTCATGTTTGGAACCAAGAGCACTGAAAAGACATTCCCTGCCTCGTTTCAAACGTTGCTGGGCCTTCTTGCGCCGCTTAGTTGATGCACCTCTGTGCACAACTCGCTTTGACTCTCGAGTGTCTTGTTCTGGTGAAAAAGATGCGAGCCTTGGGATCCATTCACGTGCAGCTAAAGATAATGTTATCAGATCATCCGGGTGGCACGAAAGAGGAATCAAAGTCATCAAGGAACACCTGACATTAGACACTATAAATATTATCATCATCGGGGCTGGTCCTGTTGGTCTCACACTTGCGAATGCTCTCGCAGAATTGCAGCTGGCCGATCCAGCGTCTCCCTGGCACGTTGACAATCATGGCGGACGCGCACGTCCAAACATTCGCATTCTCATATTCGAAAACAGATTGGAGACCGTAGGGTCTTCGAAGATGACCGGGAGAAAGAAGCCATATACCAGAGACTGGCCCACAGACTTGAGTTATTGGCTTTTGATAGAAAACAGCACATACGATCCACGGCTGGTAAAATTCTTGCGTGCAATTCGCCAATTGAAGAGGAATATTTCCTTACCAATCAATGTGCTCGAAACTTTGTTTCTTCTGTCCGCTCGTGACAGATCGAAAGTTGTTAAACTGCTTTATGATGATTTTAGAAAGTATAGGGATGTGCTGGGAAGTGTGCAGAATGCGATTGTGTTTGATGCGACTGGTCATCGTTTGAACGATTTACAGCGTCCAACGCCTCCCCGAGAAAACCATCCAGGTACAGAAATATCGTTTAATGAATATGCTCCTGATTCTAACGACACGGTTCATAACATGCGTTACTCTCGTAACGTTTTTGAATCAGATCTAAAGTATCTGAGAGAGAACGATGAACCATTTACAGTTGCTACTTACGATACTTCAACTGCGCCAGATAATGCAGGGGTAGGCGGAATCATCACATACCCAGTATTTCCAAAAACGCATATGCCATACAAAATGCAGTTTGCAAAATTTACTGGTCTTGCACATAGAGAGGATTTCTATCATGAATTCTTATCAGTTCTTCCCATTCCTACCCGACCCATATGCTTGCACTTCGACGATAGAGATCAGCACCCGTTATGGTGCAGGCCGCACGTGTTTTATGAATACTCTTACAACTATAGACCAGACATTGAGGCATTATTGTACTCGAAATCACCTGGCTTCGGTGTGAGATTTCTTCTTTCGAACCTTGCACCATCCCAGGTCGTGGAAGTCCAGTCACTTATAGATACATATTCGAAAACAGGTGACAATTTGAATGGAATCCCACTCCTTGACATCCCTCCCAATTCGATGCGAAGGCAAGTTTTCGAAGAGAATAACCTTGATCAAGTATTGGTTACAGTGATGCAAAATGAGTTGCTGTCGCTGGGAAATAAGAGCAATGCGGCAGGCTTGAAGTCGGACGAGGGGAATGTGTGTAAGATTAGTATTTTCGAATACACTCCTTATATGTACACTGAATCGATATATTACAATGACTTCTTTGGAGAAATGCCAATCGTCAGAGTGGGAGACTCGTTGATGACGGGTGACTCAAGCGCAGCTACTGGTTTGACGATGCATTTGTACATGATTACAAAGCTTAAATGCAAGATCCTTGGACTAGATGCAGGCGAATGTCCTGATTTTTAGAAATATAGTGTGTGTGGTTTGTATAGTTTCGACTCGAATATGTTATGTCAGAGATGGTAGATTGATAGCTCTACTCTACAAGAGAGTGATTGTTGGTGGACGACCACGGAGTAATCTGCCAACAACAACCATTTTGCAATTAAACAAATAGAGTAAGAACGAGTTCGGTCTAAATACCTACGTAGATACTTAGTAGTACTCTACAAAATAAAAAGAAAATCAAACATAAATTGGTCTGTATTGCTTTCGTGTTTTTGTTCACGTGCAATAACTCAAATGAAAATGGAAGAGTCGTCCATCTATCATTGTATTACGTTTTTAGGGTAATTCGCGGGTCTGATGTTTTGGCAAAAGATGTGAGATCGAGCGCCGCACGACTATTGTTCCCACGACAGACCGACACGCAACGACACAATAAAACAATACCACTGATGAGCCCCGTTGATCACAAAAGCAAATCCGAAACCCGAATGCGAGGAGGATTGAGCTGAAACCTGTATTCCCTTCCACGACTCAGTTGATTAATTGAATCAATGTAAACATGCCGTTGGCAGAAATTTTCAATGCACTGCTGATAACATATATGGCTACTGAGTACAGTCTTACTTTGTCATCATCTTCATCCTCTAGCAACACAGTCTTACTTTGTCATCATCTTCATCCTCTAGCAACAGCAACAAGAATGGGGTTTTCATCAAGATATTTCTGTCAGCACGGCACAATCAAGTTGTATCACTGGTGGTACTAAGTATCAATCTAATCGATGAGCTCTTGGCAGAAAGCACTGCCACAATGTTCGTGAAGCGATTGTTCGAACGACTCCTACATGCACCCAAAATTGTTCTAGCCGCAGCCCTCTACATAGCGGTTCTGTATGTTGATTGTTTGAGGCATTCGGGGAACCAGCAACTAACAGCTCGACGATTCCTTGGCAGCGTCAGCGTCCAATTTGTTAAGGCATTGCCCCTCTACCCGCTCTTGGTGATTATGATATCATGCGGCTTCATGTTTTTAATTTCCGCACTGGAACATTTGAACTTGCCACTGGAATGGTTGAATTGGCCACTTTATTATGGGACGCTATACGGTCCCTTTTCGTTTGTGTACTTCAAGGTCAAAGCCAAGATTGTTATAGAAGGGCGTTTTTACATCCCTATTTCGACAGAGAAGGCTACGCCTTCAGGACCAAGTTCAAGTGATGAGATGTCATTGCGAAACTTGAGGTTCGCTCATTTTGGCAATGATGCTACAAAGACAAGGTAAACTGATTTAAAGAACAACTATTCATTCAAACGACAAAGATGATGCAGGATGTTGTTGCCATCATAGGCCTAACTTGAGAGGTGCCTTTGTTTCAGTCGCATATGTTTGATGGTGTACCATGCAGGCACAATACCAGAAGTCTTTCTATTTACCGCTCAGCCAGGACCAAATACTATATAAAGGCAGATAAAGGCATATTGAGCTTGTCACGAATACCGTGGGGATCCTCGGAACATCCATAGATATCATACGATACATCAATGTACTGCTACGTCAGAAAACTTAGCTAAAGCTTTTAGGTGGCTATCAACATTGTAGTGACTGATAGTCGAATGCAAGTGACCGATTCAAGCGAGTGAGATACTATATGGATGCCTATATTGCTTGCTTGTATTTCTACTAATACATGAGGATGTAACTTAACATATTATTATTTATCTAATACTTAGTCAAGCTATCAACAATCGCCGAACATGTTCTTCGGAGAAGGAATGCATTAGTCCCTGCGTTTGAAGACAATGTATATTTCGCAACTTGGAGCAGTCCTTTTGTAGGAACAGCAGGTTCACCGCTTATTGGTTCTACAAACACCTCACTTGGGACTGGACATAATTGAGTCTTGGGGCTAGAAGTATCGTATGTGAACCGCACTGCAATAGAACAAAGCTGACCCAAAGAAATTATCACTTGGAGTAAAACAAGGTTACTCTTCGCAGGCATCTCGAGCCTGCAACTATAATATTTCTGCAGCTCAAGAACATCAAGTGCCAAAAGATTTAAACGTTGGAATGCATCGGCCAATGTCATTATACCCAATTCGTGTTCAAGTTGGAATTGTTCAGAGATGAAATGCTTCATATATTCGCTATCGAGGAAACGACAGTACAATCTTCGTGCAACAGATTTCTCTGGCAAGACTTGATGCTTCATTCCTTCTGGTATTTTTAGTCTTTTTGTCTTCGGTGTGGTCATGAGCAACGCTACAGTGCTCTCGGTAGATTCAGTTGTACAGATAGATTCTCTCTTGTCAGGTTTATTTGGACTTCCCGCTGTTGAGTCCCAGGAGACAAGAGTTTGACTCCTATCCAAATGAGGGTATGTAATAATGAGAGGAGTGGGTTGTACGTGACAATCGTACGGTATCAACGTTTCCAATAAACGAGATTTGAGCATTCCAATTGGTTTAGACAACTCGAACTCGCATATACAAGTCAGGAAGTGAGCTTGATGCCTAATCAGTTCCAATTGGTTCAACTCCCTTTCAATTGTTTCTTCCAATTCACAAACAGCTAGTTTTGTTTCATTGTGGGACATTTGTTGTTCCGTTTCTCTCTTCTTTTTCGGTTCCAAACAGTTTGCCTCAATCCTACTCAAAGTGGAGACAATGTTGAGTTCTTCCTCGCAATTAGACTTGTAAAGAGGTAGTAGCCAATTTTTTGCTGCTTGTAGCGCCTCCATCTCTTGCTCCAGCCATTTCACATTGGAATGCTCTGCAAAAATAGCATATGCGTATTCAATTTCAGATTCTTCGAGGTGGATTGCCATGTCCTCCAAAATTGATGCAAGCCTTACTTCATCAACATCATCTTGATTGGCAGTATTCTCCTCCATAAGTGCTACCGACATTTTGACGACGTCGGCGACTCCATTATCACAGACGCAGGATTGTGATGAATTTACTTGTTCGTCCAATTTACTGGTAATATCTAATAAAGATGAGCATTTGTATGAAGGTGAGCCTTCAATTGCTAGTATAGAAGAAATCTTGTGCTTCTGTGTGTAATTCGTCTTTGATTCCGTGAGGAGTTCAGCAACATCCACAACCATTGATGAATCTGCAGTAAGTCTTGACAGCAGGTCACATGGTTCAGTTGAGTTACCTGGGCCCTGTTCCGCAGGCGTACGGATGCACAGGGGACTGTTAAAATTCTTTGTTTTCTGTAGTGCAAAATCTAGCTGACTTGGTTTGAAATTTTGTTGTGATTCATCTTGCCTGTTGCTATATGCATCACGTCCAATAGAGGCTCCACCTGCACTGTGCATGGATCGAAGGATAATTGATGAGGAAGTTAGATCCGTTGTAGGGGTGACTTTGCTGCCTTCGCTTCCACTACTGCTGAGCCGAAGAAATGATTCCCCAACAGTGCTAGGAGATGAGAATTGTAGGGAGGATTCTCTGGAAGAAACGGATGCTCTGTTTCCTTGGATCTCTGGAATGGCATTTTTAGAATTTGTATTTATGCAGACATTTCCAGGAGCCTTTGTTCTCTGCGTATCCTCTTCTATTTCATTAGGATTCAGCAAACTCCCCCCTTCCTTTGAAAAGAAAGTACTTGACCGCCGACTTGTACTAATGTCTCTTCGATCCCGATCATTCCCATTAGCATTACTCTTCCTACCAGATCCTCTTGAAGTGAGACGCTTCCTGTGGATCAAGGCCTCCAGAGGCTCATCACCGTCGCTATCTCCTTCCATAGAAATAATAGAATCGTTCTTATCCCAATCATCCTCACAAAAAGAATCAAAGTCATCCTCCCACGCATTAAGCATATCAGCATTCCGTGCTGTTTCTTGATGTAATTCCACACTCTCCTCATCCGATTTCACAACGGGCTCATCAACGCGAAATCTGTCCCTCGCCTGCTCCGCTGGCAAAGGAGTCAATTCAACAGTGGGCCTAGAAGATTCAAATTCTGCAGCAGACGATTCTCCAAACTTAACATTCCTATTTTGACTACTCCACCCTTGTAAATCTGTATCATTCCCCTGTGGCGTAGAATACTTATACGCTCCCTCCTCAGTATTTGAGTTTGATAGTCCTACAGGAGTCCCATTCCCACCACCTTGCGCACTAGTCACAAGCTTCCTCCTCGTTTCAACCCGTTTACTTGCTGAATTTGCAATCTCGGTCCAAGGCGTTTTCTTCACAGATAGGCAGGATTTGGTGGATATCTTCCGATTAGCGCTCCGACTAATTGGCGGTTTTTGATAGGATACCTGTACCTTTGTATCATTAATATCTCCTGATGGACCATAACACAGATCCCAATAAAAGCGATCCTGTTCCTCCTTGGTAGCACCAGGCGGGGGTTTCTGAAGCCGTGCGCGTGGAAGTGAATTCACTACGGTGGATGCATTGGACTCGCTGTCTTCTTCAGAATCATCCTGAATATCCTCCGAATCATCATCATTATCATTATCAGCACCACCTTTCTCTTGTTCTTTTGGATGATTTGGATCAGGATTATATTCTGGATGCTTTGGATCAGGATTGTATTGCCGATTATAACTTCGTGTCAAATTAAAATTTAAGTCCCGGTCGCCATCCTCTTCATCGCCATTTCCGTGATAATAAAGACTACTAAAGGCACCAACTTCCATGGCCATGGGTGAATTTGAGGAAAGAGATGAATTCATGTCTTCCTGCATTGGTGATCCTGTGAGTGATGAACAACGTCTATTATCATCTTCATTGCAATTCAAATCGAGTGTTTCAACGGGTGGCATGGATAGCTTGTGTGATCTGTATCGTTTCTGATCAGAACATTCGGAAATGGTGGGAGAATGATCTATGGGATCTCTGCATATTTCCATGGTTGCATCATGGGAGTTATGCAGCTTTTCCTGGCTTCCTTCATTTGATTTTCGTTTCTTGACTTTAGAAACGTTCAGTCCTCGATCGTTTGTATCTTGCTTCGCGGCTTCGTCATTCGAAAGTTCCTTGAGTACACGAGAGCCGACATTGGCACTGGAATCTGCTACAAGTTGTGGACTCTTATTTTGTTTACTGTTACTGCAGTCCTTGGCGGCGGCATTCGTTGCATCATTTGAAAGAGCCTTGTACTTTTTGGCCAATGCTCCTCTTTTGAACCTCTTGATTCCTCCAGTGCTTGGATTTGCTGATGTAGACGTTAATCCTCCTCCTGATGCATCATCATGGATGGAAGCTGGGGTTGTGCCTGATATCATCACGGTCGAATCCTTATTCTTATTCGTTTCCTTAACTTTATCCTTACAGCTTCCTTTTCGAAATCGAATTCGATGGAGGAAGCTGCTATTTCGATGCTTGCGAGAGGATGCTTTCTTTGGACTTGAGAGCTCAATCTTTGAATTGGCAATTGCATTGGCTGTGCTACTACTATTCCTAATAATAACATTGTTGTTGGAAGTTACAGGTATATTCTCATCTGCTATTGGTAGCATAGTGACTGGTGACTGGCGGCTGGTCGATCGACACTGTTGTAGAGCAAACAAGGCTCTTGGTATCTAGAGTGGTGCAGGGCGCTGACTATCGATTGTAGACTGCAGATTGAAGACTGAAGTATAGATAGTACGCAGTAACAACAACAGTTGCAGTATACTAATAGCTACGATAGAGAGAGTGTGTAATGAACTGAATGATGAATTCAAATATCAAGCTATTTTCAGGAAAACGGATCCGACTGTCGTTACGCAATGAAATTCAAAAAAGAGAACTATAATTCTAAAACGGCTTTTATGAAATGTCATAGGCCTCACTCGTTCACTTGTGGTGGCAGCAGCGAGCAGCAGGCAGCAGCAGGCCTCAAAGCTCAAAGCTCCACACATCTCTTCTGCGTGCTCTCTCTCTAGCTAGAGAGAAGAGAGAGAGAGGTTTTGTATTCACTTGCAAATAATAAATAATAAATAATCATCCGCTAACACACCACCACACCACACTGTAAAGCCGCAGCAAACAAGACAAACAGACAATTTATTATCGAAGGCTTATTACTTTGCACAACAGTTATACTGCTTGACGCCACAATACGGAGCAAGTCTAACCAATGCTAAGACGCTTGGCTAGTCTGGCATTCTACATATTCCTGCAGTGTATCATACACATCATCAATCCTATTCCAAGCTGTTCAGCATTTATAATCCCTAGTAGGAGAGCGTGCCCGGAACAATATTGCACAAAGAAATACAAAAGAAATCTCCTTCAATCATCTTCTACAAATAGCAAATATGATCCAGAAAAAGATCCAAAATTCCAACAGCGCTCCAAATCATGGATCGTCCTTGTAGACGATGAAGAATCCATTCGTCTCGCTGTAGGGAAATACCTTTATGAATCAGGATATGCAGTCACAGCATGTGCAGATGCGGAGGCTTTGCTAGAGCTCCTTACTTCTGCATCCAGTGGTGGGATGCTCCAAAATCATATGCCTACCAAACTTCCTTCCGTTATTGTATTAGATATACGTATGCCAGGGAAGGGAAGGGATGGAATGGAGTTATTGGATCTTTTGAAAAATCCTGAGTCGGCGCAGGTGGTGGTGACCCGTCCAGATAGTGATCTAGATTTTGTGAGAAATCAATGGAGGAGGATTCCAGTGGTTTTATTGACTGCTAAAAGCTTGACGCAGGATAGGATCGAGGGGTATAAGAGAGGTGCAGATGTATATCTACCAAAACCTTTTGCGCCGGAAGAGCTGTTGAGTATTGTGGATAATTTGATTAGAAGAGTTGATGATCTGGGCAGTGGTGGGAATGTGAATGGGAATGGCGAAAAGAAGGCAACGTTGAGAGATGTCAAGTCGGACATTATTGATATCAAGGCGAAATTGAAAAATACGAAGGAAAGGGTGAAAGATAATGCTAAACCCAAACGGCTAGAACAAGCCAACGCATATGCCATTGTGCCGAGGAAAAAAGATGAGAGATATGATTACCAATCTGAAATAGAGGAGATCAAGAGCCAGGTCAAGGTATCAGATGCGGAGACGAGCATTCTATTACTTCTTAGCGAAGGTAACACAAATGGAGAAATCGCCCAAGCTATGGGATTCACCATTGTAAAAGTTGGGAAAATCATTAGCAACATGTATGCGAAAACATTCACCAAAACTAGGACTGAACTAGTTCGATGGGCTATCAAAATGGGATATGTGTCTGCGAATAGATGATACAGCGCGTTCAGAATACGGTAGAGAATGGAACAATTAAATATCCACCATAAAGCATTAAAGAATTTATGTTTCGGATTAGTATTCATCCTTTTCGTCGTCCAACTCGTGAGCTGATACTCCTCTTCTCACAGCGTTGGCTACTTTCGATCTTGCTGACGAGTCTGCATATTTTCCAATGTGTTCCAAATACCTGTCTTTATCAGGCAATGTTCTCTTAACAGCATCAAGTTCCATTACATGGTCATACCATTCAAAATATGGCTTGAGTTGAGGGTATTTCTCGGGGGAAATAACATATTCGGAACCACGGTAATGTTCAAAAACATAATATCTATACGCCCAGGGAACAAGTGCAAGATCCACGTTGCTTAGTTGACCATTAGCCAGAAAAAGTGGCCCTGGCGTCTTGACTAACTCGTTTGAGAAAGCAGTCAAGCCTTTGATGAGATTTTCAAAGTGTTCCTTTCTCTCTGAATCTTCTTTCCTCACAAGGACTCCATAGTATGGTGAACATAAATCTCTGTTCACTTTATCTGTCCAAACACGACACCTAGCTGCTTCGTATGGATCAGAGTGCACCAAACGATCACTACCAGTTGCGCCACTGATTTGATCCACAAAGTCAATTGTTACAAGTGATTCAAACACTGGTTTAGACTCGTCACTTTCCCCAGTCTGCAGATCGATGGGGATCAGAGTAGGAACCAATGCACTCGCGTTAACTCGCTTCAATTCATCTGCTTTCCAGTGATACCACCATTCTTGTCCCGTACCGGTAACATTTTCTTTGTCGTCACGCTGCTCCCAGCCTAAAGCTTCCACCCATTCGTAGTCTACACGAGATGAATGGTGCTCCAACGCAAGAGTAGCTCGGTGGGCAAAGGGACAGAACCAAGCTGTCAAATACCTGAACTTTGGCTTCGATGCCGCCGATGTCGTGAATGAAGCCACTGCTTTAGTTGCTTTCGATGCCATTATATTTTAAAGTGAGTTGCTATTGTTGACTTCTGCGTCCTGCCTCAACAACAAACAACAAACAACAACGCACTCTTCTTGTTATGTGTTTGGTGTTTGAGTGACGTGATCATTTTCAGGAACAGCTATCTACGCGCGTGAAAAACTTTTCGAAGAATTAGGAAAATGTGATTAAAAGAGAGACAGAGTAGGAGTCGTCGTCGTCGTCTTATTATTTAAAATAGTGTTGAGTATCTGAGTATGGTGTTAGTGACAAGAAACCCATAAACCATAAACCATCAATTCAACACTCAAGAAGACCACCATTCAACTTACAATGCACAAGAAAGACTTTGTCTGTACAGTCATATAAAGTACTACGATCAATTTTCCCGTATTACATTTTTTTCATTGCCATGAGCCATGGCAATTTTGTGACCAGATAGGGGATAAAAAGAAGATAGGTTTCTTGTTTTCTCCCCATTACAGTATGATAGAACGAGTATCATCCCTACATACTCAGTGAGCCCAAAGGAAGGATGAGTGCATTGTTAATATGCATGTCAATTACAACTGGTTCTTATTAGCTATATAGACGCACTTCCTAACCGAGCAATCAAAGCTCTTTATAACCCTACCCCCGTCCACTACAATCCCCCCCCCTACCCCTTCCAAGCAATAAGTACCAGTACTTTCCAGTTCTTCCAAGTCTTCATTATTATGCAGAAAGTTTACTTCTTGAAAGTTCATTGTGACTTCCAATCACCTGTTTTAACCTGTTTCCCCTTATGCCTGACATTTTTCGTAAAGAGCACGATAATAGAAATGGCATTGATAATGACAGCATAGATGAGTAAAACAATCATGTCACTGGCTGGATTGACATCCTCAATTTCATAAAACTTCAAAACATCCATTCCAGTCGGAAACTCGACAGAATCGAACACGACGTCGCCGCTGAATTCATTGTACATCAGCGAGCGCCAAGAATAAGTGTGGAATGCAATGTTATAGGTCCATGTCAGCCACCCAGGGAAGTCGCTAGGTACCAATATAAACCCAGGGAGCAGCATAAAAATCCCGTAAATTCCGGCAATTATAGCAATTCCAATAACAAAATGTTGAACCAAGTGTGAAACAAGGTGCGCAAGAGCTTCTGCGCAATTTAGGACCAGAAAGATGTTCAGAAAATACCAGAGTGGAGCTCTTAGATTTGTCATTGAAAGAGTGATGGCTGTGGTAATCAGTGCTAGTAAAAAGGTTCCAGGAATCGAAGCTATGGTTTGTGATATTTGGTAGATAGCGGGATGATAATATCCATTTCGAACCTCTTTTTCTACAATGCCCCGTTCTATCATAGCAAATGGTACTGCCGCAATACTCATAAACACGAAGAATGATACACAGTAGAACATCAACGCTGCCCTTGAAATGATAGAAGAATAGGTATTTTTTCCGCCAAGATCGTAAAACATGGTGCCGATCGCGATAGAGAGCATGGCATACATGATCACACGTGTCCCGATGATACCGGGGTTTCGATACAAATTCACTAGATATCTCCGAGTCAATTCTAGAGCTGCTTGGTATGAATTTCCTCTTGACGATGGTAAGGCCGTTGTCTCCGTGGTAGATAATCGCCTTGCTGGAGAATTAGATAAGTCTGTGCTACCCCCTATTACCAATTCCAATTCCTTTCGCGAACTCAAATTTTCTACATTCCATTCATTAAACGCAATTTCCCACTCATCAACGCTCATTGGATGAACTCGAAATTCATCATTCACCATTGCAACATAATGGTCTGCAGGGTTATATTCAGGCGGACACGGTGAGCCATGTTTGGAAAAAAAGGCTTCGATCTCTTCTCGTGGACCTTGATACATCAACTTTCCCTTTGAAAGTAATACAACATTATCAATCATTTGCCAGATAAAACTAGACGGCTGATGAATAGTAAGAATTACACGGCGTCCAGAGACCTTTGCGTATTCGTCAAGGAATTTCATCACATGGTAAGCAGATTCACTATCAAGTCCAGACGTCGGTTCTACCAATATGATAGACAAGGTTAGCAACATATTAATATGTAATGAGGATATTCACACTTTTGAACTTACCATCCAAAAGTAACGTCTCTGGTCTTGAGAGGGCCTCTAAAGCTATGGAAAGCCTCCGTTTTTGTCCGCCGCTCAAGCCTTTTCGAAAAATATCACCAACAATAGTGTCAGCATGATTCTCCATTCCAAGCCCTATCAGTAGATCCGTTGATAGTTTTGCATTGCTAAACGTATCTGGCACGCCCGCAAGTCGATTATAATGATCTATGTATGTGCGACAAGTGTAAAACCCGTGTAAGTGATCTTCTTGAGGGACAAATCCCATTTGCCCAGTTAGGTTGACCATTCCCTCCGCATTCAAGTTAGGAGCAATTGTACCTGTGAGAAAGTTCAGTAAGGTAGATTTACCGGATCCAGAGGGTCCAAGAATTGCTGTTACTTTAGACTCTGGAAATAGCACTGTCATGGGATGAAGCACCACAGAGTTTCCTTTGCGAGATGCCACCTTCACACTGTCGACGCGAGCCAATGCATTTCCTTCCACGCCGGTTCCAGAGCTAAGATCAATCAAGTGCAAAGAGTGCTGGGACTTAGGGGACATATCTCTAGACGCAAACATGCTACCGTTTCTTGACGAAGAGTGCTTGCTGCTCACACCAGAAGATATTAAACCGAGGTCAATTCGTTCTTTTCCAAGGCCGACTTTCATGGTATTATCATTAAAAGGATCTTCATCTTGCTGCTGTTTCATACTGTTGTGCGTCGACTTTCAAGCAATGCTATGCAACTCAATAATTTATTGTTTAAGGAGCTTTAAGGTCTATGATAAGGTTAAGCAATCGCCGATGCGGCCTCAATCGTGCGCCATGACTACTGTCAAGGCGCACTACTGAAGGACATAAAATAAGAAATGTGTATAAAAATGAGTCAAAGGCCTTATGTACCTGTGGTTCGTGGAGGTTCGTGGTTCCCATCATAAATCTAAAGTTTAGTAAATAGAAATAGAAGTTGGATGGTGTAAAGTAAGTTTAAAAATACACTTATTTCCAATCAATATTGTTGGGGTACAATGTAACTCATTCTTGTTTTGGCACTTGCCGTCACTTCAGAAGGACGCTGACATTGATTAGTGTGCAGCCATTATTGGCATGGAGAGGCATGGAGGCTACTACTCTAGACATAAAACTATCCATTACAATCACGTATGTCCGTAGGTATGGAAGCAATCTCAATTACTTTTATAAAATTAATAAATTTGGAAATTTTTATTTCCCACCTAGCTGTCATAGTGTCTTACTGACCTGACATTCTTTAATATAGCCTTTTGCAAAATCTGCCAGTGCAACATCTGTTATACAATATAAATTCATGGGTGAACGCAAACATACAGCATCACCATCATACTCACCGGATCCATCACGGTCTCTACACGTGACATTTCCTCACACACAATATTTACTTCCATGTAGAACTAGCTGGAGCATTCACTGCTTCTCTCAATGCATCCTTCAGCCCGAACTTATTATGCAAGACAGGCCTCACGTCAGGCTCTTCATCTAACTCAGCCAAAAGTTCTGTCACAGCTCGTAAAGTGTCATCCTTAGGGTCGTCATAAAAGTTACAAACCAATATCCCATTCTTGGGGTTCGCAAGGAAACTCATGGGATTATTATCGATAAGAACAACCCTTTCCTCATTAAATGTATTGCCTGTTGAGACTTGCGCCCGCCCTAGAGCTCTCTTGAGATCCTTGACATAAACTCCTAGCGAAGGATCATAAGTACAGTCATCTCTGTACCATCTACCTTGAAACATTTCGTTTTTAGGATCAAGAATATCCAATAAGGGGGAAGCATATATTTCCATTGCTGCTGTAAAGATGTGTGTCTCGTATTTACTTGTGATGCTTCGAAGAAAGGCATCAAGATTCGGACGCTTATTCACATGGACAAGATCACCATCAGGCAATGCCATGCGAAACGATTCACAAGCACTAGGAACGATGCTTTCTGCTTCTTCGCGACTCTTGAAAGCAT
>Ga0307978_1001606_pt1 | contig 16580 bp, 15 predicted proteins | sample OrgLakmetage1056_FD_203151 | JGI IMG/M metagenome (GOLD analysis project Ga0307978, IMG submission 203151) | Saline water microbial communities from Organic Lake, Antarctica - #1056 | ecosystem: Environmental > Aquatic > Non-marine Saline and Alkaline > Saline | place: Antarctica: Organic Lake...
GTTCTTGTTCTCGTTCTTGTTCTCGTTCTCGTTGCTGCTCCAGTTCTGCCTTTTGATGATTATTTTCTAGTCGTTTTTTTCGTTTCTTATCTCTTAATATTTCAATTTGGGTTTTTTTTAGTTCTCGTTCTCGTTCTCGTTCTCGTTCTTGTTCTCGTTCTCGTAGCTGGTCAAATTCTAGTCCATCATTTCGTTTCTTATCTCTTGCTACTTGATTTTGAGTTTTTTTTAGTTCTCGTTCTCGTTCTCGTTCTCGTTCTCGTAGCTGGTCAAATTCTAGTCCATCATTTCGTTTCTTATCTCTTGCTACTTGATTTTGAGTTTTTTTTCGTTCTCGTTCAAGTTGTTGTTCAGTACGTATTGTTTCCTCAGGCTGCCTTTGACGTTGTCGATCCAGAAACATCATCATCTGTTTATACTTGGGAATACTAAAAAAATACACAAATTATTTTTTATCGCGCATGACTGTGCACACAACCTTATTCAACTTTTTTCGGCTGGTTTCTGGGAAGGTGTCTGGTATCAAGATAGTTTGGAACAATTCAGACGGCGCTGTGATCTTCGAAAGCTGCTGATTGTCCGTAAATTCATTCGCTGTCAAGATAATCAAATCGTTGATGAAAGGGCTATAGAGCAATTTCTCTGTAATTGAATACGAAAATAGACAGAAATCCAGTGATTCTGCAGCTTTTAAATCGGTGTTATTCAGAAGCATAACGGGCATCGTGTCCTCATAGTATTTCCTAAAATCAGATGAGACCGTTGCATCTAACAAGTAATTAAACATTCGTAGCTTTTGACTTGGACTGAAGAATTGCTCGGGTACAATGCTTTGTATCGGGAGCGTCGTGTCTCCTAAAAAGATGAAATGCTCGGACATATTTGGTTGAATATTCGATAGATTGCTTGTAAGTTTCTCTAGCGTATTATACTGATCTTCTAGAGGCATGATGTACTCGACCGGAACGGTTGACGTTTCGGTATCTTGAAGGGGATAAGGACCTTTAGTTTGCTTGTATGTAGACGGTAATTTGAACACTAATATTTTGTGCACCCAAGGCATATATTTTTGTATATTCCGGATTTGGAATACTTCTCGACCTCTTTGTCGATCCACCAGAATGACGTCTATCAATGTTGGCACACTTGATTTTTCTTGGTTTGAATCTGAGATCGAAATGACATACACAGATAAAGACAGTAGTAAAACAGTCAGTAGAAGTACGCCACACCATTCGAAACGATTGATAGAACGAGGTACTGTGCCAGAGTCTGGCATTTGTATATATACATTCCGTTTATTTTCAAATATAAATATACGTCATTCGAAACAAATGTCGCCACTCGTCAAACTGTTTTGATAGGGTGTAGCCGCAAGGATTCGACCAACGCGTAGGCATCTACGATATCTTGCACGGGATTTGGAATTCCTTTGCATGCCTGCATCTCAAAGGTATTGATTAGCTCGGGGAAACACCCTTTAATAGCATGCATATACATATCCTCTTTAGTTGCTCGACCATGTCCGGTAAACCATTTTTTCAACTTCGTTGGTGCAATTTCTTCCACTGTAAATTTTTGTAGGTACAATTGATATTTTACGATTCCACCTAATTCATGTAGTTTGCTAACACTAGATGATTTCGCATCAAATGCATAACCTTCCATTCGTATCAATGTTGCAGTGTGATGCATCGAATGTTTACAAATAGTGTTGACAAGGTCAGTTGCTATGATATGATAACGTTCCAAGAGCGATGGAACTCTCCGTAAGTCTGTCGAGAATGCCTGTAAATGAAAAATAGTGGTATTGTCGCTGGTCGAAATCAATATATTTCTGTCGATGTCTTTTTTACGATTGGGATAAAAATACGCGAACAAATTGTCATCAGATGTCCTTACGACTAGTCCGGGGCTTGTCAATGATAAATCAATACCCACGTGCAACATTATTCAACTGCCTGAAAAGTGATGAAGAGATTTATTGTTACAAAGAAAGAAAGTCTGAAAACTTTGGAATCCATTCTTTTAAATCAAATTGTTTCATCATATCTGTGGTCACCGTGATTTCTTGCATTACGTCTTGGTTTTTATGCATACCATGAATGGTCAAATGATGCACCTTAGGAATAATACTACTAGACATATGGATTGCGATTTTCGTTAATCTAGATTCTTTTCCATCGATCACGGCCTTCGCAACTACCTCGCCAGAACTTTTGAGATGAAGCGAGATTTTATGTTGTTTCAATGCCGCGACACACATGTGGTATTGTTTAGGTTCCTTCCGTACAGTGACACCAAAAAACATGTCCTGAGCCTTTTGTGAGACCGGTTCCTGGTCGGATGGGCTTGAATGTGAGCTCCAGTAGATTTTTACATAGGGAGCTACCAAATTATTTTTACCCTCAAGACGCATGGCTTGGTACACAACAATAGCATCATCGATGTTGCGCTCTATGTAAAAGAGTGTATGTTTACTACCCAGGGCCTCTAGCGTGACATCTTGTTGACTCATTTTATTTACAGTCGAAATAGATAAAACAGATTTGTAAACACATTGTTTTATTAATCTTCCTGCACCGAAACGCCTGCGATGTATTTCGAGACGTAGCCATCGAAATCATCAGGGTTCGAATTCACGGGAACGTCGATGATAGCGATGTCTTGAGGATCAAACAAAGGAGAACAAAAGTCGTTCGTGAGCCGTTTCTTGGTCAGTCTTAACCTGTCACAATATGCAAAATAGGCCGCACGGAAGTTATTAAAGCTAACATGTTCTGCCACACCGATCACACAGAATTCACTCTGCAGGAATGACTGCAAAGGATTGGTTTCAGCCTGCATTTGGCGTTTCGTGTCATGAAAATACTTGGGTAATACTCCGCGATCCCACACACCTACGTTTCCGAATTCTGCACGCAGCCGAAAATAACAAGAGACACATTTAGCCATGAATGCACCCAGTTCCAGTTTGCATTTGTCGAACAAACCCGTATCGACTTGTCTGACCATTTTTGAGAACATGAAAATAAGCATCCGCCGAGACACATTACCTGCTTGGTCGACCCATGGTGGGTAACTATTTCCTGCAAAAGCACCAGCGCCAGTCCACAGATGTTCCAGCGAAATCTTGAATTTTCGCTCGACGGCAATCGTTTCACCCGAGACCATCTGGTTCCATCTAGTAAGTGAAAAATTCATCTTATCATCAACATCGTAACAAAAGAAAACGTATTTTTGATAGATATGCTCTACCGAGAAGTTTGTTTGACCTTCACTCATCAGATTCCCAACATCGACGTCATTGTAGAACTTGGCGGCCAAACGAAGTAAGGTTGACTTACCGCTACCCGCCGTTCCTTTACAGAATGGAAAGTACTGCCAGTTGTCCATGCTGCCGATACCAAATATCATTCTACCCATGGAAGCGTAGAACCATCGACAGACCTCAGGATCGAAATCTTGCGAGTCTAGAATCTTCTGCACGTTGGGTGTGGGGATATCTAATGGTTCGTTTCGGTCAGAAAGAGCTGTCTCATACGCAAGATGATCAAACACAACATCGATGTAATTGGCACATACCATCGACGAATGCCACCCTTCAGGCTCGACCCCATATGGATAAAATTTATTCTGTCTTGCGTCGTATACACCATTCTGGTACGAGAATTTAGTACGATCCTTGACGAGGTTTGGAAGACAATCATCTCGACACTTTTCGAGGTATTCTTGGCACTGTTTAGCAACACCCGACCGTTCGGTCAATGCCGAAAACAGCCACACATATGATTGATAGGGGTAGATGGCATCATAAATAAACTCGGAAATCTCGCAGGAAAACGTGTATGTACGTGTAAAGTGCCCTTCGGTGGTGAACTTTGGTTCAAATAAAGCTGTAGCCTGTCGACGATATTGACGACGACTGCATTCTTCTAGCAAATATCGAATCAATTTCTGGTATGGTTTCATCTCATCTTCTACAATAGGAGCAAAAAAAGCATCCATACGCATCGGCGGTAAAGAGGCTTGCAAATCTGGCTGATTGCAATAGAATTGTCTGAACGTCTGAATAATCGAGTCATACCCGAACAACATGTTTGCCGAGATGCGGTCTAAATTCTCTGTCACCTCTTTGACTAATTCGTCATCGTCGTGTTCTAACGAGTCTAGTCTCTTTGCAAGGCAGACAGCAAAGCTGGAATAATGTCGAAATCGTTCTAGTACTTGACTCCTGTCGCCAAAAAACACAGTATTCCGTTGTTGTATGCTCAACACGTCATATCTGTCATCACACCACATCCCATGCAAAAACTGAACCATGTGCGAGAGATTATGGACGTCCAAAGTATTGACTTCATTCTTGTCCATCGCGAGAAAATGGGTCGCCATGTCTTCAAAAGACTCCTCAACATCTTGATCGAGTATTTCTTCCTGTTCATTATCATCTTCTTCGGCTGGTACGACTGGTAAGACTGGTACAACCTGATCGACGTCCATATGGTCGTCCATTCTAAAAGTGCCGCGGTTACTACCAAGTAAGTAAATAGATAATAATGACACAATCAACGAACTTCAACCGAATGACATAAGACAAAACATTTTATTGACATAAGACAAAACTTTTAGTGTAAACAATTACGGTCAAAACATCGATGGTTGTCGATAATCGTCAAAACATAAACGAGGTTGGCTATGACCACAATTCTCGTTCGTGTGACCCCAATACGATCGCTTAACAACCAAATACTCAAATGATGCATCCATTGCATTCGATAGCTTTACAATACCAAGACGTGAGAGATGATGGTAGACGCAGAGAGCTGTTTGTTGAGCACATAACTTGTATGATGCACAAAAAACAACAGTCGTGCTATCTTTCAGATGATCCTTGATAGTGTGAGCCATCTGGAAAGCTTGTTGCAATCCTAGGACTGTGATGGACGAATACGATGCCCGTTCATTCTTATGTCGTACATGCATCACGTCTAATGCATTCTCAACCGGCCGCAAAAAAAACAAATTTGTTCTAGTGAGATCAACATATCTATCAAGTTGTACAATTACTTCGTGTATAATTCTCCCTAAATGATACGAACCATCCGGTTGTCGATCCCATCCCCTGTGTACCTGTTTCAAATGTGCGACGGAGCCCGTAAACGAGCCGTACATCGGTTCTATCGTCAGACACAAGACCGATCCAGCGGCCATTTTTTGCAATTGGGTATTTTTTTTGTACCAGACTGGGTCTAACGCCGCAAATATCTGAGAAGCGCGTTTCGTATCATACGATAGCATAATGGACCGGGATTGGACGATCGGGTTACAGGGGGTCAACTCTGCAATAGTATCCAGTACAGAATAAATAAATCCAAACCGACGTTCGTCATAGGATTTTTTGAAGTGCTGTTGAGTCGCATAATGAAGCATGTTGTCATGTAAACATTGATTGTAAGTTAACAGTCTTTCGGGCCGAGCAACATGAAGTATATGACATGGCAATATGACCAATTGTTGAAACAAAATAGTACCCGCGTAGATAGACTGTTTTAGATCTATTGAAGACAGTCTGCAGTTTTGAACAATGGTAGAAACCGATGTCACGAGGCCATGGACGTCCGTGTAAATGCCATCATCGTCAAACAGTAAACTAATGTCGGATGCTTGAATTACAACTGAACCGCCCGTACGCACCAGACAACCGAACGACAGTGTTTGTTTTGTTTTTGCCAACTCGGTGAGTTTTTTTAGGTCCAAGTGGTAAATATACGTCGGTAGACAACCTGGTACAGAAAGACTGAGTTGTGAACGAAGTGAACTATTCGCCGCATTTTGTAACACACATCGATATGTACTAACTGCCATTTATGTACATCAAATTCATAAAATTACAAAGGACCAACAGTAGCCGCCACTTGGGCCCAACTAAGCTCGGGTTCAACGGGTTCAACGGGTTCAACGGGTTCAACGGGTTCAACGGGTTCAACGGGTTCAACGGGTTCAACGGGTTCAACGGGTTCAACGGGTTCAACGGGTAATGGCAGAAAAACGTTCCGACAATTATAGATATCGCATGTCAAGAGCCCAATGGACGCACCGGCCCCCAGAACGACCGAGGCCGAACCAAGATCTCCTAGAATCTTTACATTCGCACCAAGCGTGCATGCGCCATTCGACAAAACATCACCATAAACCCATGAGCCGGCGCCAAGAGTGCATGCACCCGCACATTCGACGTTTTCTTGGACAACCACATTTGCCCCACATGTGCAAGCGCCACCCGTGGAGAACAGGTCTCCATTCACATGTGCGCCCGCCCCAATAGTAAGAGCACCCTTACACTTGATGTATCCATTTACTGTAGCATTGGCACCTAATGAACAAGCAGCATTACTATTTATGTTACTACAAAAAAATGCACCTGCTCCAATTGATACCGCACCACCGCTTGTAACTTCACTGGCGATAGTAGTGTCCGAACCTATATTACAAGCACCTTTAACATCCAATCGTCCACGAATACATGCACCCGATCCTGCCGCAAACACGTCAGTGACTGTGATCGTACCAAGGTCGGTCACATCTATAGTTCCATTTGCTGCGACAGAGAAGCTGTTCGCTACAGTAATTTTTCCTGGTAAATGTACACTTACACCTTCGCCAATTGATAAAGACTCGAATTTCCAAGAAACGGTCGAAGTTGCATCCACCCAAATATCTTTCGTTATATTCATGTCTCCATACGCATACACCGATGACCCAGAAGATTTTTCTGGAAACTGATCGGTAGACATTTTATTTATACAGTGATTTTATTCTTTATCATTCAAAACACAATTTCTGATTATAGCACAGGACTAATTATGAAGCGGTCATACTCCTTTGTATTGTTAAATAGAGTCGAAACCGATAAAACATCCTGGAGCATGACTATATTTTTCAGTTCATAACTTGACGGAGCCTGGTTCTTATAATTTTTGATTTGAAAGTTGTTTGTCACCACATACACGATCGGTGTGTGATTTTGACTTTGAATCATCCAAACGTCAATCCCACGTTTTTTATGTGTTGCACCACGCAGCAATACATAATAATACCGCGGATTTTCTCCGCCGTTATATTGAACTATGTACTCCGGAACATTCCTGACATCGATTTCAAATAACCCCAAGTGCAGGCTTGGTTGTTCTGGACTACCAAATATGATGACAGGGTCAATTTTGTCAATTTTTAGTCTTTGAATTCTCGTGGGTGAGTCAGGGCCTATGATGCTTTGCACGTTCTGGTAATATTCCAACAAACGATAGCCGAAGATCTTTCTTTTATCAAGACTATCAGTGAAGTTCATTTTTGATCTCATTTGATTGGCAAGACTTGTATACAGGGTGAGCATTTGCCTACCACGACCGCTGCTAGCATGTTGTTTACACAAGTAGAACTGCTTCTGATTGACATCGGTTGAATATCGTCTACAACGAGTAGCGACCGACCTATGTCTATCGCTGCCACATACCCCGATACAACGTAAATACTGTCCTGTATTACTACTACCTACCTTCGGATCAATACTCTGTTCCTCACAAGATATTTCTACAACTGTCGTGTCCAAATTGTCCTCAAGAGGAGCATATAAATTTGAGTCTTCACTGCCCACTATGCGATAAAATTGATGTTGACAATCTAGCGCCATTGAGTCATCAGTATTTTGAAAATCTAACATCTGGTCCATGACATCGAACTGCGTTAGAACGTACTTAAATTCGGGCGTGGGACTTTGTGATACTTCCTGAGAAATACTAAACGCAATCAAGCGCTGCCTGAGGTTGTCCTCGAGCTTGCGTTGCACTTCGTACCTATGCACCAATTTAGTTCTCTGGCATAAAATCCGTACGTTGTTATTTAGATCATCTCCTGAAAACAAATCCCGTGTCATCTGTGCGATATAGTGATCCGCTATTTGCGTATTTTTTTCAAGCCTAAAATATGAGTGGATCGCATAATGTAAACCATACACAGCCTGTTTTTCAGTCAGGCTATTCTTCGGGACTATACGCCAAGGCATACTTGAATTGACATAATAGTAACGCTCGAATTGCTCTTCAACACGTGTCCTTATATTGGCCTCTACTTCTTCATGAGATGTAGCATCACTTGTAGCGTTCCATTCGCTCATTGCGTCCTTTCGTATCGTATCAAATCGACGCACATTTTCGTCATCATGATGCGACCTGCACAAATAATAGTATATTGTACTGTCCGTTTTGATTCTCTGATTGTTTGTCTTTTTGCATCTCTCATTTGACGCCACGCACCACGCCACGCAACGATTTGTCTCTTTGCTTTCAATAGTACATAAGTCACAAGCTGAATCTGTGTTTCCATCACATACAGAATCATCGCCTTGGTATACTCTCTTCATTTCTGTCAGTATATTTTGTTAATTTGAATCGTGTGGAATTTTTTGTTTATTTGTGTAAACACCAACATGTTTGCAAAACAAATCATCTCTCAAAATATGACCGAAAATATGGACCTACAAGAACGACACAAACTGTCCACAGATGTGTGTGACACGTTTCGCACTGCGTTCATCGGTTCAAAAGTTCGATTTGCACGAACTTCAAAGGTATTGGTCGAATTTGTAGCGCAGCTTGATGGAATCTCGTGGACATGCTGTAAGCGAAAAGGCGGCGGGTTTACCATGTGGTTAAAATATAAAAAACATGAACCTCGCCCTCACCACGCTGTACTACGTGAGATGGTCGCAGATTATACAGCCCATGTTCAGGAAAGAATCCTCACAGGCGAAAATCTGAAACCGGTCAGAAACAAAGCTGTGAATCCTTCAAAAGACCTCGAGATTTTCTTGCACGACAACTGGGTCCCAATGAGTTCAATTTTTCCTATCAATATACGTGAAATGTCTTCATACACTGTAACAGGAAATTGGATACGAAAGTATACGGTAGAAACGGACATGAGCACGTTAAGAAAAGTCTTGCAAAGTAAATACAGTCATTTATATTCAAAGACCAACGACAGATAGATATACGACACCGATTAAAGAACCAAGTAGTGATACTTTTTGTAGCGTTCGTCGCCACCCGGTACAGGCGCGTGACCTTGTACGTACCGGCAGTGTCATTGTCAAAGGAATATTTGTGATGACCTCCCCAAGATGAGGTATTTGATGTAGGACTAACAGTGCATCTAAAACACGAGCCACATTATGCGAATGCATCGTTTGTATCTGTTTTTCGGTCTCTGAAATAAATTCTTGTCTCTGATCTATGGACATTTCGTCACTCATGACCCGTAACAAAACATAAGCATCATCACGTTTTTTGAACAAGTCTCGAATTAAGTCAGACAAGCCCTTAGAGTGAACAACATCTGCCAAGTCGTGAAGAGTCCTCTGTGCACTCATGTTAACTTCGTCAGTTATAGGCTCGTCGAGAGACACATCACTCTCTGAGTCAGTATAATCGGCAATATTACTGTCAGTTTCCGGCAAGACGGGCAAAACGGGCATAATGGGCACAATGGGCACAATGGGCACAATGGGCACAATGGGCACAATGGGCACAATGGGTACAATGGGTACAACGTGTACAGTGGGCACAGTGGATTTAAAGTGCAAAGAAGATGTTACGGATCTTGATCTTTTGAACCGCTTGTTGTTCTGAAATCCATCGCTTTCTTGTTCGGACATCAGCTTATTGGAGACTGACGATGGCGCATTGTTTGAAACAATATCACTTACTACGATCGGTACGTTTTGTCTCGTATGAACATATTTAGATCGATGTTTGCTTCTGGTATTTCCAGTACGCATTGGTGATATGACTTCACGATTAGGAAATGGAAAGCGAGAGCTGTCAACAGTATACTCGAATGGTGCTTCTTTCGTCTGTCGTGATTCCAATCGTTCTAGATTCGAATCCTGTGGGTCGTCCAAATCGGAATCTGAGCAATCTGTCGAGCCCGAACGAACATCAGGTGGTGTTTGAAACAAGTTTTTACCAGATTCACTATTTTTAGCATCCGAATTTTCCGAAAAGCGGTCTTCCAACTCTTCATCTGCACTATCATTTAACCAATCATTATCCATCATCAACCTCTTTATTTGTAAGTCAAGTCCGTCTGACCAACCGCCATGGAACGCAAAATGATTTCTGTCATTATGGAGGGACCGGATCCCGAGCAAGACAAATTCGTATTCCGATTGAGTCGAACACAAGCCAGAAAATCAAACTTTCTCATGAATTTGATCAACCAGGAACAGTGCAAAGAAAAATCTATTCGTAATATACGACTAAAATTGCAGTGTGACATCGCTGTTTTCAAGTCTTTGAAAGCCTTCTTTTTCTGCGAATCTGGGACGGTCGAGGAATTAGAATGGATTCATACATTAGAGAACCAGCATGTGCTGGACACATTAGCTGCAGGCACGTACCTGAGAATGACATCATTGTGTCAATTGATTTACAACTATCTGACAGAAGAGAGTCACACACATAGCACCACTGACTTCACTAAAAAATTCTACATTCAAGACAATGAAGAACCTGCAAGTGAAATGCTATCAAACATTGAAAAACGAAAACTAACTAACATACTTTCGAAAGAACTTCTATAGAAGAGAAATGGGCGTCAGGACATATTATTGGGGCCCACAGGCTTGGATTTTCATTCATACTTGCTCGGAATATCTAGATAGACTAAAGAATCCACGAATTACTGCATTGTTTTGGTTTATTCTGCCCAGGACAATCCCATGCATTCATTGTCGAACATCGTGCAAATCTTTTATCCAAATGATGGCTACAAGCTGTATGACACAGACCAGGTTCTCTTATCTGTTGCATCAGGAAGTCAATTTGAAACTCTTCGAACAAGATATACACTCCGAGACCGACACTCTGACAGTGGTACAAAAATGGGTAGGGCATCAGCCGCAGTATAGTAAAATGCACACTTTTGCGGCCGATTCCAATGTATTCAGAAAGGCTATGATAGATTTCTTCTATTATGTAGTATGTGATTACGAACTTTCTAGACATACACAAATCAATGAATTGTTTATGCTCACAGCAACTGTTTTGAAGGGCACAACGACCGGTGACACACTCTATAAAACTCTGCAGAGAGTCGGCCCTCTCAAAAAAAGTATAACCCTGCAGGAAAGAATACAATATATTTATGATATTAATTCAATCCTTAGTGAGTCACATGGAGACGCAGCTCCACTGTCACCCATTTCGCGTAGAGATGTTTGCGAACACGCGATCGTCGGCTGTGTTTTAAAATACTGAATAAAGCGAAACTGACTGTTTCCAAAAATTCTGTTACAGATCCAATAGATTTGCATCACCCGAATGTATCACGAAAGTTTGATTACTTACCAAACAATGACAATCGCACACCAATCCGATCTCGTGCAACAAAGAAAGACAAAGAAAAATCCAATGAATACAATCTGCTACAAAATTTCCGTTTCGCAACGCAAGGTCTTACATGATTGGTTCGAAACAATAGCAGACGAGTACGAAATTGGCTCCTGTTGGCAAATATCTGCATTTAATCGTCTAGACGCGTTCTTGTCGATACACCCAATACAATTATTCGACCTTCAGAAGTTTGCATCAATTTGCGCCCATATTAGTATACAATCCGAAACGTCCACCTATCTCTGCTTCGCCGAGTGGCGCCCTCTCTGTGGAGAGGCTTATCTCGAAACAGAATTGTCTTCAGCAATGCAAAGATATATCGATATTGTTTCCACACCTGGCTTCGACCCACGGAAGGGATCTACGTTCATCAGAGAGCTTGGTAAAGGAAATTCAATAGTCCGTGAAGTACGTTTTACTCAAGATGCAACCAATACATGTTACGCTGTCAAGAGCTACACGCACCCAAAAACACAAGAAACTCCTCTAGAATTCTTTCGAGAGTGGAATGCCCATCAATTAGTAAGCAAACACCCTAACGCCTCTTCATGTGTTGGCGCATGGATCACGACGAAGGAATCATATATGATTTTTGATAAATACGATACTACCATGGAACACATGGTCATGAAGCAATCACAAGCGCACACAACATTTTCTATGCACCAAATCAAACAATGGATTTCTCAACTATTGGATGTTGTCGGATTCGCGCATTCCCATGACCTAGCTCACAGAGACATCAAGCCCCAAAATATTTTATTTCACAAGGACCAATTGATTCTATGTGACTGGGATTCAAGCTGCTCATCCGATCAGAAGGGACTATACCAAACCAATCCAATCTGTACAGTTCCGTACCGGTCACCAGAAGTACTCTGCGGAAACCCAGCTCAATTGTATGATGGATTCAAACTAGACATGTGGAGTATTGGTTGTATTTTATTGTATCTGATAAATATGAAAAGTTGGTTCAACAAAAACACTGAGAAGCACGTGTTAGAAGCTATTATATTTTGGAGAGGAAATTCTGCAAAGTATTTTAACCATACACAGGAGGACTTTGTAGCAGAACAAAAATGGCCGTTGTCTGTTCGTTCTAGGCTCGGATGCGATGGAATCGACTTCTTGAACGCTCTATTACATTTAGATCCCTCTAAACGACTTGACACCACACAAGCCAGAAAACATCAATTCATGATTAACTCTTAAGGTTTCAATTTAAGTCGTGTGTTAATATACGACAAACATTCTAATATAGTTTCTTGATCTAGGGCACTCAAATCACCATCATCTTCGTTTTTTGACGATGAACTAGAACGCACCGATTCATGAATTTAAAGGTTTCAATTCAATGGATATGTCATCACTCGACAAGTATTCTAATACAACCTTGGCCAGTTCTTTGACATACCTATCAAAAGATTCGTCTTCTTGTACACATACTATTTCTACAAGTATGTGAAAGAATTCTAAGGCTTCATCAGAGTCTTCTTCTTCTTCGTTTTTCGGTCTAAACATACTCGCAAGGCTCTGTAACATACTACCTGGTTTGGCTTTTTTCTGAAATATTAATTTTGGATCATCCTTGACAGGATAATATTGTGGTTCTAGATGATGGTCGTTTGCAAGTAATTCACCCGTTTCATCGAGGACATAGGATTGGAACCCATCGAGGTCGAGACCTAGAAGTAAAGTTCGTATCTTGTCTTTTTGCTCTGTGATGTCCTTATTGACGTAGTACTTTTTATAATCACGCCTCAATAATTTTAGGACTTCTATCATCTTTGTTTCTTTGTCAGTCTCCTTATCCTCATTGTCCTTCTCCTCTTTCTCCTCTTTCTCCTCTTTCTCCTCTTTCTCCTCTTTCTCCTTCTTTACAGTCTTCTCCTTCTTTACATCCTTTACATCCTTCTTCAGCCCGTCGACACGTTCCGTCTCTTCCTTCACCATACCTTCACCACTGTTCTCTAATTCAGACATCAATTTCGTAATTGCAGAGATCATATTTTCTAAATTGTCATCATGCTCAACACTTCTCGATTCCAGAGATACATACAACTTGTTCAGAAGTGTGATCATTTTTGCCTTTGAACTATTTTGAAGGCCCTTATGTAACTCCATGGATTGCACATTGCCCTGATACAAATTTCTGTCTGTCTGCATTAGTTTCTTGATATCTTCTAACTGTATACCTAGAATATTATGAACACAATCTTGTTCATGCTCTTCATGCCTTGACAGGCATTGCTCTTTAATCGACTCAAGTTGATCTACAACACTCATACGGACGTCTTCAGGAATCAGATTCCTTTGAGACAAATGCCACAATGCTACATGTGTCAATTCATGAATCTTTGTTTTGATCAACAATGCTTGCGCATCTGAATTTTTCAATAAAGCATGGGTTGCAGTATGGGCAATGGATTTCAGTGCTTCCGAGACTTCTTCAGACGTAAAATCAATCATTGTGGGCAGTTCATCATACATCTTTGCAATATCAGGTGTAACCTGCAATGGATGGTACATTGCAATATAATCGTGCACTTTGTAAATATCATGATGGTCTTCACAAAGATGTTGATCCCTAAAGACTACATTTTTGGGACATTGTATGATCAAGCATTGATTTGGAACGGAAAAATCTACTACAGAGGCTCTACAAATTCCATCCTGGACAGGTTTAAATGAAGATGGACAAGATGTAACACCAGTGCGAGCAAACTCTAATCCTTTTATCATCTTTATATATATACCCAATTTTAAATAATAATTTTAACTTTCGGTCTTACCGCGTTTTCGTTTGCGTGCTTGAACATATGTTCGCTGCACGGTAGGATTGTTTGTAGTTGTTTTTCTGGACTGCCAAACAAAAGATGCAGCTGCTTTCGACAATTCGTCGAGGTCAGCATGTGATTTTTCTGGATATACCTGCGTAAAGAAAGAACACAGATATCCATCCAAACTTGTCAAGCTCAAATTTTCTTTCCGGCGCTCAATCAAAAATTTTAATTTACCATCGTCACCGAAATTCGAATGCTCCTCCTCATCAAACTGTAGTTTGAGTTCAAATGACGGAACTTCTCGAAGCCACAAACGCATCCGCGGTTGCAATTCCGCTAACCCTTTAGTACAGGTTTTTTCCTGATTACGTAGATCCTTGAGCTCCTTTGTTAACACAAGAAACTCGGTGACATAGTCTGGAATAGAGGTAGTCATTTATTTATTAGATGGCTACTGGAAACCTGATAATATACACACATTTGATAAAAATACATTCTTAATACAATGCCTGGGGAGTATATCCAGGTCCTAATTTCTCACGCTCGTTTTCAAATTTTTCGTTTACTATCCTTGTGTTCTTGAAGTGTTTGAAGACAGGTGTCAATTTTTTCATGGTTTTCGCTAAATCTTGAATTGGTAGACTAGTGTTTTCCTCAGACATAATCATTCGTTTTCGACCAGTCTTGTCAGTTATCGTGTCGGATGAAGGACCAGATGGTGGTTTGAGTGCAACAGAGGCTGGGTTGAGTTTTGGTTGAGTTTTGGGTTTGGTTTTAGGGTTGAGCTTGGATATGGGCGCGGGGGTGGGTGTGGGTATGGGTCTGGGTGTGGGTGTGGGTGTGGGTGTGGGTGTGGGTGTGGATGTGGGTGTGGGTGTGGGTGTGGGTGTGGGTATGGGTGTGGGTGTGGGTGTGGGTGTGGATGTGGGTGTAATCCCAGATGTGGTACCGCGTGCATTTACATATGTCTCATGATTCCTAAAACTTGGAGCTGTTTGGTCGTAAATATCATTTTGCCCTGGATGTGTATTGTATACAGAAGGAGATGGTTGTCCGCTATAATACGAAGGCGCATATTGATGGTGAGGAGGTAGCTGATATGGACCAGTTGGATGATAATATGGCCGATAATCTCTATAACGATCATCGCGACGACGCCTGCGGTCACGGTCTGAGTAATAGTCAGATGAAGCACTTGACTCGGAATTACGACCACGACTTCTTCCTTGGTGATTCCTGCCCCGATGGTCTTTTCGAGAACGCGGAGACGTATCGGACACAACTGGACCATTTGTTGATTCTGGGGTTTTACTGACCTCTTTCGGTACATCTGTCTTGGTGTCACGTTTGGAAGTGTTTTTCAAACCCATAAAAGTCGATTTTTTCTGGCCTAAATGATTTTTGAGTGCAATCGAACAAAAAGTAGTCATGAAATTCATCAGAGGATTTTTCATCCATTGGTTTCCACCCATATTAGCGTATTGACGGATGCAACTGTTGAACTTTCCGTCTTTTATACCTTTTTCCATTTCGCTCGACAAGTCCTTTGTTTCAAATGCGTGGAAATTGATTGCATCACATAATCCCTCCAATAAATCTGCACCAACGGCAATAAAAGTACTACAATTTTCTTCCAATTCTTTTTCTTCCAAAGTCAACTTCATTCTCCAATGTTCCATCTCTTTTCGCCTTTTGTTTGCGACTTCTAGATCAAATCCTTGACTTGGCTGAATACCCATATTCGTCATGTTTTTGATTCTATATTCGACATCGTCTTCCATACATTGATCGAACTGCTCTTTAAACTTTGGTTGCAATACTGATGCATCTTCCTTGTCCACTACTGTATCTTTTGTTGTGTGCGCTTGAAGAGCTTGTGTCACCGTCTTGCTTACTAGTAGGGTCATCTCACGTTCACGTCTTTTATCATCCTGTTCTCGTTCGAGTTCTCTGTCACGTTGTCGTTCCCGTTCCCGTTCCCGTTCCCGTTCTCGTTCTTGCTCACGTTCTTGCTCACGTTCTTGCTCACGTTCCCGTTCGCATACACGTTCGCGCTCGCGTGTAACCTCACGTTCACGTTCGCTTTCACGTTCGCGTTCGCGTTCGCGTTCTCGTTCGCGTACTTTGGATTCGGATTCGGGACCAGATTTGGCCTCGGAATCGGTTTCGATTTCGGTTTGAGCTTCAATTTCGGAGTTAGTCTTGATTCTTAATTTAGGTTCAGATTGTTTTTTGATTACAATCTGATTTTCAAGCTCAAACCCAATCTCTGGCTCGAGCTCAAGCTGTTCGGACTTTGGCTTGAGCTCTGGTTGCGCCTGAGTATCGGGCTTGAGTTGCTCATATT
>Ga0307978_1001611_pt1 | contig 16552 bp, 13 predicted proteins | sample OrgLakmetage1056_FD_203151 | JGI IMG/M metagenome (GOLD analysis project Ga0307978, IMG submission 203151) | Saline water microbial communities from Organic Lake, Antarctica - #1056 | ecosystem: Environmental > Aquatic > Non-marine Saline and Alkaline > Saline | place: Antarctica: Organic Lake...
GCCATCATCATTGAGTTACCACTTGTACATGGTACCAATGAGGTGATGCCGTCTATTGAAGACCTTGATGAAGACAAACGTCTTGATCTCAAACTGAAGGTGAATAAATTTTTGAACATCTACGTTAACCAGTTCTTGTTCTGTGGGAAGGGAGGCTTTGTGGTGATGGGTTTCGGAAGGAGTTTGTTCCCCACACTTTTACGTTCAAGGATGGATCATGCTTAACTATAGCTCCAGAAGATAAGGAGGTTCGCTTCTATTCAGCGAATTCTACAAGAGTAAATTGTACTCCAAAGGCAATTGATGAGAAACATGAAGACCCTCTTTGCGAATGCATAAAATTCTGCAAGAAGATCCAGCAGCGACTCCCCTTTGGACTTCCTCCTTGGGCCCAAATGTCGTTTTGCTGGATGCTGGTGACGCTATTTTTTGGAGCGATGCGGATTACGATCAAACTACATTTGTCGCAAATACAATGAACCTCTTACAGTACGATACCATTGCATTAGGTAATCACGAGCTGGATACGGGCAGCGTAAAGTTAGAAAAGTTTGTGGATCTGGTGAATTTCCCTGTCCTCGCAACTAATGTAAAAGGCTTTTCAAATCCAGATGGGAAGATAATTGATCTTGATTCTGATGAATATCGCTTGGAAATAATGAAACTATCTGTATCATCGGTGTCACGGCTAATGAACCCAATTTCTTGGCAGGCACCAGTCTCAAAAGTGCGCCTGATACTGACGCTGTGCAGAAAATGCTACGAGAATTGAAAGAAGGCATTGTTCCCGCAAGATAGTCTTGTCGCACGCTGGAATTGATATGGACCATCAACTAGCAAGAGAATCAGACGTGGATGCTATTTTGGGTGGGCACTCTCATGTCATCATTCCACAGGTGAATATCATGCCATAATCTTCTGAGTTTGGGGCTATCGTAAAAACAACGGCAATCCGATGCTTCGAAATGCGTTACATACTGGTGCTAATGATGGTCGTTACGTAGGTCTACTCAGACTGGAATGGAATATCCAGTCAAAGAAATTGGTCGCCTTAGAGACGGAAGTTTTACCTCTCGACGAAGAGCATGGAGTTAAATCTGACCCTTCCTTTCTGAAATGGCAAACTAATTGGTTTGAAAAACACAAGACGAAACAAAAACCAAGATTGGATGTGGCTATCAAATTTAATGCTCAGATGTTGCTTAATGTGAAAGTGAATGGAGTGATGAGCAATGTCACGTCCTATATTATTCGCTCGAGGCCGTGCCGTATGGGCTAGTTTTTATTGGGAAATATAGTGACAGATGCCGTGAGATATTGTTTAGAATAAGGTCCTTGCATGAACAATTATGACAGGGAAATCAACAGGATCCCAATTATCGGACTTTTACAGGCAGGAACTCTTCGAAAGTGTTTACATTTTTTGACAGACCAGAATTTCAATGAAGTGCTGCTGTGGCCCAACACGCTAGTTCTACTCAAAGTCAAGGGTTCATTAATCCGGAAGATTCTACAGCATGGCATTTTGAGTAAAACAGTAAATGAAACTGCCCGCGGTGCTATTTGTGGTTTTGTCGGTGGAACCATTGCCTTTTTATTTGCTTATCCAGCGTACACCTTGTTTGTGAGAGAGCATAAGCAAACCTAAGCGTGTAGCTTGAAGTTATTTGAAGGTGTTTGTTGGTGTCGTTGCTACAGCTATTTCAGATGGCGTTTATTTTATAGTGTATAGGTCGGACTTTTTTCATCTAACCCCGTTTGCCAGATCATCTCTTGCTGCGGTGTCAAATTCTCTTGTCACCTCGCCGTTATGGATAATAGTTACACGGAAGTAGTTACTATCATCAAAAATCTCCATTTGGAAGGTGGCAGGATATGATACATATCAATCGAGAGGTGTGTTGGGGTTTTTCGATATTTTGCTTTCAGTCTTATAATGTGCATCCATTCAATCTTGAGGCAGATGTGTTTTGAGCTGCTGATGAATAAAAAAGCTAACTGTCTGGTAGTCTTTGTGTGGCAATTGCTGGATCAGTTTCATCTCTGGTCGCAACGGTCATGACGTACCCAGTCCAAAAGTTAAGGATCATGTGGCAAGCGGGTAACGGAGGAATGTCGATAAAGGATTCCCACATTCCTGCGGTTTGCAACGCTGATTGCTGTGCTTTTTTCTACAGTGGTTTCGGTTTTAAGTTACTTCACACCGGTTCAAAGAGTTTTGTATTGTTTTTTTGTGATGGAACAAGTCAACATCATTTCTCGATGGTACCTTCATTTCATTCCTATCGAGAGTCGAGAGGGATGGTTAGCGTGTAGTTTACCTTCAATCCAGGATATTCTTTGTCCGAGCTAAAACATTGGGATGATAAGCGCCTGATAGATATTCCAAAAGAGTTGACAAGCTAAGATAGATATTTTACTTGGACATAGTAGTAAGACAAGAATTTTAGATCCCTAGATTCAGGCAATGAGGTCAATACAGGGGGTGCGATGGTGCGCAGTGTAGTCAGTGTCAAAAGCGTACAAGTGTTGTTACTTTACACTTTGCATTATACTTACAAACATTACCATTATCAACTACTAAATCACATATATTTGTCAATGAAATAATATAATACAGATTATGTAAGTTTGACAAGGAATACTTGTAATGTTGTTTGCTACGATGGTGGTTCCCCGTTTTTCAGTCCTTCCAGAACAGAGTAATAGATGCCTGCAAGAGCAGAATCACCATCGGCGAAAATGTCGTGACCTTTCTTGGCTACATGATAGGCAGTAACAAGCAGCATCAGAAGCAGCGGTTTTAGCAAAGATATCTCTGGACTAATTTCATTTTCGCTCAAGATTGATGATATCACCTCAACAACTGCGTTTGCTGTTTCTTCCTTCCACATTTTCGACCCTTGGACTAGAAGGAGTTCCATAAATGTGACAGCCGTCGAATGCGAGTTGGTCCTTATTTGACGCCCTTTGTCATGCAAATTCTCCAAAATTTGCATGGAAAATATGAGATCTTGATCGGTAACTTTAGCAACCAGAGGCTGAGAGGACTTTGTCATTTGCTCATTATCATCGCAAAGTAGCATAGACAGTGTACCAACATTTCGCAACCCATCCGAAATAATTTCAGGTGATATACCTTCGGCAAAAAATGAGGTGGAGACCATAGCCATGGCGATTATTCCTGAACCACAAAATGCTGCCCGATCGTCATTCTCAAAATAAGCAGTGATATCTCCTTCGTCATCTGACGCGATCGTTGAATCTGAGTCCGAGAAAGAAACATTGGAGCTCACAGAGTCTACGGAGCGAACTGAGCACGCATCGTTGTATTTATATGCGGAACGGATGAATGAAGTTGCTGCGTCTGAAATGGCATTTTCATTCTGTTTTTGCTTTGATGCAAAAGGTTTGATCAGCCTCGAAGCGATCCTTGATATTGTCCCTGGGGATCTTGTCCTCTCCTCCAAAATATGATTCTCATAACTAGACCCTGTAGGAGAGTCGATGAGAGAAAATTCTTCGTCTGTGGATTTGTACTGAACTGAATTATCGCTATCATAATCTATGCTGCTGTGACTGTTCTCTGCACTTTGGTTTTCAGAAATATCACGTTCCCAAGTTGAGAGTTGTAACATTTTCTCAGAATCTTCGACCTTGAGAATATAAGAGTAGAGCTGTTGGAGAGATCGGCATTCCTCTCTCAAACATTTTACGTCCACTGAATTCGAGTTGGTCAAATGGAATACCTGATCGATGCAGTGATGGAGTAAGTTAATACAAAGACTGTGCACCTCCTTTTTGTTGCTGAAGAGAGGTAACGCTGCGCTGGGTACAGAGAAGGAACCGTCTTCCACAGCCATATCAAACAAGTCTTGAAGCGTTAGAACTTGACTGGTATCTTCAACATCGCTAGAAAGAGAAAGAGGGAACAACGACTTGAAATGATGAGGCTCTAGTTGCCTTCCGACATTGAGAAACAACGATATAAATTGAACCTGAACCAAAGCAGATATGGTGATACGTGCTAGCGTAGATTGAATCGCTTTTAAAACTGTTTTTCTTTCTGCCTCGTCGTCAGGAGAGCGTTCTTCCTTCTTTGATACAAGTTCTGCCAAGAATGAAATGATCGCTCGCAATCCAGCAAAGGTCGTTTCAGAATTATGCATACATTGAATGTAGTAGCACATTTGAAGCAACAAATCCTGTCCGGCGTGGAAAAAGCATGTGTAAGTTCTTGGGCATTGCAAAAATAAATAAAATCCTTATTGAAAGACACACCTCTGCTATTTGTTCTTTTCCAGTTTGCTGGAATTCAACAATGAGTGATAAATTCAAAAGAATTCCACCTGTGGACGATGGAATCCCTATATCGAAATCAGAAGCGCCATATAACTCGCTTGTAGAGGTCGATGAATTGGCAAGCCCGTGCCTATTGCGAATTTTTTGTCCGGAGTATAAGAGATGTCGATGTTCAGTGCATGGTAAAGGTCCTAACAGTGTTGTACATTCGTCACTTATAGACCCCTTGAGACTCTTCGAGTCATCTGATATGATACCGAAGGAATGATCTGGAATAGAAGTAGTTGCGCCTTCCCATAGTTGATCCTGCACTGAACGATGCAGAGCAAGAGAAGATTCGTTGCCTATTAATTCAAAGATTGTGGGATCTCCAAGAGACCAGCTAAAAATTCCTCCGTTTGCTTTGAGGAACGACCATGTCCATGCAGATGTGTCTCGATTGCCATCTCCCTGGATCGCAGAAGGAGCAAAATCACTTTGCCATACCTTTGTGATTCTGTGAGAGTTGGCTGACTTCTTCCATAAGTTGGCAATTAGTGCACTTTGTATTATGCCTGTACTGTCGAGTTGTAGGGCAGATAAAGAAAGACCATGGTCTTGAAGTATACCTAGAATCACTGGACAATGATATGCTTGAATGGGGAGAAGGGGGCAATCAGTATAAACATTCTGAAGATTACAATGCTTCAAGATGCAACACATTGTAGTCACTTACCACCGATCGGGTGATTCAAATCAAATTCAAACGAACATGATGCCAGAAAGCAATGGTCACTGAAACATGATAAAGAAGGAAGTTCTGTTTCGCAGTATTTAGAAGCAAGAATTCGATCAGTAGTATCATTTCCGTCACCAGCCGTTACTTGAAGTTGGATAATGGAATTGTATGCTACGCCATTCCGTTCACCAGTGATGGAAATAACAGCACGATCTCGTTGATATCCTTCCTCTCTAATCAAGATTGACATTTCAACTGGGACACAATCATTTGGCAAACAAAGACCTGAGCTACCAGCGTCTGTGATTCCCGGTTTATTATCAATATCCACAACAAGTTGATGATCATTCATCTCAAGCCTTCGTAAAATTGAAGTGTTGAACGATGAGAATCACAAATGAAACAACATCCTTGAAAATGAAGAAGAAAATGCATAGTCTTACCGATGACTTGACCATGCCACGAGGTAGTTTCGTGGCTGTTTCTTATCGGTATATTCAATAACAGCAATGATAACATCTTCCTTTGTGTTGTTAAATCCTTCCCACCATTCAATAGCTTTCACGATGAAACTTTGCTCGTCTATTTTTTTGAACATTCGCCAATGATCTTTGGTACTCTTGAATTGATTGAATTGAACCTTATCAAATTGGCATTCAAATCCTTCAAGACAAGCAGTAGCGTATGTCGAGCTAGTAGAATTATTTGAGAGGTTATGGTGTGTGGTATCTTCCCGGTGAATATCTAACACACACAAACCTCTGGATCCAATGACAGCAAGAGATCTTCCAAATCGGCTACCAAGGGCGGCACCTGCAACTGGCCCATATTTACTGATGTAAGATAATGGTAGCTTGGAATGCTTCCATTCCACTTGTATATCTTTATTCACTGACGGCTGCCGAGGTATAAATAATATTGTGGTTAGACGTGACATAAATGTAACAATATAACACAACCAGATTAAGGCGTACACCACGAAAGCTTACCTGCAGCATATCAGGGTACATGACATTATTCTTCGAGAGCAATATTGGATTTTGATCCTCGAAGCTACGGCTGGATCTTCTGCACCGAGCAGGTGATAATACTCCAACAGTATATTGTTCATTACAATAACACTCCTTATGACCAAATAGGTGAATTATTTTTGTCTCGCCAGCTCCTCTATACAAACGTTGTTGCGAAACAACACAAGTTTTTGGTGTTAAAACAGAATTTCTGCTGTGAGATTTGTAGTTTGGGTAGGAATAGCGGATGTTCTGACGACATGATATTGTAAACCCAATAGTGCAAGTTCTCCAATCCCAAAGCAGCGCAAACATTTTTGCATCGACGCCACCTGATTTTGGACTTCTACAGAGCGGAATCGCACTAGATATGGAGAGACACCCCGAAAGTCGGTCGCAGTAGACGAATGTTTGGTGCTCCATAGCGGAAGGGCATATTGAACCAGAAGCAATATTCTTTCTGTCAACTGGCAATGTGAAGGATCCGTGTTGCATTCCTTCCAACTTTACATGATCAAGTGACAGTACAGCAAGCATCTTTACACCGGAATGTGCTGGATCGATGCACCATACCTGACAAATTTTATCTGTAAACTTCAGATCATGTTCTTGACCGTAAAGTTGTAAAGGTCTTGGCAATACAGCAATTGTGTCGAAATCAATAAACGTCCCATTCGTGTACGATGTCACTGAATTACCTGATAAACCCCTCATAGGATCAACAGTCATTTCGAATGAGTGTTTCTTACACGTCCATGCCATTTTTCGTATAAGCCCAGAATGCCTTTGCTCACCGGTGAAAGCATTGCCGTTAGTTACTTCCAGAAAACCAGTGGCAAACATGGCAATTCGACCGTCACGCTGAATTCCAAGAAGTCTACCACGGAATGGTCCTTTTTCTGCCCCCTGATTTCCTTTCATTTCATATTTCAAAGCTCTTAATCCTGTCACCCGCCCATCCCAGCCAAACTTTGTAAACAGGAAAGATTTTGACGGATCTCCACTCCGACGGGAAAGCGCGCTGTCATCGCCGTCGCTACTGATACAGCCATTACTACCATATCCTTGACTCTGAAACGTTATTCCCAGTGCAATTGCACGCTTGTACGCAATCACAAGCATAGACCCATCCGTACATCCCGCAAGTAGCAACGTAGCACCAGTTGTTTTTCGACCCTTTTCCAGTGATAAATGTTTCGTGTGATTCAAATCCACGAGACATGTGATCTGCGACAACAAGTTGGCCAAATCCTTATTCGCACTAGTTGCCATGTGGCACAAAGAAACTATTTGTGGATTGGTCGGTATGGGAGCAATATCATTTACATGTTGATATTTTTGTTCATTATGGTGTTGCCCTTGCTGCTCGTCGTTGTAAGACTCGTGCGATTGCAAATACTTTGGCAATGGCAATTTCTCCGTTGCTTCATTCACTGCATCGCCATCGTTAAAATCTGAATCATTCAATATTGGAGGCTCCAGATTAAAAATCACGACAGCTGATAGTTTAGCAGGTTTAATGGAAACCATGTTGATAGACCCAGACCGTGGCATACCAGGTCCAGATGCTGCATTTCGGTTTGATTTCGATTTGCTTTCATCTTTTGGCAAGCGTTCCTTTTTGCGAATCGGTCGTGGTATAATGCACGCTAGATATTTGCCATTAGAGGAACATACTAGTTGTGGTGCCACATCTGAGAATGTATATTCATGGTACAATGGACGGAGAGTACGTTGGGCATTTGCCAACGTTTCCCAATCGTATTGTTCATCTGTGTCGTGGTCCATGTCCAGTGTCTTGTTATGAGCTGTAGCTTCGGATTCTTTATCTGCATCTACATCTGCATCTATATCTTTATTAATATTGAATTCTTTAGTAGATGTCGTTGCTGCTAAGACAATTCGATGAAACTGTGCATCAGTTTCGGCATTACAGGAATGATTCGATGAATAAAATGATCCCGATGCAATCGAAATATGAATGGAGACGTGTGCCACTGTCGTTGTCGTTGTTACAATATATATTTGCTGCTGTGAATTAGATGTATCGTTCCTATCTGATCCCTCTTGCAGAGGTGTAAAATTGGATGCTTTCAGGCGAGTGCATTCTCTCTGGACTTCATCGTAATATCGAATTGTCATCAAGGCTGTAATATTTTGGGTGACATTTGTGTCCATGGCAGTAATTACAATGGGATTTGGTGCATCGTCGGAATTCGTGCTTGAATGCTCACCAAGTATATCGCATTCTTGAATAGGAACTTCGAAGTTAACTATTGATGCCGATGATGGTTTTGAACCTGCATGATCGTCACATTCTTTTCTATTTTGAGCTTTTTGCGAGTGAATAGAAATACTGGACGATGATCGTTTCTCAGTCACTATAGGAAATCCACATGGAGCATCCATCTGCTGTACAATACGTTTGTATTTGATGCAATCCTTAAAGGATTCGATTGTTTCACTGACAGCTGACAGTAAAGGAGTGTAACTGAATTTATACGAGTCTGTTCAACCGATGTTGCTTGTTGACTTTGCCGTTGAAAGAATCATCATCATCATCAAGCTACAAGCAAGCAAGGATCAAGGATCACGACAGATAGAAAGACTGAAAACCTATTATATAAACAATTTCAATTGTTGCCTGTAATTCTCTGTAATTGTTCAAAATATTATAAACCCAACCCGACTTGAGTGACTCAGAAAGATGACACCACCAGACACCACACCAACACATCTTTTTGATGAGAAAGCATTTTTACTGATGTCTGATGCCTACTGCCACCACGACGGTAGGTAGTGATAGTTGAAACTACTGTTGTTGTTGCAGTATGTACAACTTGCACACATTTTCACCAACCCGCTCGCCTTTCGCCATCCAAACTTGTCATTACCATCATGAAGATTTCAGCTATCGTTTCTCTTCTTTCTATCACCAATGCAGCGGCATTCACCATTTCCCCTGCTTCTCAAAGAACAAGAACATCACTTAACATGGGAACACCAGTATCATCCCGTCGTTCCGTCCTATCCACGGCAACCAAGGCTCTGTCCACCGCTGCACTGCTCACAATCACAAACCCTGCGCCATCGATGGCACGTCTAGAACCCGTCAACAACCCAAGCCTCCTCCCATCCGAACCAGACCAAGTCGTCATCCAAACCCAGAAATTCCTAACATCGGGACAAGCTAAAAGGATGACAGACTTGATCCGTGCTACTGAAAGAGATACAGGATTCAGGCTTAGAGTTCTTTGTCAGAGCTATCCCAATACACCCGGTCTTGCTATTAGGGATTATTGGAGTTTGGGAAAGGAAGGTCAAAAGGATGATAAGTATATCGTGCTTGTAGTGGATGAGTTTGGTGGAAAGGGTAATGTTTTGAATTTCAATGTAGGAGAAGGAGTGAAATTTGCCCTTCCCAACGTTTTCTGGACTAGGCTTTCTGGTAAATATGGAACGGTAAGTTGAAAGGTAGAAATTCACATTGATGATGTAGCGCAACCCTACATGTTCCCTTTCGCGAGCAATACAAGAAGTGAAAGTTATGAATATTTTGCAACTATGTGTCATGCTCATTATTCTCATACATTTGCTGTCTTTCTTTTTGTAACAGACTTTCTTCGTAAAAGATAATGGAATTGATATCGCAATTACAAATGCAGTTGAGGCGATTGCACAATGCTTGCGTTCGGAAGATGGATATTGTACAAGTGTCCCCGATGCAGGTGTTAGCATGAAGAGTCTTGGTCTTTAAATTGCAAGAATAATTTGGAATTGGCTTTGGAATCTTATAGGTTGAAGCTGCAGCTTACATACAACCAGGAAATCAATCATTGAGTGAAAGTTAAAGGATCCTAGAGAATGGGAAGTTGAAGACTCTCCTGCGGTGAATATATGGGTTGCACAGTAGAAGAATGTTTTTCATTAATTACCTTTACCACACACTCAATTGAGAGCATGGCACATTTCTGATTCACATGCAACCATAATGCTAAGAATCATGAAACAATCTTACTATAGGTTACTACTATACACATTTGACCTAATGATTAACTTGGAGTAGCATGACGGCACCAAAGATGAGAAGATTACATGAATTGATTGAAGTTATATTTGACATTCTACATCATTAGTTATGCAATAAGGTTAGTTCCCTGAGAAATGTGAGGTAACCTGATAGTGTTCTGTTTTTGAATAGGTCTATGTATGGAGAAGCAGTTGTGATCGTAGGGACACTTTGGTCTTGTGGTCCTCAGAATGTGCGAAAATTTGAAAAAGCTCTGCATGTTGTCACCAACAATAATCTTTGGGTCTACCCGAAATTTGAGGAAGCTCTGCAAGTTGTCATCGTCCTTATTGCTGAAGAATATTCTCAGGGTTTTTGATCCCTTGAGGTATCGAAGGAAATGGTTTCCTGATTTTGGTATACATTTCAGACGAGTAGTGATTGCCAGTAAGCTTCTGTGTTCCAATTGTGAAAAGACAAGAATGAAGCAATCTCGTTTAAATGAATTGTGAATATCGAGGTTACCAAGTACGACAATGCAATGTTCACATCGTGTCAGCGTTCCATTCCCGTCGCATTTAAGTGTTGAAGTTGCCATAGTTGGGAGTGCCTATGATAATTTGATGACTGCTTTGAAGTGCTAATATTCTTCTTCCGAAACAAGTTCCCAAGGGCCAAGGCCTTGAAGGCAGTGGTACTCCTCGGCGTATGTGGTATTCCAGCTCACCTTATCAGGATGAGGTACTTTGTCTTGTTTGAGTAGTACAACGATTACCAGTAGCGATGAGCCTTATGTGTGGCTTCCTTGTCACATACGATCCCTGTGTCTGACGGACCAAACATCTTGTCTTCCAACAAAAAGCATAGTCATCTACTGACGAGGTAGAGAAAGATGATGATGCGTATCAATGTAAGGACTTATCTCGCTATTGTGTAGATCCTTTTTTCTCAAAACGTGCATTGTTGACTAGTGACGACGTCGTAAGAATTGGCGTGTATTATTTATATTATTGTTGGTAGGATTGTAGCAATTACCCATAAACATAAAGATCTCATCACTTGTCACAGAAAAATGTGTCGGTAGTTCAATGAGGCTGTTATTCGGCTGTAAATTATTAGCGTCCGTTAAGTTATATGTTAGTATATGTTGCAGATATTTCAAAACGGAGTTCGAAGCAAATGAACAAATTGAAAGATAGTGACGAATAGTGAGCACGTTATTTGACCGGTGATATTACGATTTTGTGCAAAAATTCAAAAATTAAACGGCGCGATTTTAATTGAAAAAACATGAAATCGGCAAACGGAACGACAAACACCAACAGCCAGGAACTTCCTTCAAATCACACCCATCATCATCTATCCTGTCAGCAGTACTCTCGAAGCAATCGAAAGATCATTCAACATAAAATCGAATTCCATTTTTCTCTTGAGTTGTGAATCACTAGTTCGGCGGAAAAGTAACGACAATGGACTGTTCCATCATTGAATTGGAAACACCTGCAAAGATGGCTCTCTCTGTTGCAATGAGTGCAACTCCCGATTCGTCAGGCAAAGATATTGTAAGCAACAGCAAACCTGTAATATTTCATCCTCAAGAATCACTAATGCTCCTGTATCCGTGAATTCTCATCTTATTTATTCCTTCTCCTAACTATTTCGTAGCTTGAACGCTATCGACAGTTGGTGGCACAAAAGAGCGCCGAAAAGAATCTTCAACACCCACTGAATGGTAATGAAAGAAATATGCAGCAAAGTGCAGCATCGCAACTCACCAATGAATTGAGAGATGCTGCCAAGAACAAATGTGAAATTTCGATTTTTAAGGATGCCTCTGCTGAAAAGGAAAAGATTAACTCAAGTGCTTCTGTGGGATCGCAGAGTGTCAAGAGTCGAATGAAGCAATCTCTTGCTCAGAGGAGGACGGCACTGCAGTCTCGCAACGTAAATATTCCAACTGAAGAGATACACAGAGGAGACTCCAATGGTTTGAAAAAGAAGGCTCATGTATCTGCATTGAAATCAAAGAAACAGACTGAGATGTCCACCACTGTCGTCGAGGCTGTGACATTACCTGTGCATGTGGAACAACAACAAGAAATAAATGAAGACACAAATTTTATCGCAGACGAAGATATTTCCTTAGGCGCGTCAGCCTCCTTGGATTCCGATGATTCTGTTTCAAGTGAAGTTGTGGATAATATGGAGAGGAGTTGTCGCACTGCAGAATCGCCCATGAGTCGATCAGTGTCTGAGGAAGAGTTAGTTCAAAAACAACCCGAACAGGTTAATACTTATGGTGTGATTCTTGAGACGCTAGCAGAGGAAGTTGAAATGGATGTGGAAGGCGAACAATCGCATGACAATGATAATGAGGAATGGAAACAGCATGATGCAGATATTGAACGTTACAATGATGAACTCATCTCGATCGTTCACAGCTGCGATAGTGTGCATTCAAAGAGCAGTTCCCGGTACAGTGTCACCGAATTAGAGGATCACCAGTCTCCCAAGAGCAATTTCGTAAGCGAGGGTAGCTCACTGACTCCAGCAAATTCAATCCTGACATTTTCTATTGGAAGCGGTAACTCACAGAAGAGCCGCGTTGAGAGTCAGGTCAGCGGCATAACACCAACTGGATCAATTCAAACCTACTCCGTAGGTGGAAGATCCCTCAATATCAACTCAAATCCATTTACAGCGTCTATATTTTCACCCCACTTGCAGGTCTCAGATGAATTTATTATGGAAAATGAGAGTGAGACTGGAACAGACCCTTCCTGCAGTGGTCAGACGGCTATTCCTGACGTGTCAATTTGTAACGATTCCCACATCTTTCCATATCCTACCCACCACATGCTTTATGCGTCTCCATCCGCAAAGGTCAATTTGAGTTTGGATGAAATAAGACCTGACGATAGTGCAGATAGTGTTCTGGAAGAACTTTCACGGCAGCTTCAAGCTGTCCGTTCGGAAAAGAAGTATACCAGTCGTGAGATTGCAGCCAGTATCGCCAACACCAAGGGTTTGCTTCAGACTTATGGTAATATCCATAAAGAAGTTGAAAGCAAGGTAGAGGTATCCGTTGAATCTACGTTCATGGATCATGCCAGTCAGATCGCATCTCCAGTCTCAAAGGCGCTAGCTACGGGCAATGCAATTGGGTTATCAAGAGCGGCTGCTTCGTCTCTCATTGAGAGAAATAAAACGTTAGTGAAGGAAGTTCGTTTTGCGGATCAAACTTGTGTTGAATTATCAGAGAGGAATTTATCAATGGTCCGTGAAAGGCAAAAATTGGACCTTGATGTGGAGGAGTTAAAGATCAAGAATGACTCGCTCCACGACGCCGTTGTTAGAGCATCTCAAGATAGCGCCAGGGCCATGGAAAGCAAGAAAGATATCGGATTGAAACTCTCTGAAGAGAGGAAACGCTTCGAAGAAGAGCTGAAAATAGCGAGAGAATGTGTTGCACGTGAACAAAAGAGAAACAATGATCTTGTTGAAAAACAAGATGAAAGCGTCAAGATGGCATCGATTTCGGATCAAAAAATAGCTTCCATCAATGGAACGTACAAAGCAATAAGAGAGGAGCACATAGAGGCAAAAGCAACCGTTTCGACTTTAAGGGACCGCCTTGCATCTCTTGAATCAACTGGGGAGCTTGCAGCTTCTGCAGCTGCGGAAAAGTACAGGGAGGCTTCGTCTGAAATGCAAAGAGAGATTGAATCTCTCCTTGATCGTATCGACGAGAATGAGTCTATCATTGAAATTGAAAAGGAGGCGAGGTATAATGCCGAAGAATTATTGGTAGATTTCAAAGAAATTTGCGACAGCCTTGAAGCGAAGCATAAGAACGACGAACCTAAAAAGGAAAATACTGCTGAATTGTCAGATTCTCCTTGCCGTAGCCAGACATCAAAGAGAACAACGTCATCCGTTGTCTTGGCCAAGACCCTCAAAGACGAGTTGGAAAAGGGACACGAAGCAACTGAGAGAATCATCGAGGCTGAAAGAATCATTGCAGTCACTCAGTCAAAGCTCAGAGAAACTGAAAGAGATCTCCGAGCAGTAAATGACGAGTCTAATGATTTACGTCGCCAGCTAAAATTGCCTCAAAATATGCGAAATATGCGAGTCCCAGACTCTGATAACTCCGACAACATATCTAAAGAATTGTCTGTAGCACTGTCCAAGAGGGGTGAGGGGAGCAGTGACAATGACTTGAAAATGAAACTCGTAACTGCGAGATCCGAGTGTGAAGAGTATAAGAGAGAACTTGATTCCATTCTATCTCAAATCAAGGGAATCCAGACGAACAATGGACCGTGTGTTGAAGCTAATGCAAGTACAAAAGGTGCAGTAGACTCGGGATTGATTGATACTGTTAGAGATTTGGCCCAGGTTTGTACCAGGGTCAATGTTGCAGCTGGAGATAGAGTTGGCGAGCTAGAAGTCCAATTGAAATTTCTTGCACACTCCATGAATCAATTGCATGAAATCTGCGCCGAAGATTTATCTGAAGTGTCCGGGAACTCTTTTACTCTAGAAATGATGGAGGAAGGGACCACTACCCCGATCAAGAGAAATAAGACTCCCGTAAAGGTACTTTACCTGGAGAAAGATGAAGATGCTGTGTCGCCTACCAACACAGATGCTTCCCTGGTACCGCCACGTGACAAGACACCTGTCAAGGTTGTTCGCCTTCGTACTCAATTGTTTGCCGCAGAGGAACAAATCAATGCAGTCAAAGACGAAAAGGATTCCCTTTCCAATGCGTTAGATGAGGCAAGACATCAAATTGATCTCTTGACTTCAAATTTCCAGAACGCAGTTACAGTCTCGAAGAAATCTGAAGAAAATGATGAAGAGAAGGCCACACTTGAGCAGTCGATTGCATTACTTCGGTCTCTCATTTCAAAGCACGAGCAAAGAATTGAAAGTCTAGAGGATGATAAAGCGTATTTGTTTGATGATGCTGTAGCTCGTGGAGACGAACTGGAGGAGGCAAATAACACAATAGAGTCTCTGCACGAAGAAGCCCGTGATGCTGCTACGCTGCTGCAATCACAGACAGGCGAAAAGCAGGTATTGCGAGTAGAACTAGATAGCATCCAAACCTTGAGTCAAGAATTAAAGAAGAACAAAATCGACCTTGAAAAGAAATTGACTGCAGCGAATGACACCATTCACATTCTCTCAAGCGATCTCGAACACAACAGGACGGCCATTAGAGAGGTTGAGGCGTCAAGAGATCATCTCCAGGAAGAGCTCAAGCTAGTTATCAGTGAGAGTGAAGACCAAGTGACAATGATCCATGACTTGCAGGAATCTGTCGCACAGACTACAGCTCAATCAGAAGAGTTGAAGGCATCATTCATGAAACGCAATGAAGAATTTGCTGAGGTTGTCGAAGCTAAAGTTGAACTTGAAGAAGCAAAGATTGAATTAAAATCAGTTGTTCGCGTACAGCAAATAGAATTGTCGAACCGATCGCAGCATATCCAGTCCTTGACAAAACAAGGTGGCGAGAGTTATAACAAGTTGTGTGCAGCCGAAGATGCTTACGATGCATTACACGAAGAGGTGGTAAATATGGGTTCTCAAATTGATGTTTTGTGTTTAACGAATGATAAATGCGAGTCTGACTTGGCTATTGCAAAGCAGATGATTAACGAGATGTCGTCTGATGTAAAATTTTCAAAGAAGGCTCTTGCCGATAAAGAGCAAGAGTTAGAAGAGGCAAAGAAAAGTCTTGAATCGGCTGAGGATAGGTTTGACGTCTTTGAGAACGAGGTTGAAGAGAGGAACGAGGCCTTGAAACGCGAAATTGAGGCAAAAGAAGACGAGCTGCAGAATCTCGCTACCCACTTTAGCGGCGAAGTTGAGACTAATCTCCAGGAAGAAGTAAAGGAGCGCGAGGCTCTCGTAAAAGAGTACAAGACAGAACTTGGATTTCTTACTGGAGAACTTGACGAAGCAAATTCGAGACTTGAAGAAATGTCTTCACGGTTGTAAGTATTGGTCTTTGTTGTTCAGTTCTTACAACATTGCTGCATAATATGATTTTGACTCATTGTTTTCTATTCCTCATTTAATATTTTTAGGGAACAAGTGCGCGCGAATGCATCCATCACTATGGAAGAGGTGGATTGCACAAACCATGAAGTGTCCAAACTCCGCCGCAAGAACGATTCTCTCAATCGAAAGTGCACAAGAATGAGAGAGTATGTCAAGAACTTAACAAGCAAATGTAAAGAATGGGAAGACACCTACATAGAGAAAGAGAATGTGACACAAGTATTCCAGAGAAAGTATGAAACGGCAATGTTCAAGATCACAGAATTGACCTCCCAGGTGAATAGCTCCGATTCTCTTGTTTCCACCTCCTCTCAGAACAACAGCAGAGGTGTAAGTTTGGAAGAGAAAGAAAACATGGTCTCACAACTAAAGAATGATATCGGGAAGAGAGATCGAAAGATCAACAGTTTGAAGCGCCGGCTCTTGGAGAGATCT
>Ga0307978_1001613_pt1 | contig 16541 bp, 10 predicted proteins | sample OrgLakmetage1056_FD_203151 | JGI IMG/M metagenome (GOLD analysis project Ga0307978, IMG submission 203151) | Saline water microbial communities from Organic Lake, Antarctica - #1056 | ecosystem: Environmental > Aquatic > Non-marine Saline and Alkaline > Saline | place: Antarctica: Organic Lake...
CAATAAAAGTTCCCTCAACAATAGCTAAATATGGGAACACCTCCTCTGTGTCTATACCCATTACTATCGTTGATCAACTGAGACATAAGTTGGAAGGTGAAAAACAACTATTTTTATGTGGATTTGGCGTAGGAATGTCTTGGGCATCAGCATGTCTGCCTACAAGTAATATAAAAATTTCAGAGATCATAGAAGTTGAATGAATAACCCATTTACACTTAAAGGGAAAACAATTTTAATCAGCGGTGCTTCATCTGGAATTGGTGAAGCAACGGCGATTGTTTGCGATCAATTAGGCGCGACTTTGCTTTTATTGGGACGTAATGAAGTACGTTTGGAAGAGGTTAAATCCAAATTATCTTCGGGTGCACACAAGTCTTTAGTTGTTGACTTATCAGATTTTGAAGTTCTAGAACAGAGATTAAAACCTTTTCTAGAAAGTACAGGTGCAATTCATGGTTTAGTCAATGCTGCTGGTGTTACGTCTACTTTCCCATTTAAATTGTTTAAACCAGAAAAACTTGATGGACTTTTAAAAATCAATGTTCATGCGGCGTTTTATTTAAGCAAATTGATGCTTAAAAAAATGAATAAATCAGGGGGGAGTATCGTTTTTATAAGCTCTATCATGGCAACACATGGCGAAAAGGCAAAAACACTTTATGCCATTAGTAAAGGTGCTGTCTCTGCTGGAGTAAAATCTATGGCTATAGAATTAGCAGCAAAAGGAATTAGAGTCAACTCTGTAGCACCAGGAATTGTAAATACGCCGATGACAGCCTCTGCAACTTATAAAAAGAATGAAGAATTATTAAAATCAACCTTAAGTAAATATCCGCTAGGCTTTGGAGAGCCAGAAGATGTAGCTAATGCCTGCGCCTATTTGCTTTCTGATGCATCAAGATGGGTGACTGGAATTGAAATGGTGTTGGATGGTGGCTATACTGCGCAGTAGTTTAGTTTACAGCTGCGCTGTTTGTTTAGTATTTTGCTATCGCAAAATGTTTAGGCACAACTTCGTTGTTGGTTTAGGAGTTTAGTGAGTAGCTTAAGTTGCTTGTTTAGACTCAGCTTTGCAGTTGGTTTAGGAGTTTAGTGAGCAGCTTACGCTACTTGTTCAGGCACAACTTCGTTGTTGGTTTAGGAGTTTAGTGAGCAGCTTACGCTGCTTGTTTGGACTCAGCTTCGCAGTTGGTTTAGGAGTTTAGTGAGCAGCTTTCGCTGCTTGTTTAGACTCAGCTTCGTTGTTGGTTTAGGAGTTTAGTGAGCAGCTTTCGCTGCTTGTTTAGACTCAGTTTCGCTGTTGGTTTAGAAGTCTAGTGAGTAGCTTATGCTACTTGTTTAGAAACAGCTTCGCTGTTGGTTTAGGAGTTTAGTAAAGCTTACGCTTTAGAGATCTCGTCAACCCTAAACAGGCAACTTGTTGCCAACTCAACTCCTAAACTAGCGAACTTGTTCGCGTCTAAACAAAAGACGAAGTCTTCAACTCAACAGGCAACTTGTTGCCCAAACTAAACCAGCGAACTTGTTCGCGTCTAAACAAAAGACGAAGTCTTCAACTCAACAGGCAGCTTGCTGTCCAAACTAAACCAGCGAACCCGTTCGCGTCTAAACAGAAGACGAAGTCTTCAACTCAACAGGCAGCTTGCTGCCCAAACTAAACCAGCGAACTCGTTCGCGTCTAAACAGAAGACAAAGTCTTCAACTCAACAGGCAGCTTGCTGTCCAAACTAAACCAGCGAACCCGTTCGCGTCTAAACAGAAGACGAAGTCTTCAACTCAACAGGCAGCTTGCTGCCCAAACTAAACCAGCGAACCCGTTCGCGTCTAAACAGAAGACGAAGTCTTCAACTCAACAGGCAGCTTGCTGCCCAAACTAAACCAGCGAACTCGTTCGCGTCTAAACAGAAGACAAAGTCTTCAACTCAACAGGCAGCTTGCTGCCCAAACTAAACCAGCGAACCCGTTCGCGTCTAAACAAAAGACGAAGTCTTCAACTCAACAGGCAGCTTGCTGCCCAAACTAAACCAGTGAACTTGTTCGCGTCTAAACAGAAGACGAAGTCTTCAACTCAACAGGCAACTTGTTGCCCAAACTAAACCAGCGAACTCGTTCGCGTCTAAACAGAAGACGGAGTCTTCAACTAAACCAGTGAGCTTGCTCACCCTAAACCAATTACCCGTTGCTAACTTATAATATAAAAATCAACCTCAAAAACATAAAAATATGGACAGAATAATCATTGTAGGCTCGGGTGGACATGCCGCAGAATTAAGGGACTACATTAACCACAACAATAATGCAAGACCAGCAGATCGCATTGAAGTCATAGGTTATATTGATGATGACAAATCAACCTACAAACATTATGGATTTTCAGAACCTTATTTAGGAGGGATTCAGGATCATAAAGTCCTAGAGGATGCCAAATATCTAATGGGCATTGCAAACTTAGAGTATAGAAAAAAAATCATTGAAACATTAGTATCTGAGGGCGCGAAATTTAGAGGACTTATTCATCCCACAGCTATAATATCACCTTCATGTGTTATCCATCATACGACTGTTATTTCTCATAATGCTTCTGTTGGTGCTAAAGCTGAAATAGGGGCCTATAACATGCTAAATTCAAGATGTACAATAGGGCATGATACGAAAATGGGAGATTACAATTTCATCAGTCCACAAGTAGCGATCTCTGGTAATACAAGTATTGGAAATGGGAATTTAATCGGGACAAATGCCTGTACAATTCCGGGAATCAAAATAGGGAATAATAATAAAATTGCAGCAGGAATGGTCATTTATAGACCTATCGAAAATGATAGCACCGTTTTATTTAGACATAAAGAAAGATTGATTGTGAAGAAAGAATAAATACTCTTTCAAAATTTTTAAATTTCAAATCCCCACAGTTTTTCATATTGTGGGGTTTTTTTGTTTTGAAATTAATAATCCCTAAAGTCACCGTTTAAATTTCACCACGTATCCAATTCCTTGAAGTACCACCCAGCACTCTTTTTTATTAACATATTGGACAGTCCCTTCTATGTGTTCAAAGCCTAATTCAGTCATGTCTAATTTTTGACCTGGACGCAACTGGTCTAGTTCATGAGACTCAAATTTGCTATCTCCTAAAATTGACCTTAAAGTATCAACTTCCGCTTGCGCAACCACAGCAGGTTTGCCATCCCAGAATAAGTAACGGATAGCCAAAGGGGATTCTAAAGCCTTTGCTCTTTGCTTATTTTCAATTTTCACCAATAACATCGATGGCAAAACAGGCATTTCTACTTTTTTCTTCCGATCACTCCAAACTCTAACTTCAGTTCGAGTTGGGCAGTAAGCTTCAATACCTGAAGTATTTAATCGCTCAGATAGTTTTTTTTCTCCACGGGGTTTTGTGTAAAGCACAAACCATTCTTTTTTAGCGTCCTTTTGCATTTTTAATTTAAGATTGAAGTTTTCACCAAATTAAACCTATAATGCCGCAATAAATCGTTTTACCGATACGAATTCGGCACAGGCTTTTTTAGCCTGCTTTTACCAAAAATAATTACCGTAACTACTAAGGCTATGCTAATTATTTTTAATTTCAATCATTCAAAAAACCTGTGCTGAGCTACTTCTTAAGTATAATTCAATTTATTCGCAGAATATTATAAATTTAATTTTGAATCATTTTATAAAAGTGCAAGTTAAAATTTTATGACCTTCTTGTACACTTAATTTTTTTATTAAAATGAAAGATGACACACTTATAGACCTCATCCAACCTATTTTATATTCAATTTTGGCTACTAAAACAACAACTTTTAGTCCAACTTTTGCATAAATTTGAACTGCTAAACCAAAGTTGATGATGGAATTTATTAAATCCTTACCTACACTCAGTAATTTATTTTTTATCTGGGTGTTGTTGTATTTGTGGCTTCGATTCAAAACACATAAGTTTCAGCGATTTGTCTTGATTACAGGGTCTATATGTCTTTTGATTTGCACGACAAGTTATGTCCCTAAATTACTAGTCACAACTATCGAAAAGCACTACTCAGTGCTTAACCCTCAAGCCTTAGATCAAAATGAAACCTATTTTATTCATGTTCTCGGTGCAGGATATAATTTAAACTCAGATTTACCGGCACTAACACAGCTAGAGTCCACAAGTCTTTCTCGTTTAAATGAAGGTGTACGCATCTTTCGCCTACTAGCCAAGCCTATATTAGTCACTTCAGCATATTCTAAATACAGCTTAGAAAGTCAGGCCTCAGTCACTCGAAAAGCAGCAATTGAACTGGGGGTTTCCCCACAACATATCCGAATGTTAGAAAACCCGTCCACTACTTTGGAAGAAGCCCAAGCTTTCAAATCGAGATTTGGAACATCTGCTCAAGTCATTATCGCCACAGATGCCATGCATATGTCACGTGCCATGGATATTTATCGCGATCTGGGTTACGATCCGATTGCTGCCCCAACCAATTTTCAGGTCCATTTTGGTCCTAAATCTTATAATGGACTTAGCATGCCGAATTACCAATCTTTCCAGATGAGTAATAAGGTTTTTAGAACAGTTTTAAAGCAAGGTTATTATTTTCTATTCCGTGCAAGGCGATAGCCGCGATGCGGAATCTTTTTAAGTGATGTTCTAAGGTTGAATATGTAATGTCACCTCGAGGCTGTCACTTCGAGTGATTTTCGATAGAAAATTGTATCGAGAAGTGGTTTGAAGTCAGTTTCTTAATCGAGTTCTCGATACAAATTTCACTTTTTTCAAAAGCAAAATTCACTCGAACTGACATAAACAGAAAAAAATTTGAATTGTCAATTTTGAAATTTTAAATATAGTTCACCTCTCAAGACTCACCACTCACTTGTCACTTCGAGTGATTTTCGATAGAAAATTGTATCGAGAAGTCTAATAAAGTTAATGAAGATGCTGAAATAAATTCAGCATGACAAAGCTTACCACTCACCACTAATATCTCCCCTAGGCTTAACCGAGTTCTCGATACAAATTTCACTTTTTTCAAAAGCAAAATTCACTTGCCTACCAAGGAACGCAGGCAGGCTCGAACTGACAAAGTCTAAATATTTGTCACCCTGAACTTGTTTCAGGGTCTAAGCTTAAGTTAATCAATATGCTGAAATGAATTCAGCATGACAAAGCTCATCACTCACCACTCACGGCTACCGACTCACGACTATTATCTCACTCTCTAAATTTTAGAAACTCGGCTGGAAAAACAGCCTCAAACAGTCTAAAATTTCACGACACCTTCACTTTAATTTTCACGACCTCTTTTCGTAGGCCGTTTTTCATTGTATCGTGAAACTTGACGTCTTGAATTTACTATTGTCATTCCGACAGAGAAGTTCTTTTTACTTCGACGAGGAATCTCTCCCATTCCGTGCAAGGCGATAGCCGTGATACGGAATCTTTATAAGTGATGTAATTTCTTGTTTAAACTCTAACTATCTTTTTGTTGTTTTTATTAAAATTTGAATTGTCAATTTTGAAATTTTAAATATAGTTCACCTCTCAAGACTCACCACTCATTTGTCACTTCGAGTGATTTTCGATAGAAAATTGTATCGAGAAGTAGTTTGAAGTTAATGAAGATGCTGAAATGAATTCAGCATGACAAAGCTCATCACTCACCACTCACGACTATTCTCAGTTCATCATTCGTTATTCTGTATTCATTATTATTTATTCAATGTTCCTTATTCTGCGTTCAGCAAACCTTATTCAATATTCTTTATTCGGTATTCAATATTCAGTATCCACCACTCACCACTAATATTTCCCTTAGGCTTGACCGAGTTCTCGATACAAATTTCACTTTTTTCAAAAGCAAAATTCACCTGCCTACCAAGGAACGCAGGCAGGCTCGAACTGACATGTATTCAATTAAAAATTCTTAATTAATAATCCAAAATTATTTTGCGACTCATTAACTTAATTATCTTATAACAGTAAATACACTATTGCAGCCTCGAAGATTTTACCCACGCGTTTCCCAATGCTACTGTTTGTGATGGAGTGACTATTGGTTAAGGAACCCATGTTGGGGCAGGTGAGATTATTATTCTTGAGATTAAAATTGGTAAGCACTGTGAAATTGGTGCTGGGACTGAGGTGATAAATGATATACCAAGTCATTCTAAAGGAGTAGGGATTCAGGTCGTATCATTTTATGAGCCTTAAACTATTTTTATTTTTTTAAAGACGCTATTGCATTTTTTCGAAAAAACACAGCAATATTAGTTTAAGATAAGCAATTTAGAAATAAAAGTTATTTTTTTTCAAATATTTTCCTCTTTTAGTTAAATTTAAATTAGTTTTTTGTAAGCTATTAAAATTGTAGATTATATATTTGCGTATAATGAAACTTAAAATTATGAAAAAAACTATCCCTTTAATTTTTGCGTTCGCTATGTCCACTGTTGTTGGATATGCTCAAGAAAGCTCAAGTTTAATCCCAGATTACAATAGGTTTTCTATTGATTTAGGTCTTGGTGTCGCTAAAGCCTCTTCACCTGTAACTGAAAATATCCTTTTTGAGACAAAATTTCAAGATTTTGCTTTTGAGGGAGGAGTTCGTTATATGTTGAACAATAAGTTCGGTTTCAAGCTTAGCGGTTTGTACTTTACAAGTAACGATAGAAACAATAGGGTAGAAAATATAGATGCAGAATTTTTTCGTGCTAATTTGGAAGGGGTGGCAAACCTTGGTAATATTTTAGGCTTCAGAGAATTTACTCAACGTTTTAATCTATTATTTCACGCTGGTGCGGGGATGAGTCATGTTTCTTTACCAAGTAATGCAGTTTTGGCTAATGAAAGTGAAACCCTGGTTAATTTTATGGGAGGTATTACTCCACAATTCAAAATAACCGATCGCCTTGCTTTCAACTTAGATTTATCTGTGATTGGGAACCTTGGTCAAGATTTAACTTATAATGGTCGTCAAAACATTCAGACTCGAAACTTTGATGGAATGGTAGTAAGTGCTACTGCAGGAGTATCCATTTACTTAGGGGATAATGATAAGCATGCAGATTGGGTAGATAATTCACCTATAAATCCGTTTGTAGAACGCGTAGAAGAATTAGAAAACGAATTGGCTAAAATTCAACTTGATATGCAAGATACTGATAAAGACGGTGTTGCAAATTACCTAGACAGACAGCCAAATACTACCTCTGGAGTTACAGTGAACACTAAAGGAGAGTCTATCGACGTAAATCAAAACGGTGTTCCAGATCAACTAGAACAGTCTTTACAGAACATTTATGTGACCAAAGAATTTGCTAGAGAAACGTATTTTGCTAGTGGTGTAGAGGGCGTTAAGCCAGATGCAAATGATAATCTTATCAATGTTTACTTTAAGTTTAATAGTACTCAACCAGAATATTACTCATTAGCTGCGATCAATCAAATCGTAAAATACATGAAAGAACATCCAGAAGCTGAGGCCGTGTTAACAGGTTATGCAGATCAAATTGGAAATGTAGAATACAACAATACGCTCTCTGAAAAACGTGCTAAAGAAGTGTTTGACATTGTGATTGCTTCAGGTATTGAAGAATCTCGTTTAAGCTTTAGGGGTGGAGGAGTTGATAATTCAGTAGAAAAAAATTCTAAAGAAGCTAGACAAATCGTAAGACGTGTGTCTTTCGAATTGAGATAAATTTAGTTTTAAATTATAAATCAAACTCTGCAAGGGCAATCTTGCGGAGTTTTTTGTTTCACCAACTGTCATTCTTTCATTCCGAGGCTGTCAATTCGAGCCTGCCTGCGTTCCTTGGTAGGAAGGTGATTTTCGATAGAAAATTGTATCGAGAAGTAGTTTTAAGTTATTAGCTTAATCGAGGTCTCTATAACATTTTTATTCTTTTTCTTTTTTGCATCGCCCAAAAACGAACCAAAAAAAATCTAGGCTTACGAAATTCCTCCTAAAATTATCGCTTACCCTCTAAATTTTAGAAACTCGGCTGGAAAACAGCCTCAAACAGTCTAAAATTTCACGACACCTTCACTTTAATTTTCACGACCTCTTTTCGTAGGCCGTTTTTTATTGTATCGTGAAACTTGACGTCTTGAATTTACTATTGTCATTCCGACAGAGAAGTTCTTTTTACTTCGACGAGGAATCTCTCCCATTCCGTGCAAGGCGATAGCCGTGATACGGAATCTTTATAAGTGATGTACTAAAGTTGAATATGTAATGTCACCTCGAGGCTGTCACTTCGAGTGATTTTCGATAGAAAATTGTATCGAGAAGTGGTTTGAAGTCAGTTTCTTAATCGAGTTCTCGATACAAATTTCACTTTTTTCAAAAGCAAAATTCACTCGAACTGACATAAACAGAAAAAAATTTGAATTGTCAATTTTGAAATTTTAAATATAGTTCACCTCTCAAGACTCACCACTCACTTGTCACTTCGAGTGATTTTCGATAGAAAATTGTATCGAGAAGTCTAATAAAGTTAATGAAGATGCTGAAATAAATTCAGCATGACAAAGCTTACCACTCACCACTAATATCTCCCCTAGGCTTAACCGAGTTCTCGATACAAATTTCACTTTTTTCAAAAGCAAAATTCACTTGCCTACCAAGGAACGCAGGCAGGCTCGAACTGACAAAGTCTAAATATTTGTCACCCTGAACTTGTTTCAGGGTCTAAGCTTAAGTTAATCAATATGCTGAAATGAATTCAGCATGACAAAGCTCATCACTCACCACTCACGGCTACCGACTCACGACTATTATCTCACTCTCTAAATTTTAGAAACTCGGCTGGAAAAACAGCCTCAAACAGTCTAAAATTTCACGACACCTTCACTTTAATTTTCACGACCTCTTTTCGTAGGCCGTTTTTCATTGTATCGTGAAACTTGACGTCTTGAATTTACTATTGTCATTCCGACAGAGAAGTTCTTTTTACTTCGACGAGGAATCTCTCCCATTCCGTGCAAGGCGATAGCCGTGATACGGAATCTTTATAAGTGATGTAATTTCTTGTTTAAACTCTAACTATCTTTTTGTTGTTTTTATTAAAATTTGAATTGTCAATTTTGAAATTTTAAATATAGTTCACCTCTCAAGACTCACCACTCACTTGTCACTTCGAGTGATTTTCGATAGAAAATTGTATCGAGAAGTAGTTTGAAGTTAATGAAGATGCTGAAATAAATTCAGCATGACAAACTTACCACTCACCACTCACCACTCACCTCTCACGACTAATATCTCCCTTAGGCTTAATCGAGTTCTCTATACAAATTTCACTTTTTTCAAAAGCAAAATTCACCTGCTTACCAAGGAAAGCAGGCAGGCTCGAACTGACATAAATAGAAAAAAATTTGAATTGTCAATTTTGAAATTTTAGATATGAAATAAAATCTTGTTTACCAGTTCACCATTACACCTCCTGTAAACTCCAGCCTGCATGAATGTCTATCATTGGAAAGATTCAAAAAAGTCTGTATAAGTTGTTATTTTAGTTTTTGCTATTGTTTTTAAAATAAGTAAATCCTGATCTCCTGTAACTAAATAATCAGCTTTTGAATCTATGGATAGATTGAGTAAAAAATTATCTTTTTCATCTCTACAGACTTTAAGTTTTGATTCAACTTCTATTAATTCTCCATAGTCATCAAAAAAGAGTAGAATTTTCTCAATATCTTTTTTGAGAAATACTTAATGAATTTGGGACGACTGACCACTTCAACGAATTCTTCAATTAATTCTTTTGAAAAGATTAATCTTATGTTGTTATCCTCAATCAATTGATCGATAGAATTAAATTTTTTTGAAATAAGGAAGCTAATCCAAAGGTTTGTATCAAGAATTACCTTCTTAATTTTCATAGCGAAGTTTCCTAATTTCTTCTACTTCTTTTGCTATATCTTCTGGTGAGAGTTCTTCCTTAGATTTGGAATGAAGCTTTTTAAGAAGGACAGAAAAATCTGATTTAGTCTTCACAGTATTAATTCTAATCAGGTCCAAATCTGCTAAGCCTTTTAGAAGTTTTTTGGCTTTTGGATTTAGGATATCAATTTGGATAGTTTCCATTATTCTATATTTCCATAAATTTAATGAATTATTTTGAATTCCTACACGACTTTATATGTCACTATTTACAAATGACAAGTCGCAAGTCATCAGTCTTCCAATTCACCGCGATGCGGAATCTTTATAAGTGATGTACTAAAGTTGAATATGTAATGTCACTTCGAGGCTGTCACTTCGAGTGATTTTCGATAGAAAATTGTATCGAGAAGTGTAATAAAGTTAATGAAGATGCTGAAATGAATTCAGCATGACAAAGCTCATCACTCACCTCTCACGTCTAACCACTCACGACTATTATTATACCCTCTAAATTTCAGAAACTCATTTAAAACAGCCTCAAGCAGTCTAAAATTTCACGACACCTTCACTTTAATTTTTACGGTTGAATTTAGTAGGCTGTTTTCTAACTTTCGAGAAACTTGAAGCCTTGTGGCTGTCATTTCGTGCAAAGCGATAGCAAGATTCGGAATCTCTCCCATTCCGTGTAAGCGATAGCGCGATGCGGAATCTTTATAAGTCATGTACTAAAGTTGAATATGTAATGTCACCTCGAGGCTGTCACTTCGAGTGATTTTCGATAGAAAATTGTATCGAGAAGTGGTTTGAAGTCAGTTTCTTAATCGAGTTCTCGATACAAATTTCACTTTTTTCAAAAGCAAAATTCACTCGAACTGACATAAACAGAAAAAAATTGGAATTGTCAATTTTTAAATTTTAAATATAGTTCACTTCGAGGCTGTCACTTCGAGTGATTTTCGATAGAAAATTGTATCGAGAAGTGTAATAAAGTTAATGAAGATGCTGAAATAAATTCAGCATGACAAAGCTTACCACTCACCACTCACCACTCACCACTCATATCTCCCTTAGGCTTAATCGAGTTCTCGATACAAATTTCACTTTTTTCAAAAGCAAAATTCATTTGAACTGACATGTATTCAATTCAAATTATTTAAACTCACGACTCACGACTCACGACTCACGACTCACGACTCACGACTCACCACTCACGACTCACCTCTCACCACTCACCTCTCACCTCTCACCTCTCACAAAAATCAGATACGACTCATTAACTTAATCATTTCATAACAGTAAATACATGACTTAAATCGAAGAAAAGCAGGACTTTTGCGATTGATTTTTTTGAATGGAAACGTTGTATATTTCCCTTATTGTTCTCTTATTTCTCTTAGCCATCGCCGATTTGGTGGTAGGGGTGAGTAATGATGCGGTAAATTTCCTAAATTCTGCCATTGGATCCAAAGCTGTTCCCATGCGTACAATTCTGATTGTAGCAGGTCTTGGGGTTTTGGTTGGGGCTGTGTTTTCCTCAGGGCTTATGGAGGTGGCTAGGAAAGGGATCTTTAATCCTGAACTCTTCTTTTTTGATGAAATCATCATCATTTTTTTAGCGGTCCTTATTACCGATATTCTTTTGCTGGATTTCTTCAATTCTATTGGCATTCCAACGTCGACAACCGTTTCTGTGGTGTTTGAATTGTTGGGCGCTGCCGTAGTGATTTCATTGCTGAAGTTATATGAAACTGGCGAAGGCATCGGAGGCCTTGAGCAGTTCATCAATGTCCAAAAAGCCTCTGAAATTAGCTTTGGCATCTTGATTTCGGTCTTCGTCGCTTTTGGGGTTGGCGCTGCAGTTCAGTTTGTTTCCAGATTGATTTTCACCTTCGACTATCATAGAAAATTGAAATACATTGGCGCTCTTTACGGGGGCGTTTCCCTGTCTGCAATTACTTATTTTATACTTTTGAAAGGAACCAATTCCATCACCTTTTTAGACCAAAACATCGTAGAAAGTGTCTTAGATAATAAACTCTTAATTATTGGCTTTAGTTTTGTATTCTGGGCGGCAATCTCCCAACTTCTTATTCAAGTTTTTCGTTGTCATATTTTGAGGGTGATTGTGGTTATAGGCACTTTTGCTTTAGCCCTAGCTTTTGCAGGAAACGATTTGGTCAACTTTATTGGAGTGAGCATCGCCGCTTGGCAATCCTTTATCTTATGGCAAGAGGCTTTTTTAGCCTCGGGGGTACTCCCTTCAGAGTTTTTGATGGATGGCTTATCGGGGGAAGTCCAAACGCCTGTATTCTTATTGGTAATTGCTGGAGCAATTATGGTGGTGACCCTTTGGTTTTCTAGTAAAGCTCAGTATGTTATTCAAACGGGAGTGAACCTAGGTCGACAAGGAGAGGGCTTGGAACGCTTTAAACCTAACTTCTTATCCAGAACCGTGGTGAGGTATTCTGTTTTTGTGGGTCAGACGTTTTCTCAAGTCTTACCGGATCCTATTCAAAATAAAATCAACAGTAGGTTTACCTATCCTGAAAAAGCTTTTGGTCATAAAAAGGGAGTTGCTAAGCCAGCATTTGATTTGTTGAGAGCATCCGTTAATTTAGTTTTAGCGAGTATTCTAATTTCTTTGGGGACAAGTTATACTTTGCCTTTATCAACCACTTACGTCACGTTTATGGTAGCTATGGGAACTTCCTTTGGAGATCGAGCTTGGGGAAGAGAAAGCGCCGTTTACAGGGTTGCAGGGGTGTTTAATGTGATTGGCAGTTGGATTGCCACAGCGGCTATCGCCTTTACCGCAGCAGGAGTATTATCGCTTATCATTTGGTTTGGTTCCTACTATGCGATTGCAATTTTATTGGTTTTTGCCTTAGTGTCCATCATTAAAAGTGGTGTAAAACACTCCAAACGGGTCAAGTTTGAACGAGATCATAAGAAATTTAATAAAACCGATATCATTACGATTAATGAAATTACCAAAGAATCTTCTGAAAACATTGTAAAGGTGATTTCAGGAGTCAATGATTTGCTTTTAGATGTAGTGAATAACTTGGGCTATCATGACTTAAGCCGACTTAAAAAGAGCCTAAAAAGCCAAGACGAGTTAGATGTTGTGATAGATGAATTGAAGGATAATGTTTTTTACTACATCAAGTCTTTAGAAGAGACCAACGTAGAAGCTTCCAAGTTTTATGTGCTGACTTTAGATTATCTTCAGGATATGGTTCAGTCTCTGGCTTATATCACCAGGAGTAGTCATACTCACGTGAGCAATAATCACAAGAATCTGTTATTCAATCAAATCCGGGATTTAAAAGGCGTTCAAAGAGATCTTGATGAGGTTTACGGCCATCTTGTAAAAGCCTTCCAATCACAAGAATTTGATAGCATTCAACAGCTCATCACCGATGAAGGTAAAGTTTTAGAGAAGATTTCCAATCTGTTACAGAAGCAAATTGAAAGAATTCGGGATACTGAAAATAGTCCCAAAAACTCTAAGCTTTACTTTGGAATCTTACTTGAAACCAAAAACTTGACAAAAACCTCTATTGCTTTACTGGAATTGTTCAGGGAGTATTACGAAGAAGCTAAGCAGGAGTTTTAATTTCCCCCATTCCGTGCAAGGCGATAGCCGTGATGCGGAATCTGTTTAAGTGATGTAATTTCTTGTTTAAACTCTAACTATTTTTTTGTTGTTTTTATTAAAATTTGAATTGTCATTCCGTGCAAGGCGATAGCCGCGATGCGGAATCTTTATAAGTGATGTTCTAAGGTTGAATATGTAATGTCACTTCGAGTGATTTTCGATAGAGAATTGTATCGAGAAGTAGTTTGAAATTATGAGATTAATCCAGCTTTCTATATCATTTATTTTCTTTTTTGCATCGCCCAAAAAAGAAACAAAAAAGACTAGGCTCACGAAATTCTTCCTAAAATTATCGCTTACCCTCTAAATTTTAGAAACTCGGCTTAAAACAGCCTCAGACAGTCTAAAATTTTGCGAGGCTTTTGCTTCAATTTTTACGGCTTAATTTAGTAGGCCGGTTTTCTTTGTATCTAGAAACTTGACGCCTTGAATTTACTATTGTCATTCCGACAGAGAAGTTATTTTTACTTCGACGAGGAATCTCCCCCCATTCCGTGCAAGGCGATAGCCGTGATGCGGAATCTGTTTAAGTGATGTAATTTCTTGTTTAAACTCTAACTATTTTTTTGTTGTTTTTATTAAAATTTGAATTGTCAATTTTGAAATTTTAAATATAGTTCACCTCTCAAGACTCACCACTCATTTGTCACCACTCACGACTCACCACTCATATCTCCCTTAGGCTTAATCGAGTTCTCGATACAAATCCCACTTTTTTCAAAAGCAAAACTCACCTGCCTACCAAGGAACGCAGGCAGGCTCGAACTGACATTAACAGAAAAAAATTTGAATTGTCAATTTTAAAATTTTAAATATGAAATGACGTTTCTCAACCTGGCTTCGATACACCCCGCTACAAAAAGCGGGTCACTCAGCCACCAATTCACCAGTCAAGAATCACCACTACACCATTATACTATTACACGAGTGTACGTCCCTAATATACGTTGACCACTCACCACCCAGCACTCACGACTAATAGCTCCATTAAAATTTGAATTGTCAATTTTGAAATTTTAAATATGAAATGAAATAAGATCAATTTTTTAAATTACTAATTCATCTACGGGTCTTCTCATACCCTTATATCGTTATCTTTGGTAAAAATTGAAATCAATGAAAATATATACTAAAACTGGAGATAAAGGCACTACTTCACTGTTTGGTGGGAAACGTATTGCTAAACACAATATCCGTATCGATAGCTATGGAACAGTCGATGAGCTAAATGCAAACCTAGGCTTGGTACGCGACCAGGATCTATATGCAGATTCTAAAACGGGTTTAATCACCATTCAGGAAAAGCTATTTACTGTTGGCGCCATTTTGGCTTCAGATCCGGGGAAAGCATCCAATGCAAGTAAAATTCCAAAGCTTAAAGAAGAAGATATTCTCTTTTTGGAGAATGAAATCGACAGGATGAACGAAGATTTACCAGAAATGACTCATTTCGTGTTGCCAGGTGGACATCCAGCAGTGTCTCATTGCCATGTCGCCAGAACAGTGTGCCGACGTGCAGAGCGTATTTGTACTGCCTTGTTCGATTCAGAACCTTTCGATGATAAGGTACTTCAGTATTTAAATCGACTTTCAGATTACCTTTTTGTCTTAGCAAGATGTATCGCTAAGCAGAAAAATGCCGATGAGGTAAAGTGGATTCCTGATACCTCTAAGTAGTCGTGAATTATAGAGTTGCGAGTTATGTGTATTTGATTAATTGCATAGCTGAATGATAAAACAGAAGTTTAATTTTAAACTCTTATTCGTTATTCAGTGTTCATCATTCCGTGCAAGGCGATAGCCGCGACGCGGAATCTGTTTAAGTGATGTTCTGCGGCTTAAGACGCAATGTCACTTCGAGTGATTTTCGATAGAAAATTGTATCGAGTAGTAGTTTTAAGTTATTAGCATAGTCGAGTTCTCGATACAATGGTTTTGGTCTATCGCCACAAACCCATTACTCGAACTGACATGTATTCAAACTCACCACTCTCGACTATTCACTGTTCATCATTCGTTATTTCTTATTCGTTATTCAGTGTTCGTCATTCCGTGCAAGGCGATAGCCGCGATGCGGAATCTGTTTAAGTGATGTTCTGCGGCTTAAGACGCAATGTCACTTCGAGTGATTTTCGATAGAAAATTGTATCGAGAAGTAGTTTGAAGTTATGAGATTAATCGAGTTCTCGATACAATGGTTTTGGTCTATCGCCACAAACCCATTTTTCGAACTGACATGTATTCAAACTCACCACTCTCGACTATTCACTGTTCATCATTCGTTATTTCTTATTCGTTATTCAGTGTTCGTCATTCCGTGCAAGGCGATAGCCGCGATGCGGAATCTGTTTAAGTGATGTTCTGCGGCTTAAGACGCAATGTCACTTCGAGTGATTTTCGATAGAAAATTGTATCGAGAAGTGGTTTGAAGTTAATGAAGATGCTGAAATAAATTCAGCATGACAAAGCTTACCACTTACGACTAACCTCTCAAGACTCACCACTCACTTGTCACTTCGATTGATTTTCGATAGAAAATTGTATCGAGAAGTGTAATAAAGTTAATGAAGATGCTGAAATAAATTCACCATGACAAAGCTTACCACTCACCATTAACCACTCACGACTCACCACTCACGACTCACCACTCATATCTCCCTTAGGCTTAATCGAGTTCTCGATACAAATTTCACTTTTTTCAAAAGCAAAACTCACCTGCCTACCAAGGAACGCAGGCAGGCTCGAACTGACATTCATTTAATTAAGAATTCAAAATTATTTTAACTCACCACTCAAAGCTATTAGACCTTTAAATTATGCTACAGATAGACTTACTTTCTTTTCTTTTTTGCATCGCCCAAAAAAGAAGCTTGAATTCAACTAATAAATGCAACTTTTAGATTTGATTATTATAGATACTTTTTCAAAACAGAAAGAGGAATATGTTCCTCTTTCTTGTTTTGATGGAAAGGTTATTTTTACAGCATCAAATCGTC
>Ga0307978_1001618_pt1 | contig 16519 bp, 16 predicted proteins | sample OrgLakmetage1056_FD_203151 | JGI IMG/M metagenome (GOLD analysis project Ga0307978, IMG submission 203151) | Saline water microbial communities from Organic Lake, Antarctica - #1056 | ecosystem: Environmental > Aquatic > Non-marine Saline and Alkaline > Saline | place: Antarctica: Organic Lake...
CTCTCTCACTTCTTAAACTGCATGGCATCATATATTCAATATAATTCTATTAGATATAAAATTGCCTAGTTATGTGTCGTGTCGGACTTAGCATATAAGCGCTTATTCCTGAGGAGCTCCTTGCATCCCTCCCAAAATACTACTGAGTTCCTTATCCAAACTTTGGTACTTCTCAGCAACAAGCTTGGTAGCACTGGTCTCTCCATCCCGAAGTGCATCAACGAGAGCACTGCTCAAATCTTCACTCGAAACCTCATTCAAATATTCTTCATCGATATCGATGGAAGTAGTATCGAATCCAGGAGTAGGATTGGCAGGCAATTGGGCGGGAACATACTGCACAGTCACCTTAATCTTTCCATCTGCGGCCGTTCCAATAATATCCAGCTCTGCAATTTCCTGATCGAGATCCTGTTTTTTCTTCGCAATTTCTTGTGCTTTTTTGAACATGGCGAGTTGATCCATCATTCCTCCCATGGGTCCTCCTCCTTTGGCGGCGTCTCCCCCATCCTTCTTTCCTCCGAATAAGTTGAGAGAGGTTGTGGACAGTGTCCTCACATTTGATGATGGGGCAAAGGCACTTGCACTGGAAATGAGGATGGCAGTTGAAAGAATTGAGAAATTCATTGTGGGGTTGGGTATGATGTATGATTGAATGATATTTTGATGGATGGATGCTGGATGCGTTGTCTAGTTGTAGCCGTCGTATTTTGGTTGTGTTTCACGAGGTTTCACGTGAAACCTGCACTACTGTTTTCCTCGTTGAAGTGCGTAAGATCCCACTGAAAGATGAGATTGGAAGATTGGAAGATGAAGATGCCAAAAGGAAGAAGCCTCCAAATCACTCTATCTTACACGGATAATAAATAACGATGCGCGTATCCCTATCCAGAAGAGGGTAAATGAAAATGACTTTCATCCAACCATCATTCAACCATTCATTCAAAATTGAAACTTGTGTCGCAACAACAACAGTTGATCACTAACTACTACTACTACTGTAGGTACCTATTTACTATCGAAATAATATACTTTCTTCTTACACACAGTAGTATCATACGGTAGGAAACTGCAACGACTCCCAAAAGTTTTACAGCCATGGCAAAGAAGATGATGAAAAAGCGCTCCAGGCCACCAACCATCCAAACCCAAATATCAGATAGAAAAGCGAGAAGGAAGGAAGAACGAAAGTCCAAAAAGAATAAACAGAGCATTGCCGATGAAACACAAGGTCAAGGATTCACGGGATGGGCCAACTTCCACCAAGAAGAGATTCAAAAGGAACATGGATTCCAGGATATAATTCCTCCCCCTATGAAGAAAGAGGAGATTAAGAAAAAGAAGACGCCACCTAAAATTGAGAAAGAAGCCAGCCAGGAACAGAAGCAGAAACAGAAACCTCGCGCGAAAGGAGACATTTATGATAGGTTGGATGATCAGACTGCAGCTGCAATTCGCAAGGATGATGAAGAAATTGCAATGTTGGCCAAGAACTTGGGTCTTCGCAAAGGTTCCAAGGATAAGAAAAAGCTCAACAAAGAATACGCAAAGCTCGAAGGATATGGTGATGACTTTGGAGACTTTTTGGATGGATTAGATAACATGTTGGATAGAGATGACTATGATGATGATGTTGATGGACTTGAGTATGATAGTGACGAATCGGATCCAGCTGCTGCCAGAGCAAGATACTTATTGAGGCAGGAACAAATGAAGGGTGTACTTGCCTCGGAAGATTCGATGGGAGAAGATGAGTCTATAGATGATAGCGAAAGTGAAGGAGAAGAGATGGTCCCAATGAAGGAAGGTTCTAGTGATGAATCAAGCGATCACGAAGATCAACCAGCGTCCGAGAGCGAGGAGGAAAGGATTGACGATGATAGCCAAAATTCCAGTGAGGGCGAAAGCAATTCCGACAATAGCGATGATGAGGACGATGACGACCAAGAGATGGCTCGTGATCACGATGAAAAAGTTGTTTATCGTCCTGTAGCTGGCCAAGATTTATACGGAAATACAGTTGATAATTCAGAGGGGGGCGCAGAACCTAAGAAATATATACCTCCGCATCTACGCAAGAAACAAGAGTCTGTAGCAAAGACTGGCTCTCTGCAAGATGATCCTGAAAGAACAGAAAAACTGAGAATGATCCAACGGTTACTCAATAACAACCTGAATCGCCTATCCGACAATACCCTAGAGTCTGTTGCAAAGTCGATTTCATCCATCTACAAATCTGCCGAATATTCGAGTCGAGATGTCAATGATAAATATTGGAAAAACTCACGGGCAACGTGTGTTCCTCCTCACATGGTGATGGCAAGTTTGATTCCAATATATATGGCTTGCGTTGCTGGTGTACACTTTCAATCAGGAGACACAGCACAGTTGGGTGGCTATGTTCTTGAAAACGTGGTCCTTGACTTGTGGGAACAATTAAAAATTAAGAGGCAATCTAACGACCCTGACGACGTCGATTCCATCAACACCAACAAAGAGGCCTCAAACCTCATGATGATTATTTGTTACCTCTACAACTATAATGTGGTACACTGTACTCTCATGTATGACATTGTCCGCCAATTTATTAAGAGCTTCACAGAAATTGATGTCGAGCTCTTGCTCATTATTCTTTCATACTGTGGTTCACAGCTTCGGTCAGATGATCCTAGTGCATTGAAAGCTATTGTTTTACTCGTTCAGGAAAGATCAATGGAAGTCATCAAGATGAACAAAGTTGACAAAAGTAGTAACAGCGCTGTTGTAACTTCGTCACGTGCACAGTTTATGATTTCGGCAATTACAGACTTGAAAAATAACAAGAGGCGCAGCACGGAAATTGCGATTGCAGATAAAACCTTACACTATCGCAAAGTCATTGGAAGAATGAAGGCGGCTTCTTCTCGGGCAGGGAGCGAGCCACGTTCCTTGCGACTTACAGTCCAAGATATTCTAGATATTGAAACCAAGGGCCGTTGGTGGGTTGTGGGGGCAACTTGGGTAGGAAATCAGCACCGAGAGGGTGGGAATCCTCATCAGGCTGAAGATCCAGATTCAATTGCAGCATCAATTATTACCAAGCCGGATGCGAAACAACAAAAACTTCTGAAATTGGCAGCGAAACAAAGAATGAACACTGATCTTCGTCGATCGATCTTTTGCATTATCATGGGAAGCGACGATTGCCAAGATGCATTTGAGAAAATTGTCCGAGCGTCTCTGCTCAAGGGTAAATCTGAAAGAGAAGTGGTTCGTGTGTTGGTACATTGCTGCTCTCAAGAAAAAGTTTACAACCCGTATTACGCTCATCTTGCTGACCGCATTTGTGAGCATCAGCACAAGTGCAAGTTTACTCTCCAGCTCACGCTTTGGGACGCATTCAAGCAATTTGAGGAAATAAAGGCGAGAAAGGCAGCTAATCTTGCAAAGCTCTTGGCCCACCTTGTCATGGAACACAAGTTGAATTTGACTGTTTTGAAGACAATTGATATTTCACCCGACAGCATGCCCGAGGCTACAATAATCTTCTTGACAATATTCTTTTCCAATATTTTTGAAGCTTATGAGGAACCTATGCCAGTCACTGAGATCTTCAAGCGAGGAGAACCAACCAAAGCACAGTTAATGAAACAGGCCACCGATAGTATGGACAATGACGATATGATTGCTGGCAGTGGTAGCAGACAGGCTTTGAAAGAGAGCCTTTCCATTTTCCTTATGGCATATCTAGAGAACTCTCCCAAGAATGTGAAGAAATCGACATTTCGGAAGAACCTCAAAGCTGCAATCAAAGCCTGCGAAGAAGACAATCTTGATCTAATGATGTAAAGAGATCATTACTTTTAAGGTTAATGATCGCTTTGGACAACTACTTCATTACTGTACAATCTTGATCTAATGATGTAAATATAGCATTACTTGAAAGGTTAATGATCGCTTTGGACAAATACTTCATTACTGTATCACGCTATGTGTTCCTACCATGTTGAAACACTTTGGCTTGTGCATCAAAGCCGTTCTCTTTTGTTTTCCCTGAGCATACTTTCGCTTTTTGTCCATGTCTGTTCTGTTCACTACTGTTTTGGAGATGGCAACCCTAGCTCAATATAGAGGGAAGCCATTTTATCCTCCATTATCTTTGTGGATCGATCATGTGCATCTTGCATGGCAATTGCCAAGGCTTCTGTAAAATCTTCAACACCCACCTGGGCAAAATAGTCCTCATCGATCTCTACCAATTTGGGTCTCTGCTGTCCATCGACTATCACCTTTATCTTCCCCTTTCCAGCTGAACCTTCCACTGACGTTGCTGACAAGTCATTCAATAAAGAACTCGTCTTTTTCCCTAGTTCTTGAGATTGTTTGAAGTTTTCCATAGTGGTTGCAGTAGTGCCCATTTTAGACTTGGATTGTTGTTTAGTATCCTTTTGGTCGTTTTTCGCTTTCTTTTCGTCATTGCCAAACCAGAGCAAGTTTCTTTTGGTTGAGCTTGTGCTTTGCTGGAGAGTGGATTTCTGCAGATGAAGGTGTGGCCAGAGACAATTATGATGCGTCATGAAGCCCTGAGCAGATGCGATGAGCATTAGTAATATTAATCTATGTAGCGAGAATCCACGAATTACAAGTGGAGATGGCATTTTGATTGCGAAACAAACTAAGATGTGCAAAGTTCTGAAGAATGTTTGTGCGTAGTGTGGAAAATATTCACTTTCCCTTTCCCTTTCACGCAAAAGGTATCAGTTTTTAATTGTTCGATAAAGCTGAAAGATGAAATACTGGTATGGAAAGGCAGGCAGTAAGAGTGTGGTTATTGTTGTTGAAGTGGTGTATGTGAGAATTTGTGTGGTAATTTGTATCGTACGCCAGAGGAGGCGGCGGATGGAGGATGGTGGAAGGTGTCAGGTGTCACAATTATCATTATCTACAACCCCCCATACGAGGGGAATCATAAAGGTCTTGAAATAAATATCGTATTGAAATCTTATCTCTGAAGTCGCAAGGCAGGCCCACGTCGCACGATGTTCATGTAACAAAAACGAGTGCTTGCCTTATGGTAAACGTTAATCCTAAATGCTACCTACGTAGCAACAAGCAACAATTGAAACAAAAGCGGGGTGAGGGGAAACAATCGGCTACTTTGATTACCTGAAACACACTTGGTCATTCCAGAAACGAAAAAGATGTGCCGAATAAATAATAAGTTACTACTACCTACTACTACTAGTTGTACCGGTAGCAGCTTTTTATATTTCAACTTGAACTTGTACCTGTACCACTACGAGTATGTCCCACCTTCTTTGATGTTTCAATCGTTTTTCCTCCTGCAGAATTTTTGATTGACACCATTCTAGCTACGATACCATACACAACAGTAATAGATAGCTACTCTATCTAGTAGATAGAGTAGAAATTATTATGATATGTCAAAGCTCAATTCTATTTGAAAAAATGACTGTGGCAATAAACAACAATAGAATCATCCCTCTTTGTAATTTCTTTCGTAGAGAGAGGGGTCATTTATAGGTATGTCATAGATGTCATGTCTCATGTCAGTCTTCATTCTTTGTGTGACCAAAAATAACCAGGACAGAAGAGCGACATGCATCTTACTCTTATTACTCTCTCTTACCTCTTACTTCAAAAATTTGAAAATGGAATACAAACAATGTCTTTTTCTGTTCCTACTACTCGCTCTCAATGGCTGCACGACCGTTAATGCTTCTCTGAGTTGTCCCGAACGAGAGTGCCAAAGCGTTGAACAACCGAAAATCTACCCACCGAAGATTGGCTGCAATTCTAATGATCTCTCCTTTGAATCTTTATTTAACTACACTACTGACGAAGGGAAGGTACTAGTAGAGCTGCTTGGACCAGTTGATGCGATTGATAGTGCCGCGATTATCATCACTGCTCCCCATGGTGGGTCTGAAAAGCTGACCGATATGGAAATTCCTCAAAGGACGTGCAGCGGATGTAAGACATATAAAGATTCGTACACTCTTGAAATTGCAATGGAACTAGGTTACGGACTTATTGAGAACTATTGCAAGGTCCCTTACATTGTTGTGAATTACCTTCACCGCTCCAAGCTCGACGCCAATCGTGAGATTGTTGAAGCAGCGCAAGGGAACGCGATTGCTGAAGAAGCGTGGAAAGCATTCCATGACTTTACTGCGCAAGCACAACTTCTTGTTGCGTCTCAGCATGGATACGTGACAGCTTCAGGTCTTCAGGGAGTCAAGGGATTACTGTTTGATGTGCATGGTTACTCTGGCAAGGACTGGGTCCCTAACGTAGGATCTCCTTTCATCCAATGGGGATACCGTCTTTCCGAGAACACTCTTGATCCCAATACTTGGTGCCCTGTTGACGAGAGGTCCAGTGGTACTATTGGTAGCTTTTCTCATGCCCGAAATCTACCAGGACAATCTCTTGAATGCTTGGTAAGGGGCCCCAGCTCGCTCGGGTCGAGAATTAATGGATTGCTGCCTATTACAGGCACTGTCGATTCAGGCGACCTTCATTGTGGCATCGGATTACCATCTCTTGAATTCCCAAGCCCCAAATCTACGGCAAATAATCCCGCATATTGTGCTAAAGCGAAAGAGAACCCTTCAGACGATTGCCATTACTACTCTGGTGGATTCGATATTAATGTTCATGAAAAAATTGATTGGGATAAGAGTTTCGCTCCCAACAATGCAATGATGATGAATGCAGTGCAAGCAGAATTTCCTCGATGCCTAAGATTTGCTTCTGGACGAAATTCAAGAAACAAAGTGCATCGAAATCTCGCAAATGTATTGGCTGAAGGCATTTGTGGATTCATGCTCGATTTATATGACGAGAGCGCCCTATGTTAGCTGCTAACTAGCTCGCGAGGTAGTTGCAACTCAACATAGTGGACCAAAGCCAATACTAGCTACATAGCGAAGTGCTGAACTATCCCTCTCTGACTAGTCTAAACTAGATTAGACTTAGCTGGGAGGCTTCTCGATGTAAAGTGAAACGAATTAAAATGAATGTATGAATAATTGCTCTGTTCTACGAGTACTTTTCAAAATAGGATGTTTCTAGAGAGAGCATGCCGAATTGTGACTGCAACTATGAGGAAATCGTACCGCTGGTTTTGTGTGCGATGTGTCTAGACTGTCAATGTCAATCACCCATCTCTCTCTCCACTTACTATGTATTGAAGCACAGTATATTTGCTGCTGCTTCGTTGATGGTTGCGCTATGCAGGCACAGAGCAAGTAATGCCACCAGATGCCACCCAGTGCCTAATAATTGGATAGGGGCTGCTACGACCAAAATGGAGATTCGAAAATGAGATTCTGTACTGAATGAGTTATTTTTCAATTCATTGCCACTCTTTCGACAGCTATGCTATCTCAACAAACTCTGCTCAAGGATGGTATTACGATAATGTTATAAAACCAACTGAACGTATCATATGAAAAATATGTATTATTAAAAAAATATGTTGATCACCCCTCTCGCCAACGATCAAAGTAATCGTAGATCTAATAGAGGACCGTTAGACTCACATCATCAACAAATTCATCAGCACTTGACGACGAAGAGCCACTGATGCTATCATCACTATCTTCTTCATCTTCCTCGTGCTGAGCTTGAACTGATTTCGAGATACCTTCCCAATCGCTCATCTGCAAGATAAATCCCATCACCAAACCAGTTGTTGAGTATCCAATTACAATCGCACCAACAAGAGCTTCTAACGAGAATCGAAAGCCAAGGCAAAACCCTGCAGAAAGAGGCAAAGTTATACATAAAGTCATTATTGCGGAAACAGAGGTTGCGAGCTTGAATCTTCCTTGCGCTCCAACAAGAGACCATGATACCATTCCATAAGCCATGAGGATATTTCCAATTGCTACGAATGGCAATAGTGCTTCCACCATATTCTGCAATGTGTTATCTTTTGTAAACCAATGTGGAAGATATGGTATCAGGAATAAGAATCCCGCTGACATCATGCAAGATAAACACGTGGACAAAAATAAAGTTTTCGAAGACGACAACTTGGAGGCTTCAACATCACCGCGCCCAAGATGAAATGCTAGACGAATGGATCCAGCTTCAGCTAGACCGTTTGTAGCTGCTTCAAATAGATCCCAGATAGACTCGATAATACCCCAAGCGGCCACTGGATTGAGCAAGAGAAGATACATGCGATTATCGCATCAGTATAGATGTGCATTAAATCATACACAAATAGAATAAGTTCAAGAACTTACATTCAGCAGGTCCCAAAATGGCAGCGAAAACAGTGAGAACTTCCCATTCGCCATATTCCAATAACGACCCGATTGTTAAGGGTATTGCGGTGTTCAACACATACTTAACAGCTGAGACATTTTTCAACGCAAACGTCTTCGTAAGTCCTGACCAAAATGGATCCAGCCATCCTCTGCAAATTGCAACGCCCACAAAAAGCACATAAAACACCACGCTTGAAACTAGTTGAGCTGCTCCTACCCAGAACAAATCTATCTCAGCATATGCGAGAAGTAACCAAACACTGATGACATCCATTGATCCTGCAACCACGTCCATGACTGTGGCAATGAATGCGTAGCCACTCACGTCTAGCAACGTGCTGATGCCATCAAAGAGCCCCGAAACGATGTATTCAAATACTACAATTTTTGCATAGTCTCCTCCCATAGTAATCACATCTTCATTCATTCCAAAGAGCCGTATACAATCGCCCATGAAAAACCACCAGCATGCTAGGATTGGAATTGCGCACAATATGTATATCACCATCACAATCTGCACATACTGTCCTGCTAAAGAGTAATTCTCAGCCCCAATCGCATGAGAGCATACTATATCCAGTGAGTTTGCAATACCTCCCATGAATTCGTCACTTAGCCCAATCAACAGATTCACAAGTATATATGCTGAGAGTGAATCAACACCAAGATAATTTGAGATAAGGGCAAGCGTTACAGCATCAAAAACAGATTCTGACACTGCTGCAACTGTAAAGGGTCCACCAAGACTCATGAGTCGATTCGTTTCTCTGTCGCACTTCATAATTGCCACCATGGAAGCACACTTTCCTTTGCTTCTTTTCATCTTTTTATCCGAGATTTCGCTCGGATTAGACTATGTTGTTGATAAAATAATGTCAGTGCATAAAGAAAGGACGGGTTGTGCGAGCATTGGACAAAAATATTCTACAGAGATTAGGTTTGCATGCAACTTACTTCTTCGGTTTCCTCGCTTGTCCCATCTTGGGACGAATCACTATCTGACTTCTTTCTCTGATAAGGAATTGATAATTCTGATTGGATTTTGGATTGAGCCTGACGATGTAAATCAAGCTTTGACAGAACTCTAATCTTTCCTCGCTTGCGTCTTTTACTTCTCGAGTTGACACTGAGCACGGATTTGTGAGATGCTGACGAAGCAATAGACATCTTTTCTGATTTGGCACTGGCTACCACCGACGGAGAGCCTATTGATGGCAGCAAACCAAACAAGTTGGGACAGGTTGACTTTAAAAAGTGGGTTAGAGTCTCACACCATTTTCATGAAATAATCTGCCCTTCAACACAAGTTTATTCTTACCTCGATTGGCACCAATTCGTGGTCGATAATATCTTTTTGAGTCTCAATATCTCGTCCATAGCTGAAATCATTCATTCTTTTTTTCAAGTTTGATTCCACAGACAGATCAACAACATTCATGTTATCATCACTTTCGTCCTTTCCTTCTTTCTCTTTACGAATATCTTTTTGAGTCTCAATATCTCTTCCACAGCTGAAATGTTTCATTCTTTGTTTCAAGTTTGATTCCCTAGATAGATCAACAACATTCATGCTATCATCTCTTTCGTCCGTTCCTTCTTTCTCTTTACGCGTAGAGTCTCTCTTTGCCTTTTCTATGGCACTATTTGCAATCATTGCATCTAGCTTATTTTGACGCCTTCTCCTTCGATTCTTCGCAACAAACACAAAGATTGGCAGTAAGAGAAAGCAAACTAAGGAGTACAGGCATACACCTCCAAGCATCCAAGGACCAGGATCTATGGTTGTTGGAATATAATCACCGAAACCATCGTCTGCGTAAAATTGGTCATCGTCGATAGGGTTGGGGTTAGTCATGAAAAATAATGAGGATTCAGTGTAGTGCGTGTGGATATGTGGATTGGATACGTGACGATGTTAATAATGTTCACTTTCCCTTTTTGTGTTCTTCGTGTAATGGTCGTGATGAGGTGCACAGTACACGGTGCACGGTGCATTAAATACATTCCAAGTTCCCAGGTAGGCCCAGGTAGGATCGAACGATGGTAAGATAGGATAGGTAGGATAGATATATTGTAGTTTGATTGATACCACCATAAAACTGTGTCCCGCGGGTCATATAAGTTTTGAACAGCAGTCTTCTAGTCAAATAAGTTAAAAAGAGGTAATATTATCGAATTTCATCCCACAACCGACGGTTTCCAACGACTCTTGGGATAGGCAAAAAAAAATATCGTAAGTTCAAAACGACTCAAACATCACGGGCGGCAATCAGCAAAATACCTGAAATTACAACAACAACCACAACACAACACATCACTATTTAAGCACGTGAAACTATGAAACCAACATGAATATTATTCTCATAGCACCCACTTTTAGTTTAGACAAGGTAGAAATGTATGCGGGTTCATTTGAACTTGTATAGGACATTTTATAGGTAGTTGTTTACATACAAAAAGTTCGTGTTTGTCGTGACTCCTCATGACTAAGTCGATAGAGGTTGATAGTGCTTCGTCATCCTCCTCCACCTGATGACGATGAAGAGGAAGAAACCCGGACGAGGTTAAGATGTAATAAGGGTGGAGACGAGGGGTGTCATCTTGAGTATGGAGTTTGTGAGATTCAGAGAAGAATCGAGAGACTTGGTGATTATCGGAAGTGACAGTGATAATGTCAGCGTGGATGGATTTGGAAGGTGGTCAGGCCGCCTGAATCAATCCTTTATCCAATTTGATGAGAATCATTACATGTAGACTCCGATCAAAGGTTCCCTCTTTAGTCGTTGCCCTTGCCTGCAATTCATCTTGGACGTCCACAAGTAGCGCCTTCATTCCATCATCTGTCTCTGTCAGCATACACACATCAAGTCTTACCGCAAGCGCTCCAACACCAATTCTTCACAAATTCAGAGGAGGATCGATCCTTCACCTTGCAGAAGAATCTATTAACGGGGAGGATTCAAAAGGAAAAGCTTCTGGAGCCGAAAGTAAGAAAGCTTCGACTGGTTGGAACCATAACTTACCAGACGAAACATCGCCATTCTGGACAGGGGAAAAAGAGCTGCCAAAGAATTTAGCATCGGCTATTGATAATAATAAAACAACAGGTACTGTGTCTGGAAAGGAAACAGCCAAAACTGGTTGGCTACACAATCCCAAAAAGGTGGTTCCTGCAAAAGAAGGAAAGACGAATACAGGAAATACAGCAAGGAAGTTACTTGAACAGGCAATGATGGAGCAAAAGATTAATCATCGAATTGTTTCTCCTCCCGCTTTTCATGCGGTCAGTGAAGGAAGACGTGCAGTAATTACGGAGCATAAGCTTTGTGTTCCTTTGGACCGCAGCAACCCCCCAGCAGACCCAAAGGCGAAAGAGCCAATGGTGGATATATACTTTAGTATTGTTGAATTGGTAACCATGCCAGAAGAGGAAGCATTCTTTCAGTCCCTTCAGGCAACTACTGTTGGCGCCAGCGCTGCGATAAAGCAGAGGGAGATGAAAAAACGAGCATCGGATTATAAGGCATTTGCCAAACTCAAGGATGCAAAGGAATGCATGCTCTACTTGCAAGGTGGTCCTGGTTTTGGCGCTCCTGTTCCTGTCGACGGCATTGGTTTGAGTGACAAATCGTCTTGGGTTGGTGCTGCTCTATCCAAGGGATATAAACGCATTGTTCTAATGGATCAGAGAGGCACAGGTAAATCATCGACGATTACCAAACAGACGCTTCAGAAGAGGTTTCCAGATTTATTTCTGATCGATGATGATACAAATACTGTTTTGGATACCGTCAGCAGTATGGCAAGTGTTGAAAGCGAGATCAAAGAATTCATGAATAGCCGCGAGAAAGATACTCAAAAGGTCAACATAGCTCTTGCTGAGGCTACTGAATACATGAGCCATTTCAGGGCTGATAACATTGTAAAGGATGCTGAAGCTGTCAAGGACGTATTACTCATGCCACTCGAAGATGTAGAAGAAGGACAAGACACCGTTGCCAGGCCATGGGGATGTGCATTGGGACAGAGTTTTGGAGGATTTTGCATCATGAGTTACCTTTCCCTCATCCCCAACCCGCCAATGATTTGTCTCTTGACGGGTGGCATGGCTCCCATGCTTACCAATGCTGATGACGCATATGCTGTGCTTCGTGAGAGGGTGAAACAAAGAAACATGAAGTACTACGACCGTTACCCAGGAGATATCGATGTGGTCAAGAAAATTGTTTCTTGCCTCAATAAAGAGCCCGTTCAACTGCCTTCCGGAGGATTATTAACCGCAAGAAGATTTGTGCAAGTGGGTCTTAGCCTTGGAGGGTCGCCATCAGCTTTTGCGAGTCTACACTCTTTGTTCGCTTCCGCATTTGTCTCTGATGGCGATGAAGAATTTGCAAAGATTTTTTTGAAATCAATGGACAGCAGTCAACCCTTCGATGACTACCCCCTCTACTTCCTTATGCACGAGAGTATATATGCTGATCAGACTTCAGACTGCAAATCGACATTATGGTCAGCTTACAGAGCCTACGGGGCTGATGATGAATTCGATTTGCGGATTTCCTGCGAAAATGACAGTTCGCTGAAAGTGTTGCTCACTGGTGAAGTTGTATTCCCATGGATGGCTGACGGCGACTATGCTGAATTGAGTGGTTTTGGGATGCGTGCGCTTGCTCATTCGCTGGCAGTCAAGGATAATTGGGGAGCGCTATATGATGCAGAGCATATGCGAGATATACTTTCCACTGACGGCACAGGAGTTTCCAGAGCAGCAGCAGCTGTTTACTATGACGATATGTATGTTGATTTTGATTCATGCATGGAAGTATGCAAGCGGGGTGGGCCCTTGGAAGACTGCAAGGTATGGATATCAAATGAATATCAGCACTCGGGATTGAGAGATGACGGAGCCATGATATTCAATAAACTGCTTGGAATGGCAAAGGGAGAGGTAGGCACACCAAGTTAAAGGCTCTTAGAGGTGATGCTGCTGAAAATCAGGTGTTATAATGAATTGACAATCTTTCCTCTAAGGCGTTACAGCAGGGCGATAAAGATTTAACAATATTTCTTGTAAAAAAGGGAAAGTTTCCAACCATTGACGTTTTTATGTCTGATCGGTGATCGGTATGAGAATGATAATTGATAGCGAATACCAGTAATAGAGTGTTATGTAGTATGATTTATGATAGATGTGATATCTGTTCAAGCATCAAGTATCGTATGTTCAATGTAAGTGCACGACACAAGATGTGCATTATTCCGTGGTCTAATTACACAGCTGCTGCCTATTGAATTCTTCAATTAATCTATCTCCTACTACTGCTCCATCGCATCAGCATCAAAGCTATGATGACACTTTGCATAATCCTGTTGCATCTAATGATAGGAATGTGCTGGTGGAATCATAATCATCACCATAATCATAATACGTTCTTCTGTAGCGGTTTCGTTACCAGCAGCACTTATACTACTGGAATCACTGGCAGCACATTCATCTCGACGAGGAAAGAAATAACGCGAACATTCACACAGAGGGGTCATCGCAGGAAAACTGCACATCTCCTCCATACAACGCCTCTATCCAATGAGAAGTATGGAGATAGCCTGCCTATGGTCCGAGCCTTCCAGCTCTCAACAACGGTGAGCGGTTGTATTTCAACCACAAGCACAGTCCAATTCGATTATAAATAACCCACTCGGTATCTTGGCACATGCTGCTGATTGTCTCCGTGTTGATTCCATGCACAACACATATCTTGTCCTCTTTCCTGAATTTTACCTTACAGGTGGCGTATCATACTCGGAAAGTGATGGTGACAATAGGGATGCTAATGCAGATGATTCACAGGAGGATGCAAATCATGCTGGGAATACAATAGTAATAATAACGCATGGATTACAAAGGTAATACGATAAGCAAGACCTTGAATTTGTCGCTCTGCTGAGTGGTCAAAATATTAGTTGAGCGAGTGTGTGTTTCAAGAAACGTAATATTAGATTTGTGGTGCCAATAGCAATTAGTTTTAATACTTTCTTCAGTATCAGCCAGTAGTATCCGTCAACAGAAAAAATACAGGAGTCTTCTGTATGTATCATATAAAGAAAACTGATCTACTTTCTACGATGCTTCAGAACGCACGGAGTAAGATTCTGCAGATAAACCATATAAATGTTCGAAGCAAGCAATCACTGGGTTTGTTACAAATCCTCTCTTTAATGCAGTGTTAAAGTTGAGTTGTACCTGTGGTAAATAAACACTATGCAATATATAATATACTTCTAATCTATGGAATTTATCATCACAGTAATACTGATCAAGAATACGGTAGAAGTAGTAGAAGTAAACTACACGTAAAATGTTACTACAATGTTTTAGTATTCGATATAATTTGACCCATTCTTTATGATCATAGATACCCCAGAGTGGCATGGTATAACATTTGAATTTCTAACATTTTTACTAGCATTAACCTTTTACTGCAGTGAATCGCTTACTTTCCCCTTTCACGGCAAATACATCGTTGACAACGTTATAGCCTTTACGAAGGTTGTCCTGATCAATGCGGTAGGTAAAACTACCAGAGCCAGAGTCGAACCTCTTGTAAAGGTCAAAGCCATATTTCCGAAATCTTGGAAGAAGGTCTGTACAGTTTTGACCATCCAACCATTTAGGCGCCCATTCAAACTTGACCGCTTCTATATTCTTTCCAAAGTCTCCCATACCATCCAAAATGTTACATTCAAAACCTTGAGCGTCCATCTTCATAAGCTTAACGTCTACATCACGGTCGAGAATAGAGTCTAGTCGTTCTACGTTGATAGTAAACTGTAAAGTTTCACTAAACTGCTGTGATTCGACATCCTTGATAATCTTGCCAATAACTGAGTTTCCCATGTTATTATTGGCAGAAAAGATTGTAGAAGACACCTTCTCATTACCAAGTCCGACAGGAATCAATTGGAGTCTATTCTGGTAGACCGGATCAAGCTTGGAAACCGATTTTTTCACATTGAAGAGGTTCATGGGGTGTGGTTCAAATGCGATAATATTCGCATCGGTACCCAACAGCATTTCCATCACGCATGCTCCAATATTGGCTCCAATCTCTACATAGACACCAGATTTGTCATGATCAGGTTTTGCAGTAGAATTCCAGATGGTAGGTAAAACGTTGCAATCTTCCCATCTTTTTCTCCTCTTAATTGCACCTGATACAATATCACGAAATGGGTGTACGCACATCTGTGCAGATTTTCCTGTAGAGGCAGAATTGAATTTACTCTCTTCCTCGTTGGTGAAAGGATCTTTCCAATCAACAATGTTGGTCCACTCCTTTGCGGTGCCGAGTCGAAGCTGAGATGATGGGTCGCTATTCAATTCTTGAATCGAAGATTTACTAGTAGCTACGCCAACTCTGTCCACTGGAGAGCCAATGCCCATCTGTTGAGGACGATCGCTTCCTGTGTTCATATCGACCACGCCCAGCACCTTCTTTCCCGCGAAACATTTCCTTCTCCAACACCTGTGTTCATGTTGACCACGCCCAGCACGAGCAACACCACCACAACGAATATTTGTTTGTATCTACTTCGCAACCACCACGATCGCTTTAGGTGATTGGACTTCACCAGGTCTGCCCTGCTAGAGCCTACGATAACCATTCTTAGATAGTCTTGGATGAATGTCGAGAGGTAAGTGATAGATATTAAATAACAAGATACAGCACTGTGATCCCAATGATTCTATTGCGTCTGTGGGAGAGATTAACCAAGCGATGGTAGATGGTAGCGTTAATTTGTTATTTTGCTGGTTGCAAAGGGAAAAATGACTTTCTCGGAGAATCAGCGATCAGCGAGCACCCAGCGGGGTTATAACCTAATAATCATTTTTACTAGCTTCGCTCGTGTAAACGACCGTCCAAAACTCATAATAAATAATAAATAATAAAGAGTTCGGCTTTTGAATTCTGACACCTGCTGACACCTCTTTTTATTGCTTTTTAATTTTGTGCCGGTAATCGCTAGTGCCTTCGTGTCGTAAAAAAGATAATAATGAATAATGAGGCTCCAGTAGATAGTCGTAATAATTGTAACATTATTGGTTATTGGATGGTATAAAGTCTTCATTAAATATTAAATGTGCATTGCAATTATAATAGGATCATCAAATGAAATAATGATGAGGTCCATGTAAATCGCATTTGCGATAAAATATTCTACTTTATTTAGAGACAAGG
>Ga0307978_1001621_pt1 | contig 16512 bp, 29 predicted proteins | sample OrgLakmetage1056_FD_203151 | JGI IMG/M metagenome (GOLD analysis project Ga0307978, IMG submission 203151) | Saline water microbial communities from Organic Lake, Antarctica - #1056 | ecosystem: Environmental > Aquatic > Non-marine Saline and Alkaline > Saline | place: Antarctica: Organic Lake...
TGTTTGACCTTTAAACTCTGTTTCTCCTTCCGAATTACCCCTCGCCTGTAATTGGAAGAAAAGTAAATCTAGTATCTTTGGATCAATCTTTTCTGTAGATTCACATTTAAAATCTCCTGTAAATTGCTTTGTTGAATACTTATACTTATTTTTTTCTTTTTTCCAAGAGTAATCCATAATTTAATTAATGTTATTTATCTCTCTTTTAATTTTATTGTAGGGTGTAAACTTTGGTCTGTTTGCATATTTAGGTGTATTTCCAAATGTTCCATTTATTTTTCCTTTTCTTCTTGGTAATTTATCAAATGCTCCTAGTCCTGTTATTTTAAATCTTCCGTTTTCTTTTAGTTCTTGTTGGATCTCAATCCATTGTTCTGTTGTGAGTTTCATATTTAAATTACTTTAGTTACATCGTCTAGACTTTTCGCTAATATATAAACTCCTCCTGCCTTCTCTAGATTCTTCTGATAGAGGATTTGATTAGGGTTCTGTTTCCCTTTGGTGTCTTTTACCTCTATTCCATAGTAGACCCCTTTCACAACAGCAACGATGTCTGCTAATCCATTCATTGATGAGAACCTGTAGAAGCCATGCTTTACTTTCATAGCTCCACTGTTCTGTCTGTAATGAAAAATATCCTTGTATGCAAGGTATTCCATGATTGCTGACTGTGTAGGTTTTTCTGTTGAAGGCATACTATACTATAATTATAACCTATATTAACTTTTTTGCAATTAATTGATTTTCCACAGTTAGAGAATAGACTTACCAAATAACTCAACTAGGTTTCTATCTTTAACAATACTTAATCTTTTTTCATGTGTTTTCCCTGAGTGAAAATCATTGTGACACTGAATACACAATAGAATTAGATTCCTTTTATCATGTAAGAACTCATGTCTTGGTTTTTCAGAAGCAAATATTATATGATGTGTTTCAAATCTTAAACTTTGATTGATCTTGCAGTACTCACAATATTTATATCCATGTTTATCGACAAACTCTTTCCCATATTTTCTTGTAGTATCTAAATGCTTTGCTGTAACAGTCTTACCATTAGATCTTGTTCCGTTTCTATAAGCAGGGTTTCCTTTTCCTTTTCTACTTATTTTTTCATGTTCAAAATAACATTTTCTATTACAATATTTTGGTGCTGACCATGCACCAAAGAATGTCTTACTACATTGTTTACATACCTTAGGAGTTCCACCATTTTTTGCATATTCAGCTTTCTTATTATTTAGCTTTTCTCTATTTTTTTTGAAATATTCATATCTAGGTCTTCCTTTCTTTTGACAATCTTGTGAGCAATAAACTCTAAACTCTTTTGTAGGTAAAAATAATTCACTACAAAATGAGCAATTCTTTTTTATTGGTTTTTTATTCATAAAGTAATTGTACCATAGATATGTTTAAACATATACATTAGAACCTGTATTAGTTATTTATATAGTGAGATATATTCATATAAACATTGTAGTCAATATCATCCAACATCATCCAACCTGCACACATTGAGTCAGAGTATGCATTCCACAAAGATTCACACTCTTGAAGTGTTGCTTCGTAGTCATTCTCTAATAGTATCTTTTGTATTCTTCTTACATCATCCAACCATTCTCCTGTATATATATCTATTTTTTTCATATAGTTATTTATTATTTTTTAAATAACTTCCATTTGTTTTGCTTTTTTCCTACAATCCACTTCCAATTTCCACACTTACATTTTTTAATTTCTCCCTTTACTTCGTATATTTCAGAATCGCATTTAGTACACCAAAGTCTTACTGCTGTTGATATGGCTAGATTATTCATTCTTGTAATCTTTTTAACAATCATTGTCATATACTAAATTAGTTTACCTTCCATGTACGCTTGAATAATTCTTCTAGCTTCTGGTTTTTGTAAATCAAACTCTGCTACTAAATATGGCTTTGCTCCAAACATATTAGATCTGCCACTCTCTCTTAATTCTTCCAAGAACTCATAGTATTTAATAAACATCTCTTTGTAGTTTTCCCACTGACTTTTATCAATCTTTTCTTTTTTCATTCTGGTTTCAAAATATGTCATATATTAATTATTTATTATGCTTGATAATAACCTCTACTATCACACCCTGCCTTCATTCTCCTTTGTATTGTATCCTTCTGGTCTTGGTTGAATGGCTTCCCTTTTTGTTTTAATGCTTTTTCCATTTTTATCAATGCTCGTCTTTTTATTTCTTTTTGGTCTAATAGGTACTCTTCCTCTGTATCGTGTGTGTAGTGCCATACTGGCAGGTCTTGTGTATCTGCAATTATTGATTCTTCTTGAATAGTATTCATAATATTATTATAAGTTATTACCTTCTAATATTCTGTCTGCAATTTCTTTTTTTGTTTCTGGTGAAAGTTTTACCATTAGTTTCTGTCTGTTATTTAGATCAAACATTGCTACCATATACATAACATTGTCTTTTATGTTTTGTATGTCCTTTATTCTCCCAATTTTTTCTGTTGCATAACCATATTTATCATCATATGTATTCCATATTTCAATAGCTTTTTCTTTCACTTCTTTAAAAACTTTATCCTCTGGAGCTTTGTAGTATAAATTATTCATATTAGAATTCGTTATTATTACTTTCTGGTAAGGATTGTTGTCCTTCTCTACAATGTCTAATTGCTGATAATTCTATTTCTTCTGCTATTTTTTGTATTGCAGGGAATGTTGATATTGGAAAATCTATTGTGTTCTCGTAGTAACTTCTTGTATCAATACAATAACTTGTTACTTTTTTTCCTTGATGTGTATATAATCCAATTGATGCCGAGATGTCTTTCTTTCCTTCTTCATTTAAATAAACCGTAAACTGTTCTAGTCTTCCGTGTGCTATTTGAATGTTTATATTTTTGCCTTCATTATTTTTTTTACTCATGTTGTTTATTATTTGTTATGCTTGTAACTCTACCCCCTTATTATAGTCTATTTAGAGTAAAAGAGCAATAAAGTTATACACAAGGAATGTTCTGCACAAGATCTCATCGAGAGTAATTACAAGCATATTTGTTTTATTACCTATCCTGTGCAGGACACTCCTTACGAAGTGTAATAGTGTACATAATAGAGGGGACAGGATTTGAACCTGCGACTTATCAGTACCACATTATAGCTACGAATAATGACGACTAATCAAAATTCTTATTTCAATGTGTGCGTTAGCCAGACTCTGCCACCCCTCTGTTATGTACACTATGTATTTTTCAATGTCCTAAAACTTTGGATCTTCTCCTGTATTCTCTGGATAGTTTTCTCGTATCTGTTCCTCTGTCTTTGCCACATCACCAAACATGAACAGCTCTGTATCTGGTATAGGTATTCCTGTGTCGGACTGTATACTATTCATATATTCTGTGAACTCTCCCTTATTATACTCACTTGTACTTTTGTATATAGTTTCTACAGTTTCTATACCATTGAGCTTTCCTGAAACACTTTCTTTGACTCCATGAGTCTTAGTGAAATGTCTATGGAGATAATCCTTATCATTCCCTGTTTCCTTTCCGATGTTCTCTAAATAAAGGAAATAGAGATTGTTTTGGCTGACTGTTCTCTTTGGCTTTCTGGTGTCGAGTGTTATGTATACGATGTCACCTACTTTAAACTTGTTTATCTTTGTTAGATAGTATGGTTTGTGTAGGATATCTAATCCTTTATTCGCACCTTTTTGTATTACTTTTGATTTAAAGACTTCTTTCATATTTTATCTGACTTAGCTCTATTACACTTTCTGCATAACCATTGGATGTTCTTCAAGCTGTGCGTACCACCTTTGGAAATAGGGATGATATGGTCTATCTCTTGTGCTAAAAATTTATCTTTCTTATACATTTTTTTACCACATATATTACAGATATTGTTTTGTTCTTTTAGAAGTTTCTTTGCACTAGTTGGTGTTATTGTCCCATCACAAGTTAGTCTCTTCTTTTTTCTATACTTAGAACGATTGATCTGGTCACTTAACTTCGCTTCTGGTCTTTTAATATAATCTTTTTCATACCCTCTACGATATTCTAAGTATTGCTCAGTTTGTCTATACTTCTTTAAGTATATCTTCCCTTTTTTGCTTGACTGCCATTTAGCATGGTTTCTTTTTCTTATCTCTTTAGTTCTATCAAGTATTTTATACTCATCAAACCATATCTTGTATTCCTTAGTATTTCTTCTTTCTGCTACTTGTTTTTTACAACACTCTTTGCATGATGCCTGTAACCCTTTAGGAATACGATTGTCTGCATAATAGTCTTTCCTAGATTTCGATTCTTTACATTTAGTGCATATAATCATGTACTAAGTATATCACAATAATCTATATTATTCCTTATTGAAGGGATCTCCTGAAACGAATAGTCTTGTGATGTCAAAGTCATTCTTTTTCACCTCTTCCCACGCTTCTGTAATCTCTTTTGGAATATCTTTAGCAGGATTTGGAACTGTTGAATATTTTGTTTCAAACTTCTCTCCTACTCTGTTAACTGTGATTGAGTAGTTTAATACTGGATTCCCCCAATCTTCGTTTCTTACAAGTGAAAGTAAAGGTGTCATAATTGTCTTTTGTGTAATCTCTAACACTTGTACTCTCTTCTCTTCATAGTTCCAAACTGGAAATGCCCAAAATGGACTAATCTTATCTGGTGATCCGTCAACTATCTTAATGTCTGACGGTACTCCTTCTGGCTTTTCTTTTAGTCTTACTGGCTTATTATCTGATGTCCAATATTGGAATCCTACAATAACTGATTGTAGTGGCATAAACTTTGTATCTCCGTCTTCAAACTTTAAATAAAGTGAGGGTGACTTTGGTACAGAATAATCTGCTGAAATAAAGTCGTTTTGTATTTCTTTCATAATTTAGTTAATTAATTTTTAAATAAACATAGTTCCTATCCCGAATAAAAGAGCGAATCCTATCATAATTACAACATATGAGGCAATTATTAACATCCACCATCTCCAGATAATAGCCCATACTAAATGGTAAGGACTTTTCTTTTCTAACTTCTTTAATAATTCTTTAGTTGTTTGCATATTTATATTGTTATTATGCTTGTAATAGTTTAGGGTCTATTCAGACACACTTTTATTTTATACCTTCATTGAATCCATCTAAGTAAGCTTGTCCAATTATTACTTTTATACTCTTTTGAATAACATCGTGATAATTTTCATCTACATATTGTAACAATTCTAAAATATTATCAGTTTGTCTTTTCACCTGTTCTTCTAAAACCAAATCACCTTTGTTACTATCTGGTTTTGCATTATCAATCATGTCACCAAATGCTTTGCTAATATTCCCTCTCTCCATGTCTACCTTCCCATGTACATATCCGTCTTCACAGTATGCTTCTCCTTTTTTGTGTTCTTTTTTCATATGCTTGTTTTTTACTTATTAACTCTATTATTATAGTCTATAATGATTAGAAATGCAAGGGGAGTTATACAGTTGTTATTCTAACTCTCTACACAACGGGCAACCTTTCTTGTGATAGAAGGATCTAGTTGAGCCACAGCAATCATGCTTACCAGTCTTTTTGTTGTACTGTGGGTCTTTCCTACTTCCGTAGTACCCTGTTTCCTTTAGTTTTTCTATTTGAGTTTTCATATCAGTGTGTATTTAAGCATATCAATACCATAAGTACTTTCATTCATATGTGATAGTAGCCCTCCTTCCTGACTTGGATATGGCTTTAATGTTACTAGACTACCTGTAACACATACTACTTCCATTTCTGGGTCTTTTAACCAACCTAGATAACCTTCTATTTTAATGATGTTTCCTTTTTTCATATGTTATTTCTTAGGTGGTAATACTCCTGACTTCCTCATCTCATCTCCAACTCTCTTAATCTTTTTCTGTAGTGATGAGTTAGGCTTTGTAGCTTCTGCAAGATAGTCACTCTCCTTTTTCTCTTGTAGTAATTTTGTTTCATCAATCTTCATTTGCTTCCATGACTCCACTCTCACTTTTCTCTTTTCCTTCTTGTCGTACCATACACCTTTAACAATGTAGTTTTTATTTGGTGCGAGAGTTTCGACATATGTCTTGTAACCTTCTTCTCCTACAATCTTAGAAATATCTACAGCGTTTATTCCTAGAGGTTCTCCATTCATGGAGGTTGTTGCAATCTTATCTCCACGACCCCAAGACTCCATCAATGCTTTGAACTTTTCTTCTCCAACGTGTAGTTCGTTGATAGTTCCTGACCTTTCTATTATGTAGATCCATTTTAGGTTATTCATGTTAGTCTACTATTACGACATCATAATAATCATCTTCTTTTTTTATTATCTTTACAGAATACCCACAATCAATAAGTATTTGCGATAACTCCATTGCCTTGTATTCTTTTTGAACCAAAATAAATATTCCTGTTGTATATTTACTTGGTGCTATTTTTATTGAATCTGACATATTATTTTAAATTACTGATAACTTACTACCTCCTGCCTTTGAACTACTAATCTCATCCTCCCAAAGTTCTCCATTAAGATATGTTGTTGGGTGTGGTATATATCCTGCCTTCCACTGTGTATCTTTTTCTTTTCTTTCTGGGATGTCTATCATGATTTTCTCTCTGACTGTAAGAGATAATTTATTCCACTTTAATTCTGATTTCTTTTTTCCTTTCTTGATTGGATATAAAGACCAGAACTGATCGAAGGCAACGCCTTTGATCTTCTCCTCTATACTACTCTCCTCTATACTACTCTCCTCTATACTGGTTGAACAGGTGTTTAACTCATATTCTTTTGTTTCTGTCAATACAAGTAAACCCTTCTCAAGCGTATATTCTGTAGGCTTTATCCTATTTGCTTGTAGATAATTGTTTTTATTCCAGTCTGTAATCACTACTACTCCACTTTCAAACTTAATTATAAATCCTTTTGCCATAAGAACTCTAATATCATCTTCATTCCCTCCGTGTATTCTCATTACTTTCTTGTACGATACGAACCCTTCATCATCAGCTTCCATTCCCATTAAGAAATACAGTGCTTTTGATGATAGAGATAGATCCATAAATCTATCTGTATCTATTATCGCTCTGTCGAACATTCTTTTAGTTGCCAAAATATTTTTTGTTTAGCCCTATGTAGATACCCCATACAATGCAAGGACAGAGTATCTACATAAGGTGCATTGTTAAAAGTTGTTAAAACAACCCAGTTCCTATAATACCATACTTGAAGACTTCTATTATAGACAATAAGGGGATAACTTGTTAATATAATCAACTTACAGTGTTGAGTGGCATGTCGGAATTCCCGACTAACCAGAACTTTACACTTAATTTAAAAGGAACGACATCTTTATCATGAGTGTCGTTCTTTCTTTATATGCCCTTTATTGCCCTCTAAATGCCACAGTGTGTGCTTTATTTGTTAGAAAGGCATGGTTTATGCACCCTAGTAATAATTATGCTTAGAATGAAATATAATAGCTTTTTCTGGAGTGCCATATCTTTCTTGAATATATTTTACGACCCACTCTATTTGCATATCAGGGTTACTATAAAACTCTTCTGGTACTTCATGCAGACTCACCATAGTCTGTCCTAGCCCGTAGGCGTTGCTTCCGTTCGTTGGATTCTCTAAATAGATAGTATCAGTACACTCATACATTCCGTTCCAAACTGTAGAACACCAACTAGACTCCCTTTGTATTAAATCGTCAAAATACTCCCATTGGGTTTTATCCCAAGTATTAATTACCTCATCATAAGCATAATATTTGTACTCTGGTAAATCACTAGGATATACAGGTATATATTTTGGTGCTTCTGCCTCTGCAATATTGAGAGTTAAAAAGAAAACAATAATGTAGATCAGTAATATTAAAATGTATACGAGTGGTTTTTTTATAATAAGCGTTCCCAACTCAGGGTGCGTAGTAGTCATGCAGTAAATCTATCGTAAATGATTGTCTGAAAAATCTTAACAGTGTATTTATATTATATCATATGATAAAATAAATAGGAGTCTGAAAAGACTCACTTATAAAATCATTTTTAGAATAATGATTCTTCTGTCATTAAGCACTTCTTAATTGAGGTGTTTTTTGTTACTTGTGATATACTAAAATAGTCTAGTGAAGGGAACTTCTGTTCAACTTCTAAGTTGATAAGCTAGACCTAAGCATCGGTAGCTCAATGGTAGAGCCGTTGGTACGCTCGAGCTATGTAGTGGCAACATTATATAGGTATGCAATGGGTTGCAGGTTCGATTCCTGCTCGATGCACACTCATCTGCCATGTGTAGAATAAGCTCCTAAAATGTCATCTATTATGGTGGCGTTTTTAGTTACTCTTATAATTCTCTTACAAGTAAAAGTTATAGGAAACCTAGTAATAGCAACGATTTTATAAACTCTTATAACTTACTTGCAATTTAATATGCAAGTAGTTAGTAAGGGGTTTACAAAGTGTCAAATAGGGGTTTACAAAGAAAAAACACCACCTATACCCAGATGATGTTTTGTAACTCCATTATAGAGTAGATAATACCTCCTTTCGTTGGTGTTAGTTTGTCCTATTGGTAGCGAAACCTGTCGGACTTACGATGAGCAATGCTCATTGAGATTCATTAGTGTTTGATTCTTATCTCTAAACTCTTTTGTATGCTTATCTAAATAAAACATAGTAAGTTCTTTGATAGACGGATTACCACCAACAGATTTCTGATAGTCTTGTATGTTCTCAGGGGTATCAGAGTGTGTCAGTGCCTCTAGTATTTGTTTTCTATTATATTGTTTTAGGCTCATGTCTATCTCTATTATAACATTATTTCTTTCTTTGTTATATTTGTCTTTTTTTCATATTCTTTAATAATTTTATTTAGTTCTTTTATTTTATTTCTTTCTTTTGAATCTAACTTGTCTTTATATAATTCACACAAAGAACATTTTAAACTTGGGTGTTCACACCTGCTTTGTTTTTCTCTTAGGCGTGTCAATTTTCTATCAAAAACATCTTTTTCATTGTTTTGAATAGATTCTTGGCACATATATTTTTATTTAAACTTCTTATAATCCACTTTTCCTGTTTGAAAATCTTTTAATGAATATCCAAGAGTGTTTTCAAAGTGTGGCTTGTCCATAAAATTAGTCCATGATCCTCCCCATGTTCCTTGTCCTTCAGTTATGTAGTTCCACATATGCCATATCTTCTTCCATTCTATATCATAGCCTTTTTTTCTATCTACCAAATCAAAAGCTACGCCATAGTTATGTAGTGACTGCCCTCCTTTTGCATTAGTTATAATTCTTCCAACAGTAGTTCTTCCTTGTGCATATAATTGGTCTTGAGAAGCATTTGTACGATAGAACGATGTAGCTCTCAAGTCATAGTTGTATACTAGCTTAGAAGTCAATATTAGGCGTTCTAGTTGCCTTTCTACTAGTGGTTGTGATGCTTTTACAGTACTTTTAGTATTGTTTTTCCCTAGCTGTACAATCATGTCTTTTATCTTCTGTATCTTAGAGCCTAATTTGGCAGACAGATTTTCCCAATCTTTTTTTAAATCCTTGTAGTAATTTTCTTTAGTATCATTGTAAAAGAAAAAATGAGTATTATCTTTGCCCTTAATATATTTGTCTGTATTATTTACATCATAAAAACCAAGACCAAATTGCATACCATGTCCTGCTATTTCATGTTCTATATATTCTTCAAACTCTTTTAGTCTTTTTCCTCTTCTTTTTGTTGTACTGTTCTCATCACAGATAATATAAAATTGATGTTGTGTGTCAGCGTTTATTATATAAAAACCACCTAAGTCTTTGCGACCTCCTGCCTTGATCCAATCCTTTTTAGTTATTACCATTCCTACTGCATCGTATTTGTTGTACTTGCTATATATACCTCTAAACCACAATTGGTCAATATGGTTTATGTGTGAGCCTATTTGAACATCTTTTTTAATATTCTTCCTATCAATTTTTACTTTTGGGTGCATAAAATACAAACTATCTTCCAGATACTTTTCAAGTTTAGGAATACGACTATCTAAACTTTTCCATTTTATGTTATTTGTCAAAAGTAACACTTTCATGTTTATATTGTACCATACTTAAAGACTCCTCCTACACGAACTGCTACAAAAAAGAGGAAAACTTTTATCTTACTTTCTCCAGCCTTTAGCATCTGATACTTCATTTCCTTGTCTGCAAAAAGTCTGTCTACCATAACATCTGCCCTATTTATACTTTTCCCTTTTAACTTATACCCTTTAAAGTTGTATAGGTAGTATGAAGTACAAACGCTGACAGCCCATCACCTAGATGATTAAAGAATAGTTTAAGTGGTCGTGGAATACTAGCAAAATCTGTCCAATAACCTTTAGGGATCACTGCTGTATCGCCATTGGATAGTTTTATCTTAAAGTTCTTAGTTAATACCCAAGGCTTATTCTTTATTCCTGAATATGTTATGTGAGGGTATTTTATCATATTAAGTTTTTAATTATTAACTGACTAGAAGGCTAATAGCCCTCTATCAAATAGTAATTATTTCTTTGGAGTCTTTGGTGCTGTAGTATCTTTAACTTCTGGAGTTTCCACTACAGGAGTTTCTTTATTTTCAGCTTCTATAGCATTAGATAACTTTACTTGTAGCTGTGCAACTACCATTGCTTCCTTACCAGAGATTTGTACTTTCTCTGACATAGCAAGAATGTTTTGTGCATCTGCTTTTGTAATTTCTATCATATAATTGTATGTGTTTAATGAATAACATTATAATTATACACTAATTTGAAGAATATCAAAGAACAGTTGTGGGGATATCTTTTTATTATCTATTTTTGTTCTTATAGTTTTGCACAGTCCATGACATCCAACCGAATGTTCTCACTGTAATATAGTAAATAACAGCCCAACGTGTTGCTTTCTTCTTCTTGCAATATGGTAGTTCAGAGATATCTATTAGCATATGTTTTAAGAAACCTACATCAGCTTTTAGTCTGTCTGCTCTGTTGCCTCCTCTGGTGTAGTTTTCATCATGAATCTTACATGATGCAGTCAAAAAAGCCCAGTGTGGAGGCTTTATAAAGGCTGATTTACCCATTCCACAATAGTTTTTATCTTTCATATTTATTTAAAAAAAGTTCTAATAATAAAATCCAACATTACACTAGCTCCTACTAATGAAGTGAAGACAAATACAAACCCTATAAAGGATAGTGTGAGTTGTTTAGGATGAAATTGTTGTTTAGTATAATTCATATTATGATTTTATTTTACCTAATACAAATTCAAGTCCTCCTGTTGCGAGTTTGTTTAATCCTGTTAATCCTAAGAACGATCCAATGGCAGAGAATAGTATTATTGTATTCTCATCTAATCCCAATATAACAGCAAGGAGTCCAAAAGTTCCACCAGCGAATAGTGAAATCATGAAGTTAATAGAAAAATCTATCATTGTGTATTCTGTAGATTTTTGACGAGCAATCTTTAATTGTGATGTTGAGTGGACAATAGCACCAAAAACAATGGCAAGCATTGTTAGAATATACTTATATGTTTCTGGTGGGAACTTGTGCATATTATTTTGTAGTTACTTCTAGTTCTTCCTTCACATCTGCTCTAGCTACTGCTATTGCCTCTCTCTCTGATACTCTTGATGCTTGCTTAATTGCTTGCTCTACTGGTTTTACTATCATATTCTCTAATGTTTGAGATGCTAGATTTTCTGCGTGTGCAATGTCTGTAATAGGATTATCAATCTCCTTTGATTCTTTTTTAACAGAACCATCTTCATTGAAAGTTCGTTCTGACATTACTTTTTCTTGCCACCCTGTTGCAAGTGCAAAGGCTGTTAATTGTTCTGCTGTTGTTGTGTATGTTGCTGTTAGTTTCATAGTTGTTTAGTTAATTTAATAATCCAGTTTAAGACTTGAGGTCTAAGCTTTTTAAAAGTTACTCATTGATAAAGCGTTGTCTGGTGCAGCTGATGAAAATGGCACATCCGTGCTGAATACTGGAGAACCAGAAGCTGTTAAATCATTCCCATTAGATGTTTCATCTGTGTAGTCGTTGTTAAACCTCCAATATCCTTGAAGGTTTGCTTCATCTCCTACTAGCTCTGTTTGATAATTGTCTGCTATTTCCGTAGCAGTACGTACATCATCCCATATTCTTACTTCATCTATGAGACCATCATATGTATTATTTCCGCTTCGATTCGACCCTATTTCAAAATCTGCAGAACTATTAAAAATACTAGTTTTAGTGTTTGTAGCTGTTCCTGTAGAAGTACTATTTATATAGAGTGTTACTAATCCTGAGCTTGCTTTATATGTAACAGCTATGTGTTGCCAAACACCAACAGTAATACTATGAGAGATAAAAGAGCTATTCACGCCAGCACCATCAGAAGTAAGTGTTAATGCTATACTGGTGCTAGTTTGCCACAATTTAAAAGAGTACGAACTTACGCCATACTTGCTTACCAATATGGCAGAAGATGGAGAACTTTCTGGTTTTATCCAACATTCGATAGTCATATCTCCTGTAATATCAAGACCAGACTGAGATGCATCAGTTATACTGGCATATTGTGAACTTGATGCCTCCAAATCTAATGAGTGTGTATTTGCCATATTATGAGAAGTTTAATGATCCGATTCCGTAGTAGTTTGTACCATCGAATCTAAAACTAATAATGTCATATCCTGTCGTAGCTGTTGTTGTCAGAGTTGGTGCTGTACCTCCTGCCCATTTAACTGTAGCAGGGAATGTAGCTGTACGTGAACCTGTACCATCTTGTTTAAGACTCATTGTATAGACTCCTTGTTTTGTTGGAGCTGTGAAAGTAAATACCTCATTAAATGCTCCAAATGTGAAGTCAATGTGATTACCTAGCTTCCAGTCTACTGTTGTAGTTCCATCTCCTGTAGCAGTTTGCATTGTGAATCCAATTGAGTGTGCTCCAGCATCTAGTTCTCCTCCAAGTTCTGGAGTTGTGTCATCTACTACATCTGCTATTCCTGTTCCTAGTTGCACATCAGTTCCTGCATCATCTGTGAACCATAGTGTATTAGGTGCATCGTCTTTCACCCAGATTTGTCCGTATGAGGCTGTATCTGCATTTGCTGACGCTTGTTCCTTTAGGGATGTTGTTCCTTCAATGGTTAACTTTTGGTTTGGACTGTCTGTCCCTAGTCCCACATCCCCCTTCAACAAAGTAGTCACAATCGAATCATTTCCAAGCACCACCGAGTTTGAACCCGCTCCTGTAGCATTGTATCCGATTACGATTTCGTTCTGGTCGTTGTCTGCGAGAGCTTTGGTATCTTGCCCTATGAAAATATTGTAGTCTCCAGTTGTATTACCCGTCGTACCGTCGGTGATGTATCTACCTGATTGGTATCCAAGGGCGGTGTTAGAGGAACCAGTAGTGTTGGAGTAGAGAGAAAACGTTCCAAGAGCGAGGTTAGAGGAACCAGTAGTATTGGAGCCGAGAGAATACCTTCCACTTGCGGTGTTGTTGGCTCCTGTAGTGTTGGAGCTGAGAGAAGACGTTCCAAGGGCGGTGTTGTTGCCTCCTGTAGTGTTGACTCTGAGAGAAAACGTTCCAAAGGCGAGGTTAGAGGAACCAGTAGTATTGGAGCTGAGAGAATTCATTCCAAAGGCGGTGTTGTTGGCTCCTGTAGTGTTAAATCTGAGAGAAAAACTTCCACTTGCGGTGTTGTAGGAACCAGTAGTGTTGGAGTTGAGAGAATAATATCCACTTGCGGTGTTGTTGTCTCCTGTAGTGTTGGAGCTGAGAGAAGAATATCCACTTGCGGTGTTTTCTTCTCCTGTAGTATTAGCAATCAAAGCTCCGATACCAACTCCTGTATTGTAATAACCTTCTGCTCCTGTTGTATGTAAAAGACTTCCTCCTCCGTCTCCTATAAATAGTGAGCCGGTGAATCCGTCTTCGCCTTCTGCGTTATAAATAGTTTGTTCTCCACTGATGGCGATTTTTCCTGCAATGTCTAGTTTGTATGCTGGTGTTGTCCCTATTCCTACATTACCTGTTGATTCTTCTAAATACATTACAGTAGCATTTGAACTATCCTCAAACTCTACATCTACTGCTGATGTCATTGTGTAGAGAGATTTTGCTGTATCATCTGAACCAGTTGATACTTCTGCAAGTGTTGATGCTCCACCACCACCACCTCCTGAAGCATCTACATAAGCTTTAATTGATTGTTGCGTTGCAAGTGCTGTATTACTGTCTGATATTAAGTCATCCTCGTCTAGTATGTTTGTAACAGTAACTGCACCTGTTCCCTTGAAGGAGTTAAGTGTCTTTGTTCCTGTGAATGTTTGTGAACCTGATAAGTGTGCTGTGTCTGAATCTAAGTAAGCTGAGGCAACGACATCACCGTTCCATGTACCAGTATCTACTGTTCCGACTGTTGTAATTGCCAAAGCATTAACACTGGATAATGTTTCGTCTCCTGTGTTTGTGCCTGAAGTATTACCTATAACTGTTTGCTGAGCATCTGTTACATAGTTTTTGTCAGTTGCTTCTGTGAAGTTTGTATTCGTAAATGTGGGTGTTGCTCCTGAAACTACTGACTGGTCTAGTGCTTTTACGTCTGTAATAGAAGTTAATTCACTATCCATCAATGCTCCTGCTGAAGTAACATTTGCTGTATCTGTAACATCAGCACCATCTTCTACATTCAGAAATGTTAGAACAGATGCTTTGGTTAATTCTTCTGAATCCCCTGAACCTGCTGTTGTTCTACCAATTATTCTAGCTGTAGCTACATTTGATAAAACATCTACTGTTCCTCCTCCTATAAAATCAACTGCATCTACCCTCTTTAATGTTCCGTCAGTAGCATCTTCAATCAATATCATATCTCCTGAAACTCCTGTTACAAGTGTTTGGTCTGAGATAGCTGTAACATCTACTGTCAAAGCTGTATCCCCTGTAACTTGCCCTGTATGGGTTGCGTTTGTTACCTTAGCTGTATTTGCTGTAACATCTGTTGCTATATCAATCCCATCCACTGTTCCTGAAAGAGAAATGTTCCCTATACCTGTCATGTTGTCTGAGTCGTCAACAATAACCCCTGAGTCTTGTATTAATTTACCTGTTGTTGTATCAAATCTTGGAAGAGCGTTGTTTGTAGCACTTGAAGGTCCTACAACATCTCCACTACCTCCACCACCACCTGATGCTACTTTCCATATAGCATTACCTGTTCCTGTATCTTTCGTAAGAACGTACTCGTTTGTTGCTCCCGCAACTGATGTTAACGCATTAATAGCAGTTTGAGCTGTAGATTGTCCTGTACCACCATCTGCAATACTAACATCGGCTGTTAGATAAGTATTTGTATCTACTGAACCATCAGCTTTTAGGAACTCTGTTGAAACTCCACCTGTTTTAGTGAAGGATAGGGCTTCTATGTCGTTGGTTGTTATTGAGCCTCTATTTGTAACAGATTGAAGTGTGTCAGTTTCTGCTGTTAGATACCCTGCATCGTTTGTAAATGTTGATATTGGTAGTCCTGTAACGTAACTAATTAGGTCTGTTTGGTCTGAAACAGTTCCTACAATGTTTCCCCATACAGCCGATACATCTTGGTTAGCAATCTTAATCCATCCTGAATCTGTCTTAACAGCTAGATCTCCTACTGCCCAATCATCTATTCCTCCTAGGTCTGTTGAACCTGCTACAGATACTCTCCAAGCGAATCCTGTAGTTGTTTCAGATGTTATGTCTGGCGTATTAGTATCAGCATTCCAATCTCCTTGTAGTCTTACAGTTGAATTGATAGCCGTGTCCACATATAGCTTTGTCGCAGGATGATATTGAGTTGTAGGAGAATAAACATCTGTATTGTCTAGCTCTAGTACATTACTCTTTAGAGCGTATGGTGTTAAGTCTTGATCCCCTGTGTTCGTTCCTGATGTATTAGCTAGTCTTGTGATGTCTGTATCGTTTGTGTATCTGTTTGTTGCTGTGTCTGTAAGGTCATCTGTGTCCTTTAAGGCAAAGGCAGAGTCAAACCTTGCTTGTGTGTAGTATAAATTAGTACCTTCTGTTAAATCTCCTGTGTCTTTAGTGGCTAATGAAGTGTCAAAACGACCTTCTGTATAATAAAAGTTTGTAGCTCCCTCTGTTAGCCCGTCAGTATCTTTAAGTCCAAAAGCTGTATCAAAACGTGCCTGTGTGTAATACAGGTTGCTTCCTTCTGTTAAATCGTCTGTATCTTTAGTTGCTAGTCTACTATCCCAGTCAGAGTTGTAGTCAGAAGCGTCATACTTCAACGCTAAGGCATCTTGTAGGTCTGTTTGGTCTGATAGTGTACCTGTAATATCTCCCCATGCTATAGAGCCTACAGAACCTATAAAATCTTTAAGAACCCCAAGTGTTAGTTTCTTGGAAGTTCCTGCAGGGTCAGAAGTCGTATCAGATACATCTACTAAGTGAAGTAAATCAGCACTTTCTAGGCTGAT
>Ga0307978_1001623_pt1 | contig 16495 bp, 8 predicted proteins | sample OrgLakmetage1056_FD_203151 | JGI IMG/M metagenome (GOLD analysis project Ga0307978, IMG submission 203151) | Saline water microbial communities from Organic Lake, Antarctica - #1056 | ecosystem: Environmental > Aquatic > Non-marine Saline and Alkaline > Saline | place: Antarctica: Organic Lake...
AATAATAAGAATCATTATGCATTGAAAAGTCAAATTTGGCTAGAAGCTACTAAAGCAGCGTGGGAACAATTAAATAGGTTATCAACACCTCATATCAATTTTAGCAAAAATGCTGCGTAACATCAGTAATTCATTAAATTCTGGAATTGTAGAATTTAATATTTCCGCTTTTAAAATAACTTCTGGATTTACTGCTGACCAATTTAATGTATAACTAGAAGTACCCCCAGCTGTGACTTGAATAGGCAACTGACCTATAAATACTTCCGTGCCATCTGGCGTAAAATACGTAAACCTTAGTAACGCCTCTGTATCTAGAATCCCATCATTACCAACGGTAGCTTGAAGTTCTGTGTCATTACCAGTAGCTGCAACCATGTTATAAACCGCTGCGTAATCCTCAAAATATAAATTTGAAGCATCCCCAACTATAATGACTCTTGTAGCTTCGTTGTTATCTTCTCGTAATTCCATTATGTCGTCTCCAGAATCTATAAAGACTTTAACCACATTGGCTCCAGGAACGTTTGATTGGAACTGTACGGGAACTTGAATAGTGTTATTATCACCATTTAACAATCCAGGTACATTGGTAATTGTAGATATCTCTACCTCATTAACAAATACTTTAAAATCCATTACATCACTTACGTTTTGAGACCCAATGTTTTCATAAGTAATATCTAAGTTAACAAGTTCGTTAACAGCTGGATTTAAAACAGATGGATTTATAAACTCTGAAAGTGTACGCATATCTGCAAGGCTTTCAACTTCTACATCTCTTATATATATATTGTTTGTATCATCACATTCTAAATATTCATTATCGGGATCTACGGTCATTGTAAAAACATGACTACCCAAATCGTTAAATGCAAAAGAAGTTGGTAATTCAACATTAGTTGGCAGATCACAACCATCTACATCATCTACTGTTACGGTACCTAAATCTACAATAACACCACTAGGAAGAGTAACTTCAAATTTCACATCTACCTCACTTGCTGTATAAGCAAAATCAGCAACTAGATTAATATTAGGTGTTACATTTTGAAACTGGAAGAAAACATCATCTTGCCAGAATGGGTCATTTTGAGCAACAATTGGTGGTGGTTTCGCAAGTGAAAACTCATGACATAAGTTTATGCTAATTTCATTATTTGATTCGGCTGCTTCGTCAATATCTGCATTTGAGTCAACTATAACTGTAAGCTCTGAGTCATTCGCTGCTAAAGGTGCAGCTACTGAAACAATAATTGAAGAATTTATCCCTATTGGTGTATTTACAACAGTAGGATAATTAAAAATGCCACCTGGTCCATCTACTTGAAACAAGACTGTAAAGCTGTCTGCTGTCGCAATTATACCACTATTGAAAATTTCAGCAGTATAAGTTACGTTAGCACTATCTAACGGATCTTCTGGACTTACTATTAAATCGTCTTGGCATAATGAAACTAAAAGATCTGGCTGACATTCTAAAATATTAATCGATGCAGAGCCTAAATTGTTAGTTTCATTTAATTCTGATACTTCATCTAGACTATCTACTTCTATACTAAAAGTATAGTTGCCTGTATCATTATATACATTAGGTATGCTTACAGATCCAAAACCGTTTGGAACAATAACTCCACTAAATATCGCTTGATAAGTATCTATAAAATCACCATCTTTACTAACACTAATTGTACAAGTAAAATCGTTTGATGTAGCAACAGTTCCGACATTTCTTAGTGTAAATCCAATATCTTGGCCAGTATCTTGACATAGGAACTTATTACCAAATGGGCCACCTTGATAAATTAAATCAGGACCAGCAGGAAGTACGTTAATATTAGCAAAACCAAAGTTATTATTTTCACTAACTTCGTTTGTAATAATATTGTTACTATCGGCTTGAATAGATACACTAAAAGAACCAGTAGAATCAAATTGTAAATTAGTAAAACTTATCTGATGAGATTGACCAGCTTGTAAAGGTGGTATGGTAACATTTGCTGGTAAATCCGTAAATCCTGGGCTTTGTGCTATAGAAAGATTTGTATTAACCAACACATCTTCTGTTCCTACATTTGATACGATAATAAGTAATGATGAAACTGGGTTTCCATTATCTATAACAGTATTTGGACTAAAGCTTGCTGAGGCTACTAAATCTGGCAGAATAGGAGGAGCTACAACAGTAAACTGTCCAGAAAACTCTGTCTGTAAGGTAAAGTCTGTGACAACACCTTGATAAGTATAAACTCCGGGTGCAATAAAAGTTCCGTTAGGTACACCTATACTAAAGTTACCAGCATTATTGGTATAACCTATAAATGTTTGACCAAGTCCTGGCACAAATATGCTGACTTCTGCTCCCATTACAGATTGATCTTCAAGTTCTACTGCCAAATCAGAATAAGTTGCGTTTCCAGAAATAAAGTATTTAGTAAATGTAAACCCTGAACTTGGACTTACAGATGTAACAACATCTATACTTCCCGGAACATTATAGTCTCCATTAATATATGGTCTTATCGCTGTATTATCCAATTCGTTACTTTCTGCAATGACATCTGTTTTATCTATGATAACTCGCATAGGCACAAAAGCATCTTCTGCAGGTGTAGTAATAGGCCAGTCGACAATTACCGAGCTATTTGGAGGTATAACGTCTATAAAAATATCTGGATACACCGTATCATCAACTTGATTTTCTAGTCCAACAAAAAAGTTTTCTGCTGGTAAATCGCTAACATTATGAACTTCTGCAAAAACGGTTAGCGGACTATTTACTTCTGGATTATTTTCGCTAAAGCTTATGTCACTAGCAAAAATCTCTACATCTGGTTGTTCTAATACATCGGGACCACTAAATGGACCAAATTGTGTTTCACAACCTTGTATAAATGTTTCAACTAAGACTTCATAATTTTGATGTACTTCTAAAGGTGAAATACTTCCTATATAAATTTTCCCATCAGTTAAATCTGTATCATCTGAATCCAATGGAGTTAATATAATTGTACGATCAAACTGTCCAGTAAAATTACCATCAGAATTGTAGTCCACTATTGCTCTTGGAAAACCAAAAGCTGGCATTTGATTATTAACATCAAAGTATTCTACTTCAAATGTATAGGTGTCTGTTGGTGCACCTATAAGAGGACTTACTACCGTATCTACAAATCCTGTATTTCCTGTAAAACCAAAAGATTGTGCTCCTGGATATAAATCAGCATCACTATCATTACAATCGCCAGCCACAGGAACATATCCTGCTGGTTGTGAACATTGTATTAACGTATTGTCATCGTCTCCAAAACCGTCCATATCATTATCTGCAAACCAGATATTTGGTGGGTTTTGGTCTTCTACTGTTACGTTTGCCGTTGCTGTACTTGCATTACCGTTTACATCTGTTACAGTAAGTGTAACAACTTCAACACCAATATCTGAACAAGAAAAGGTCATTTTATCAATACTGATGCTTGCAATTTCGCAGTTATCAGATGAGCCATTATCAACCATATTGGCGGTAAGCGATCCATTTCCATTTTCGTCTATTTCTACCGTAAGGTCTTGTACAATTGCTATAGGATTTAAATTGTCTTCTACAGTCACTATTGCTGTTGCTGATTCAGAATTTCCTACACCATCAGAAACTGTTAGTGTCACTGTATTTGAGCCTATATTAGCACAATCAAAAAATGTAGTATCTAAGCTAAGTGAAGTATTGCCACAGCATGTGGTTGAGCCATTGTCAATATCTTCTGGGGTAATGGTAACTTGACCATTAATATCTAATTGTACAGTAATATCTTGTGTGATAACTACAGGTAAATCTGTATCTTGTACCGTTACAACTGCAGTGTCAGAAACTGAATTTCCTCCTACATCGGTAACTGTGAGCGTAACTATGTTTGCTCCTATGTTGGCTGTTGTAAAGGTTGAATTATCTAAGCTTAAATTCTCAATACCGCAGTCGTCAGTAGAGTCGCTATCAACTTGTTCTGGTGTAATTGTGACTGTACCATCACTTCCTAATTGAACGGTGATATCTTTGGTAACGACAGCTGGTGGAGTTACATCTTCTACAGTAACAATAGCTGTAGCTGAGCTAGAATTGTCATTTACATCTGTTGCAGTTAAAATTACTGTATTTACACCAACATTAGAACAATCAAAAGACATGATGTTTAAACTTAAATCATCAATAGCACAGTTGTCTGTCGAACCGTTATTGATGTCTGATGCTACAATACTTGCTTGACCACTAGAGTCGAGTTGAACAGTAATATTTTGAGTAATTACACTTGGTGGTGTTGCATCTTCTACTGTAACTGTAGCCGTTGTAGTATCTACAACATCATTTACGTCCGTTACAGTTAGGGTGACTGTGTTAACACCAATATTAGAACAATCAAAATAAGATACATCAAGACTTAAGCTTGATGACCCACAATTACTAAGTGAATCATCATCAATTTGCTCAGGAGTAATTGTCACTTCACCATTAGCATCAAGTTGAACGGTAATGTTCTGTGCTATTGCTATAGGGTCATCACAAAGTGTTGTGAAGTTTTGAAAGTTTGACCATTGACTTTGAGTATCATCACAATCTGACCTAACAAAAAAGAAATATTCAGTATTTGGAAAAAGGTCAATTAGGTCTACATTATTTGTACCGGCTAAAACACTACCTGTTGGTGTTGTTATTCCATCGGGAACAGTGCCATCTGTATTCAAAACATAATCGAATCCATTTAATGCTGAAGCCTCGGCATTCCAAGATAATGAAGCCGACGTATTGGTAATGTTAGATACTATTAAATTAGAAGGAACCTGACAAGGCAGAGATGCCGTAGTTTGAGATGCTGTGAGACCTGGCGTTAAATATAATTCTCCAGTTTCACTTATTGCATATTCGAAAAAAGCAAAATGATAGGTGCTTGAAGGATCAAGATTGGCGAGCTGAAATTGTTCTCCCGTATCACTGAAGACTGCAAAATTTCCTGAACCAATTTCATCACCATTACCAAAGAGATTACTGGCGTTGTAAGCCGTCAAATCTATTGGTGAAGCATTAACTATACTATCTTTTTTAACCAGTACTAATCGGTGAGAAGCGTCTCCTCTATCAAAATCAACTACCATAGATGTTGAGGTTACTACACTAAACAAAGGATTTGAGACTTGATTAGTTGGTGTTGTACCAAAAGTTTGTTCTTGAAATTTATATCCTGGTTTAAGATAAACCCTTCCTGAAGAACCATTGAATTCAAATAATTCGAAATGGTAGTTAGTTCCAGGGTTCAGGTTGGTCACATTGACCGAATTACCTGAGCTGGAATATACAGCATAATTTCCAGTACCTATTTCATAAAAAGAGCTTCCAAAACCTCCTGCAGTAGCACTGTAGGTGATTAAATCTTGAGGCTGGACATTTACAGGTTCATTTTCTCTTACAACTAGTAAACGATTTGAACCATCGCCATTAGTCCAATTGAGATTAAAAGAAGAACTTGTTTTAGAATTAAAGAAAACAGCATTAGAATTTGTTGTTGGAGGACTAACCGTAGATTGTGAATTTTCAAATACAGGGTCAGCATTAGAATCGTCTTCGGTTAGATAGAACGTATTCTCTCCACTACCATTATATTCAAATACTTTAAAATGATAAGTGGTATTAGGTTGGAGGCTATTTACAAATTGAAAATTTCCATCTGTCCCGTTATAAACAACATATTCTCCTACATTAAGTTCATCTCCACTACCAAAGTTACTGCTCGCGTTATAATCTATTCCATCGGAAGGGATTCCCATAACTGCTGCACCTGCATTAGCTACAATAATTCTTTTAGCTCCATTTCCCTTTGTGAAAACTCCAAATCTTAATCTATCTCCATCTATAGTATTAAAGGCCGAGACAGATGTCGTATTTTCTGTCGGAGATGTAGCTGTAGTTTGGCTACCTATTGCTCCTACAGCCGAATTTGGAGTTGAGCTACTAGTAAGATATAATTTACCAGCATTACCATTATATTCAAATAAAGCAAAGTGATAGGTTATACCTGGTTGAAGATTAGAAATATTGGTGGAAGATCCCGAACTGTCGTAAAGTACATAATTGTCGGTGCTTATTTCATAAAAACCAGTACCAAAACCACCTGGCGTATTGTTGTATTCTACAAGTTGTTCGGGTTCTACATCTACAGGACTACCTGCTTTTGCTATAAGTAATCTACCACTTCCATTACCGTTATCCCAATTTAATGTCATAGATGTACCTTCTACATTAGAGAAAGTAATATTGCTTGCCTGAGTTGTTGGATTGGTCAAAGTAGCTTGACTGATTTCAAATACTGGATTATTATCACTATCCAGACCTGTTAAATAAGAGGTATTATTATCACTCCCATTATATTCAAATACTTTAAAATGATAAGTTGTGTTAGGTTGTAGGCTATTTACAAATTGAAAATTACCATCTGTTCCGTCATAAATAACATATTCCCCACCTCCTACATTAAGTTCATCTCCACTACCAAAATTAGTACTTGCGTTATAATCTATTCCATCGGAAGGGATTCCCATAACTTCTCCACCTTCTTTAGCTACAATAATTCTTTTAGCTCCATTTCCCTTTGTGAAAACTCCAAACCTTAATCTATTTCCATCTATAACATTAAAGGCTGAAACAGATGTCGTATTTTCTGTCGGAGATGTAGCTGTAGTTTGGCTACCTATTGCTCCTGCAGCCGAATTTGGAGTTGAGCTACTAGTAAGATATAATTTACCAGCATTACCATTATATTCAAATAAAGCAAAGTGATAGGTTACACCTGGTTGAAGATTAGAAATAGTGGTGGAAGATCCCGTACTATCGTAAAGTACATAATTGTCGGTGCCTATTTCATAAAAACTATTACCAAAACCACCTGGTGTATTGCTATATTCTACAAGTTGTTGTGGTTCTACATCTACAGGACTACCTGCTTTTGCTATAAGTAATCTACCACTTCCATTACCGTTATCCCAATTTAATGTCATAGATGTACCTTCTACATTAGAGAAAGTAATATTGCTTGCCTGAGTTGTTGGATTGTTCAAAGTAGCTTGACTGATTTCAAATACTGGATTAGCATTAGAATCTTCTCCTGTTAGGTAGAAATTATTTGTTCCACTACCATTATATTCAAATACTTTAAAATGATAGGTGGTATTGGGTTGAAGGTTATTTACAATTTGAAAATTACCATCTGTCCCGTCATAAATAACATATTCTCCATCTCCTACATTAAGTTCATCTCCACTACCAAAAGTGTTGCTTGCGTTATAATCTATTCCATCAATTGGTGTTGCCATTACTGCTCCACCTTGTTTGGCCACTATTATTCTTCTAGCTCCATTCCCTTTTGTGAAAACCCCAAACCTTAATCTATTTCCATCTATAATATTAAAGGCCGAAACAGCTGTAGTATTTTCTATTGGAAATGTAGCTGTAGTTTGGCTATTTGTAGTACCAGGTATAGATGGAGAACTTGTTGTAGTTAAATATACTTTACCAGTAATACCATTGTATTCAAATAAAGCAAAGTGATAAGTTACTCCTGGCTGCAGATTAGTAAGATTTGTACTTGAACCAGAAAAATCAGAAAGTACATAATTGTCAGTGCCTATTTCGTAAAAACTGTTACCAAAACCACCTGATGTATTACTATATTCTACAAGTTGTTGTGGCTCTACATCTACAGGACTGCCTGCTTTTGCAATTAATATTCGTCCTGTTCCATTTCCGCTAGTCCAGTTTACAGACATAGACGTGCCGGCAACATTACTAAAAGTTAGGTTGCTGGCTTGTGTAGTTGGGTTGGTTAGTGTAGCCTGACTACCTTCTAGAAATGAAGATGTAAGGTAATCTGTTGACGTATTGCTACCATTGAATTCAAAAATTCTGAAATGGTAAGTAGTGCTATGGTCTAAGCCATTTAGAAAAGGAATAGTACTACTTCCTTCATAAACAACAAATTCACCTGGGGCAATTTCGTTTCCTGCTCCAAAGTTGCCAGCGACGTAATCCACACCATCACTTGGAATGGCTGTTACAGGGCTGCCTTCTTTTGCAATGATTAGATGTTTTTCACCATTACCAGACGTGTAATTCAATCGCATACGATTACCATCAATACCAGAAAAAACTAAGTTTGATGATGGCGTTGTTGGTTCTTGGGCTAAAATATCGCCAGACCATAGCAATAAAAACAGTAATGTTGAAAATTTAGCTAATAATAAATGTGTTTTCATAATTGGGTTGTTTTATTGTTTGTATAGGTTAGTATGTTTAATTCACAAAAGGTTAACTCCGTGAGCAAATTATTTTTAATTTTTGTTTTTATTTGTTATAATTATGCTGTAACAGCCTATAAACTAAAGTAAATTGAAAGCCATTTTAATACTCCAAGTTTGATTAAATTATATTTTTGGCAATCATCACTTTTAGAAAGCCAAATACATTTACACTACTAAAAAAATACCTGTTATTTAAACTTCTTCTAGCTTAAGATATACCTTAAGGTTTTATATAGATAACATAATCTGATTCGGCATTGCTAAGTACGTCTTGATTTGTTTGGTAGGTTGTTGTACTACAAAGATTAATGTCAATTGTGATAATATTCTGGACATTTAAGCCTACAGAAATTAGCTCCAAAGCACAAATTAGTACCGTTTTTTGTAATGTTGCATTTGCTTTTATTTGTTACGAATTAATTGATTTTTAATAAAGTTATATTTAGTTTCAAACTATTTATTTTTAGTTAGATATTCTTAATTAGATAACAATTAATATTTAGGTAATAATTATTTTGTACTCGATTCGTGACTTCTTCTTCTGAAGAAAGTACTGCTTGAACCTTTCTGAATTGTGATATATACGGAATAATAAAAATGGCTTTTTTTTTATGCTAATTTCTATCATTATTATTGCATAAAACTAATAGATATCGAAATGAAAATCAATAGGGCATATGACCTATATTTAAGCTTGTTTAGCTTGCAATTATTGTTTTATAAACAATCATAAATCATTGAAAATGATACGAAGAGTGTTTGATTTCCTATTTTAAAATTATTTTAGGTTATGTCTAAAATTAAAGGAAGAAGGCGAGCCAAAAAACACCCGCTACTGGGTATATTCCTCCTAGCCCCCAAAGGGGAAAAAATGCTCTATTACGCCTACGTTTTCGGTAGGTTAGCTTAAGTTTTAGTTAATTTTCGAGTTTTTTGTTAAGTTTTTTTCACGCTTATTTTTTGTTCAAAGAATCAGGGCAGGTGCAATGACGGTTTTTTATTTCATCCATAAGAAAACGTATGTATGTATTTGAGTATGTATGCAAGGTTTACTGTCCGAAAAAGTAGTAGTGCGAAGTTGCCTGACCGATGGCAGGCGGGCAAACTTAGCACAGCAAAAAATTTGAAATCTGAAATCAAAAACACTAAACGATATTCAAAGGGATATCAATAATCACTGTCGTTCCTTTGTCTTTCTCCGATTCAATAGTCAGTTTTCCTTCTAGATGTTCTACTCGCTTATCTATGCTACTAATTCCCATTCCTGCATTGGTTTTGGTAATTTGTTGCGGGTTGAAGCCTTTTCCGTTGTCCTCTACCATAATGTTTATACAATCTTCATGATTGGTAAGATGGATATTGACTTCTGTTGCTTCTGCGTGTTTTATGACGTTGGTTACTAATTCTTGAATAATCCTAAACAAAGTTAGTTCTAAGCTATTTTCCAAACGATTGTCTAAGCCGTGGTCTACTACTTCAATCTGTAGCTGATTGGCAGCAGAAATTTTATTCGCCATATTTCGTACTGCTACAAGTAAACCTTGCTTGGCTATTACACCCGAGTTTTTGGCATGGGCAACGCTGCGTACTTTTTGGTAAGCTTCCTCAATTAAAGCATTGGTCTTATCGTACAGTTCTGGTTTTTCATTCTTCTTTAAAGCATTAAAATGCAATTTTACAGTAGCCATGAGTCCGCCTAAATCGTCATGCAAATCGTTGGCTATGCGTTGACGTTCTTTTTCTTGGCCTTCAATCATAGCATCGATGGCTTTTAGCTCTTGCTCTTTAAGTTGATTGGCTAGCTTTTGGTTTTTTACTTCTTGTTGTTGTTGGGCTAATTCTTGTTTTCTTTTTCGGTTTTTGAAAATCAATAAAAAAATGACACTGCCCAAAAGCAAACTACCGCCCAATCCGTAAGATAGGTTTCGGTTTTGGATGCGTTTGGCTTCAATTTCTAGGTTGTTGGCTCGGAGTTTTTCGTTTTGGTATTTTTCATTTATTTCAGAAATAGCAATGTTTTGGTTAGTATCGTTTATAGAATCTTTAAGTTCTAATTGTTTTTTTAAATACTTTGCATGTAACGTTGGATTCCCATTTAATTCATATAATTCAGCTAAATTTTCATAAAAGATAAGTTTAGTTTTCTTTTCATTTTCTTTTAAGGGTAATGAGTCTGCTTTTAACAAGTACAATATCCCTTTTGGATAATCCTTAAGCTGTAAATAAATCTGCGATTGGTTGTTATAGTTTACTGCTAGTGCATAGCTATTGTTCAATAATTTATATTGTTTTTCTGCTAGCTTAGAGTAATATAGAGCAGAATCAACTATTATAGGTTCTATGACATTATAAGAGGTGGCTATATTTTCATAAAAATCTGCAATACCTAAAGTGTTTTTTTCTTTGCTATATATTTTCTTTGCTTTATTGTAAAATTGAATAGCACTAGATCTATTATCACTCATTATAAATCTATTTCCTAGGCTAAGATAAATATCAGCTAATTTGGATTCTTGACTTCCTGCTTTCTGTTTTTCAAGTTCTTCATTAATAATACCTTGCATTAAAGCAGAAGCATTTTTCAACTTATTTTGATGAGACAATATGCTTAAAGCCAACATATTACAATCGCTTACATCTGAGGGTTGTTCTAATTCAATAAAGATTTTTTTTGAAGCTAAAACACTTTTGTAAGCCTGTGCATGTTTGTCTGTATCATTAAAATACTCTGCTTTATAAAATAGCCATGTTGCTTTGTTGTAATCTGAAATTCTTGTAGTATCTATTTTTTGGAGTTCCTTAACAATCAATGTATAATCTTTCTTTTCAAAAGCATTAAGCACGTCACTAAAATTAGCTTCTTGCCCAGAAATGAATTGAACAAAAAACCAAATTGATAGAATTGTAAGTTTTTTTGAGGCTTTAAGAAATCTCATTTAAATACCTCTTAATATATTGCCTTTTTTGACTTCGGGGTGAATTCCTACTCCAACTTCAGGTATAAAACAGTTGTGAATTTTAGGGTTTTCATCCTTTATGTAATCTATAAAATCTAATATTCTTTCTTCGTCAATGTCTAATGATATATTCTTAAGATGACTCTCACTGGCAGTAAAGCTACTTCTTACTGTGGTGCCTTTAAACACATGAATTTCTAAACGATTATGTTTTTTGCAATAGTGTACATCCTTAATAAAGTGTGCTTCAACTTTGTCAGTGAGTTCAAATTGAATTTCAGTAATTATAGAATCTTGCCATCCTGTAAATTGAGCCTTTAGTTCCCAGTAACCGTTGTTTACAATAATGTAATTGGTTACTTTGTCTCCCTTTTTAATTAGTGCTTTTGCCATTTTTTTAGTTTTTAGTTAAATGAATCTATCAAATATAATTTCAGGCATTATTTGAGCTTGAGAAATTACATTAGTTTCTTTAAAAATTCTAGATAATTTATTAAAATACGAACTTGTTTTAGCGTCACCTGCAAATAGTAGCCCAACAGCGTTTCTGTTATTGTTTATTAAAACAGAGCCTGAATCACCACCTAAGGACATGCAATTGGTAAGTATTTGATCTTTAAACAGCTTTTTTCCATTATCTGAAATAAGATAATTTGAATCATTCACTAGAACTGTGCAGTAGTCTGACCTCACAATACCTTTTGTTAAATTGGAAGATCGACCACATTTCATTACTTTTTGTCCGATTTTTGAATCTTTAATTTTATCTACACAAAGATCAGGAATACATCTTATGCCAGGTCCGACTGATTTTTCACAATTGGCTTTACCGATTGCTGAATCCATAAATTCATTTAAATTAAACCAAAATAGAGTACCAATTGCGTTTAGGTTTGTTTCGCCCAAATCATACGTGTCAGATTGACTTGGGTGTAAGATGGTTTCGTATCTTATTATATTATTCTGTCTTCTTGAAAGCACATGAAAATTTGAAATAAAAAAAACACCAGAATGATTCTTTAGTTTAAATGCTAAACCAAAACTTCCACTATAATCTTTACCTAAGTTATTGTTAATTATGCTTGTACCACCATTTGGAAATTTTTGTTTACTTTGGTAAGGATTATATTCAACACTTTGGTTTTGTAATTTAGGCCTTTTATTGAAAGTAATATCTGGTAATTCATCACGTGATAATTTTGAAGATAAATTAGATTTAATTTCTTTAAGAATAGATTTTTGAATAGATTTTAGACCAATATGTATTACAGAAAAGTCTTCAAAAGCGATTTCTAGCTTATAATCATTATTAATTTTAAATTCTTCATTTTGGTCTAAGCTATGGTCGCTTTTAATTATTGCGAGATGAACAGTTTTATATTTTTGTATAAAAAAATCACTGAAAACAAAACTTTCTAAAGATTTAAAAATACTTTCAGCTTTATTTCTTTCCATTTTGTGTGAATAAATAGCTAATTTAACAAAAAATATTACCAACTACTTCATTTTTATTCAAAACCGATACTTCTTCTCCATAGCATACCGCATCAACTCTCCTTTGCCATGCAACCCAAGAATACGATACATGTTTTTACGGTGGGTGTCTACCGTTTGGATACCAATAAAGAGTTCATCTGCAATTTCTCTAGATGTTTTTCCTCTTGCTATTAAACGCAATATCTCACTTTGTCTTTTGGTTAAAAGTCCTTTTGCTTTTTTATTGGTGTCATTTTCTGCAATGGCTTTTATATTGGCATCAAAATAGGTTTCGCCAGCATAAACACAACGGATGGCTTTTAGGACTTCATCTAATGGTGAATTTTTTAACAAATAACCGGAAGCTCCAGCATTCATCATTTGGTCTATTGCTTCTCTTTGATCAAACATGGTAAAACCTAGTATTTTTATGTCTGGCCATTCATTTTTTATCAATTTGGTTGCACTAATGCCATCTATTTTAGGCATTCTAATATCTGTTATGATTACGTTAGGTTGTTTTAGACGAACCAATTCCAAAAGCGCTTCCCCGTCATTGGCGTGCCCCATAATTTCTATATCGGTCTCCTGTTTTAACATCAATAGTATTCCGTCTATAAGTGACTGATGATCTTCGGCTATGGCTAATCGTATCATAATGCTAGGTCTATTGTTACTGTAGTTCTTTTTTAGGCTTTATAGATTCCTTCGAATGAAAATAGATGCTATTCTAAAATATCCTATCATCGAATCTATAGTCACTTCCATATTATTTCACCTTATTTTTTGATTTTCAATTCTTTGATTTTTATATTTTTTCCATCTACATAAAATTCTTGTTCTGCATCAAACTTTCGGTTAAATACTCTTGTAATATCATTGGCATAAGAAAAGTTTTCTATAGATGAATTGTTTGTACTTCCAAAAACCACTCCTACCGCTTTATCCTTTGCAAATAACACAGAACCACTATCACCAGGCACTGACAGTTTATACAATTGAAGTTGATTGCGATAAACTTGAAAACTACCATTTGGTTTCCATACTTTTAAAGAGCAATTTACACTCCTAATTCTAGCTGATGTGGTGCCGGAATTTGCACCAATTTTCTCTACTAATTGTCCTCTTTTTGGTAACGCAATTTCGTGGATGTTTTTAACTCCTTTTTCCTGTAAGAATTTTATTTCATCCGTATCTTCTATTTCAAAAATGGCAACATCTAAATCTGTATTACTTGCCCATGATAAGCTTCCAATTTTCGATTTATTTTTAGCATAGTCTTCAGCTGAGTCTGCTTTTTGAGGATGGTAGATAGGTTGACCTAATTTTCCACTTTCGTGCTGTAAAACATGCCAGTTTGAAATTCCAAAATAACTAGCAAAAGACTCTAGTTTAAAAATTGCTCCACAAGTTCCAAAATCAGTTCCAAAACGGTTTGAAACACTAATATCTGAATCAAAATTACTCACATCAATAGTTGTTTTTGAAGTTAGATTTTGCTTTACTTTAATCTTTTTAGTTTCAAATCCTTGATCTTTTGAACTCTGCCCATCCTTTTTCCAAATTTTGAATTCAAACTCCTTTGGAATTGTTTTTTCTTTATCGGACACGATGAGGTTTCGGTTGTTTTGAAGTTTTTCAATTTTTCCTACTTCCAAGTAGTACGTATGTTTAGTAAAAAAACTGACCATACTTTTTAAAACTAAAATATATTCAATGGATTTTTCTTCAATAAATGCATCTGTAAATTGAGACAATGCTAAGTTTGCTTCTTCTTCTGAAATGTTACTAGTAATAGGCATTCAGTAAATCTTTAGTTTAAATTAATTCGCCAAAATGAAATAACTAGCTTGGCTATTTTATTTTCAATTGACTCATTTTTAAAATGTAAAAACAAAAATGCAAAACAATACTAGTTCAGAAAATACCTAATAGAGGGTATATTTAGAAAAGATATTTAAACAAATTATGTTAATTTATCGTAAATTTATAACAAAAAAATGGATTTCAAGACGTTTTTTCACGTAGATATAAATTTATGTAATCATATAATCGCGCACCTAACTAGTTTCAACAAATAACCTATGGAGGTGAAGTATAGATTTTTGTATCTTCAACAATTCAAAATGTACATCATGCAAATTCGTTACTTTCTATTCTTTATTTTCCTATTTAGTTTGAGCAATTTCAGCTTTGCACAAAAGAAACCGGCTTATCAACTGTATACCTACAAAGGCAAAAAGACCAAATACAAACGCATGCTTAAAGATGCGCCTAAGGCAGAAGTAGTTTTGTTTGGTGAGTTTCATAACAATCCCATAAGCCATTGGCTTCAATTGGAATTGATTTTAGATCTTCATAAAAAAGAAATTCCATTTAACTTAGGAGCAGAAATGTTTGAAGCTGATAATCAGCAAGCTTTAACGGCTTATTTATCTGGTGAAATTAGCACAGAAGAATTCAAAGAAAAAGCAAGATTATGGCCAAATTACACAACTGATTATGCTCCCCTTGTGAATTTCGCAAAAGAACATAACATCGCATTTAATGCTACCAATATTCCACGAAGATATGCTAGTAAAGTATATAAAGAAGGTGGTTTTGATGCTTTGAATACACTTAGTTTAGAAGAAAAAAACTGGATGGCTCCTTTGCCCATTCCATTTGATGCAGAATTAAAAACCTATCGGGATATGATAGAAATGATGGGAAGCCACGCAACAGAAGACATTGTAAAAGCACAAGCAATTAAGGATGCGAGTATGGCTCATTTTATTTTAAAAAACAAAGAAGAAGGAAGGCTATTTGTTCATTTTAATGGTTCTTACCATTCCAATTTTTACGAAGGTATTGTTTGGTATTTAAAAACCTACCAAGAAAACATAAACGTGCTTACCATCACAACCGTAGAGCAGGATGATATTTCTGAACTTGAAGAAATACATAAAAACACAGCAGATTACATAATTTGTGTACCTTCAACAATGACCAAAACCTATTGATATGCAAGACCTTAATGTAGCCATTTTGCAAGCTGATTTAGTTTGGGAAAACCCAGATGAAAACTTGGCTTACTTTACAAAAGAAATCCAAACTATAGATGAAAATGTAGACCTAATTGTGCTCCCTGAAATGTTCACAACTGGCTTTAGTATGAATGCAAAAATCTTAGCAGAGGAAGTAAACGGCAGGAGCCTGAAATGGATGCAACAAACGGCACAAGAAAAACAAGCCTGCGTAACTGGAAGTATTATCATTATAGAAAAAGACAATTATTATAATCGATTATACTGGGTTTTTCCAGATCAAACTGTTGAAACTTACAATAAGAAACACCTTTTTACCCTGGCTAAAGAACAAGAAACCTACACCGCTGGAAAAGAGAAACGAATTGTAACCTACAAAGGGTGGAAATTTTGTCCCCTCATTTGTTACGATTTGCGTTTTCCAGTTTGGGCTAGAAATACAGAAGATTATGATGTGCTACTGTACGTTGCCAATTGGCCAGAAAAAAGAACTGCTGCCTGGGATGCATTACTCAAGGCAAGAGCGATAGAAAACATGGCGTATTGCGTAGGTGTAAATCGGGTTGGAAAAGATGGAAATGGATATCCCTACAGCGGTCATTCTGCTATTTACGATGCTTTAGGAAACCGAATTACCAAAAGCGATAATCACCATGAAATTTTCACAGAAACACATCAGCTAATTTATAAAGACTTGCA
>Ga0307978_1001627_pt1 | contig 16473 bp, 9 predicted proteins | sample OrgLakmetage1056_FD_203151 | JGI IMG/M metagenome (GOLD analysis project Ga0307978, IMG submission 203151) | Saline water microbial communities from Organic Lake, Antarctica - #1056 | ecosystem: Environmental > Aquatic > Non-marine Saline and Alkaline > Saline | place: Antarctica: Organic Lake...
GGTTCGACGACAAGAAGCGAGGCACCGTGAAGGCAGCCGAGCTCAAGAAAGTGCTCAGCAAAATAGGCGCCATGGGCGACGATGGTCTGCGGTCGTCGGATTTGGCCGAGCTGGTGTCTCGATTCGCGTACGGCAACAACAAAGACGACGTCGACTACGACCTCTTCGTGCTCTGGGTGCTGGGTGGGAAAGACCTCCGAAAAGCCGAAATGCGCGTGCGCACTTCCTTGCAGCGCCTGGTCTCCATGGGCTTAGACTACCAACGCATGTTTACCCTCATGGACCGGGACGGGAGTGGCACTCTTGACGCCAAGGAGTTCCGCAGCACCCTGGGTCGCCTTGGTCTAATGCTTACGGAGTCTGAAGTGCGAGGCTTGTTCCATAAGTACAGCGGCGGTGGTGGAGGCGGCGCTCGCGCCGGGGTTCGGTATGCAGATTTCTTGGAACTAGCCATCGACGACATTCGCGACTTGCGCGGGCGCATGGCGCTAGTGCCCCCCAAAACACGCGAAGCCCTCGAGGATTGGGTACAGCAACACGGTGGCGCAGTGCTGCGGCGGGCCTTTGCCAAGGCCGACAAAGCTCAAAAGGGCAGCGTAACGGTGCGGGATTTCGATAAAGTTGTGCTCAAGCACAAGACTCTGTTGCTCTCTAAAAACGACCTCGACCAACTCCGCAGTTGCTTTGAAATCGGTGCTCCTTCGTCGTCGACCAGCAGTAGTTCTAGTGCATCAACTGGCGTGGATTACGGCGCCTTTGTCGAGTTTGGACAACACGTGCCCGAAAACGAGGCTTGCGTTGAGCTGCACGAGATGCTCGCCAAAGCGGCCAGCAAAGAGAAGCCAGGTGCGCTAGAAACTGCTCTGATGGCGCGCGCTTCGTCTGAGACTGGGGCCGTGAGCATACGGTCGTGCGACAAAGTGCTCGAGTCTCGCTTGCGGCTCGACCTCAACGCACCCGACTTGAAAGGCCTCCACGCTCGCCTCGATCCCAGCGGCCGCGGAGACCTTGACCCCCTGTATTTGCTCCACTGGCTGGAGGCTGCCACACCAGAAGGCTTGGCTTCCTCGGAGCGCCGCTGTGGCCTAGGCCTGCACCAAATGTCGAGCCTCGGGAGGGATCCACTGCGGCCTTTTCGGGCGTTGGACCGCAGTGGAAAAGGCATCTTGCCCATGGCGCACTTTAGCGAGGCCATGGAGGTGCTAGGCTTGCCTCTAGGGCCTCACGAAGTGCGCGCTATGGGGCACAAGTTCGACACCACTGGTGGCTCCTCGTTTGCTTCATCTTCTTCTTCGAGTGAACCGCTGGTGGACTACGAGCGCTTCATCGCGCGTGCCAAGGAAGCTGGGATTGAGACTTTCGCGCCTCGTGGTGCTGCAGGAGGTAGCGATGCGTCAGAGAATGGCAGCGCAAGCTCCTCCTCGTCGTCTGCAACTTGCCTGTTGCCATCGAGCCTGCGAGGGCAGCTGTGGGCGTGGTACAAAGGAGACATGCGCGCGGACTCCAGCACAATGCTTGACGCGTTCAAGAAGGAAGACCGCTCGAGCAACGGCAAAATCAGCGCCCAAGCGTTCGAGCGGGTCACCGCCACTAAGCTCCGGATGCGACTCAGCAAAGCAGACACCAAGACCCTCTGCCGCGCGCTGGATTTAGATGGCTCAGGCCAGCTCCGGTGAGATGTATAAGTCGTACATGCGCACTTCTATTTGATTAAACTGTCGTAATGATGTGCGTTGCAATCAAGCGGAAAGCACCTGCGTAGCTGCGTAGCACTCCATGATAAAGAATAGTCTGTGCCCTTTTTGACATGCTTCCTGTGGACTTCATTTGTGACTACATGAGATTTATTTCGTCTGTACTTGTGTAGTATGAAGTAATCTAACGCATCACCCTTCTTCCGATTGTCCACCCGCCTTCAGGTACGGCGACTTCGTGGAATTCGTCTCCTACCAGCCCGAACCACCAAACGACGATGCCCTTGCCGAATTGCAGAGTCGCTTGAACGATACGCTTGCGCGCAACGAAGCCAACATCGCCGGGAGCAGCCGCAACAGCGCTACCAAGAGTGGCGGCGGGGAGTCCAAGTACGACCAATCCCGCGACAGCGACGACCTTGAACCTTCTTCTTCTTCCGACGCCGCACCCGTGCCACCTCGAGTGGTCCTAACCGCTTTCCACCGGCGCGACCCCGATCGTGCGGGGTGGGTGACGGCGTCGGTGTTTCGGCGCGTGCTCAGCGATGACTTGGGCCTCGAGTGCAGCGGCCCGGAACTGCGGGACCTCGAAGACCGTTTCGACCTGGGTTTAGACTCAATGGCTGCGTCCTCGAAGGGCAACAACAACAGCAGCTTGTCAAGGGTCGAAGACCAGGTGCGTTACGACCTCTTTGCGAAATGGGTCTGCGCAGGGCACAAGGTCTCAGCCGTCGAAAGGCGAGTGAAACGTTCGTTGCAGTGCCTCGTCGCGCACCCTGACAACAAGAGGAAAACCACTTTCCTGGCGAGGGCGTTTGAAGCGGCCATGGACTCGCGCGACCGCGATGGGACCGTAAATTTACACGAATTCGTGGGGGTGGTGCGCAAGCTGGGCCTCTTGGCGACCGAAGGCGAGGTCCGCGCGTTGGGGAAAGCCTATGCCTTGCCAGCCGTGAACAGGCGTGGGCGCGAGACCGAACAACAATCGTCACTTCAGGACGTGGTGGTGGATTGGCAGCGTTTCACTGCGCTCGCACAAGAGGGCAGCGCGCGGTCTCGCCACGGCGAAGAGGAGGTGGAAGACGCAGACGACGAGGATGCCCCCGAGGGGGAGCTCGCAGCAGCAGATGATGACGTCACCGCGCTAGCATTTCAAGTGCGGAGCCGCGTGCGCGCGTGGTCCAAGAAACACCCCGGAGAACTGGCCGCTTACGTGGTGAGCCTCCTGCACAGCAGCAGCAGCGGCGGCGGCGGAGGTGCCTCAGAGTTAGCCAAGACCAAGAGTAGAACCAGCAGCAGCCGCAGTGGTGGCATTAGTGGCAACGAAGAAGGCATGTTGAGTGTCAAACAGCTCCGAACAATGCTGAAAGCGTGCGGGAACGTGCGCTTAGCGTCTGCTGATGACGATGCAGCCCTCGCGGCTTGCTTCGACCCCAACGGCCAAAGTGGGGACGCGTCCATTGACCTCCTCGTGGACTTTCTGTTCCCGCCACCTCTGCTCGCGGAATTGGACGTGAGTTTGGGGAGTGGCATTCGACGGCGGCTCCGGTCCAAAGCGCAAACTCCGGCGGACTTGAAGCTGCTCTTCGGGGCGGCAGATCGCAAGGCGCACGGAGGGCCCGACAAAAAGGGCACGGGCTATTTGCCTAGGCAAACATTCAAAAAGTGTTTGTTGAAAGCCGATGAGGGTCTGGCACCCGATGAGATCGCTGCCCTGGAATCTGCCTTTGGCGACGACAACGACGACGACGACGGTGGCAGTGGCCGAGGCAGGCAAGGGCGGGGCAGTGATAGCGAAAGCGAGTCCTTCAACAGCGATCGAAGCGACGACTCCAGTGGCGACGAGCGTGACGGAAAGAGGCGCAGCAAAAAGACCACCCGGGGCCGGCAGCGCTCCGGCAGCACCGGCGGCGGTGGTTGGGGCATGTGGGGTCGGTCCAGTGACAAGCAAGAGGGTGAAGTGTGTTGGTTGCGGGTAGTGGCGTGGCTAGAAGCCGCGAATGCCACCAAGGTGGTCAGCCGTTGTCGTTTAGGACTCGCAGCGCGCCTGAGCCGCGGTGGGAGTGCATCGAACATCTTCGACAAGGCCTCGTCCCGCCACGGCCGTCTTGAGCGCGTTGAGCTTGAGGCCCTGGTGTCGTCGCAGGGTGTGGTGCTCTCGGAAGCCCAAAGCGATGCGCTCTGGCAGCATCTGGACCGCGACGAAGTGGGCTACTTGGACGAGAAAGCGTTTGCGCAGCTCTGTGGGGACCTCAGCAAGGGAAGCAGCAGCGCTACCATGGGGCGAGACCAAGATTACGACCGCACGACGCGTCCTGACATGGTGGCTTATTGTTTCATGATGATCATATGATCCCTTTTAGCTAGCTTGGAATTGTACGCCTGAGCGCATTTGCTCAATCCTGATGGAGCATTTTTCTTGGTGACTGTTTTGCTGTCCTCTCTGATATGATCGGCCTATTTTTATCTTCTATTGCTGTTGTGCCTCATTCTTTTTTGCAGGATCCCGCGGACATGTGGATGTCGGATTGGTTGTCTGAATTGCGGTATTCCCTGGAAGCGTCGTTTGAAGCCATTTGGCAGCAGTTTGACAGTGACGGCAACGGCGAATTGGATACCCATGAACTGGACCACCTTGTCGCTGAAATGCTGAAAGTAAGTATGGATTCAAATCCGAGAAGTGGTTTTAGAGATTATAGCAGTATTACTTTGATAAGCGTGTGCTTCGAGTTCCTACGGTTGAAAGATTTCAGCAATGATTTACGTGCTTCTTGTCTGGCATTTTCCTACTTACGTGTATTGGTGCGCGTGTACACATGTATCTCTCATCAGGCCATGGACCCTGAGTCAGAGCCCACCAAGCATCAGGTCAAGGAAGTGAAAGGTCGCATTGGCGTTGGCGGCGGCGGAGGGGGGCGCGGGCGCAACCCACGAGGAGTCGACAAGGGCACGCTGCGAGTTGGTTTATTAGACTACATCGAAGACGAGTTTCGGGAGCGGCTGAGCCGAGGGGAGGTGGGCAATGGCGCAGTGGCCGCGTGGGCCGATTGTGCGGGGCTCTTTGCGGCAGTGGACACCAATGGCGACGGGACGGTGACGCACGCTGAGTTTCAGTGAGTTTGATGTATGCATTGCATAAGGCAGTTACCAACGTTGTCATTAATGTTTTCTTTTTCTCATTTCAATCTCTTCTAGATTTCCTGACTTATTTGCGAGCTCGTCAACTAATTGAGGCTCATGTTCCAATTACCGTTTGCAGGTATGTGCTAAGCCATCGGCTCAAACTTCTCACCCGTACAGAGGCGATCGCGCTTGCGAGGGCGATTGACGTTGACAAGGACGGCACCGTATCAGTGCGGGAGCTTCGGCGAGCTCTCGATTCTGCTCGCGAAGACCTTCAGGACGGCGTTGAGTCTCAAGGCGCCAGCAGCCGCCGCCGCACCGGTACGAGGCGTGCAGACAGTAGCCGCCGCCGCCACAGCAGCAGCAGCAGTGGCCATCGCGATACTTCTTCGTCTTCTTTCATGGCGGCGTCGTTTGGGGGTGCAACTTTGTCGCTTACCCCCGAAGCACGAGGCGCGCTCCTCAAATTGAATGCCGGCGTAGCGCCTCGGCCGGAAGACTTCTTGAGCTTAGCCACGCTGGCAGGCACGAGTTCGTCCTGGCAAAGTGTGGCCAGCCGCCCTTCGCACCTCGCCAAGCTCGACGGTCTTCCAGGAAGCAAGCTGGGAAACGCTGTTTCAGGCCGCAATGCGCTGCGGACCGTGAGTCACGAGGCCACAGCAGCAGCTGCCCAAACCCTCGCTATTGCCAACTCCACGCCTTCGTCTCGCCGCGGGAGCGCAAAGCCCTCGTCATCGTCAGCGGGTGCAGCAGCAACAGCCGCGGGAACTTCGCTGGAAACTGAGCTGGCGCGGATGATGACGGTGCTGCATTTGAAGCGGGCCGAAGGCATTCCGTGCCCACCCGCGAGCCAGCTCGACAGCCAGCCAGGCGGCAGCGACGAGCAGGCAAGCACTGCGCGGGGCGTGCGAGTGTGCCTCTTTTACGCGGGGGACATCGGCCACCACACCGCGCACGACTGCATTGTGGGAAACATGTGCAAAACTGCCGCGGAAACTGCGGGCATGCCTCCGAGTAGCGCGTCCGGCAAGGGTGGCAGTGGTGGCGGAGGCAAAGAGCTGTCGTGGTTCTTTCGAGACGAGCCTGAGGACGGCGCTGTGGACGCACGGCTGCTGCTCACGGCAGACCCGCTGTTGGTGCAAGAAGATTTAGACCTCATGGAACCGCCCGACCTGAAACGAAAGCTTTTTGCGCTGATTGAGTTGACCGTGGTGGTGAAAAGGCCGAAAGCTGGAGCACCGTTTGGCAAAACGTCAACGTCATCGAGCGTGACAACAGCGAGAAGAAGTAAATCTACGGACCGAAACGATCGTAAAAGTAAGAAGAAAAGCGGCGCAAGCTCGAGTGACGATGATAGTAAAGATGGCAGTAGTGGCAGTTCAGACGAGGAGCAGGCACGAGGAAGGAATCGTCGAAGGAAAGCAAAGCGAAGCAGTGACAGCGATAGCAACGAAGAAAAAGAAGAAGACGGAAGTTCAGACAAAGAAGAAGAAAAGGACAACGGTTCAGGCAGCGAAGATGGCGATGCTCGTAAGAAAAGAGACAAAAAGAAAGGAACCAAAGCTGAGAGAAAGAAGGCAGGTCGTGGCAAAAAAGGCGCGGCGGAGTCACTGTCGAGTGACGAGGACTCCCAAGACGAGATGACCAACAAAGCCAAAGGCAAAAGTACACAGTACGAAACGGTGGAAGTGTCGTGCGGTTGGGTGAAGGTACTCTTCGCAGAGCTGTGCAAGAAGAAACGCGACTTGACTTTTGAGTTGCGGCATGGGAACCCTTGGGGCACCGAACCAGGCGAGCCATTGCCCGAAGAAGACCTCGCCCAGCAGGCCACGCTGCGGCACCAGATCCGAGACGCGATGCCCAACACTCTCGGTGCGCTAGTGGGCAAGCGTCGGAAAGCCACCTTGACTTTAGGGTGCAACCCTGTGAAAGAAGCAGGTGGCTGGACCAACGCCACTTCAATGGACGAAGTCCGGCTGCGCAGCTACAAAGTGCTCCCGAAAAGCGCCATGCTCGAAGTGTTTGGAGGCTTACCTCGCAATGCGGTCTTGCCGGTTGGGGGCACTGCCTGTGCTAGCCTCGCTTTGTTCAGTGCCTATGCAACCAGCTTACGATCGGGGGCTCTAGGCCGCCGTGTTTCGTCAATACAGGCAAGCCCGTTCTTGGCTCTGCTACCACGAATGGTGAATGACTCTGCCGTGCGCGCTGCTTTACTGGGTGCGTGGGCGTCGATTTACTATGCAAGGCTGACCGAGTTTACCTCCAGCCTTCACGGCAGCGCCAAGGACGAGGGTCCCAGTAGTAGTAGCCGTGTGCTCGAGGCGTTGCTACCGGTGCTGGAGCAGCTCGTGGCAGACTTTTGGATCGTCAGCAAAAGCAGTGAGAAGTTCATGCCCCCGTCCTCGTCCTCTTCCTCGGGTGCCTACGAGCACCACTACGTAGGAGGATACAACACCCTGCGTGAAGCAGCGCCGGAGAGCCACGCTGCGTTGAACGCTCGCACGCAGCGCATCATCAAAGCCTACAAGGCTTTGATTGCATCGCGGAGTAACGGGCACATGCCTGGTAGTGTCACAGCAGCAGCATCTGCACTCACGCAGGAAGGTGATCCAGATGCAAACGCGTTTACGATGCATGCGCCTTTCCACACCCGTGAGCTCAAGTTTCGAGTGAATGCTGACCCTCTTTGAGATAGAAATGAATGGGCGATCGGGTTGAAATTCCGAAGTCCGAACATCTTCCTGTTTTTGCATTCGAATGTTGGCGTATTTCGTATCCTTTGAGTCGCCTCGATGTTCTTAAAGGCTTTAGCACAGAAGCACAGAGGTGTGCGTCTTATTTCTTATGCGAAAGCATGCGCAAGCCATACGGCGGGCCATGTACTCCCGTCTTTATTCGCCAATAGGTCGGTGCTAGTGCTAATGCTGATCGCAGTGTTTATTTTTCTTATACTATCAGGGTTCATTCTGAAGCGCAGTTCCAGTTCGAATTTATTCGTGCCATCCTCAACTCAAATACTTATGGCGGTTAGTTACTTGTATAAAGTAAGCCCATTACTCGCCGGCATCTCATTTGGTCTTTCTCGCTAATTGTAGTCGTTAGAAGAGGGCACTCACACTCACACCTAGATTACATTTCTGGCCTCGCAGCTGCAATCATAGCTGCGTACTGATTAGCGCCTTCGTGGTCGCGGCGGTCCCACTGCGAACAATCTACTGCCACCTATTAAATTAGTGGCAATGATCCAGGCTAATTGAGGCAAAGACACACACGCACAATGAAGAAGATACAAATGTAGCGAGAAACAAACAGCCATAAAAAGTACCAAGGTAAAAGTAAAAAGTAACACAAACCTCAAGAAGAGAGCCAAGTGAGCCAGCAAAGGCCTTTTCTTTGAGCACTGCCTTGTTTCGCTGGTCAACACTCATGTTTTCGTAGGCAATCACGAGCCCTTGGAGGAGGCGGAGCGCTTCGACACGCGCTGACGCCACCGCTAACGGGTTCGCTGAGACAGGAGCTATTACTGACGATGAGGCACCGTTTCGCGCCATAGACGGTGGAGCCGATGCTGCCCGATGGTTATCCAGGAATCCCTGGTGAGAATATCCGCTGCTCGGGTGGTGGTGAGGATGAAGAGAAGAGGGAGGAGGCCCGATCATGGCGGCACTGTTGGATGAGTGGTGAGCTGCATGCGCCGAGAGCACATTCGTGAGACCTCGGAACGAGTCCTTGAAAACCATTGCGCATTGCTTGGCATCTCGGCAACGAGTCGCTATCCGCTGCACGTGACTCAATTCAGAGGAGCTAAGCTTGATGACCAGCGCCTGTGGTCGTTCACACGTGACACCCACACATAAACCGAACGAAGTGAGAACATTGATTTTAAAAGAATGCGTATTGAAAACCGATGCAATTCGTAGTAGATCACAAAATAAGAAACCTGAGACATGATCGGATATGCTTGTAGATTCTAGAAAACATATTACCTTGGCGAAATTGACGGAAACCTCTACGCCCTGCAAGAAGAGGTTCAATTCGTGCACCCCGCCGCTAGATCTATTCTCAGAAGCAGCCCTGGCAGCGGTGGCGTCGTCACTGCTTGCGTGCCTCAACCGCATGCCGGGAAGTGGCAGGGAAGGCCGGTACCCGTCGCGCTCAATTGTAGTCCGTACCTTTGGCGCTAATCGCCCCGCCTATGAGGAAAAGCGTGTGCATCAACAGGAGAAGCAAAAGAAGTGAACTGAATTTGAGAAGACGGGCCCACCAGGACAGAATGAAACTTTAAACAGTTAGGTTCGCAAATCAGCCGTTCTCTGTTGAGATACACGAACCTTGGCAGCCCACAACTTCACGACCAGAAGCGGGGCTTCAAGCATCGGTGACCCGTCGTCTCTTGAGGCCGTTCGCTCTCCTCGCTCGTCGCCACGCCCCCGCGAGTGCTTCGACGCGCGCTTCTTGTGCGACCTTTGTGGCCCATGGAGTGCTTTCCCAGTATCGCGCAGTGAATGGACGCTGCTGTTGGCACTGAGAATGGAATCGTCGCCTTCCTCGTCAACTGTTGATTCTCGAGCGTCACCGCCACCGTGAAGGTGTCCGCTGCTGCTGCTGCCTTTTGGGCGATGACGCGATGACCCACGGTGGTGGTGGTGCTGCTTGCTCGTTGGCCTCTGCCCTCGCTCTTTGGTCTGGTGCTGCAGCAGCTGGTGCAAGCTTTGGCGGCTTGGATCTGATATTTCGGACAAGTTCAGCGTAGCGTCAAAGTCATCATCACCCTCGTCGTCCTCGTCCTCGTGGTTCTTGCTTTTGCGGTGGCCGTATTCATTCGTCGGTTGCAGCGCAGCTTGCGTCAATTGAATCGCTTCCATTGCAGCAGCCAAAAGCTCATGGGTAGCGGCTCGGTGGTCGCCCTCTTCAGGTCCCGCTGATTTTCGCCTCTCGGGGCTCATCAAATCATCTTTCAACTCTTGGAGACCTGCCGCACCGTCACCTTTCAAAAGGTCACTCAGCAAAGGAGGCCATGAAGGTTGGTGGGCGTCAAAAGTGTGTGATGGGTGTGAGGGCACCAGCTGCGCCTGAGATGAAGAAGAAGCATCGGGAGGTGTGCCAACGAGAGGTTGCACTCCAGCGGCAGCGCACAGGTCGTTCAAAAGCTGGCTGAAAGCGCTTTCTACAAAGTTGGCTCGTGCAGTCAATGCGTCCATCTCCGTCTGATAAGCCCCCAGTAAAGCGGCTGCCTGGGCGCCTCGAACAGGGGACTCCGCAGACAACAGGGACACCGCAAAGGTTTGTTCCAAAAGGGTTCGCCTCGCTTGCTGGGTCGCTTCTCGAGCCGATTGAAGTTGCAGCACTTGCTTTTCTAGCACGTTGCGCTGCTGGGACTCTTGACGATAATTTTCATCACCGTCATGAATCGGCGGAGAAGGAGCCAAGCTAGCGGCAAAGACAGCCAAAGTTGAAGGCACTTGTTGGGCACGTGCAGCAGCAGAAGTGCGAAGAGGCGAATCCGGCGGGGAAGCAGGCGGCAAAACAGAAGTGCCACTTTGCTTGCTGATGCCTTTGGCGAAGCCCAAGGCGTGGCCTGTGGCATGGCCGTTGGTGTGACCTTCCCTGTAGGCAGCCCGGCGGACGGCTGCGACGTCGACTGGCGGCTCAGGAGGTGGAGAGGTAGTCAAGGATCGGTCTTCCTTTTGCTTGAGTGTGGCAACTTCTTGCTTCAAGCTTTGGACTACAGCCTCTCGACGGTCAAGTTCCTCCTAGCAAGGGGGGGTATTGGAAAGGTATATCGTTGAAAAATAGAAGGTAAAGAAGGAGCATGATCATATATTTCAGACTCAACCGCACGAGTATTAGTATTTCAGTACAGGTTCAAAGTACATTTCCTAGTCACAACCCCCACCTCCGCCTCGCGCCATGCCGATAGATACTTGGCAGTGTCCACAGCTCGCTCATTGACAGTTTGCAGCTCTGCTTGCAAGGCGCTTGCTTCTTCTTGGTGAGCCACCACCGCTGCCTGGTAGCGCTGCCACAATTGAGCGAGCTCAGCCTCGTGGCTCGACGCTAGGTCCGACATGGCCGCTGCATGTTGCTCTCGCTCCTTCAATACGATGGTTTCTGACGCACTGAGCTTGTCTTCGCAGGCCTGCAGCGCCGACGCCCGAACCCAATCCTCTCGTTTCGAGGCAGAGGAGTGCTTCTTGCCACTGGGGCTATGGCTATTCTTGTGGCTGTCACTGCGGCGATGTGGCGACGACGAGGACGGACTTTGCTCGTCGGCCGCTGCTGCTTTTCCTGCTCCTGCTGCTGCTCCTGCTGCTGCTGCTGCTGCTGAGTTGAACTTAGCGTCAGACCGTGCACGGGCAAGTGCTTCTTCAGCGAGTCTCAACTTGTGTTCGGCTTCATGGCATCTCGCTACCAGCGGGCCGGTCCGAGCTTCCACCTCACGATTCAGTTGCGCCAACACCTGAGCTTCCGCAGCAGACGCAATCGCTTGAGACGTCTCGGGCCTATCGTGGTTGAGCGGCTTCTCGGGTGCAGCAGCTTTGGCAACAGCTGCCTGAGTTTCTTGGCGAGATGTCTTCAGTTCAAGGGCTAGAGCATCTGCGTGTTGCTGCAATGCACTATAGGCCGCTTTTTGTGACTGAGCCTGAAACACATTTTGAATAAATAAGGCAAATGGAAGAGGAATAATAGAAATAAAAGGAGAAAACGAGAAATGGTCTGGCGAAAAAAACAAAGAAAGACACAAAGAAAGTATTGCGTGTAATGACATACGCCTTCTCACGAACCTTCGCGTGCAAGGTATCTATCTCCGCCACTTGCCGTTGGATCTCCGCCCGTAAAAACTCTGCATCTCGGCGCACTTCCTTCAAGCTCTCCTCTAGCTGACTCACTTGCTCCTCGAGGGCTTCTCGTTTCGCTTTCCACGATTGCTGCGAGGCACTGCTTTCAGCTTGCAATCTACTCATTGCCTCCGCATGCTCTTGCTTCGCAGCCTCGAATGCGGCACTAACTTCGGCCGAGCCTGCTGCCTTTCCGCGTGCTTCTGCCTCTTGTACGTCATTCGCATGGGCGCTCGTCGCGGCCGCTAACTCGTCCTTGAAGCGTTGTTCAGCGGAGACCACCGCCCCAGCTAGAGCTTCGAGCCGACTCTGTCGAGACGCCGCTTCAGTGGCTGCAGCAGCGCGCTCAAAGGTGAGAAGAGCTTCAGTTTCTTCGAGTTGGCGCTCCAATGCACTGACCTGTTTATGCACATATACACGCATGAGTAAGTCTACGCGGAGAAGAAGAAAAAGAATTCGTCAAGCAAAGGAAATCTTATAAAAGAGAACAATTTTCGCAACCATACGGCAATCTAAATGGCTAAACAACCTACATTGACTCACCTCTTTCTCTCTCAACGCGTGCTCTGCTTCTAGTTCTGTTTGCGCTTTGTTTTCGCCGGCTGCGTGCTTCTCCGAAGCTTTCGACAACTTGTCGTTCTTAGTTTCCAACTCCAAAAGTAAAGTTGAGCACCGCAACCGTAAAGCATTAAGCTCTTCTTCCAAAGCATCTGCTCGAGCTTGAGCTGTTGCAGTGGTTTCCTCAGTCTCCGCCTCAAACTTGGCCACTGTTGCCTTGGCTGCGTTTAATTCAGCTAATGCACTCTTCAGCTCCTCCTTCAAGCTCTCTTCTTTCTCCTGCCACTCTTGCGCCTTCGCCGCCATATCCGTCTCCATTGCCAGCACCTGCTCTTGCAAGCTACCACAACGCCGCCCTAACTTCATCTTCAGGTCCGAAGCACCCTCGTTCGTCGCGGCCTGCTCCACTTCCAAGCGCGCAATCTCTTCGCGAAGGGCGTGCAGCTGAGCCTCATGGGCCGCTTTCGAAGGTGCGTACACGATCGATTCGCCGCCCGGCGAATAGGGCAGCTGCAACGCTTGTTGCGCTTTTGATGTTTCTTGTTGTTTTCGCAGGTCCCCAAGAGCTTCCTGGAGCTCCTCGACTTGTTGACGGAGTGTCGCTTCAGCCATCGCATGTGAGCTAGCTTGTGCATCTAGCTGAGTTGAAGCTTCTCGATCTTTGGTTCGATGATCATCTCGCTCTTCTTGCATGTTTTGCTCCATCTCTTCCAATTTCGCTTCAAGCTCTCGTTGTGCAGCTGCAGCAGTCTTGAGGGCTCGCAGATTTTCATACAGTTGCTGGTCGCTCTCCGCCAAAGCACTGCGCAGCTGTTCTTCAACCACTTGAGCCTGCTTCTTTGCCTCTGCATTGCCTTCAGCCCGAGCCTCAGCAATGGCAGTCTCCGCTGATTTCAACGCTGCTCTTGCTGCAGCCTTTGCTTTCTCGTCTCTTGCTTTAATCTTCTTCTTAAGAGCATTGATCTCCTGCACTTGCGCCTCTAGTTGCGCTGTGAGTTCTTGTCGGCATGTCTCGAGCTCTTTTTGCGCCTTCATAGCGGCTCCTTGCGCTTCCTGCTGCGCATTTGCTGACGCTGCCTCCGCTGCCTCCGCTGCTGCTGCTGCTGCTGCTGCTACTACTGCCATGCCGTTTTGGTCGATCGAAGTTTGCAGGGTAGCAACACGCTCTTCCGCTAGCTTCTTGGCGCGAATCACTTCGAGGTAGTTTTCTTGCATGGCCTCCAGCTGATCACGGAGCTCGGCCAATTCCGCTGCCGCGAGCGTTTGTGAAGCATCGAGATCGGCTCGGAGCTGTGCAGCGCGTTTGCGAGCGCGCTGCAGTTCAGCTTGAATGCCAGCGGTGGCCTGGTGGGCGGCACTGTCGCCAGGCGATAAGGGGTTAGAAGAGGACGTGGCGTGGTTTGCTGCGCCGTCGTTATCCTTGCTAGTAGCCACGAGCCTTGCTAACCGCGCATGCGTGGCAGCTTTGTCTGCTTCAAGGGCTTCCATCTAGTTGAGATATTGTAAAACAGATGAGGAATCATAAGTGACAAAAAGTACGTACAAGCAACAAGATGGGCGCAAAGTTGCGTTTGAATAGTACGTAAATACAAGAAATTTAAATCGTTATGAAATGCCAGCGCGGATACAGTCTCAAATTTACCTCATCTTTCATCAGAGTCAGTTTAGCTTGCAGCGTCGCTATTTTGGCTTCATACACAGCGCTTTGCTCTCGAGTAGTACTTTGGGCAGCGGCAACGGCAGCTGCACTAGAAGCAGCCGCAGCTCTCTCTTGAGTCTCAAGCTGAAGTGTTAAGTGTGCCACTTTTTCCCGAGCATTCAAGGCTTCCTCCTGGACCTTCGCCTCCAATTGAGCTTGGGCGCTTTTCAATTGCATCACAGATGAAGTCGAGTCCGACAGTTCGCTCTCAAGTTCCTGTATACGGGCATCTTTCATGGCGTGGTGGTTCGCAGAGGACTCTTCGAGAGCTTTCGCCGATGCGTCAGCGTCTTCAGCAGCGGCCGTCGCGGCCTCGAGAGACTCCTTTGTCGCTTCAAGGAGTGCTTCCATCTGTCTCTTGGCTTCTTCCATACTCAATATCTGCGCTCGGGCCTCTTCTAATGCGTCCTGCAAGTTATTCACTTCATCTCCTTTTGTTTCCAATACTTTCTGAAGTTCATCTTGGGCTAAAGCTAACTGGGTCTCCAGATCAGAGCGCGCATCTTCAGCAGCCTCTGCGTCTGATCGTTCTCTCTCGGCATACTCAGCGCGTAATGCCTCTAGTTCACTTTCCAGTCGCACTGTTGTTGACTCCGCAAGATCTTTCTCCATGGTCAGAGCTTCGATTTCGCTGTTGCACGCATCGACTTGTGCTTCTAATTTCGCCTGAATGGCCAATTCTTGCTCCTCTGAATCTCTTGCCATGATACGTGCATCAGTTAATGCTTCTTGAAGCTTGTCAATCTCAAGCTTCTTTGATTTCAACAATTCTCGAAGTTCATCTCGCACAACAGCTAGTTGGGCCTCTAAATCAGATTGCGCATCTTCAGATGCCTGCATGTCTAATCGTTCCCTGTCGGCATATTCTGCGCGTAATGCCTTTAGTTCATTCTCCAGTCGCACTGTTGTTGACTCCGCAAGATCTTTCTCCATGGTCAGAGCTTCGATTTCGCTGTTGCATGCATCAAGCTTCGCCTCGAGTGTCGTTCTAATTGACTTTGTATAATCCTCTGCGTCTGCTGCTCGAGCACATGCCTCTTCTAACTCTCTTCGCAGCTCGCGCACTTCGTCTAACCTCGATGCTAGAGCTTCCTGATTGGTTGCCAGTTGTGTTTCCAAATCAGAGCGTGCATCTGCAGCTGCCTTGGCATCTGCTCGAAGACTGGCTAGTGACTTCTTAGCAGATCTCAGATCACGAGTCAAATCCTTTGCTTCTTTCGTCGTTGCTTCAAACTTTGTTTGAAGTTCATCTCGCGCAGTAGTCACTTGATCCATGTGGTTAGATTGTGCACCTTCGGCTACCTCTAGGTCTAATCGACTCTTGTCTGCATGTTCAGCGCGCAACGATCCAAGCTCACTTTCTTGTCGGGCAAATGTTGACTCCGCAAGATCTTTCTCCATGGTCAGAGCTTCGATTTCGCTGTTGCATGCATCAAGCTGCGCCTCGAGTGTCGTTCTCGAGGTGCTACAGTGCATCTTCACTTCTTCCAGTTGAGATCTGGCATCATCTAATGCTTCTTGTAGACCCGTTGCTTTGTCATCTTTTGCATCTAAGGCCTCCTGAAATTCATTTCGCGCGGATACCAGTTGTGTTTCTAAATCAGATTGCGCATCTACAGCAGCTTGCGCGTCTGATCGTTCCCTGTCGACACATTCAGCGCGTAATGCCTCTAGTTCATTCTCCAGCCGTGCCGATGTTGACTCAGCAAGATCTTTCTCCATGGTCAGAGCTTCGATTTCGCTGTTGCACTCATCGACCTGTGCTTCTAAGGTGACCCTGGTGGCCATTTCTTGCTCGACTGCATCGGCCGCTTGGACTCTTGCATCTGCCAGCGCTATAAATAGCTCACTAGCTTCGTCTGACTTCGATGCTAGAGCTTCCTGATTGGTTGCCAGTTGTCTTTCTAGTTCAGAGCGCGCATCTGCGGCTGCCTTGACATCTGCTCGAAGACTGGCTAGTGACTTCTTAGCTGCTTTTAGCTCGAGTGCCAACTCCGTTGCTTCATTGCTTCCAGCATTGGTTGCCTCACTTCGCAATTCTTGCGATTGACTGAGCTCTGCTTCAAGGTTTGCAATCGTTTGTGCCGCAGAAGCTTTCGCAATCTTCAATTCCGCTCGCAACGCAGCTCCTGCTTTCTTTGCTTTAGTCAATTCTGAGCGCAAAGAGTTGTTCTGGGCCATGTCTTTAGAATCTACAGATGCTTCGGTATTGACGCTTCGGAGCTCCAATTCTAATTGCGCTAATCGTTCCTGAGCCACACGCTTTTCTGACGCTGCTGCCTCGGCAACTTGAAGCGTTGCTGAATGTTTAGCCTTATCTGCTTCCAGGAGTTCAATTTGATTAGAGAGAGCCTTCACTTCTGCGCGCAGCGATGCTTGCGCCTTTTTGGCGTGCTTTGCCTCAACCTTTAGCGTGTCAACCATGGCGTGAGCATCATAATTGGTCTGAGTCGAGGATGTCTTCACAGCTTCCAACGCAGTCTCAAGTTCGGCAGCTCGGGCTTCTGCTATATCTTTAGCACGTGTCTGGGTTCCGACTTCTCCTTCTAAAGTCGCTACG
>Ga0307978_1001628_pt1 | contig 16468 bp, 20 predicted proteins | sample OrgLakmetage1056_FD_203151 | JGI IMG/M metagenome (GOLD analysis project Ga0307978, IMG submission 203151) | Saline water microbial communities from Organic Lake, Antarctica - #1056 | ecosystem: Environmental > Aquatic > Non-marine Saline and Alkaline > Saline | place: Antarctica: Organic Lake...
CGTGCCAGGCGGTGGGGTTTCGGGCCGTGACGGTGCATCAGGGGTAATAACCATGCTGCACTTATTGCTGGTTGGGAACCATGTCCACCGGCCACCCCGAGATAGCGGGTCCTATCTCCGATGTAAAATTGATACCATCGCCTATTCTAAAAAAGGACTTACGTTTATGCCCCCCTTCAGTAAGATTATGTTGCTAGCCGGAGCTTTCGCTTTTGGGGCCCTTCCAGCGCTTGGTCAGTCATTATCCGAGGGATTTGATGCTGCTCAAAGCGGCGATTATGCCACCGCGTTGGAAAATTTTGAACAGTTGGCCGGACAGGGAAATGCTGCCGCTCAGTTCAATCTTGGCATTATGTACGACAACGGTGAAGGGGTGCCCCAGAACGACTCCAAGGCCTTTGAGTGGTACAGAAAAGCCGCCGGACAGGGATTTGCTGCCGCTCAGCGCAATCTTGGCAACATGTACCGCAACGGCAACGGGGTGCCTCAGAACGACTCCAAGGCCGTTGAGTGGTTCAGGGAAGCCGCCGAACAGGGATATGCTGACGCTCAAGTCAATCTTGGCTATATGTACGACAACGGCAAAGGGGTGCGCCAGAACGACTTCAAAGCCGTTGAGTGGTACAGAAAAGCCGCCGAACAGGGACTTGCTGGCGCTCAGTTCAATCTTGGCAACATGTACCGCAACGGCAAAGGGGTGTCCCAGAACGACTCCAAGGCCGTTGAGTGGTTCAGGAAAGCCGCCGAACAGGGATATGCTGACGCTCAAGTCAATCTTGGCTATATGTACGACAACGGCAAAGGGATGCCTCAGAACGACTCCAAGGCCGTTGAGTGGTTCAGGGAAGCCGCCGAACAGGGACATGCTGGCGCTCAGTACGGCCTTGCCTATATGTACAACGGCGGCAAAGGGGTGCCTCAGAACGACTCCAAGGCCGTTGAGTGGTTCAGGAAAGCCGCCGAACAGGGACTTGCTGACGCGCAGTACGGCCTTGGCACTATGTACGACAGCGGCAAAGGGGTGCGCCAGAACGACTTCAAAGCCGTTGAGTGGTACAGAAAAGCCGCCGAACAGGGACTTGCTGACGCGCAGTACGGCCTTGGTACTATGTACTACAGCGGCAAAGGGGTGCGCCAGAACGACTTCAAAGCCGTTGAGTGGTACAGAAAAGCCGCCGAACAGGGACTTGCTGACGCGCAGTACGGCCTTGGTACTATGTACTACAGCGGCAAAGGGGTGCGCCAGAACGACTTCAAAGCCGTTGAGTGGTACAGAAAAGCCGCCGAACAGGGACTTGCTGACGCGCAGTACGGCCTTGGTATGGTCTATAGCATCGGAATAGGAGTCAGCCGCAACCCAGTTATGGCGTATGTAGCAAGCAATCTTGCGGCGGCACAAGGGGATGAAAGATCTCGTAAACTTCGTGACCGTGAGGCTGATGGGCTATCGCGTGACCAGCTCGCTGAGGGACAACGCATGTCGAGCGAGTGGCGTGTAGGAACACCGTTGCCTTACTTAAAGGACTTCAATACCTGGCCGTAAGTAAAGGGCTGAAAAGTCCGAATCCTCTAGGCATAGCAATAACGGAGTCAGCTCACAAAACGGAATAAATTGTACGGTTAGCTGGGCCACGCCTACGTTATCGCTTGTATAGGTTTTAACTAACCTGCTTTTTCTTCCATTCGATAAAATCTCCGTCCGGCTGGAGTAGACCCTAATCGGGCGTCAGTCATTGTTTGAGAAACCGTCAGAATAGGGTCGTTTTCTGGACGCCCGGCTAATGTTCGGCAACATCGGCAGCAACAAACGTCTGAATCGCTTCAGTCTGCGGAGCAGAAAGAAGGTGCAGGGTCAGTGGCAGTTGTATTGCCTGTTCACAACATTGAGAAGTTGGCGAACTATGGGGAGTTAGCGGCATGATGCCAGGGCTAGAACATGGCCAAAAATCGGCCGCAGACGGCTATGTGAAGAGCATTTAGCGCCAGATAATCGCAGGGTGTGAAAAAACAGCAAAGCGGCTGCGGATTAGGCTCTGAAAAAGGGTTTTTCTACAGCCTCGTCATGCGGCTCACGCCACCCCCGAAATCAACAGGAGGCAGCTATTTAATGGACTACGAAAAAAGCGTTGAACTTGCCTTAGCAAAAGGCTACCAAGCGGTTCCCGATCAACATGCATATCGGGGCGTTTTTTACGTTCGGAGCGGGCTAATTTGGATTCACAACATAGACGCTTTGATGCGTTCACTTGACGTAACTTCCACTGAGAAACTCCGTGACCATTCCTATGATGTAGATTCACACCACAAATACAAGGACTATTCCAATGACATGGCAGATGTAGAACTTAAAGGGTTGTATGCTCAGATAAACCCAGGCGAGGGGCAACCTGCATACCTAATGGATGGCATTTATCTGTTTCCAGATGGCAGTATCGGTGAACTATGAATCACCACATAATACGCTTGTCTGCTATCATATATCCTGTGCGCTAGATTCGAAATCCGTGGCGCATTTCAGTCGCCGGAGTTCGGTATAATAAGTGGTCGGAAATCGTTATTGGCTTGAAGATAAGGATTTAAATAATGAATGCAAGAGCATCAACAGAAGCATTTACTAAAAAGCTGGTAGCTTCAAGTTACAGAAGTACGCTGGCTTGGTATCTAATAGGGACAGCAGCTATCTTCAGCCTTGCAGTGCTAGGAGTTACGTCGGATAACCCCCCGTCCTATTACAATAACACGGATGCAACTCCTTGGTGGGCTCCCCTGAATATACTTGTCTCCGCTCTTTTTGCGCTAATAATACCTTTACCCCATATATTAATTTCCTGCGCTTTTAAAAGTAAAAGAAACTGGGATGCCGTTCTAATGATATTTCGAGGCTGGTATAAATTTCTTTTCGGTTTCCTCCTGCTAGGTATGGTGGCTGGCTTGCTCAATTCACGTGTCCATGCACAACTTTCTAGCCTCGAATATGAGTTGCCAAAGGACTCACAGGCTGACGGATTTAGGCTGGTTTTTGCTTGTGGAAATCTCGTAAGGCGTTTAGATGGGGATGATGCAGGCTCAAAAATACACGGACTTGCGATTTCCCGTATGACTGGCAAAGTTTCTGCTGATACTAGCTATCAATTAATTATGGAGGCTGGTGCGTTTACAAAATATATTGCGGATTTCTATGGTAGTAAGGTATCTGCCATTGCTCAATCGAAAACTGAACTGTGTTCGCAGGCAAGAGTATTTTTTCCTGATTTGCCCAGTACTGAGCCTTGATTACAAACGACCACATAACGCTTCAAGCACCAGCTTCTAAGGGTAGCCAAATTTTCCCGTGAAAAATATATTTATACCAAATACAGTTAGGATTCCGTTACTGAAGTAGGATAGTCGAAATGAGTCAAATCACCAGCAACACACGTTGTAAAAAATGCAGGAAAATCGCCAACATCGCCGATATGATTAGGCTCCCAATTGCAGGCCATGAGTGCCTTAACCGAAGAACCTGCTGCGTTAGGCAGAAAAAACTGGAGGCAGGACCAATTTAGAGACGATAACAGGTATAGCAGGGACGGCCATACGGTGGCCGCCCCTGCTAGCGTAAGAGAGTATCTCAAAGAAAATATGAGACATGACGACAACGTTAATCTCGATTGGGTGAAGGAATACACCATAGCGGCTATTAGCGAAAATACAGAAGCTGGAACGCAGCAGATAGTTGTATCCATTCCTAATGAAGTGGTTCTAACTGATCAATATATTGATCATGAGATTAAAAATTTTGGAAGAGTTTTTAAACGAAATGACGCGGGAAATTCTATTCGCTGGTTATTATATCCCCAGGGAGAGAATCGAGTCGAACGAAAGGGCGGAAGGCTACTTGTATACATAGATCGCCTGCAAGTAGTGCCAGGTATTCTCGACGAAAAGCAAAAAATCATGTCCGAAAAAAAGATAACTAGGAATATAAAGAATCGCTGATGGAATAGAGTTGATTTTAGATGCATCAGTCTAGATGAAAGAACATGTTGCGGAGAAATAGTGGGCGTTTAGTTGGCTAATTCGAGGAATAGATTTAGGTATCTAAATCATGCTTGGAAAAATATTTGTTGGTGTCATTATCGGGATTCTTGCTGGCATATTTACCGCCAAAGAGTTAAGAGTCATAGAAAACACCCGAAACATTATAATGGGCTTGTTTCCCGAAAACGTTCAGAGTAATTGGATGGATTAAAAATTTGGAAACCTTAGACTGACTCACCCTCAGTAGACGGTAGCTTTTGTAAAGCACGATAAACTGTCATTCGTGACACGCACATGTCCCTGGCAACTTGGGCCTTTGTGCTACCACTTGCGATTCGCGAGCGAATTTCGATCTCATCGACCGCTTTCCGGCGACCCTTGTAGACGCCTTTGCCCCGCGCAACCTCAATGCCGGCACGCTGCCGATCCTTTATAAATTTCAGTTCCATGTCCGCGACCATACCCAAGACAGTTATCATCATGCGACCCATGTCACCCTTGGTTGTGATATCAGGCTCAAGAATACGCAACGACGCGCCCCGGGCATCCAGCTCATGAACCAAATTCAGGACGTCTCGGGTAGAACGACCAAGACGATCAAGGCGATGAACGACGAGTTCATCATTACGGCGCAAGAACTCAAGCACAGTCTCTAGCTCGGTGCGCCCATCGCGCGAAGCACCAGAAACCGTTTCGGATCGGATGACTTCGCAACCCGCGTCGGTCAGTTTTCCGATTTGAATATCCAGATCCTGGCTGGCGCTGCTAACACGTGCATATCCGATACGGGGCATAGTGTTTTTGTCACATTAGGGTGGTTTCGATAATGATACTGTAACAAAATCTGTTTGACACCCTATAGTGACGCTTTTAGGTGTCACATTGCACCATCCCTTATGGGTGTACTCTATTGTGACGCTGGATGCCGCCAAAGTTGAACGGGCATTAATAATAGAAGTGAATATCCTAGGGGCTGTTGACGTTTCACATCGGTAGCCATAGAAATGCGCACATAATCGCCACCACGCTCTCGTAGTTTCGCCCGAGTTTGTCATATCTGGTCGCCAGACCTCTGTATTGTTTCAGCCTGCAAAAAGCGTTCTCCACCAGGTGCCGGTATTTATACAAATGCCAATCAAGCCCCTCATTCCCGCGTTTCGAATTCTTTTTTCGAGGTATCACGGACGTCATACCTCTGTCCGCTATCTGCTGACGAAGAGCCTCACTGTCGTAGCCTTTATCGCCGACAACAATCTGTCCGTCCGGTAGATAGGCAATCAGTTCCGGAGCCGCAGTACAGTCGTTAACTTCGCCCCCGGTAATCCTGAACCTGATCGGCAAACCACACGCGTCAACTGCCAGGTGGATCTTGGAAGTGTTGCCAGCTCTGCTTTTGCCGATAGCCTGCGGCTCGTCACCTGCCGCTCCGGCGCTGTGCTGATGAGCCTTGACGTAACTGCCGTCAATGAACATCCACTCCGTATCAGGATCAGACGTCAGGCTCTGAAACAGTTTTAGCCATATGCCATTTTTAGACCACTGATTGAACTTCTTATAAACCGAATTCCATTTACCGAACGCCTCTGGAAGGTCTCTCCATGGGCATCCAACCCGAATCCTGAAGAGTACGCCTTCGACAGCCATTCTCAGGCCAGGCTTGTCATAGATAGTAAACTGACGCATTATTTCTCTGTGTTTCGACCAGAGCTCGTCACTGAGCATTGTTCGGGGCATTGTAGGCTCGTGTGTTGTTTTGTTGGAAATTCAGTGTACGAGCTTACATCATTAAATACATGGGCTTACGCTATCTTATTCAGGTTCCTTCAGCAATTGTCAACAGGCCCTAGGGAAACGCTGATCAATTAACGAGAGACGGCAACTAATCAAAAGCGCGTGGAATTCGGCCTGAGAAATAATCTATTTTCTCGTTCAGCACTCAATATTTCTGTTTTAGTGATGAAATCGCCGTTTTTTTGCCCTAATTTTGCCTTTTAGGCACATTTTAAGAACATGGAGACGGATTTAGCCTACGTGCCAGTACCAGATTGGCCAAGCCGAACAGCGTAAACAACTGCGCCGTGTTCTTTAACAGTCCTCGATAACGCACTTTGCGGTGCCGAAACAGGTTCTTCACCACGTGGAACGGATGCTCAACCTTGGCGCGGATCTGAGCTTTCACCCGCTCCCGTTGGGCGATCAGAGTCTTGCGCGGGCCTTCTTCCATCTTCTTAAGCTTGCCGCGCTTCTCAGCCACGTGCCAGACCACATCCGACCCTTGGAACTCTGGGCGTTTGGCCACGCCGGTATAGCCTGCGTCCGCGTAGGCTTCGGTTTCATCACCGTGCAACAGGTGTTCGGACTCGGTGATATCCGCCACGTTGGCAGCCGTACCCGTCAGGCTGTGAACCAGGCCGGAGTCTGCATCCGTACCGATGTGAGCCTTCATACCAAAGTGCCATTCATTGCCTTTTTTGGCCTGGTGCATCTCCGGATCCCGTGCCTTGGCCCGGTTCTTCGTGGATGGCGGCGCCGCAATAATGGTGGCGTCTACGATCGTGCCTTCGCGCATGAGCATGCCGCGCTCGGCCAAGTGGCCGTTGATCTGTTCAAAGATGACTTGGGTTAAGGCCTGCTTTTCCAGCAGGTGGCGGAACTTCAGCAGGGTCGTGGCATCCGGAACCGACTCCACACTCAGGTCGATACCGACAAAGTCACGCAAGGCCTGGCTGTCATAAATGGCGTCTTCCAGTGCTTCGTCGGCCAGGGCATACCACTGCTGAACAAAGTACATCCGCAGAATGCGCTTCAGGGGAATGGGCGGGCGTCCTCGCTTGCCGCGAGACTCGGGATAGTAATAGGGCGAGAGCGCTTCCAATAGCCGCGACCAGGGCACGGCTTGTTCCATCTCGGCCAGAAACCGCTCACGTCGGGTTATCTTTTTCTTGGCGGCGAACTCGGCTTGGGCGAAACTCGTCTGCTTCATGATCGTTCCTGGTCGGTTCGATTGTCGGGGATGTGATTTTAACAAATCAGCGACTCAAGCGGAATTAATCAGCGTTTCCCTAGGGTCTGTTGACAATTCACATTGGTAGCCAGAGAAATGCGCAAGCCAGAGACACAATGCTCTCATAATTTCGAGCCAGCTTGTCGTATCGGGTGGCAACGGCACGATACTGCTTGAGTCTGGCAAACGCATTCTCGACCAGGTGTCTGAGTTTATACAAATGCCGGTCGAGCCTCTTGTTTCCCTTTATCGAGTTTTTCCTTCTGGGGATAATAGCGCTCATTCTGAGGGTTTCTCCCTTGTCACGTATTATCTGGCTGTAGTAGCCTTTATCCGCTATCAGCACCTGCGCAGCGTCAATTTTTTCGATGAGTGTTGGCGCTTCAGTGCAGTCATTGATGTGACCACCTGTAATGGTGAATGCCTCTGGCAGGCCGTAAGCGGTAAGCATTCACCGCCAAATGCACCTTGGAGGTGTTGCCAGCCCTGCTTTTACCGATATTCTCGTCGTAGCCACCCGCAGCTCCGGCACTGTGTTGGTGTGCTTTCATATAGCTGCCATCAATGAAGACCCATTCCAGATCGGAGTCTATTTTCAGCACGTTGAAGAGCTTTTTCCAGAGGCCTTTTTTCGACCAGTAATTGAAGATTTTGTAGACAGAATTCCATTTACCGAAATGCTCTGGCAGATCTCTCCAGGGCACACCGGTCCGCATCTTGAACAAAATGCCTTCGACTGTCCTACGCAGACCTGCCTTGTTATACAGACTGAATTGAAGCAATGTTTCTCTTAGCTTGGACCACAGCTTTTCTGTGAGCATGTATCTGGGCATTGCGGGCTCGTAGGGTTGTTGTTGTGGAACTTCATCATACGAGCCTGCTATTACCTTTCAAAGGCTTACGAGCAATTGTCAACAGACCCTATGGAGCGTATGAATAGACGCACAAAATTTTCCGGTCTGTTCTATTCCCAAAGCAGTAATCCTTGCCGTACGAGTGCTACGTTATATGTTAAATGAATACATGGCATAGTTGCGCTACCGCAGCGCCGGGACTGAAGTTCGGGTCATGCTTTCAGAAAAATGCCTTCGCATGAGCGATGCCCCAGCGGCCTAGGGCCGCCAAACTGTGCTGAAAAATCAAGACTTCGCAGGTTTTGAGCAGATGCGCAGCAAGAAATCTGCCGAGCCGATGAGGTTTAAATGATCATCCTGAATACCAGCGTTGCTCTCACGGCGATGAACCCAGAGTTCTGTCAAGCTGCTTTTCTATTGAAAGTCTTTATGCGCTTAACGGTGTCACCGCCACAGTAATACTGACCCACTAGCGCCAACTTAAAATTGACCCACCTGAGGCAAAATAGCCGCCTATTAACATGATCAGGGCGGCGGCCGATGTTGACTCAGGAGACACTTGTGGAAATTCATGTATTGCATAGTCATGGCGAGAGTATTCGCGCCATCGCCCAGAAGCTGGGGGTATCCCGCAACACTGTGCGCCTCTATTTGCGGGATCTGAGCGCGGTGCCCACCTATCCAGACCGAACGCAGAGAGCGACTAAGCTGGATCCCTATAAAGACTATTTGCTGGCGCGGATCGACGCGGCGAAGCCGTACTGGATTCCGGCAACCGTGCTGTTAAGAGAGATTCAAGATCGCGGCTATGCCGGCGGGATTAGCCGGCTCAAGTACTACATTGCCGACTTCAAAACCATCGAATCTGATCCCGTGGTTCGCTTTGAGACGCCGCCTGGCAAGCAGATGCAGGTCGACTTTACGACCATTTCCCGTCACCGGCGCAAGATCAAAGCCTTTGTAGCCACGCTGGGGTTCAGTCGCGCCACTTACGTTCGGTTCTCCGAGCACGAACGCCAGGAAGACTGGTTGCAAGGCATCGAAGAGGCCGGCCATTACTTTGGCGGAGTCCCTCAGGAGATCCTGTTCGACAACGCCAAGACCATCATGATTGAGCGCGACGCCTACGGCGACGGACGTCATCGCTGGAATGCCAAGCTGTTGGCTACGGCTCAGGATTACGGTTTTATCGCCCGCGCCTGCCGACCCTACCGAGCTTGCACCAAGGGCAAGGTTGAGCGCTTCAATGGCTATTTAAAGGGCAGCTTTATCACGCCTCTGGCGGCCACCCTACATCAGGCTGGCTTGCGATTGGACGTGGCCACGGCCAACGCGCACATAGGGCCCTGGCTTGAGTTGATAGCGCATCAGCGCATTCACGGCACCACCGGTGTTAAACCTCAGATACGGCTGGATCAGGAACGCTTTGAACTCACGCCGCTGCCATCAAGGCCACAACCGTTGGTACAACAAGCGCCGGCCTCAATCCGACCTGTTCCGACAGAGAGCTTCCAGCATCCTCTCAGCGTGTACGACCGGCTGTTGGAGACTCGGCTATGAACCTGCAACATCAACGTATCGAGCACGCCTGCGCAAGCCTAAAACTTGATACCCTGGCCAGCGAATGGGCGGCTATCGCCGACCATTCTGCCTCGCAAGACGCCACGCTGGCTGACTTCCTTGAGCAGCTATTAAACCTGGAACTAAACGCCCGGTCACAACGATCCCGAGAGACTTTGCTGAAGTTCGCAGGCTTCCCGGGGCGAAAGCTATTTGAAGATTATGATTTCAAGTTCGCCAGCGGAGCCCCGCGCAAACAGCTGAATGAACTGACGAGCATGGCCTTTGTAGAGCGAGCAGAGAATGTGGTGCTTCTAGGTCCCTAAAGCCTTCACTTAAAAAAACATGCGCAACAAACAGTTTTTTTGGTCAACAGACATCTCGCTTAAGGTGGCAGTATTGCCAACCTGATTAGCGTCCGGAATCGTTGAACCACGAGAGGTCTTCAACAGGATCAGATCCATAAAAAGCTGTCATTATGTCTGGATGTGTTGTAATTTCGATTTTCGGACAAATGGTACACCCCTTCGATTCCCACTACTGGACGTACCACTCCTGTTGGTTCAGGCCTCAGGTCAGTAGCGGTTTTTATGACTCAAAAATTGAGTTCCAGCCATTTTTAGTGGTTATCGGACGTTCAATTTGGTTAACAAATTTTGATAATTTTTCCAGCATTGTTTGCATCGCAAGGTCAGATATCGCGGCAGATAGTGATACTATAAAGCTGGAGATGTCGCAAAAATCAATGTCTTTGCCCTTAAACTTATAAGTAGCACAGCGGTCCCCTATTTCAATAGAGTCCAATCCTCTGATGTCTTCAGGAATTCTGCATATAAAAGTGAGCGGATTATCTATTAACTCTAAATTATAAATGTGAGAAATTGCATCCTCTAAGCGCTTCTCATCTACCTTTTTTACGGTAACCTCAAATAATGAAGTCACGGAATTTTCTGATTCAACCCAAAGGTCGGCCGGTTTTTTAGAGGTAGTGTTTGTCCCGAAAACGCTTTCGTGTTCACCTTGGACTTTAGAGCCTGTACCATCGAATGTAGCCATCAAAAGAAGAGCTATTACTTTCTGAGGGGTCGTACCACTTTCTGGATATTCCAAGCTAAACCTTACCAGCCTCCGCCCTAGTTCCAGTTTCGAAGCTCTGTTTGAGTCAGGAATATTAATCAAGATTGAAGTGCTTTTTTGGGCGTACGACAACAGTCTGTAGAAATAGAAGTCAATCAACTGCTCCCTGTTTTTAGCACTGGCTGTTAACATTCGCAAAAAATCTACTGCTCCCTGCGCGGCATACTCTGGTCGCTTGCCTTTTGTCCAAGCCTCATCTAACACAGATTGGTTTTTAGCAACATTTAATGGGTCTGATTTACCACAAGGAACTCTCCCTGAAAACGAGTAATATATTGCACCCTCAAATAATGAGCGCGGATTACAGCTGTAGAAGTCGTTCAATGGGTCATAGTTAGGGTTTATATACATACCAGCAATTGCGGTTGCCACAACGCCCCTGAAACCCAATGCTTTTACTTCAATCAAATCGGTAAGAATTCGGTCAGCTTTTTCATATTCTGATAAATTTAGAAAATCAGCTGAGGAGGCTTTTTCTGCCTGATCAAGCTTATCGGTCATGTAATTTTTTACTATTTCATTACGTTCCGATTTCGACATTATGGCTCCAATTTAAAAAAGCTTTTAACGAAATTTGATAACGGCTCATTCGTGTTTATTCTGTACGCCATTAACATTTTTTTGAACTCCAGCACGTCTAGCCTTCTCTCAAAGTTCTCAATTTTGGAAATTTCTGATTGATTTAAATTCGTAAGCTCTGCGACTTCATGCTGTGAGAGGCCAAGTCGTTTGCGCTCCTGAACTAGACGGTTTAGCACGGCGCGATACTCATTATCGTAGATGGTCTTGTGCTTGCTCATATGTAACAAATACTGCTACCTTTACTGAATTATTCGAAAACCGCATATTTTGGAGAGTCTTTTGAAAGCACTTTCATTATTCACTGGAGCGGGCGGGATGGATGTTGGTGTGCTTAACGCCGGATTCAGCGTAGTTGCAGCATCTGAAATGGACAAGCATGCATGTAACACCTACGCCCAGAATCATCCCTCAGTCGAGCTTTTTAGGGGCGACATAGCAGATCATTTCGATGAAATTTGTGCGTTTACCGGTATCGATTTAGTGGTTGGTGGGCCTCCCTGTCAAGGCTTCTCTGTTGCAGGGAAAATGGACGCGGACGATCCACGTTCGAAATTGGTTTTTACGTTTTGTGATGTAGTGGAGCAAGTTAAACCTAAAGCTTTTATCATGGAAAATGTGAAGTCGCTGGGTAGTTTGACTAAGTTCCAGAAGGTTAGGGAGGAATTAGTCAGGAGAATGGAGGCGTCAGGGTACTGCGTAACTATGCATATCCTCAACGCCAAAGAATTTGGCGTTCCTCAGTCTAGGGAGCGGGTATTTTTCACCGGGGTGTTAAGAGGAATCAAGAAAGTCAGCCCAGCATTCTTTGATCGGTATAAAAAGCCTGCTCCTTCACTCCGGGAGGCTATCGGATATCTCGACAGGGCTGGGTCTTTAACTAACTCCCAGATCACTAAAGCGAAAATAACGCTTGCTGCGAAACCAATCTTGAGGAAGTCGCCATACGCAGGAATGCTTTTCAACGGTCAGGGCAGACCTCTCAATCCAGACGCGTGGTCGAGCACGCTTCCAGCGAGCATGGGAGGGAACAGAACACCAATCATTGATGAGGATCACCTGTACGACGGAGAGAAAAGTTGGGTCGAGGAATACCATGCTCAAATCATGAAAGGCGTTGAGTCAGAATTTAAAGAAGCGCCAAAAAGATTGCGTCGCTTGACGGTAAAAGAGGCAGCGCTTCTTCAAAGTTTTCCGCCGGATTATGTTTTTACTGGCCCTCAGTCCAGGGTTTTTAGTCAAATTGGAAATGCGGTTCCTTGTGATTTGGCCTTCGTCGTTGCTTCAGTCATAAGGCAGGTGTTGACAGAAAAAACTTCCAATTCGCCTTCTGAAAAAAGTAATTATGAACTTGATTTGGCGTAGCTAGCTGATGAGGCAAGAAAAATATAAGTCTATATTTATCGAGAATCCTTTTTCTTTGGCTAAGACTGTAGAGAGCCATGGGTGGTTTCAACTGGCTCCCTGGGAGTGGGATGGCGAGGTCCTTAAGAGGCACTCACGAATGGGATCTTGGATGGGAAAAGTGGAGGTTTGGCAAACCAAAAGATGTCAAATCTCCTATGCCGCTGATCGCGGTTGTCCAGATGAAATCAAGAATACTGTCATCCGATGGTTGAGCTTAGATTGGGATCCTGGACCGTTTTTGGGTCTTTGCGATTCTTATGATGCTCGGATTGCTGATTTCGTGAGATCAGGTGGTGGCAGATTCCTTCGAGGTGATACGTTCTTTGAGGACTTAGTAAAAACCATCTGTACTGTGAACACCACTTGGCGTCAGACGAAGGCGATGGTCTTGAGTTTGGTGGATATCAATGACGGTTTTTTCCCGACGCCATTTGATATTATGAGCTACAGCGACCAGCAGCTGGGAAAAAGATGTAAGTTGGGTTTTCGGAAAGAGACTTTGAGACACGTTACGAACAACTTAGTGTCGCGAGAGATTATCAATCAAGATGGAAGTTTGTGCGATGGCCGCCCAAGCCGTGATCATCTTCTTTCTCTCAAAGGGGTTGGTCCCTACACTGCTGCACACTCGCTCATGCTTTTGCGAGATTTCTCGATGATCCCTGTCGATTCTGAAGTAAGCGCCAGTTTGAAAGCCCAGGGTATTGATCCAAAAGATGCTCAGGAGGCATTCGCGAAATGGGGGGAGTACAGATTTTTGGCCTACAAGTTGGGGAGAATAGTTAATAAAAGAAATTGGCTTGGAAACTAGCGGGCTATCTTAATGACCCGCTTTGATTCGCACTAACCAAACCACTCGCAACTGGTTTATGTTTATGCGTAACGGAGTGCTTCAAAGCGTTGTTGCGCTTAACGCATATCCGAGCCAGAAGCCCGCGAGAACGCACGGGGAAATTTGGGTTTTCAGTGATTTTTCGGATTGATGGCTTGGAAAATATGGGGCAATTGTTAGAAATAAATTTCTGGGGGCATAGCAAAACCAAGTCTCTCCCTGGCAGTCACACCACTGTGCAGGTGTCGCTTTGGCCAGACATCCGAGTCGGCACGAAATCCTGACCACTCTGATCAAAGATTCTCAGTAAAATTAGCACCAAGGGCACCAGCTTGTACATACCTTTTACCCCTTGTGCAGTTCCTGTAACGGAACTGCACAAGGGTGGTTCTACGTCTGTCCGCGACGAAAAAGCGGAGTTGTGCTAGCTGGGCCTCGAACAGCATTATAAATCGCGTCCATTCTCTCTAGGATGTCCGCCTGCAAAAAAGCAGTACTGAAAAAGCTCGCGCCCGTGAGCATATTAAGACCGCTAAACCGGTTCCCCAGATGGGGCTACCCGGCTTGGCCTTCCTCTCTGAAGTCACATCAAACCTCCTCCGGGAGAAGTAACGCCGTCTTTGGCTTTCGGATTCCGCAGGCACACGCCCCATGTTTTGGGCCTACACCGTGCTGCGCAATTCTGCCAAGACGTGCACCTCAAGACTGATCCAGCACCGCGTGAGATCGCTAACGCGGGCCCGCTTATTCGGCCCCCACCGATGCTGAGATCCCCGCACCCGCCGTCTCTGTGAAAGCGCATGCGCACACAGAGACGGCGGGCACCGCCGCAACGCCAGACCGCGCCCAGCGCGGCTCTGGCTATAAAGAGCGCGGACGAAACGCGACGAAAACACGCCGTTCAGACGTGTTTTTCGAGCCCGTTCGTCCGCATTCCTTTCCGCCGCCCGAGTCGTGCCCCTGGAGCACGAGGCTCACGCCTACGCCGGAGCTGCCCCGCTTTGTCCTGACCGGACAAACGCCGGAGCCGCGTGCGCCTGACCCGCGCCATAGCACTCGACCACGCGACGAAAAGACACCCATTCACCAGGAAGTCGGCTGACGCTCCGGCAAAGGAATTGCGTCACAAGTAAGTCACTCTCAAGGTTTGCGCGCACCTCACTCAAGCGCTGCGTATCACTTACCAACGATAAAACGGGTATTGAGAGGCGGTAGAAATCAAGCATTAGAGGCACAGGCATGAAGGGCGGTAGAGGCAAAAATTTTGGACTGCAAACGCGAGATATGGGCAAAGCCGCTGGCTTTGCCATGAACCGGGAAGCGGCCAACGGGGCCGCGTCTTTCTCGACAGCGGCCACGGTGGCCGACCGATTCAGTCAATTTGCCGAGTACGCGAAAGACGAGGGTCTGCGGCGACTGGAAGAAGTCAGCCGCGACCAAGTCATGGCGTACGGACAAAACCTGGCCGACCAGGTGACGCAAGGCACCTTGTCGGCGGCCTACGCTCAAAATCTTGTGTCCGCCGTGAACACCGTGATGAATTCGACCACCAGAGGCCAGTGAAAAAGTGTCAGTCCTACTAAGGAGTGCAAGATTGCTCAACGATATAACGTGCGAGAGACCCCGGCGACATCCATTGACCGAGGCCGGTTTGAAACAGCGCAAGCGGCCACCACAGAGCGCGGCCAGGCCATTGTTGGCCTTGCCAGGGATTTTGGGCTGCGTTCTAAAGAAGCGTGCCTGATTAATGCTCGATCCGCGCTTCATGAGGCGAAGGAGACCGGCAGGGTGACCGTTGTTTACGGCACCAAAGGCGGACGCGTCCGCCTTTGGTGCCTATCACGCACGAGCGACAGATTGAGTCGCTGTCCCGCGCAGCAGAGGTCCAGGGTGAGGGGCGTTCTCTGATCCCGGAAAACAAGACCTGGGCCCAGTTCAAAGATAGCGAACTGAGAGACACCCGAGAAGCGTTACAAGAGAACAGCGTTAAAAGCCTGCACGATCTTCGGGCCGCTTACACCAGTGAACGTTACCAAGCCCTGACCGGCGAACGTCCGCCGCTGGAAGGCGTCGAAGGCAGACGATCGCGCAGCGCGTGAGGTTCTGGCCGTCGAGCTAGGACACGGGAGAATCGACGTGATCAGCTCGTACATCGGAGGGCGACCGTGAACCAGGAGCTTTTTTTTCGGTTACACCAACACGCCCGGAAAGGCGGAAAAATCGCGCGCGCACGGCAGCTAAAACGGGTTCAAGCGTTCATCACATGGTGCGGTCGAGCACCGCACCAAATCGGGCGCCGGCAGGTGCACGAGTTCTACCGGGCGCACGCGTTCGCGCCCACCACCGCTCGCGATTACGACAGCGCGATCAAATTGCTGTGGCGAACGATGGAGCGCCCTGGAGATCCCCCAAGGCCGCCCGATGGCGGCTGAAAGCAGCCCCGCTATTTTTTCAGCGCTTTTAATTCACCGCGCAGCTCTGCGGCTTCCTGAATCGCTTTCTCGGCTTTTTCTTCGAGCGTCGCCACACGACTATGTGCCCGTTCAACGTCGCGCTGAGCGGTCTCTAGACGGCTCTGAGAGGCTTCTTCACCCGCTGCCCGTTGCTGTGCTTCTTTCTCTGCTTGTATCGCCCTGCTCAGTGCCTTTTGCTCCGCTTCTTCAGCTTTTTTCACATCAGCGACGGCGGCGACCCTGGCCGCTTCAATCTCAATGTTGAGCGCGGCAATGACGGCTGCGTGCTCATTTTTCAGCGTTTCAAGATCTTCCCGCGCCGACTTCACCGCCATCTCACGGTCTTCCCGCGCCTGGCCCTGAGCAGTGTCGTGCAGGGCTTCTGCCCGCTGTGCCCGTTCAACCGCTGCATCCGCGCGACTGGTTTCTTTTAGGGTGGCTTCAGCGGCGGCGTGCTTATCGGTTCTGGCCAACTCTGTAACCGAGGCGAGTTCCGATGACACCGTCTGCAAGGCGATCGACTGCGCTTCTGCATCCGCTTCCAGGTCTGCAATGTTTGCTTTGAAGACTTCGGCTTCCGCTTCCAGCGCGGCCACGCTCTCACGTTGCTCTGCGACCTCTG
>Ga0307978_1001629_pt1 | contig 16463 bp, 7 predicted proteins | sample OrgLakmetage1056_FD_203151 | JGI IMG/M metagenome (GOLD analysis project Ga0307978, IMG submission 203151) | Saline water microbial communities from Organic Lake, Antarctica - #1056 | ecosystem: Environmental > Aquatic > Non-marine Saline and Alkaline > Saline | place: Antarctica: Organic Lake...
CGGGTCCGATTCTGGCGGCGGCCGATCCTCCTTCAGAGTACAGCACGCAGGGGATCACTCCGTGGCTCCGACCCAAGTGGAGAAGGCGATGGACAGCCCAGGAATCAATCGAAACGGTCGCGGAAGAAATAGCGCAGCAACTACGCGTAGCGTCCGAAGTACTGCTCGATCGACTCTTTTCGTACTTGTCCAAACTCCCAGAAGACAACGACGACGACACGCATGCCAATAGCAATAGCAGCAGCAGAAGGAATCGTTCTCCCATGGGTTTAACGCTACCAGCCTCGGCGATTGGGTGGATCTCTTGTCAGCTCTTTCCAATCAATGATGAAGTTACAGATGCCTCTGTGCTGCAGATGGAACATGATCTTGGCAATTTAGCAGACATTTCAATGAGCGTGTCTCTTCGCGATCGACTGTCTCTCCTTCGCTTTCTCCTGCCTCGTGCCACGCACATTCGCATATCTTCCGACACGTGGCCTCCGACACCCGTCCGAGGTGGAAGGGTGAAACGAAGCAACTGGACTGCGCCAACAACAACAACAACGAATGCCAGCATTACGACGGCAGCCGCACAAGACGGGACAACGCCACAAGCGTTCTTGGAATACTTTCACGGATTGGTGCATCGACCCCGCATCGACATGCGCGTCTTTTCCCATTGCCAAGTACTATTGGTGGATCAGGTGGCACCCAGCTGCATCCACCATTTGCAGGACGTGCGAAACACGCTGCAAGTGTTGCGCGTGGAACGCGCCTGTATTTACGACCTGCCGCTGCTCTTGTTGGTGCCGCTGGTGGCGACCGACACTAGTACTGCAACCGAGGTGGCTGGTGAAGATCCCTTGTTGAACCCGAATAATACCGCGAATATAGGTTATCCCAAATTGACGCACGTCAAGTTGGCACACTGTGGTCTAAGCGAGGCATCCAAACTTCGAGGAGAACGGCTCGCACAAGGTGGCAGGGGCGTGGCACCACTGGCACGGCTTTATCATTTGCAAGCGCTGTGTCTGGCGCACAATGCATTGGTGTCGGAGCGAGCCGCACTCGCTGGTCTCTTGGCCATGCCCTTTTTGACCAAGCTGGATTTATCGCACAATCGTATCGTCTCTCTCAAGAATGCGCATTATCGAGTGGGAAACATTCAGACGCTCTTGTTGTCCCACAATCGAATGCGGACCGTCAAGGGGATTGATCATCTAATTGCTCTCGAGACGTTGTGGCTGGATTACAATGAGTTTGCGGATATCGCTGACGTTAGTGGACTGGCTCGTCTCCCGGAACTAAAGTCGCTCTGCTTGAATGGCAACCCGTTCCAAGTAAAGCGTCCCAAGGTGTATCGAGTTGGCGTACTGGACCTATTTCGGGAGCAGCGATTATCGTCACTGCCAGATAGAGCTACCTACCGACAATTGCAAGGGTGGCTTCCCGTGCTGGATGGAAAGTCGACAACAATGAAAGAACTTGTCGCCATGCGTGGGCGAACCTATGCTCCAGCGGATGGATTCCCGTCTCTAGAACCACGCCAAGCCGAGCTTCCAGTAGATTCTACCACTGGGTCCAATGTCCAACAGGACGATTCTCTACCAATTGCTCGTTTACAAACATATGGGTCTCCCGTTGAAGGTCCCATACCAGTTCGGCGTCGGACCAAGACGCGACAAGCCCACCTGGACTCCCCTGGCGCCGAACTGCCGATGCATGTGTTTTTGACACCGGATCACACGAGTGGTGCGATTCCTCCAGTGGAATTTTCACTGTGCGACGTTCTTCGGTCAATCTCCCCACCAAAGGCTCCAGCAGAAGAGGAGGTGGTGTCAGTCGAAGAAACACGAGAGAAAGCTGCACACGTTGACGAAGCTGGCCCTGCGTTTGATCAAGCCGTAGCGTCTATGTACGAAACTACCAAGTCCCTAGTGGTTGCGGGAATTGCGGACGCGCAGACTCTCCTGGAAATTGCTGCCATGGAAATAGAAGGTGATACAAAAGTTGAAGACGTTACAGCCAACAATCTGTTGCCTCTGGCTATCGAGCCGGAAGTGGCGGACGAAGACAAGGGTGCCGACTTGGAATTGTCCATGGAAGTAACTGTAGAGGGCGCCCCTGACTCGACAGGAGACTTGCATCACTTATTGCTGTCACCGATAAAGCAGGTCGAAGAAGGACACGAACTCAAGGAATCAGAGGCAACCACCGCGACAGCCACGGAATCAAACCTAGGTTCGTACCCTGAAAACGATCCCGTTACTCCTCTACGGGCCACTGGTTGTGATACACACGGAACAACAGACACGGCGCAACTTGACCAGAAACACGAGGCTTCACCGTCAGAATTGATATCAACAATCGCCGACAATTCTGACGGATTTACTACTCCATTGCCAAGTCCTGTACATTTGTCGTTGCGTGTTGTTTCCTTCCCTGAAAATGTCTGGCAAGACGATAGCTCTGTTCCAAGCTCCATGGGCACCCCGCATCGAGAGGAGACGGGCAGCTCAAACAAGTTCCAGCTTGCGGAAGAGAACTCTACTTTTGAAGGACCCGATACCTTCAAGGCTCTTTCCGTTCAAGAAAATTTGGAGTTGTACTTTCGGCTCTTTGTTTTCACCCACGAGTCTCCAGATATTAGTCAGTCGCCATTCTCAGGAGGCATTGAAGATTACGAATGGCAGATAGTTCTTGAGCAGTATCCCAAAATCCAACTATGGCCGATCGATAGACGCCAAAGAGAGGCGACGATATCTGAGCAAGAGCAGCTCGCTGTCAAGCTGGATTCACGAGAAGAGTTCCGTCGTGTCTGGCGCGAAGAGGTTGTGGCGTGTGGCAAGTTGGCGCTACGACGACTAACCCCAAGTCGCAGTGCCCGCTATGGCTTTCATGGTGAGCTTCTCTGGACTGCTTCGAGTACCTCTCATCTAAAACCCGATACAATGTGCGAATGCCGTAACGTCATAATGTGCCTTTCGGATACTTCACTTTACATCATTTTGGATCACGATGCCGTGGCAGCCAAGGCCAAGGATCGAAAGAGAAAGTTCCCTCTTCCAATGCCAAGAGACGCCACCTTTGGAGGTGCCAAGTGGCCCCATGCTCTGGTTCGTCACTCGTTCCAGAATCTGAAGGGCATTTCGATCGGGTTTGGGTTCCAACGGCTTACGCTGCGTTTCTCGAACGCTGTCGCACCAATGGCGGAAGAGTTTGCATACATTTTGCTCACGGCCAACAAGATGGAGACTGTTGAACTTCTCAAGGAAATACAGGAGCTCGCCACCGAAGCAAAGGAAACTCAGGGCTTGTCACTAACTGGGGAAGAATCCATCAAGATCGACAACGATGATCGGCACGTGCTCGACGCTCTCGCTGTTGCTGTCGCACCGGATGTGATTGGAGTCATTTTCCACTACCAGATTCTCCAACAGCGTTGGAGGCATGGTGACCGTGGATCTATCCGACGAGTTTGCGTCGTGACGGATACCAAGCTGTACCTTGTCGACGAGGACTATGTTGGTGATGGATCCGAATCGATCGAGGCTAGTGGCTCGCGCGAGCTGGGGGAAGCGGTTTATCGTCTGGTGGATTCGGCAGACTTGAAGCAAATTGGAGAAGTCAAGGCCGCCGACGCGGATCCCAACGCCATTACAATCGTCATTCGAGCACTGAGTAGCTTTCAACGATCCCACAATTGGCGACTGCTTTGCCACAATCGCGACGATGCTGAACGCTTGGTGGAGGATGTGCGCAAGGCAATCTCGTCTGCGGACTAAAAAGTGTTTTAGTAATCATAATTTAAAATTTTACAATGGGGATACTCTCTGCACGTTGCTTGTTTGCGCTGCTGCTGCTACAGCAGCAGCTGCCACCTTGGCTTGTGTGCAATTTCTTGCATAGAGTCGTAAAGAACCCTTGTCGTCCGCCTGCAGATCCACACTGTCCATGTCCCCAACCTTTTGACGAATCCACTTGGACAGACTCGTTGACCTTTGCACTGGGAAGGCCGTGTCCGGCCAAACTTGTTGCCATTTTTTCTTCAAGTTGCTCAGATCCAAACCCCTGTCGCCATACTCCAACAGGACGGCCACCAACCGAGCCTTGAAACAGTCGTCGTCCTTTTCTTCCGCCACCACCGACAGAGTGGAAGCTGCATCACTACTACTACTACTACTACTACTGCTGCTACTGCTACTGACTTGTTGCAACATGAGTTTCAGCGAATGCGCTGGGTTCGACTGCGACCCTCTTCCTTGTTGCAGAGTCAAGTGTTGATACGCCTTGACAATGGCGTCAAAGTCAATCGATGATGAGGACGGTGGGGTGCTGGCACATTTGTCGGGATGATACTTTCGCGCGGCACTCCGGTAGGCTTGCCGAATCTCGGCGTCACTCGCACCCTCAGTCACACCAAGAACGTCGCAACTCTCCGCACGCTCCCGACTGCAGTGGTTGCGAAGATAGGTGGCGACTTGCGCGTGTCTGGCGGTATTGGCCATGTCGCAAAGATCCGCCGCATAGTTTCCCGCCTCGTCTTGCATATCATCCCAGAGCCCTTGCGTTTCGTGCAAATAACCAACCAGCGCCAAGTGACCTCCCCACGCGGCCTTGTGCAATGCCGAATGACCTTGTCGTTGGCGTGCCGTGTAATCGACGGCAGGTTGCTCGGCCAACCACTGCGCCAATGGAAGCAAGGCATTTCCGTCTTTTGTATCGGCATTACAAGTATCAGTGTCATTATCAGTATCCGTGTCGTCGTCGTGAACAGTATTGGCTCGATCCATCGGTGCAATCCCCATCCAATGCACGGCACCGCATGCAAACTCGTTGACTTGGTTGGACAAGACGCCACATGACTCGACCAGCCACTGGCAAATCTGCAGGTTATTTCTCCACACGGCCAATTGAAAGGGAGTGACACCGTGCTTGGCCCGAAGGTCCGGATCAGCCCCGTGCGTCTCCACCAAGCTTACGGCCGTCTCGAGACACCCGTTGCGACATGCGTAATGAAGCGGCGTGCGGCCCCGCGCTTTGCTCGTCGCAGCTGCATCGGGCGGAAAGTTTCGACCCGCAATCAAGTAGTGTACCGTCTGGACTTGATTGTGACCCGCCGCCCAGTGCAGGGCTGTGCAGCCCGACGAGCATCGTGCTGCTTGTAGGGTCGAGTCGTCAGTGACTGAGGCTAACACGTCTATTTGCCCGGCACAAGCTGCTTCTAGAATCGCTTGGACTTTGTCACTCGAGGCGCGAATCTCCATGGTCGACTCGACTCGACTCGAACCGGCTTTCTTCTTTTTTGTTTTGTTTCTGTGGCTGTTCCGTTTCTGTGAGATGTTGACGTGGCTGCCCAATCAAAATGCCCCTCACCTACCGGTACAGTTTCCAAAAACAGCGCACGAGTACGCCCATTCGAATATTACCACATCACCACAATCGCACCACCCGATCGATCGACCATGGTGGGCTGCTCTCTCGTCGTCGTCGTCGTCGTCGTTATCCTTGTCTAAGCGTACCTGGTACTCTCTTGGATACATAAAGAAAAACGCCAACGCCAATCAGATCGCCCCTCTTTCGATAGTTGAGACTGGACGAAGAGTGCAGTGATTGGCAGCGGCAAGCGGATTCAAGATCTTTCTTTGTTGAATCGTCGGTCGCTCTCTCTTGCCATTCAACACCAGCATCATCAGCATCATCAGCATCATACACAACTTTATCTAAAACCGCATATACACATGATGAATCTATACCGTTGGCTACAGATAACGACAGTGTTACTGCCTCTCCTTCTATCCTTCTTTAATATCGCCGTCACTTCCTCCGAGATTACTCAGATTTCTCGCAGATGCATTGGCTCGGGGACCGACACTGGGGATCACTTGGCCGGCGAACTGCAGACTAATCCCTGCCACTTTTGCGCTGACATGCCACCCGTCAGCTACGGAGCCGTGGCACCCGCCCCCGATGCGATTTCGGTCGCCTTTATTCTGCTATCCACCGCGGACCTCAATTATCCAATGACCTTGTCGGCCGTTCTGCTCAACCAAGGAGCCCGCGTTACTATACTGATTGCACCCGACATGTCAGGCCGCGAAAACGAGTTCATTGATCGCATCTTTCGCTTCCTACCCTGCGACAAGCACATTTTGGCACAGTCCCTGCTCACCATTTATACCGTCAAGGGAGAGGGCTCGCACAAGCCAGCATGTCACGAATCTGCCAATGTCATGTGTCACGTGCCCGACAAGAACTTTGTGCGGCAACTGGGCACGGCAGTAAACTCCTCTCGCCTTCCCGATGTTATTTTGGTGCAAGCCACGGGCTTGGCGGCACTTTTGGTCACGGAACACTTTCGCATCCCGTCCATTGTCATGGCCAACGATGGAGCTCACTTGAGAGAAATGTTGGGACCCCCGGATCGAACCAGTTACATGTGGACTTTGCGGGGATTCAAGTACTGGATCATCGAACTGTTGTACGATCGCTACTGGAGTCTCTCGTGGTCGGCCAGCTTTGTCACGCTCAACATGGTACGGCGGAATCTGGGCATGACTCCCCTGCGCACCTTTTCCGACGTTTGGAACAAAGCGGAGAGTTTCGTGGTCACGTCGTACCCCGACGCGGCCGGGTGGGGGCACCCGTCCTTGTTCAAATTCGCAGCGCCAAACTTGCCACCCTGTCTGCCCTGTTGGATTCGAAAGAAATGGCCGGAAGGAATATCCTTGATTATCGTCAGTACGGAGGATCAAGGTATGACTCTCGAGCAAGCTAGAAGCACTATGCAGGGCTTTGCCTTGGCTCGGAATTCGATGCGGCGCTTCCCAAACAATTGTGACTGGGAGGACGAGGCGCCGGGTGTTGATTGCTGGGTCGGTGCAAGGGACTTTGTAGTCATTTGGTTGAAGACAGAAGTAGAAATGCCAATTGTGGTACCAGACTTTGTTGTCATCGAGGACGGGAGTCTTTTGGATACCCTGGCTCTCAACCCAACTGCGATGTCTGTGATTGCTACTCTTTGCCGCGACGATACAAGATGGATTGCGGGCTTGGGACCTCCAGTTCTGTGCTTGGATCAAGCAGCGTCTGCGCACGACCTGGCTCTGGATGTTTTGCGACTCTTTCGAAAGCCGGCAGAACATGTGGCAAATCCGACTGAAGCTGATGGAATGCTGCGCACAGCGGCGTTTATTGAAAATCTGGCGCAAGTGAGTAAACGCCACTCTCAAGAGTTTCGGCATTCGAATACGGCTGCCGACATGGGACGCATTCTCCGAAAGGCTCTTGCCATTGCCGACAAGAGGCCCTATGAAGCACACGTCGTGAGCGTTCTTTTATTTCCGTTTGTGCTTTTCATCGCCCTCATGATCTTTAGCTTTTCCGTCGTTTATGTTGTCTTTGAGAAGCTATCTCCGTCCAACCCATCAAGACTACGGAGGCATCGACAGTACCAAAGGCCAACTCTTCGTGATATCATTGACGAGATTACCTTTCGGATGCCAGAGCTCGAACAGGCGTGGGACATGTGGGTAGATTGGACGAACGCAAAGCTCGCTTACATGCAGGAAATCGGTCCTGCTAGTTATATGCGAGCGAGAACCGAGTCAAAGGATCCACAGCACCAAACGCAGTCGAATCGAAAGCGACGTCCGGCAAAGAAGCGCAATTAAAGTTTCATCGGTGTATACTAGAGTACCGACGCTTTTGAAAACCTGTAGTCTACTCTGCATGATTTTCATGCTGTAGATACATAGCTACAGTAGCTCAGTACGATACGTCGAACGATAGATACGACTACAGTAATACTGTACGTCGACGAAGATAGCAAACAACAAACAACGGATGCACCAAACAATAAATAATAATGTCGATGTTATTGATTTTATTACAGTACTTTAATTGACTACTCTAGTTTTCTGCTACTGTAGTCTCCACGAAGTCTTTACGAACCTATCTAAATCACCTTCCTTCTTGGCGATCGGTACTGTAAGCCAATGCGATCAACAAGATATACTTCGTCTTTCTTGAGGACGATATTGCCATCGTACTTGTGGTTGTCATTCTCGACACGCCAACTCGTTCGTACGGAAAGTTTCTTCACTCCGTCCTCAACTTTCTGCTAAAAGGCATAGCCAGTCACAGCCATTGTCATCACCTTCTCAACGTGGTTCTTGTGAAAGATGGACTGGACGAACTGGTGTTATAAAGGTTGTCTCTCCCAAAAGGGACATGTTTGAAGCCCCTTCTAAGGGACGTCATTGCCTGCAGGGAGATGGGTGTTCCTTACACTGGTGAAAGGAGAATAAGTGAAAGACTCGGGAGGCCTCCGGCCTCCGTCAATTGCGCTTGACTCGATTGAAGCCCAGATCATTGCGGATTGCTGTGTAGCTATTGCTGTGAAGATGGAATGAGCATTGAACTAACTAGAGGTACCGTGAATGAGCACCGCCGTCAGAATGGTGAATCCTCATATACCCTTGCTCCAATATAGAATATCACGGGCTTCGAAGCATAGCGGTCAATCTTGTTGGAGATAGATCGACGGTATGAATTCCGCACAGAACTGCATGACTACAGTACTACTGAATGCATCTACGCGATAATGGTATGTAAAAATAAAAACTAGCCTACAATACGGTGTAGTCTAGGTATCGACAAGAGTGAAGAGTGTATGATCAAGGTATGATTATACCGTACCATGCGATCCTCCTGGGCAATTTTGGCCGCGCGATTTCTATGCGCGACTTCGAATCTGTTCGCGCGAGGAACGCGCAGGAACATTTTCAAAAGGATTCTTTTTTAGTCTAGTCTTGATCTCTGTCTCATCTTTCTCTCACAAAATCCAAACGTCGACAACCCAAACCCCTCATCACAACAACACACCCACCAGCAATCAACATGTCCAGCTCCAACAACTTTACCATTGGTATCTCTCACGTTGGCCTTTCGGTCAGCAGTCTTAACGCTTCTTTCAAGTTCTTTGAAGCTCTCGGCTACAAGAAAATTGGAGGTGTGGACACTTACCCGTCTTTGTTTCTTCACGACGGTGCCTCCATGCTCACGCTTTGGCAGACGGATGCCGACGCAACTCCCTTTAATCGTCGCAAGAATGTTGGACTCCATCACCTTGCTCTCAAGGTTCCTTCCCTTGAAGCCTTGAACCAAGCCTTCGAGATTGTCAGCAAGTTGGAGGGCGTCCGTGTCGATGGTGAAGGCGCTTTCAAGCCCCAGCAGCTCGAAGGCACTCCCTTGACGCATGCGATTGTCTATGAGCCATCTGGAAACCGTATCGAGCTCACCTTTCACGAAGAGTAATCCCAAAACAGCGGCTTCACCCCAGCGTGTAGTAGTCTACTCCAGTTAGCAACAAGGCAACAAGCAACAAGAGAATCTAAACTTAAATAGCTAGCTGGTTACATGATTTACTCATTCGTTACGCTTTATTGTAGACTACTGTAGTAGAGACTAGCTAGTGGCATGCGTTGTGTTCTTAGACTTGGGAAAACTGGAACGGTACATAGTCTACGTGGGTTTGGCCGAAGAGTGCTGACTGAGGACTCGACCGAATGAGCGACTGATGAGCTGATGATGATGAGGGAGAGTCGACGCATTTCGCGCCTCTTTTGCGAAGATGATATTATGAGAAAAGAGAATACGGACCATTATGGTTATGAAGCGTGGACAGTAGTCGTCGACACGCGGCCTCGACTAATGCCCTATCTACCGGTAGCAATAATGAGCCGAGAGTGGACTCGCATTGAGTAAAACCCTGGAGCTAGTTGCACGTAGAGCTCTCTAGCTAGCTGTGGACTGCATCTCCTCCAACACCTTGTCGTACGCCACTATGGAACTCAGTCGGGTCCCCGGGTGCTTGTGAGACTTCTTGTTGATATTATCACATGGATGAAACTCTTAGCTAGAAACTCTAGCTCTAGAATAGTAGTATCGACAAGAGTGTAGTTGTCTCTTTGGCAATTTCGGCCGCGCGCGAATCTCGCGACTCGCAACTCGCAACGAACCCTATCATACCGGTACCTGGTACCGTACGATACGTAGACTATGTACCTACAGTACCTTGAATCAACCATCACCACACCACAACGAAACCGACAAAGCCGGGCAGCGATACTGTAGATGAACCCTGTTCCAACATCACAAGCAAGCAATAGATTCCTCGTGCAGTAGGCTTGTAGGTCTGTCGTTATTGTTGCCCTCGCTATGCGGGCCCTAACGGTCTTATTGTGGATGTGCTTGCTGTTGACAACCACAACAGCAGCGGCCGCAGAAGAAGAAGCAGCAGCGGATCTCAATAGCGACGTATCAGCATTAGAAGAGGAGATTATGCGCGAGGCGATTGCCGAGGGGCGTGGCGACCGTGACGAGGTCGGCATTCGTGACCAGTGGGAATCCAGCGAGCACCTCCGCGGTCACTTTGACGTCCGACGCCCTCCCTCTTTCAAGGTTAGGCAACTGTTGCAAACCTATCGATTAGAGTGCGAGAACTGCGACCATGATGAAGCGACGTCCAAAGTGAACTCCTTTGTACGAGATACCAAACAAGAGGCGCAGCGGCGTGCCCGAAACGATGTGTGGCAATCCAGGGCGGTGTCTGTGGTGCTCCTGATTGGCGCGGCCGCTGCGTTCTGGTTCTTTGCTTCCTCCCGCACTTACCTCGGACCGGAGCCTCGAATAGATGCCCCAACTCGCTCGTGGATTGAGGCGCAGCGCCTCCAAGCTGCAAAGGAGAAGGAGCGGCACCAACGCATCAACGCAGTGTCTACTCCCAGCTGGCGCGACAATGAAGAAACAGAACTATGGTCGCCCCGACAAGAAAAACAGTTTGTCAAGGCGCTTTCTGAGTTTGGTGGCATGTCTCCGAAAGAGAGGTACCATTTGATTGCGCAAAAAGTAAACGACAAGTCCAAGCTGGAGTGCCAAATGCACCACAAGCTCCAGCAAGCCATGGCCAAGGATCAATGAAACCACAACGTGACAAGACGACGCTATCGGTGAACCAGTAAATTGCATTGCAGATGGCAGCACTTCTTCGCGAGCTCTTTCTCCTCGTGTGTGAAGTGGTGCTTATGTAAGCTGCATCGAAAGTGTCGTGTTGAGTGTATCCCGCTGAAAGAAGTCATTGACATGGGAAACATGCGGGCGCAGTCCCTTGGCACGGAAGCTTATTTCTTTCTACACCCGGTGCTGGCTGCAGAGGGGCTTCAGCGCAGGCTTTTGCCTTTTCACTTTCGACATCCTCACGTGCACGTAGTTCGGGGGCTAATTTGTAATGTTTTCAGCCTTAGAGTCACTAGTCTAGGTTTCGTGTTGTCAGTTCTCTAGAGCTACAGTAGTTTCCATATTTGCCCTTTTTTCCGAACTCGTTGAAATGATTATCTATTCAATTGAAGTCTACGACAGCCAAGTCTCATCATCTTATCTGTGCATCAATCAACGACAGTTTCCCACTACCCGATCGAGCTGATATTTCATCCTTTACTCTTGATTTTCGGATAAAGTCCCTTCATACATTTCTGGTCATCGTTAAAAAGAGCATTGTCGTCGTCAGATCTCTTTTTGAGATGGCATACACATCATCATCCCTTCGAGTAGAAGCTGCATCCTTCGTGACCGCAACCCAATTTCATCTGTTTGTGTTCTATGGACTGTAGGCAACCCGATCAATCATGATCACCGATCACCGTCCTTTCCCTCTTCCCCGCATTGGATTTTACCGCAGCATACCTGTGCAGAGGATTCTCAGTAAAGTCTGAAAGAAGCTTACAGGCTTCTTGCCGACGTCACATGGATGAAACGCCGACGACTCTTTCGTACTAAATGTTTCTTCATATCGTACTCCGTTCTCAGCGCCCCACCCTCAAAGGCATAGCCGCTATCGTAGTCACAGCCACTGTCATCATCTTCTCAACAAGGTTCTTGTGATAGAACCAAGTTTCGTTGCCTAAAAAAGGGAGGAGAAACTAGGAGAAAAGGTTATGAGGACCGTTGCACCTTGGGGAACCCAAGTTTCTCATATGTAATTTATATGATACACCTGACTGAGGCTAAAAATAATTTACCAAACTTTTAATTAGGCAAATAGTGCTGACTAACCCTATTTCTCAGCCGAAACAAACTTCAACGGCAATGGTTCACAAGATGACCACTACCCTCAATAATCTGAATCTGAATCTTCAAGCTTCCTTTGCCGCCCCTGTTTCGTCGTTCATTTCGTATGTTACCTTGCCATGCCACCAAAGAAGCGACGAGGTGGCTCCCTTGGCAATAAAAAGGCTAAAAAAGCATGTGCTACTGTCAAGAAAGTAACGGTGATATCATCAGAGCCAGCATGTGCTCACATTGCTAACGCAGCGACCAGCCATTTGCTAGATGACGAGGAAGAGATGGAATTGATTGACGGACCAGTGTCTGGGCCGTGGCAAGATATTTCTGCTGCTACTGACCATGAAGACAACGACGATGCCCAACTTCTACTGGAAGATAAGAGCAAGAGGATTGGGATTGCGTTTGTATTCCAGCAAGTGTTTGGTGGGCCGGCAGACGAAAAGGAGTGGACTGGACGAAGTGGTGTTATACCGAAGCTTCGCAAAATGTTGTCTCTCCCAAAAGGGACATGTTTGAAGCCCCTTCTAAGGGACGTCATTGCCTGCAGGGAAATGGGTGTTCCTTACACTGGTGAAAGGAGAATAAGTGAAAGACTCGGGAGGCCTCCGGCCTCCGTCAATTGCGCTTGACTCGATTGAAGCCCAGATCATTGCGGATTGCTGTGTAGCTATTGCTGTGAAGATGGAATGAGCATTGAACTAACTAGAGGTACCGTGAATGAGCACCGCCGTCAGAATGGTGAATCCTCATATACCCTTGCTCCAATATAGAATATCACGGGCTTCGAAGCATAGCGGTCAATCTTGTTGGAGATAGATCGACGGTATGAATTCCGCACAGAACTGCATGACTACAGTACTACTGAATGCATCTACGCGATAATGGTATGTAAAAATAAAAACTAGCCTACAATACGGTGTAGTCTAGGTATCGACAAGAGTGAAGAGTGTATGATCAAGGTATGATTATACCGTACCATGCGATCCTCCTGGGCAATTTTGGCCGCGCGATTTCTATGCGCGACTTCGAATCTGTTCGCGCGAGGAACGCGCAGGAACATTTTCAAAAGGATTCTTTTTTAGTCTAGTCTTGATCTCTGTCTCATCTTTCTCTCACAAAATCCAAACGTCGACAACCCAAACCCCTCATCACAACAACACACCCACCAGCAAATCAACATTTCCAGCTCCAACAACTTTACCATTGGTATCTCTCACGTTGGCCTTTCGGTCAGCAGTCTTGACGCTTCTTTCAAGTTCTTTGAAGCTCTCGGCTACAAGAAAATTGGAGGTGTGGACACTCACCCGTCTTTGTTTCTTCACGACGGTGCCTCCATGCTCACGCTTTGGCAGACGGATGCCGACGCAACTCCCTTTAATCGCCGCAAGAATGTTGGACTCCATCACCTTGCTCTCAAGGTTCCTTCCCTTGAAGCCTTGAACCAAGCCTTTGAGACTGTCAGCAAGTTGGAGGGCGTCCGTGTCGATGGTGAGGGCGCTTTCAAGCCCCAGCAGCTCGAAGGCACTCCCTTGACGCATGCGATTGTGTATGCGCCTTCTGGAAACCGTATCGAGCTCACCTTTCATGATGAGTAATCCCAAAACAGCGGCATCACCCCAGTGTGTAGTAGTCTACTCCATTTAGCAACAAGGCAACAAGCAACAAGAGAATCTAAACTTAAAAATAGCTAGCTAGTTACATGATTTACTCATTCGTTACGCTTTATTGTAGACTGCTGTAGTAGAGACTAGCTAGTGGCATGCGTTGTGTTCTTAGACTTAATAAAACTAGACAGTACATAGTCTACGTGGGTTTGGCCGAAGAGTGACTGACTCGACCGAGGGAGCGAGACCCTGCTGTAAAAGTATTTCGCGCCTCTTTTGCGAAGATGATATTATGAGAAAAGAGAATACGGACCATTATGGTCATGAAGCGTGGACAGTAGTCGTCGACACGCCTCGACTAATGCCCTATCTACCGGTAGCAATAATGAGCCGAGAGTGGACTCGCATTGATTAAAACCCTGGAGCTAGTTGCACGTAGAGCTCCCTAGCTAGCTGTGGACTGCATCTCCTCCAACACCTTGTCGTACGCCACAATGGAACCCGGGTGCTCCTGCAAAGCGGCGAGCCGAAGCAGCTCCGCCGCACGTTCCAGGTCCCGTGGCACTCCGACGCCGCTAGAGAAACAAACGCCAAGGTTATGCTGGGCATGCGCGAGGCCCTGCGCCGCGGCGAGTCCAAACCAACGGACCGCCTCAATTTCGTTTTTCTCAACGCCCTCGCCGAGATAGTAGCCAAAGCCGAGGTTGCATTGGGCAAGGGCGCCTCCGCGTTCCGCGGCGAGCCGAAACCAACGGACTGCCTCGGCGTCGTTTTTCTCAACGCCCCGGCCCAGCTTGTAGCAGAGGCCAAGGTTGAACTGCGAATCGGCATTGCCCTGTTCCGCAGTGAGGATGTATTCGCGGACTGTATTTGCTTCCTCCTGCTCCTCGTCGAATGGGTCAAATACCGTGTCGTCGCTCAGCTTTGCAAGCTTGGTGCGAAGCTCGCGCAACGTAATGGGCTTGATATCTGAGAGCTTGGAGCCAATATTTCCGATGGACTGCGTCGCGCGTGGGTTACGGAAGGATACATAAAACAGAGCACGCGTCGCACCCTCGTGAATATTATTTGCTCCCCCGCAGTGCATGGTTCGCGAGTCGAAGAGAGATGCATCACCCGCATTCAACAAAGCAACAACGCTCGGGCGTTTCTGAAGCATGGCATCGCGTTGGAAAACAGTGTCGAATTCGGCATGTGCTGCAGCCGTGTTGGTTTTGGGAAGAAAAGTCGTCGGGCCCATGGATGAAGCAATGTCCTGCAAAGCGACAAAGCACGTTATTAACGGCGGATGCTCTTGGTAGGGGTTGTCTGGGTGCACAGGCTGCCGTGGCGAGCCGGGTTCCGAGACGATGGCCGCAAGTTCGTACAGAGTAGCATCATCACCGAGTGTGGAGAGTAGCACGTTTGCGAGCGTCCCTTGCAGCAACAGCTCCCTCAGCGCTGTTTGCACGGCGCGCGAGCCTTTTAGTGGCAGCAAAAGGTCGCAACGATTTGATTTAAGCAAAACATCCGCAAAATACTGACGCCAATCATCACCACCGTCGATAGCTGAGAAGGCTGCGGCCCGGCGCTCGAGTATCTCTTTGCGCATCGTTGCTGCTGTCGACGCCGACAGAACGCCGTTCAACCGTACGACTCCGTCTTGCTTGAGAGTTCGTGTCGCCTGAGCTACAGATGGGGCCTTGCTTTTGACACTCGTCGTTTTATTCTTTTTTGAGCTCTTCTTCTTTGATTCTTCGAGTAATCCTTGCGAAGCTAGCATCAGTGAGGCCTCAAGCTCACCCCGTAGCACCAGTGCGTCCATCTGATGGCTGTCAAAGCCAGCAGAAAAGTTCGGCGTTGTTGACAGTAGAAGATGTGAGGACGATGCCATTTTCCGCGTTACTCCGTGCGGGACTTGTAGTGCCGTCACGGTGTGTGCCATGACGAGAGCGTATTTCTTCCAACGAGGCCGAGCCATGGCGGTCCGTTCCTTCCACTATTTGTGCTGTTGTGATGGTCTGTTGTGATGTTGTGATGGCTGTGCCGTTCGTTTTCGTTTGACCGCCGGCAATGAGTACACTATCGTATGAGCGTAATGCGCACGTAATCCATTCGTCGTCGTTTTCGCGCTCTTTTGAGACAGAAAAAAAAACCTCGACGGAAACCAAAACCTCAAACCCGAACCCGAACCGAAAGCATTTTCAGATCGTTCGTTATGGAATTGTACACCATGGTGGTGATGAAGCGTTTGAAAGCCGTAACGCTATAACCCCGTCTGAACATCCTTCTGCAAGCCTATTATTGATAGAAGGCCGATCAATTGATCAATCGAACAATGGCGTCGTCGCCTCCTCCAATTGCCACTTCTTTAACGTCCTCTAAAGCAAGAATCGCGTCCGTGCCGGTATGGCTGGACGATTCGCAACTGAATCCTCAATGGATACGTCTCGCAACTGGCTTACCCGCGGTAAGCTGCACAACTATCGACAGGAGCAATGAAACCCGCAAAGGCAAAAGCCCAGCGCTGGGTGCCACAGTCCAGCTTTTCGTCTCCTTGATGGAGAGCACGTCACCCCCGCCAACCAGCAGAGACGCCCAAGATTCGGACAATAAAGCTAAACCCTCCTCGATTCGCCTCATGATCAAGCAAGTACCCGAGAGTGGACTCGCATTGAGTAAAACCCTGGGGTTAGCACGCGAAGCTCTCTTTACGCCCACTTGGCTCCAAAACTGGCGTCTCACATTGACTTGTTGCCCGAAATCTACCAC
>Ga0307978_1001630_pt1 | contig 16457 bp, 14 predicted proteins | sample OrgLakmetage1056_FD_203151 | JGI IMG/M metagenome (GOLD analysis project Ga0307978, IMG submission 203151) | Saline water microbial communities from Organic Lake, Antarctica - #1056 | ecosystem: Environmental > Aquatic > Non-marine Saline and Alkaline > Saline | place: Antarctica: Organic Lake...
CTCTTCTCAAGAGACTACCGCCGGTAGATTCCATCTTTATTGATGTTCCTCTCGAGCATCATTACACTCCAATCTCATTGGCCCGACTGACTGGGGGTGGCTTCTCTGAAAGGTACCGACCGTGCTAAGCAGAAGGCGCTCGAGATAGCTGGAAATGGCTCTTGGAAGATGGTGGTGGCAGAGCTGGCGCGAACGGACTCCGAGCAGGGATGTCAAAGCTACGATGGTGGATTCGAAGTCGCTAACATAGACGAGAGCGAAGCCTGTCTATCAGAAATCTGCAATACCGATGGCTCCAGCGGTGGCTCCCATCGTAAATGGATGAGGGAGCTGGTAAATTTTATTTGGCTTGAAGACAACGGCATGATCCTGGGGGCTGCTAAAGATGAGCTCGAGAGCGTGTGGGGAGAGGGTGTCTCTGGCAATATTGAGCTCACGGGGAACGCGGGTGCAACGCGTGAGACTACTTACAATACATACATCTTGACCGCGTTCTCGAAGGATAGCTTATTCGAACGCATCGCTGATGCAGCGTTTTCCACGGTCGTGGAACAAGTGATTGAGAATCCTCTGCATCTGATGCAACGAATTCTTCGCTTCATGAAGAACAAAAAAGAAAACCTGTCGAGTTGCTACTGTTTGAAGCTTCTCTCCATTACAGATTTCGACGTCTTATCTACCGAGGCGACGCGAGACAGACTCGAAACCATCGTTGGTTGCTTGTCGTCAAGCGAAGTCCCAACGCCGCAACTGGCGGACGCGCTTGTTTCTTTGGTAGAACACTACGGCTGGACAGCAGTCACTGAACCGATCCGAACGCTGTTGCGCACACGGTTGCGGTTTTGCAAAACATTGTCGGTATGCAAGTTCCTCGAGAGGGCTGACTTTATTTTGAGGGTTGTTAGGACCTACGATCAACTTGGCTCCATTCTTCTGGAGCACGGACGGCCTTTGAAGTTGAAACGACTTCGCCAACCGCCAGCTGGAGGTTTCACAGCCGCTACAGCTATGCTGCGGGTCTGATTCAGCGAAGCGAAAATTTTGTCCCTATCGCTGACGCAATGATCGCCTTGTCAGAACGCCACGGCTGGGACAAGGTCAAGCCTACCGTCAAGGCTTCTATTGCACGTATCCGAAAACCTTGTAAAACAAGCCCTGAGCGGCAGCTCGTCCAGAGACTAGATATGTGAAAGAAACTCTATGCAAGTCAAAGCTGCAGTGATGTTGAGGGCTGGATGCACGATGTCGTCGTGGACTTTGTGGCCGCTGTGGAAGCACTTCCAGCTTATCGTTTCGTCGGTTCACGCCCATGTCTGCTGTCTAGCAGCGATGCTGCTACTTTGACTTCTCTTTTGGTAAAGCTAGGCACAGACTCTGATTTCGCTGTGCTCGAACGCTGGACGCTGGGTAGGGAAGGCGTCGCTGAAGCAAGCTTCGAAGCTCGAGCAGATCATCAAGGCTGCTGCGATACCACCCCTATTGGAATGCCGTGATTGTATGGCCTGGCAGCGTTGCATGAAAACTGTCGCGGGTCGTTGCGCTTCTTTAGAGCTGAGCTCGCTTCGCGCTCGACATCAGCAACTCCTCAGGTAACGTAAGGCGCGGAGCTTACTTTTTCGTGGAGCAGGCCGAATGCAATTACGTCGAGCATCCAACTGACAAACTTTTTAAAAAGTGCAAGGTCTGGACCGGAAACTATCGTTGTTGGCGGAAGCGTCACTAACTCTAAAAGGTTGGCAAGTGAAAGTCGCGGAAACTCGTATCGGTCTAATGATTGGCAGTCTCACACTACCCCTCAGTAGAATGGGTACAGTTCGGACATTGTCGTCGTTGAATGCAAAGGATAAGACGCTGCTGTCCGAGTGACCAAGACGCGTGGATTGTACGACGCATTGGATCGAACGTATTTTGATAAAACGGCCGAACTTGTCAAAACTGCCGGAGACATTTTGGAAGAGGACAAGGCGCGCCTCTGATCACCGCAATCTTTTTCGCTACCGTGGTGGACAATGTGGGTCAATGCCAAGCGTCGTCCTAGCCTGCCGCCAAGAAGCGTCGCGTGGCTGCTCCCATTCCGGCTGGTGCCGAGATTGTTGAGATCGATTAATTTGGTCTCTATAGTCTAATGGGTCTACAGTTGCGCTTTTGAGTCCTTTCGTGGAAATGTTATAATGGAATATGTATTAGCGTTTATTATAATTCAAGATTTCGTCGTGGCTTTGCTTTGATAGCCTACATAGCTACGACGTACGTAGCTAAAGAGTTGGCCGTGAGTCGAGACCGCTACGATATATTATAGCGTCCATCTTTCTCGGATGAAGCTTGCTATGTGTATACCTGGATGGTCTAGTTCTAGGTCGGTCGTGCTAATTCCAAACCTACTGTCCAGCTTGCGTAGTCATCGACCATTCGATCGTTTCCAAGAGAGGACTTACCCTCTATCTGGCTGGTTCTGTACTTCAAAAATAATAGTCTCTTTTTGGAGCTCTTGTAGATCCGGGTTAGTTACCCAAAACGAAATCTGAATTTCCAAAAATGTGAAAGCATTCCGTCGTTTTCCGTTGCGCCAGCTCCCCTTTTCGCCATTGTTGATGGCGGCCATTGTTGCTGCTGTTGTTGCTGCTGTTGTTGGTACCACTCAACAGCAACAGTAGGTCTACAAAGGCACTCTTGAGCCTTTGGTCAACGTATATAAGGATAGGATCCCTTCTAGTTGGCGTTTGGGCAAATCAGTTGGTGCGAGATCAATCAAGATGAGCCCGCGCCGAAATTTGCGAGCTCGCTCGGTTGCTGTCGCTGCCCTCTTGCTGGTTGGGCGCGCCTCGGCCTTTCTCCCGCAGACGCCAATAAGGTATCCATATGTATCGGTGCATGGATGCTTGGTTTTGCGTGATGGTGCGAGCCTCTCATCAAGGTCTAGAACTAGGCGATACATGGTGGCTGATATTGCAGATTCCGTCGCCGAGAAAGCGTCAACCGAGACTCTAATGGACCTGATTCTCGACGAGAGTCTCCGAAGCAGCGCTCGAAAGCCAATTATTATGGAATACGATCCCTCGAGCAAAGCGGTAGGTATCCTTGTCAGTACGAGGCATGCCTCCTTCGACACGAAAGCGTGGTCTCACTTTTTTTCACTTCACGTCCGTATACCAATCGACACTGATAGATCTGGAAACACTGGAAGGGAACCATATTTGCGGAAACTTGGCGGTCGGCTGCCAAGCACATTATTTGGGCTGCTACAGTCTACCTCGTATTTCAGCGTTACCCAAAGACCAAGCTCTTTCTCAAGGACTTTTACGGGCTCTGGGGGCAAGTGTTGACGGTCACAACATTCACCCTATCTTTCTTTGTCAACGAATCATACACGCTCTGGCGAACCTGTCTTAACATTAGTCGGACGCTCCAGGGCCGACTCAATGACTTGATGATGGGATTGTCGACGCATGCGATCCGTATCGACCCGGAAACAGCCGAGGGGTCGTCAACGTTTTCGCCAGGCAGTCGCAAACTGCTGCTGGTAGTGGCTCGCTACGTTCGTTTGTTTCACATCTTTTGTTACGGTTCCTTTACACGGAGTCATCGGCCGTTACTGACTCCGCTAGGTGCGTGTATATATATATTAAGTCGATCAACGAAGCCTCGTGTTGGTATGGGTTGGACGTTCGCTGAGAATGACAGCAGTCCTCTTCAACTCACCGGGCGCTTTCTTTTCATCGTCTCTTGCAGGTATGCGCCGAATGGTTGAGCGTGGCCTCATGACGGCCAAGGAGCGAACCGTATTGATTCAAGCACCGGTTGCGGCGACGCAGCGATTCAATGTCGTTCTCATGTGGATCTTTCGGGCGGTGATAGAAGGACGCAAGGCCAATCTATTTGTAGGTGGACCTGGCTTTGAACAACAGACCATGGGAAAGATTCAAGAGATTCGGGTGCAAGCGAATTCAATGGAGTCGGTCTTGAGAGGACGCATGCCTTTTGCGTATGTTCATGTAGTTCAAGTCTTGATTGATGCAGTGCTGTGGATGTATCCAGTCGCTGTTTTTACCGAAGGAGTCTCTTTACAGATTGGTTTGCTCGGAACTGGCCTGTTGACAATTTGCTATCAAGGACTATTCGACCTTTCGAAGCGATTCTTGGATCCTTATCACAATGAAAACTTTTGGAGTGGAGACGATGCTTTGATTGTTGATACTCTAATCGCTGAATCAAATGCTGGGTCGCTGCGATGGGTGTACGGTCTCGACGAAATGCCAATTCCATACCAGAGCTTCCAGAATGCTAACTTCAACGCATATGTACTGCCAGACGAAGGTTATACCAAGAAAGAGGCTAAAGAAAGACTCGAAAACAAACAAAAGAAAGAAGCACAAGAGCTACAGAGCAGCGAGGTTGAGACGACGCAGGAAGAATATCAACTCAAGGCTGCAGAGTTGCTGGAGGCGGCGAAGGAAGAGTACGAAGAGACGCAGCTTATCCTCAACGCGCCCCCGGGCTCGGACTTTGTACCCGGGCTTGATGACGACAACGAGAATCATGCAGAGTCGCTGGCTGACGTCTACTCCACCAAGGATACACCAGAAGTTATTGGTGAAAACACTCCAGTCGATGTCCAAGTCGAGGGCATGGAGATGTTTGATCGATTTGTCGACGCGGCCCAAGACGAATATAGAGAGACCAACCTCGCTGTGGGTGAGTCGGTAGACGAAGAAAGCTTTAGATGATGTGCGGAATGGTCGCCCCATCCATCCCCTACTAGATAGCAATCAATAGTCCCGTATGCTCAAGAACGATCGTGGCAACCTTGAATCCAAAAACTACTTAGATCTACTGAAATAGAATCCCGTCCACTTTCCGTCTCTGGCTCAATCAATTTCCTCCACCTCGTGCTCATCCGCTGACATGTAAGCGAGATCATCCGCCGACAAATCTCGTATGAAGGGTGGCCTTTCTGTGAAAGATGCTCCTTGTGTGGCCGCGCCATTCGATCGAATTCCTCCTACCAAAGGGTCTGCGCCATCTAGCGAGATTGCTCCTAAATTTGGAATAGCAGCAGTCAGACCTGCGAGGCCAGCCACCGCTCCTTCAAGACCCCCGTTTTCCTCTTCGGCCGCACGCATACGTTTTTCGAGTTCTGATACGGTGAGTTCAAGTCGTTCTTTGTCGAATACTCGATTCTTTGCTACCCAGGGAAACATGGCTAAGATGGTGAGCTGCCTCCAAGCTGCACCTGCATTGCTGCCAAAGCTATCCCTGAACCTCAGTTTCATTAGATACATTTGCGCCAAGCGTTCAATATAGGGGTGCCGATGCGCCTCGTGTACGAGTAGATCCTTGATAAAGTATGTGGGCACGTAATCAAAGGAATAACCAAACAAGCTGATATCTTCGTCTAGGAAGGGGACGTCAATTCGTCCAACCCAAAAGGCTGCTGCACTGTGTAGCGGGTTAGGGCCGAGAAAAGGTGAGTGAGGGGGGCGGGGTTATCTCGATTCCTTATAGTCGTCAAGGACCACTCACAACAAAAACTGGGTCACGCGACCGAGCAAAACGGAGCCTCCTAATCCGATGTACCAACATTCTAGAGCAAGAGAGGACAGGCTAGCCGCAGACGGTCGGACTCGATAAAAGGATCGATATTGGGCAGCACGACAACTCAGAGTGAGGAGATATTTCTGAGGGAGAGGTCGGTAGACGTTAATAGTGAGTGGGGTGTTCCGAGCATAGGATGATTGGATCAACCCGACTTACTAGAGTGCAAGTAATTCCAAGGCCAATCGACCAAGCAATGATTTTAATCATGAATGGTTGGCTGAACGGCCATTGGCAGAGAAACAAGACAAGTCCAATAAGCAAATAGAATAATCCAGCAGAGCCGATCATACCTGCCAAGTAATTCAGGGACGAGAGAGAATATGAGCTAGGATGCTAGGGCTTCTACCATGCCTTGTACGTTAACCAGAGGCGTCTTACCATAGATGGCGTTGGCTGTATTCATGTAAGCCTGACAAGGTCCGATCAGCGGTGACTGTGTGAGCGACATGGCGAAATGAACGAGCAATCACACAGAGCACACAAGTTTTCCGAGACTTACCGTATCAACCGACGTCCTGTACTTGTAGAAATACGGACTTCCAAGGGATGGTCGGATTTGACACCGATACTTGAGGACAGTTGCGACCGCGCTAAATTAATGGAAGTGAGTATACATAGGTGGTCAATCAGAATGGAGCAGCCGCAAGAGTACGCTTACCTGGGTATGTATAAAAAAATCAGCATTACAATGACCAGAATAGCAACAAACGTCGCTGGATACAGTGTACGGTACACCATCTGCGCCGTGGGAACGAGGTCTACTACCCACTGTGGCGTTGACGGATCGAGTTCTTGTCTAGCCTCTTCAGCTTCGTTGGCAATTGACTCGACTGAGACGAGCAGCAGGAGAGAAACGAGGACCGCGGTTACGACCTGGGCGACTTGAATCGTAATAAGCCGCGTGTTGATCCAGATTCCTTCAGTACTGAAGAGCGAGCCATTAAGGATGCGCCACCAGGTCCAAAAAAGACCACCGCATCTTTCATTCCTCTCACCTAGAAGGACAAAGTTCCGCATTACCTTCTCGCTCGACGAGTGTACGGACGACATTCCAGATGAACGAATACTCCCTTTACGCGGAGAAGCATCTATCGCCGCCATCTGATCAGCCTGGTGCAGGTCCCATGCGTTCTGAAACATGGTGTTCACCTTTTGTCCAACTGCAGATTTCGATTTAATCTCGCCGCGTAGGTTTGAAGACGACAGGAGGATATTCATCCAACCACGAGACCTCGAAGGACGCCAACTTATACGGCCGTGGCACACGTGCGTCAGTAGCTTGAAACCCAACAGTGCTGCCACAGTTATACCGAGCATCATCGTGAAGCGCTGAAATTTCTTGTAAAAATTCCCTGTTACAATGTCGCTTGTCGTCGTGTTTGACGGTTTCGAACCGTCTGCAACATAAAGCTCAACAACGACATACGGTATACTGCGCATAATGAAACGAGTGTAAGAATCGATAGAAGCCAAGGTCTCCGAACTGAGGAGTCGCACATATTCTTACATAGAATACGCGAGAGCTAGAAAGACTGAGAAGAGCGAGTGAGCGTAAGAACTTCCATAGGGACTGTTCCCGTAGCTTAAGGGAATGATAATTGAAACGCCAAAGATCGAGAGAATAATTCCAATCATCATCTAAAAAGGTAAAGGAGGATTGAGGCAGGTGTTGGAGGGGTACGCAAGGCATCAAAAGACGACGCGCGGTTGTCGCCCAAACTTACCCAATTGATAACGGTTTCGATTAACTGACACCAAAACTTATCGCTCGTTTCGCATTCCGATTCCACTGTAAGCGAACTGAGGATCAACGGAGCGCTGCACAAAAGGACACGTGAGGTTCTCGATTCAAGACTTCAAATGCAAGAGGCACACCAAAGAACTACTTACTAGGTTCCGATACTGAAGAAGAGAACGACCAAACGGTGTTAGTTGAAAGCCATCACCGTACGCGAGGATTCCAGAGCCGCCTCTCGACTTACGTTGCAATGAAAAAAGCCCAAATCGCCACGACGGCAAAGAGAGACCCCTGAGTATCAATGACCAAGTCTGCATTGAGATGTCCGGTCTTGAATGGTCCAGGCTTGGATCGGCAACACAAGTGACAGCAGCACAATAATAGATCGCAACAGCGGGCATGGTGGGGCTCGGTTGGTGTGTGAGCTTCCTCGTCAACGGGGACAGATTCACTCAGTTTTTCGACCTCCAGACGCTCAACAGAAGATGGGTCTTCCGTTCCAAACACGTCGAAAAAGAAACTCGACATTCGCTCGCTACCTGCCAGGTCCCAGTCGCCAAGGTCGGAAGAGATTGCGTTGATAAAAGATTCGTCATCAAAAGTGCCGCTCGCTGACCGGGCAGCTTCCACCATCTCTCTTATCAATCTTGGGTTCTGCGCTCGCTCAACCTCTCCATATCGGAGAAGCAGCTCTTCAACAAAGACTTCATCCACAATGTTTTTCGATGGAAACTCTTGCCTCATCATATTTCGCACTTGATCAGAGAAGAGCGCTTCGTGTTGCGGGGGAGGATATATACGAGCAAGCGCCCATACCTTGAGTCTTTCCATTCTCCGCGCAAAGAACACTTTGCAGCTGTTCCCAGTTGGTCCTGGTGGAGGAGGTATCGGATGAGTTGGATTCCAAAACTCTTGCCCGGATCGAGCGAACGCTGGTATAAAGAGGACAGACATAATCTGGACCATATCCAGGTACTTTTCTGGCAAGTCTCTATCTTTTAGCCCAGCAAGCTCATCGTCTTCCTCGGTTGTTTCTGATTGCACACTCACTCCCAAAGCGGTAACTCTGTGTTCATCACGAGAGACGGCTTCAGAGGCATCTTCCCAGGTATCGGGCGGATGCTTGCTATCGTCGTTGTTTTTCAATGTGTGTGCGGCAGTCTCGTCCTCTACAGACGAGGACTTCGACTTTTCCAAGAATGAGGAAGTCTTCTTTTTTCCAAAAAAAGGGAAAATGGTCTTTTTGTCGGGACGACGCTTGTTACGTTTCATGGTGTTATCGCCTCCGCCCAAGGAATTGACCAAGTAAATGGCTTGGCGATGCGAGATCTGGAGCCGATAGCGACTCTTGAGTAGGAGCGCCACATCGATGGAGCTTATGGTAGCATTCTCTCGGGTATCGGGCATGCAAGTCTGATGCAGCGCGATGACGTACTCGAGTTCCTTCATATCGGCAAGTGCACCAACCTTACGCTGAAAGTTCATGGTGAAAGTTGGAGAGATTGCAATGGTTCGCGACAAGCACCGAGAGGAGCGAGGAGCGTCACTGGTCAAGAGCGGTACACTCTAGCGTGTAGTGAGATCTTTCTGTCTGAAAAAAATCGGTTCGATGTGGTCAGGTTCAAGCGAACGTTTACAAGCACCTAGCACCTACGGATTGCAGCGGAAGTAATAAGAGAGCAAGCAGCCCACTACGTACCATTACCAAGCGATGTTCTGCCGATTAAAATTTGCCACCGGTGATGATGACTCGTAGTCGTACTTCCTGCAAAGATAGATCGCTTTCTGAATTAGAGAATACTATAGATACTTCGCCTCGTCACTTAACGCAATGGAACATGCAATTACTTAAAAAAAGGGGTGCGTACCTAACACGCACGTCCAACCGAAAAGACCACCTCCCACGCACAATCCCACGCCCAGAATGACCGAACCAAAAAACTCCACGATGTGAACGTCACTTTTAATCGAGCCACTTTGTCGTACATACAGTTTACCAACGACTCGCGTAGAGAGTCAAGAGGAAATGCAAGAAGAATGACTAGCCGAAAAACGTTCTCTCTTCGAGTCAAAAGAGTAGTCAAGACGAAGAAAGTGGCGCGTTATCTGCTTCTGTAAAGGAGAGTATTTCGGAGAAACCTGCCGCTGACGACAACCCGTCAAAGTCTGAGAACGCTGAAGGTTCCCAGAATGAACAGAAACCAGCCACAGACTTGGATATCCCCGAAGAGTATTTGGATATCGTGCAGATAGTATCAGTCATTCTCATTCTCATTCCAACAATTGCTCGAGCGGGCAAGGATTTTTGGAAAGGAACGGAGTCTGATAAAGTTCCACCCGAAGCGTTAGCTGAAGATGTCACCCCAAAATCCAACAGATTGAGACGCAAAATGGACGAGAAGAAGAACAAGCGCAGTAAAGAGGCCGACAAGAGGTCGGAGTCGCTTCGCCCGCAACCTAAAACATTGATCAAGGATGTTCTCAGAATGCTTCTTCAGGACGTCTTTACGGAAGGCGATACCTGGCCTCCTCCGATGACCGCTGATCTCATCGAAGGTATTCTCATGGAGCTTGGTGAGCACGAACGAGCTCAGAATACCGAGCTGATTCGAGCAATGATGGATGCCGCAAGCTCTCCGTCTGGACTGCTGGACGAAGAGGCGTTTGTGAATGCATTGACGTCGGACCTTGAAGATTGAAACGTGGGAAGCTGCTGGACGAAGAGGCGTTTGTGAATGCATTGACGTCGGACCTTGAAGATTGAAACGTGGGAAGCGAAGACAAACTTTCTATTATGTATCTTTCTGACGCTCTTTGGTGTCGTAATCATTATGCCATTATGTACTGGAAACGACCCAATGGTAATGGTGTTAGTAATTGTGATCACGTTGGCTTTTACTCTGTACGATACTCTCTGTTGCCGTGCATTACATTTCTGCTCCTCGTAGTATTTCGTATTCTCACTGATTGTTTACCATCAACTCTTAAGATTGCCATACACGGTAGTCAACTTCTATGAAGATGACACAGACGAGCCGTACAACAACGCGACAGAAGAACGGGTGAATGGCCAATTTTGGAATCAAATGCAGAACTTGACTGCTGGTGTTGGCTTCTTTCTCACCTTTCTCTTCTTTTATCGTTTGGTTATCATTTTGCTTAGTCGCTATTCGGGGACACGATCGAGCCACCTCGTCAAATCGTTAGCCGTGTCGTCGAACACGCGTGGAGCACATCACTTGAAGCAAGCCGCAACACGAAAAGTCAACTTGATGATGTTGAGAATGCGCACAGCTTGCATCAGACGGATCTTAGTCCACGGAAGAGTGAGAAAGACACCAGTGTCATGACTACAACATCTCCTGATCGCACAATGCTGAATTACGTCTTGAGAGGATAGCGCACGGTGAATACGGAAAGCATCATGACGACGTTTATGAAGATTTACTCTGGCGAGCTTTTCGATACGGAAGGTATCTGGCTTCCGACACGTCTACTTGTCTTCCAGAGCGCACAGGTGCTGATCGCCACATTCCTCTCTTACGCATTCTTCTTGCAAACTGCCGAGGCGGCTAAAGCAGCAGGCGAAGCTCAAGACGATCTAGACCCTGATCTACCAACTTGGGCAAAACAACTCGTGCCAACTCGTCAAGATGTCAATCTAGCCTTGTACCCGGCCACAATCTGCAGTATGTTGCGCATGGCAATCCTTATTTTGAACTACATCCCAAGGTGAGTTTGCTGACTAGCTTTCAACGCTTCCAACTATACTGATCTCAATTGCTCACAACTGTTTGTTGATCTGTCGTACTGTAGCGCGACAAACACGATCCTCCAATACAGATGCGGGCAAATTCCTTCCCTCGGCTCTCCCTATTTTATCCAATACCGAACCAAGGTAGACTAGGTAAGATTGCTATTTGACGTTGCCCTACTCTTGCGAACGCTGTCCAATGTATCTTACAGCGTATTACAACTCTTCGTACATAAACACAGGTACGCACTCTTCACCCCTACCTGACGAGCCACGTCACCCCCAACGGCAATGCAATGGATAGAAGTTGCCCTATCACGCTAACTCACTCTTTCTTGCTTCTAATCCATAGGTAATGCAATTTACGGGGGGTTGCTTGGATCTGCGGTTCTCTTCTGGCTTTTGATTGGCCTCACTATCTTCTTATTCATCTGGGATTTCAGCCAGCCACTCATGATCAGAATTACTGCATGGGGTACGTCTCATTACTATTGTTGTTCTTAACTATTTGTTTTCTTTTTATGACCCACGTCGGGCTTCGTGTGACTCAATAACTAACCAATTCACACCCAATTCACACACCTCTCATTTGGACAGGACTTGGGCTCGGGATCACCATCATGACAAAAATGCTCTTGACGAACACACGTCAAAGTAAAACACACAAATTGTTCTACTGATCAAATCCCAGTGTGGCTAGAGGGCTAGAGGTCATCCTCAAGGTCATTCTCTACGCTAATTATAGCTGGAACTCGTCAGAACAAGTTTCACTCACTAAGTTGATTACAATCTTGTTGACTGACTGCTTTATCATCTTACCAACATACTAGTAAGTTATTGTCATGTATGCAATGATGGAATTGTTGTAAGCATTCCATGTGTGTATTGAGTCAGTTTATCTAATACCCAGCTGCTGAACCCGATGTTTGGGACGATCAAGAGTGCTTCTAGCCCAAAGGGCAAACTCGTCCGTTGTTTGCTCACGAAGACCGGAAAATGTCCCGCTGAACAAACGGTGTTTCCGGCATGGCTATGCTACTTCGCAATGCAAACGTTGATACTATTGAGTATCTGCCTACTGACGGGCCGTTCAAGCGAGTATCAGTTCTGACTGTTGATCCGTTGAACGTAGCAGGGAACGAAGACCAGTCGTACGTTGAGAGCTCGCGTACAAGCCAAAAGGACTGATCATCCTTAGGCACAAGTGCATCCCGTCGTGCACTTTGTCTGCCAAACCTATTTGTCATAGCGTTGTTGGCAGTTCGTGCATTGTTACATGCAAAAAAGGAAAATCTTGCTCTCATTAATTTTTATTATTGCAGAACTAATTTACAGAAAAAGAAAACATGGATGACCAGGACGATCTCCAGGACAATGCAGCTGCTAACGCCGTTGCAGTTGCAGCAGCATTTGAGGCCGCACGTATTCTCGAAGTACGTTACTGTTTCGAAGTTTGCGGGCTTAACCAGCAAATGACCCACGCCATCATCTTGGAAGGTTACTCCAAGACCACAGGTTTTTTGATGATGTCAAGCAAGCAAATGGATGCCATCGTCTATCTGCCTGGCAAGGCTCCTGCAAACCGTGCGTGCAGGCCCTCATGCCTTGGATTCGAAAGTACCGGGTTTTCAACGAGGCTCGTCTGACTGAAGCCATGCAAGCCTTGTCACGGCGGCGCATAGAAGCTGAGGAAGACAACAAGGGCGCCGCTGTCAACGCAGGAGAAGATCTCATGGCTGCAAAGGAAAATGCTGTGATAGGCCCGGTAAGTCTTGGAAAGATCGGGACGACAACGGCAGCTGGGATGGAGGACGTCGCAGTGACAACGGCGCTGGGAGTCGAGGATCTGGGAAGGGCGACAGTAGCCGGTCTAGGAATCATGACAATGGCTGCGGCTGGAATATTACAAGGAGCTGGGCCGACTTAGGCTCAGCAGCCAAGTCAAAAATAACGGACGCTGGCAATATGGTGACAGGTAGTGAGCGCGTAGAAATATAGACGGTGTTCTTCGGGCTCAAGAAGGCATATGTTTACAATATAACTTTGCTATGGTTGGCAACCGAAGTATAATTTATAGTGATAGCAACAGACCTTAATATCTAGTCCTAGCTTGAATTGGTAGGGGAGGATTAGAAGCGAAACTGTCGTCGTACACGAACATCAGCCGCCAAGGCATTCACACCGGTTCCTTCCAGAGGCAGTTTGCAGTCCGTCACCCAACTTCCACCAGCGGCACTTTGGTCAGTCCACGTGACGTGAATCGCGCTCGTTGGGTCCACCTTGGTACGGAGACTGCTCCCGTTCCCGAGCGCCACTGTCCATTGATAGACAATTTTGGCGTTGTAGAGATTAATTTCAGGTGCAATAGTGTTGCGGCTATCCAGAGCGTGCACCACGGCCAAGGTTGGGTTTTGGTACTGCAGGTTCAAGACAGCCTTGGTACGAGCGGCTCCACCCGTGACGGCTTCCACGATGCACGCCATGTCTCGCCCGGCAATATCGATCGATGGCGTCAACCTGACGCTACTGACCGAAGCGTACGGGAGATTGACTTGGAAACTAGCGCGAAGGGCTTGCAGGAGATTCTTTTGGTGAGACCCAAAGCGAGCCAGCGCATACGAGGCGCCTCGAGATCCCTTGACAAGCAGATTGGTTCGTCCCGTTCGGACTTCATAAGACGGCTCGAGCTGTAACTCTCCCGACGGCCTCGAAAAAGTGGCCGTACCTTCCACCCAAGAAGGTAAGGTCTTCAAGTCTGTATAGCTATAACCAACAGTTGCCCCCACACCTGTTAATGAAGGAAACCAGTTAGGAAGAGGTGACTGCTGACTCTGAATGCCCCATACCAAGTTCGGGCAAAGAGAGGAAAGGTCGATCCATCGCGTGGAAGATGAAAGATCGGTAGATGTGGACGAGGCAGAACGAGGAGCGCTTTCCAGAGGATCCTTTAGCGTAATCGTCAAGACAGGTCCGTTCACATCAAAACGATATCCACCCACTGTAGTTGTAATAAGGACGAGGGCGCAAAGGAGCGACGATAGCCGTGTGGTAAATCCCATGGTTCGACTATTTTTACTCGAGTGAAGATCTTTGTAAGGTTCGAATGGGCGGTTCTCGGCTTTTTCTTTTGACAGCAGAATCTAAAATCTTGAATGCGAAATGAAGTCAAGTACTATAAAATGGCAAGAAAAGAGAATGTCCGGTACCACGAGCGATTCGTCCTCTCAGAAGGCTCTTGAAGGCCCTGTCCAAGCGAGATTTTCGCGATCGCGATCCTACTTTCGATCGCGATCGTAGTTTCAGACTGGTAATCAGCTTCTGAGTACTACTTCAACTTGGGGAATCCTCCTGTCCAAACGAGATTTTCGCGATCGTACTTTGGATTGCGATCGTAGTTTGGGTCATTCTCAGAGAAGGATCTCATTTTCGCCACCTCTGTGCATTGATTGCCTGCCTACTGCCTCAGTTACCAATACTTGTTGCTGTTGCGACTGTTTGATTGTACTGTGTGTTCTGAGCAGTATGGCAAGTTCGTATTATTATTGAATGCTCGGTCTATCGCCGTCAATGATGGGCGTCAGGAAACAGATTGTATTACTAGCTAACGATGGCGTTGTGCAAACTGCACAACTTTTGTATTGGGGCGGAGGACTCTTTGGAAATCTTTACAGAAAGTAACGAGTCCGTTCCCAGTAGGGACGAGCTACCGATTGTCAATAATGGCGATGTGGAGTTGGAGAGTGGTTGTCTTCTCCTTGGTGGTGGACAGCACTTCGACGATGTGACATGTGACAAACGAGGATATGGGTAACTCGTGTAAACTACCCTACCCTACAGAGGAGCATGGAGATTTCCACCTACCGTCGTCTCCAGACAGAGCCAGAAAAATTAGACATATTAATACCATAGTAGTAACGCAAAGCTAGTTCTACTACCATATACTTAGTACTCATCGCTCACTGGTGTTCTTTGCCTTGCCCCCTCCTCAGGACTCAGGACTGATGATATTGAACAAAGCTGCGCTTGCTAGTGGTGACTCCACATTGTCCCGATGATGATCTTGCAGTGTTTCCGTCTCTTTCACATGATCAACGGAAGAGAAACTACTGAGAGATTTAACAGAGAGTCTGACACTGACATGTCTTCGTAGGTTGCTGGAGTGAGCTTGTTGTTGTTGATTCTAGGAGAATCTGATCACGACTCGAACCTTCAATTCTCGGCTGTAGTGTGTCAGGACCTCGGTAGTCTATCTATAAGAAGAGTCAATCAAACTGTTCTTACGATGGGATTAATCAAAAAGAATGAACAGCCACTGGTGCCAATTTGAGGCCCTTTTTAAGAACTGACGCATACGTCGGAGCAGATGCGACCTCCATCTGTTCGGACACTTTTTTCTTGGTCGGTAACGCGAACGTCTGTCCGCTACCTCCAGATCGAACTTTCTCCAATATAGGATTCTCAACACGCTCCTCGGATGGAGGTAGCGGAGATCTTGTGAGCGTTTTCACATGGCAATGACCGAGAAGAACGGCCCGGAATTTCCGAAACAAACTGCCTTGGAGAGGTTTTGTAAAGAAATCTGCAAGCATTTCATCCGTGGGATAGTAGACGACGGAAATGCCCTCGGACTCGAAACGGTCCTGCATGAAAAAATAACGAATGTCGATGTGGCGAGACTTCTGCCCGCAGGATGCGCGACCATTCTTCTCAAGTCGGATAGCGCTCTGGTTATCTTGGTAAAAAATGTTTTCGGTAAGCTTGTACCCTTGCTCGGCCAAAAACATCCTGGCCCAGACAGTATTAGGTAAATAATCACTTGAACCGACAACTTCGGCTTCAGTAGAACTCTTTGTATTGAGTTTTTGTTTCGTAGACTTGCACATGATTGCTCCACGACCCAAAGAGGTCGCACCACCGGTGTGACTTTTCATGTCATCATGCACAGCATAGGCTGCGTCAACCCACGACTTCGACTCGGTGAGACTGTCAGCTCCGAGAATGAGAGGCATGTCCAAAGTACCGTTGAAATATCGGAGGAGTCTGATCAGTTTTTCCCAATCTTGCTCCGTGCTGCAAGAGACTCTGGTGCAGAGGAAAGCAATAGCCAATTGAGCGTCAGTACGAGCTCTTTTGGAGACGTAAAGTAATTTTGCGACAATGCTGTGAAAAATTTCGCCTTGTCGTTTGTCAAGTTGCTCGGATACGTCATCAACGGTGAACAGGTCTTTCCTCGCCGGCGTTGGTGCAACCTTGGAAACATCCATGCCAGAATTGGTGATTGCTTCCTTGAGGTATTCCTTCATCAGAATCGTGACGGTGCCATCGTTGTCGTCGAAAGTGATGTCCATGCCCAGAAACACGTGATGTTTC
>Ga0307978_1001631_pt1 | contig 16451 bp, 11 predicted proteins | sample OrgLakmetage1056_FD_203151 | JGI IMG/M metagenome (GOLD analysis project Ga0307978, IMG submission 203151) | Saline water microbial communities from Organic Lake, Antarctica - #1056 | ecosystem: Environmental > Aquatic > Non-marine Saline and Alkaline > Saline | place: Antarctica: Organic Lake...
TACTCCATCCACGTGTGCGCCAGCCAATCCACCAGCACGGTGCAGGCGCTGAGGAAATCGTCGATTTCCATCGCCTCGGCGGGATTGTGGCTGCCGTTTTCGTTGCGCACGAAAATCATCGCGGTGGGCACCCCCGCCGCGGCGAACGCCGCCGCATCATGCGACGCCGGGCTGCCCAGCGGCATATGCGTGACGCCGTGACGCTCTGCGGATTTCGTCAGGGCCGTGGTAATGTCGGGGGCCATTGTCCCGACCGGCGCCGCGGCCCGCGCGCCCATCTCGAAAGTGACTTTGTATCGATTTTCCAGCCGCGCGATGATGCGGGTCATTTCAGCGCCGATCTGCGTCAGAACCGACTCGTCATAGGCACGCACATCCAGCGAGAAATGGAACAGACCCGGCACTGTCGTCAGACCATGATGATCACCGTCCGTGTGAAACCGGCCAAAGGTCATGGCAAGCGGCGTGCCCTCGGCCTCGCGCTCAGCCCAATAGGCGTCCATCTCGGCGGCAAAAGCCGCGCCCGCCATCATCGCATCATGACGGAACCGGCGCGGCGTGCCGACATGTCCATGCTGCCCGATGATCCGGGCGTTCGGATAGCGGAAATTACCAGGAATTCCGGTGCAGATGCCGACAGCCTTGTTCGATTCCACAAGGCTTGGCGCCTGTTCGATATGCACCTCAACAAACCCCGCGAGCGTCGCCGGATCAAGCGAACGGTGTCCCGCGCGCAGGGCGTTCAGGTCACCGCCGCACTCCGCGATATGGGTGGCAAGACTGCGCCCGGTGTCGATGCGCCGCGCGCCATCCAGCGCGGTTTCCGGCAGCGTTCCCAATGCCAGACGGCTGCCAATATAGGACACTTCAAACCAGACGCTTTCCTCGGCCCGCACGCCCATCGCCGCCAGTGAACAGCGCGGCGTCATCCCCAGATCGCGCAGCACCCGCATCGCAACAAGGCCCGCCAACGCCCCGGCGGCGCCATCGAAATTCCCGCCCGACGGGACACTGTCCAGATGCGATCCCATCAGGATCGTCCTGGCGGCAGGATCCTTTGTCGGCCAGCGCGCATAGGTATTGCAGGCGGCGTCGGTATCCACATTGAACCCAGCAGAGACCGCCGCATCATGAAAGACGCGATGCCCCCAGTTCTCACCCGGCCCATAGGTGTCGCGGGTGATGCCACCGGCCGGCGCGCGGCTTTGTTCGGCGAGCCGGTCGAAAAACTGCACGACGAAGGCGCGTTCCGTCTCCACGGCCTGTTGCAGCGCGGCGGTGGGATCCGGCGGGGCCATTGATGGCGTCTGTGACATCTCTTTGCCTTCTCCATTCGGTCCTTGGTCACGCGACACCTAGTCGGTCACGGGCCATTCCAGCACGCCCTCGGGCGGCGCGATATCGGGCGCGTCACCGATCATCCGGTCCCATACGGCTCGCGTGACCGCCTGCGCCTCGGCAAGAAGTGCGTCTTCGTCAATGCTCAGAACCTTGCCGTCCCGCAACAGCCATTCCCCGTCGACGATCACACCATCAACCGTCCCCGGGTGGCCGTAATGGACGATGTTGGACACCAGCCGGATCGCGGGGCGCAGAGCCGCGTGGCGCAGATCAAGGATCGTCAGATCGGCCTTCATGCCCGGTTTTATCTGACCGATCTGGTCGCTGGCACCGACACTGCGGGCACCTGTGCGCGTGATCATGTCCAGCACGTCCTGCGGCGTCGGCGAAGCACCATCCGCATCCGGGTCGCCCTTTGCGGTCCGGTGCACGATCGAGCCGATCGCCATCGCGTGGAACATGTCCTCGCTCATGTTGTCGGTCCCGAACGCGATTTCGACGCCCGCCTTGCGAATCGTGCCAATCAGGGCCTTGTGCATCCCCCGGCGGCTGGAGCTGGCGGGGCAATGCGCCATCCGCACCCCGCGTTCGGCCAGCAGCGCAACGTCGTCCGGCGTGCAGAACGTCCAGTGGGCCGACGTCAGGTTTTCGTCCAGAAATCCCTCGCGGTCCAGATATCCTGCCGGGGTCAGGCCGTATCGCTCGGTCACCGACGACACCTCGGTCAGGCTCTGGGCAAGGTGGCAGGTTCGCGTCAGGCCATGACGCCCCGAACGGTCCAGCAACTGCCGTAGCATGGCCGGGGAACAATTATCAGTGGCATGGGCGGCGACCTGGACGTTCACACGCCCGTCGCGCGCCCCGTGCCATGTCTCGATCAACTCGTCAGTGCGGTCCAGAAAGGTCTGCCCAAACGCTTCGTCCACCGAGTAATCCCCGAACCGGATCTTGCGTGTGTCGATGTCCGCACAGCTTTCCGACAGCCAAAGCCGCAGCCCGGTATCCGCCATCGCCCCGGCATATGTCCCGACGTGGCGGAACGGATCGACCAGTGTTGTGGTCCCCGAACGGAGCGCCTCAAGACAGCCGAGCGCGGCAATCACTGACCGCTCTGACGGCGTCATCGTGTAGGAAATCGGGGTCATGTATTTATAGATGATCTCACCGCTCCAGTCCTCGACCGTCCCCTTGAGCGCCATAAGCACCGTATGCGTATGCGCGTTGATGAAACCGGGAAGGATGGCGCGCCCGTGCATCGGCACGCGCTCAAACGCGGGGTAGTCGCGCAGCAGATCGTCGGTGGCCCCGACCGCCTTGATCCGGCCAGCTTCGATCGCGATGGCACTGTCGCGAAGGATCCGGCGGTCATCGTCGCAAGTGACAGTGATGGCATCGGTCAGGATATAGGTCATCGCGGTTCCCACTGTAACGCGGCCCAAGATCCGCCGCTGTGAGACGATTGTGGCGTAGCAATCCGCATGCGGCAACGATGGTGTGTCCGATAGACTATTTGCAATGTCCTGCCGGAATTTCGCGCATGAATAGCAAGACCCGCTGGTAAAAACCGTATCATGTTGACTTGACGTCAACTGAAGTCTCTACTGAAGTCAGCTGTCTCGCTGGGAGCTTCGATGATATGAACCTTCGCCAGATTGAACTTTTGCGGGCTGTGATCCGCTGTGAAACAACCGTGCGGGCCGCACAGGAAATCGGGCTGTCGCAGCCCGCCATTTCCAACGGTATCAAACATATGGAAAGCCAGCTTGGCTTTGCGCTGTTCGAGCGGGTCAACAACCGGCTGTTTCCAACGCTTGAGGCCCGGCATCTTTATGAAGCGTCAGAGCCACTGTTTCAGATGTATGAGTCGTTCGGCGAGCAGGTGCGTGACATGAAATCCGATCGGATGCACAGCGTCCGATTGCTTGCGTCACCGCCCCTTGGGCACAGCCTTATTCCCGCGGCCCTGCATCGATTTACCGAGCGGCAACCCAAGGTCACGGTTCATTTTGATATTCAGGATTTCGAGACCATCACAAAAGGCATTGAGGTAGGCGCGGCCGATCTGGGGTTCGTCATCGGCACCGACAACATGGGAGATCTTGATTCCGAGGTGTTCTATTCCGAACCTCTGGTGTGTGTCATGCCAGCGGATCACCCGCTGACCCAGCTTGATGTGATCCAACCCGAAGACCTTGCCGGTCACCCGTTCATTGCCCTGCAACCGTCGACATCGTCGGGACAGCTTCAACGATCCGTCTTTGCGGAGGCGGGACTGAAGTTCAAGTTCCGCGTTGAAGCGCGATATTCCAACACCGCCTGCATTCTGGTGCGCAACGGTGTTGGAGTTTCTCTTGTCGATTCATTCTCGGCAATACAGAACGTCGATGAAAACCTTGTCATCAGACGTTTCCAACCTGAACGAATGATAACCGCTGCGGCGGTCTGGTCTCCCAAACGGCTCTTGCCAAAGGTTGCATCGGATTTCCTGCGCGATGTGCGCGCAGTGACCGGCAAATTCGCCTTTCACTCTGCCAAGCCAAAGCCCCTTCGTGAAACAACCGCACGATTGGCTGACCAGCCGCGCTAAAACGTTTCCCTACCGCTGTTCCACGGGCCGGGAAAGCTCCTCCAGTGTGTGGTGGCAGGAAAACCGGACACCGTCCGCCGTCTCTTTCCATTCCGGCACCTGATCGTCGCAGATCGCACCGATCTTGCGGGGGCACCTGTCGGCAAAGCGGCAGCCGGTGATACGCGCCCCGGATGTGTTTACACTTCCGGCCAGCCGCACGCGGGTGGTATCGTTGTCGCTTTCCAGAGTCGTCGCCGCCGACAGCAACGCCTCGGTGTAGGGATGGTGCGGGCCGGTCCGCAGATGATCGGACGGGCCAATCTCGACAATGCCGCCGCGATACATAACCGCGATCCGGTCGGCGATGTGGCGCACCACTGACAGATCGTGGGTGATAAAGAGATAGGCCAGACCCAATTCGTCACGCAGATCCGTCAACAGGTTCAGCACTGACGCCTGCACCGAAACGTCCAGCGCCGAAACCGCCTCATCGCAGATCAGGAAATTCGGTTTCGTCGCCAGCGCGCGGGCAATGCCGATCCGCTGCTTCTCGCCACCGCTCATTTCATGCGGATAGCGATCCAGATAACGCGACGACAGGCGCACCATGTCCAGCAGCCCCTCGACTTCCTTCTCCAGCGCCGCACCGCTCTGATCACCATAAAGACGAAGCGGACGGGACAGGATCTGGCGCACCGTCTTGCGCGGGTTCAGCGACGAATCCGGGTTCTGGAACACGATCTGCGCGGTGCGCGCTAACACCCGGCTGTCGGTCGCGCCCTTGGTGGTGATGTCATGACCGTCAATCTCGATCGCGCCGCCGTTGGGTTCGATCAACCGGATCAGGCAGCGCGCGAGGGTGGATTTTCCACACCCGCTTTCGCCCACAAGACCGACGGTTTCCCCGACACCGACGGTCAGCGATACCTTGTCCACCGCCGTAAACCGTTGCGGCGCATAGCGGATCGGAAAACCGCCTGATGTATCGAATTTCAGCGCCCGCAACCCGCTGGTCATGGTGAACGTCTTTTCGACATCCCGCGCGATCAGGATATCACCCCCGCTTTTGGGGGTGCGGCCGGGTGTCTTTACTGTGCCCGGCTCTGCATCGGTCACGTGCCACGGCACTGCCATCAGATCCACGGCCTTCCAGCAGCGGCTCTGATGATCCGGCTCGACCGGGATCATGGGTTGCGGTTTCTCGCAAGCCGCCTCGCTGAAGGGGCAGCGTGGGGCGAAAAAACATCCCGGCGGGGCGCGCCGTAAATCGGGCAGGCGCCCCGGGATCGTCTCAAGCCGGTCATGCCGCACATCCAGCTTCACCATCGAAGCAAGAAGCCCCTTGGTATAGGGATGGGACGGCGCGTTGAAGACGCGCTGCTTCGGGCCGAACTCGACCACCTTGCTTGCGTAAAGAACGCAAACCTCGTCCACCACGCGCGCGATGACGCTAAGGTTGTGGCTGATAAAGATCATCGACAGTTGCCGCTCGATCCGAAGCTGCGCCAGAAGGTCAAGGATCTGCGCCTCGATGGTCACGTCCAGTGCCGTCGTCGGCTCGTCCAGGATCAGCAGGTTGGGCTCACCCGCCAGCGCGGCGGCGATCAGCGCGCGTTGCTTCATCCCCCCGGACAGGGCGTGGGGATACGCCCCCATAACCCGCTTGGGGTCGGGAATACCGACCTCGTCGAGCAGGCCGACCGCGGCAGTTTTTGCGTCCGCTTCGCCCATGCCACGATGCAGCATCAATGGCTCGGTCAGGATGCGCGAGATCGTCAGCGCGGGGTTGAGCGCGGTGAACGGATCCTGAAAGACCAGCCCCATCCGCTTGCCGCGAAGCTTGGCACGGTCTTGCGATGACAGATCGGTCAGCTCCATCCCGTCAAAGATCATGCGCCCGGAACTGACCTGCGCGCCCTGCCCCAGAAGGTCCATCAGCGCCAGCGCCAATGTGCTCTTGCCCGATCCGCTTTCGCCGACGACGCCGATGGCGCCGCCCCGCTCCAACGACAGGCTCACGTCGCTTATCGCATGCAGGGCATCGGCCCCTTTGCCATAGCGGACTGAGACGTCTTCAAGCGTAAGGATATTGTCGGTCATGAAGGGCTCCGGCGCATCCGGGGATCCAGCCGCTCACGCAGGCCGTCTCCGAAAAGGTTGATCATAATGACGGTGACCACCAGAACGATACCCGGTCCGATCACGATCCATGGTGCCTGGTTCAGGAATGGGCGGCCCTCTGCAATCATCAGGCCCCAGTCCGACGCCGGCGGTTGCACCCCCAGCCCAAGAAAGCTGAGCGCGGCCCCGAGAAGGATGGCGAAGGTCACACGCAACGCCGCTTCGACGATGATCGGTGGCCAGGCATTCGGCAGGATCTCGACAAAGAGGATATACCAACTTCTTTCGCCACGCGCACGGGCCGCTTCGATGAATTCCTGCGCGCTGAGTTCCAGTGTCACGCTGCGGGTCAGACGCACCATGATCGGCACGTAGATCAGCCCGACCGCCACGGCTGTCTTCAGGACCGTGGGTGTGGTGACGGCCAGCAACAGCAGCCCCAGCATAATGGGCGGAATCGAGATCATCACATCGACCCCGCGCATGATGACCTCTTCGCGCAGGCCGCGGAAATATCCGGCGATCAGGCCCAGCGGAACACCAATCGCAAGGCTTACGGCGGTGGCGCATGCCCCCATGAACAGCGACAGGTGCGCGCCGCGCATGACGCGGCTGAGCACATCGCGCCCGAACTCATCGGTGCCGAACCAATGGGTCGCGCTGGGTGGTTCGAACCGCTTCATGATCTGCATCCCATCATAGGGGTGCGGGGTCCAGACCATCCCGATCAAGGCGATCACAATCACGACGATCAACCCGATCGTCCCCCATGTCAGCGTCGCGGACCAAGGCGCACGGCGACTGCGTGGGGCTGCTTCTTCTACTGTCATTGTATCAACCATCGACCGACTGCCCATATCTGATGCGGGGATTGAGAAGCATATAGATGAGGTCCGCCAGAAGGTTCGACAGGGCGTAAACCACTGTGACCACCATCATACACGCCTGGATAAGCGGGATATCCATCTGCTGAATTCCAAAGATCAGGAACCTGCCCAATCCGGGGTAGGAAAAGATTGTTTCGACCACGACGATGCCCCCCATCAACACGCCGATATCGATCGCAAGCACGGTGACCGTGGGCAACAGCGCGTTGGGCAGGGCATGTTCGCGAATGACCTTCTTTTCCGGCACACCGCGCGCGCGGGCCGCAAAGACATATGGGCTGTGGATCGTCTCCAGCATGCTGGACCGCGTCAAGCGCGACACATGCGCGGTAAGGCCCAGAACCAGCGCGATCACCGGTAGCACGAGGTGTTTGGCCCATTCGACAACACCGTTGTCGAGCGTGGCGTAACCGGTTGCGGGGAACCAGTTGAGGGTGCCCGCGAAGACCATGATCAGGATGATGCACCAGAAGAATTCCGGCACCGCGAGCACGATATAGGTCAGAATCGACACGGTATGGTCGCTGGCGCGTCCATGACGTATCGCCGAAAATACCCCAAGCCAGATCCCGAAGAGCGCCACGACGAAAATCGACACCACAGCGAGAATGGCAGAATTGCGTACCGCATCCAGCAGCATCGGACCGATCGGACGCCCCATGATCAGGGAATCGCCGAAATCCAGCCGCATGACGCCGCTGATCCAGTTCCAATATTGCAGATACCACGGATCGTTGAAGCCCAGGCTTTCTTCCAGCGCCTGCACCTGATCCAGAGGCGCGAAATCGCCAAGGATCAGGTAGGCGACGTTGCCCGGCATGATCTGCGTGATGAAAAAGATCAGAAGCGAGACCGCCAGGACAACCCCGACGAGATAAACCAGTCTTTGTAGAATGTATCCCAGCATCGTCCGGGCCTCGCAGCTAGAGAAAACGTGGTGCCCCCGGACGGGGGCACCAGCCGAAAGGAGGTCTTATTCCTCGATGTACGCCTCACGCAGATCCATCCACTGGTAGGGGTGGGTCTGATAGCCCTTTAGGCTGTTCTTGTAAGACGTCGCGAAGTTCTTGGAGTACATGATCACGCCCGGCACTTCCTCGACCAGCAGAACCTGCATTTCCATATAGATCTCGCGCAGTTCGGCATCGTCGGTCGTGCGTCGCGCGCGCTCCAGCAGCGTGTCCATCTTGTCGCTGGAATAGTGCCACATGCGAGAGTTCCAGGACCCGGTGCTGTGGAACCAGGGGTAGGTCGAGGTATCAAGCGTGGGACGCGCAAAGTATCCGTCCATGTAGAACTGAGCCTGGCCGCTGACTGTGGCGCCAAAACGGTTGTAGGGCACCCGCTCGACCTTGACGTTGATTCCGACACCTTTCAGGATCTGCTGCAGGGCAACGGCAGAGCGTTCCCGCGTCGGACGACCGACAGGCGACATGATCGTGATGTCGAATCCGTTTGGATACCCGGCTTCGGTCAGCAGTTTCTTCGCACCTTCAACATCAGGCTCAAAGCTGATGTCCTTGTTGAAATACTTGTGCGTGGGCGGGATCGGCGAGTGGGTCGGCGCACCGTTGCCAAAAACGGCGAACTCAACCAGCTGACGCTTGTCGATCGCTTTGAGCACGGCCCGGCGAACACGCACATCGTTGAAGGGCGGGATTTCGTTGTTCAGGACAAAGCCGTCCCACGTTGGTGTCGCTTTTTGATCGACGACAAGACCCTCGATGCCTTCAAGCTCGGCAACCGCCTCCAGTGGCAGGTTCCAGATCAGGTCGATATCGCCCGCCTTCAGTGCCGCGATCTTGGCCGCGTCTTCGGGCATGATGCGCAGCTCGACACGATCCAGCTTGGGCAGGCCCTCTTCGTAGTAATCGTCATTCTTGACCAGAACGACCTTGTCCCCCGGCTGGTAGCTCTCGAATTTGAAAGGACCGGTGCCACTGGGGTTATTTGCCAGTTCTTCCGCCGTCTTGTCGGACGGCATGATCTTGAGCTGGCGCTCGATCATCAGTTCGGCCCAGCCTGCATAAGGCTCGGTCATCGTGAACTTGACCGTGTAGTCGTCCACCGCTTCCATCGATTCAATCAGATCGGTATGGCTTGCCGCGCGTGATGCGGTATCCGGATTGCCGATCAGCTCGAACGTATGGATCACGTCTTCGGCCTTGAATTCCTTGCCGTGATGGAACTTGACGCCCTGACGCAATTTGAACGTCCATTCTGTCGCGTCGTCGTTTGCCTCCCAGCTTACGGCGAGATCAGGCTCAAACCCAAGATCTTCGTTGATACGGACAAGCCCGTTATAGATCAGGACGGCAACGTTGTATTCCTCGCCAATCGTGCCACGCGCCGGCAGCAGGCTGCTGGGGTTGGTGTTCAGCGTCGCAACCAGGTTACCCTGTGCAAAGGCGGGCGCGCCGAACGCGAGCCCCCCCGCCAAGGCAAAAGCTGTAAGTAGTTTCTTCATTTCGCTACTCCTCTGTTGAACTGGCAAGGCAGATGGCCTGGCCGCTTTTCCCGTGCTTCACACGGGTTGACTTAAACTATTCAAGACACGGCAACGTCTGTAACCAGCGCGGGATGGCACCGCAGCGCGGAACTGTGATGCTTCTGCGGCTCATCCTTTGCGCGCCGGGTTAAGCGCTGCGGCGCGTTCGCCTGCGTATTCGGTGATGGCCCCGGCCAATTGGGCCAGATGCGCCCGCAGCCCATCGAACCCCGGCCCCCGGGTGAAATGGTCTTCAACCATGTATAGGCCCCGGTTCAACTCGATCTGCAGGCTGTGAATGCCATTGTCGGGATCGCCGTGCTTGATGATCGATTCGGCCCCGGCATAGTGCTGGTTGATCGTAACCTCATAACCAAGGCCTTCCATCGTGCGCTTGACCATGTCGACAAAGCCGGGTTCGCAACTCGTCCCGTTGCGGTCGCCGATATCCACCTGCGAACGCGGCTTGCCAGCGTCCACCGTGGCCTGCCCGCCGACCGCCGCCATGCTGTGACAGCTGACATGATAGGCGACACCGTGGCGGTCGCGATGTCCCGCCAGCAGAGCGGTGAGTTCGTTGTGATAGGGCCAATAATAACTGTCCAGCCGGTCACGGACATCCGCAACTGAAAGCTTCCCGTCATGTAACGGGATGTTGCCAGTGCCGCACACCGAATGGATCAGACCGATCCCCAGCTTGCTCTTGATCGTGGGGTTCAGCGCTTCTGGCCAGTCGCCGTCGATCAGATCAGGATCAATGTCTGTTTCATGCCGGTTCGCGTCGATGAATGCATTGGGGAAGCATGCAAAAAGCAGGTTGGCCCCGGCGTCCGGCACATCCGCGTAAAGCTCTTCGAGATACATCGAGACGGACCGGTGAACGGCATCGAACGGCGCCGACGACCGGAAGCGTTGTGGATAGTCGCATCCACTGCGCGGCACGTCGAACACCACTGGACGGGGGTCCGTGTCCGGGTCGTGACGTCGAAGAACTCCGGGGATGTATTTCGATTCAGCCATCAAGCGCGTCCTCCCTCTTGGTCCCTTGGTTTCGACCAATGCACTCTGCCAAAATGCTTCCAATTCGGGCTTTTGCCATGAGCCACTGGTTACAAATCTCTGCATATGGTCGGGACTGAGTCAACTGCCCAGAACAATGGCGCTGTCCTGGTCGCAGTCAGTGTTGATCACCTTGAACACCGTGCGGCGGTGTAAGTGGCGCGGGTCATTTGGCGCGGTTATCCGCCAGAAAAAACGGGAGTTCCAAGGCATGATTGTGGCCCGGCAATCCGGCTCAGGACGATGTCTTGGCGCCTTCTTTGAATAGGTTTGCGCGCCCGAAGCGACCGGCCTGTCGAGCGCTCATAATTGCCCAATTTCAAGCTGTCGATACGCCCGCGACAGCCATCTTCGCGGACGCCGCACAAACACCAACCCCGATCAGGTCGCGCTATAACGCGGTGAAATAGTATGGCCGTATTAATCATTCGCTCGGTCTGGGGGCCGTGTCTACGCTTTGAGCAATCACAGCCCCAGGGGAGGTTTTCGCATGTCTACGATAAGCAATGAACTGCGTGAGGAGGTCCTTGGTTGGATTGAATCCGACCGCGATAAACTGGTCCAGTTCCTGTCAGATTTTGTCGCTGTTCCGACGCCGAATCCGAACGGGGACACCCGCGCCGGTGTGGATTTCATCACCAAGCAACTCAAGGACGAAAACGTTCCGTTTGAGGTGCGCGCGGCCAAGGAAGAGATGCCCAACGTCGTGGGAACCTTTGAGGGTGGCAATTCGGGCCGTCACCTCGTGCTTAACGGACATATCGACGTGTTTCCCACCGGGGATGTTGATCTCTGGAGTCGCGACCCCTGGAGCGGTGCCATCGAGGATGGCAAGGTGCATGGCCGGGGCGTGTCGGACATGAAATGCGGCACGACCGCGTCGATCTGGACCTACATCTACCTGCACCGGCTGCGCGACCGCCTGAAGGGGCGCCTGACCCTGACCTGCGTCTCCGACGAGGAAACCGGCGGGACATGGGGCGCCAAGTGGCTGCTGGAACAGTTCCCGGACGAATTCGTCGGCGACTGCATGCTCAACGGTGAACCCAGTATTCCCAGCATGGTGCGGTTCGGTGAAAAGGGAACGTTGCGCATCAAGGTCGAGGTCAACACGCCCGGTGCGCACGCGGCCTACACCCATCTCAGCAAGAATGCGATCCGCATCGCCAATCAGATCATCGATGACCTTTATGGGCTGGAAGGGCTGGAGGCGGAGGGCACCGAAGACTTGATGAAACGACTGTCCCGTGCCAGCCCGGTTCTTGATCGCGACCTTGGCAAGGGTGCGGCGGGCATTATTGGCTGCACCACCGTCAGCGTCGGTGTCATCAACGGTGGCGTCAAGATCAACGTCATGCCGGGGCAATGCCTTTTCGAGGCCGACATCCGCCTGCCTGTCGGCATGGGGCATCCTGAAATGCTGAGCCGGGTCGAGGCGATTATCGCAAAACACCCCGAGGCGGTCCTGACCCCGATCTGGACCCATTCCAGCGAACCGACACAAAGCGATCCGGACCATGAGATGATCGGCATCGTCAAAGGCGCGGTAACGGGCCTTGGGTATCCCGAACCGGTCGAGGCGGTCAGCCTTGGCGCGACCGATTGCAAGCATTTCCGCCGCGCTGGTGTGCCCTCTTATGTCTATGGCTGCGCGCCAAACGGGATGGCGCAGGCGGACGAATGGGTCGACATCGAAGAGTTCATGCACGTCGTGCGCACCCATGTCCTTTCCAGCCTCGAATACCTCACGTCATGACAGGATCCAGTATGCAGCCCGCCCATCCCATTGAGATTGCCGTTGTCGGCGTGGACGATGCCAAGGTGCCCGCCGCGATCCGTGTCGGCGCGCGCGTCTATCTTAGCGGTGCCAATGCCCTGCGCACCGGCGGCGGGGCCCTGCCCGACGATCCGGCGGCACAGACCCATCTGGCGCTGGATCAACTTGAGGCGGCGTTGAAGGCCGTCGGCGGGTCGCTTGCCAATATCACCAAGCTTACGACCTGCATCGTCGACCGCGGCTATCGCCCGGCGATTTACACGGTCATCGCCGAGCGGCTTCAGGGTGTCAAACCGGTCAGTACCGGACTTGTCGTTGCGGGCCTGCCCGACCCCGGCCTGTTCGTTCAGATCGACGCCGAGGCGGTGATTCCCAGCACCGACCCCACTTATGTTCGCCCCTACCGCTATGAGAGCTGGTATGGTCAGGGCTTTGCGTGGGAGGGGTCGATGGTCCTTGCCACCGAAAACGAGTTGTTCGTGCGCGGCCAGACCGGTGGCGCGCTGGATCACAGCGGCCTGCCCTGCCCCGGGCGGACGCTGGACGCCGCGCGCGAGCATGCCCGGCTGGGAATGCAAAACCTGCGCACCCTTCTGGAAGAGGCGGGCAGCGGTCTTGACGATGTCCTTCGGATGACCGTCTACATCGCCGACAGGGCCTATCGCCCGGCGATCTATCCCGAAATCGGCAAGGCGTTCGGTGATGTGCATCCGGTTTCCACCGGCATCGTCACCACCGCATTCGCGCGCGAGGATCTTTTGTGGGAAATCGACGTGGTGGCGATCCGAAAGAAGGATGGCAAACCCCACGAACGGCTGCGAAAGTATCATTCGGGTAAGGCGAAATACGGCACCGAGACACAGGCACTTGACTGCCGTCTGTGTATGATCGCCAAGGCAGACGACACGATTGTGTTGCGCGGCCAGACCGGTATGGGTTTGGATGAAAAGCTGTATGGCGCCGGGGACGTGGTGGCGCAGACGCAGCAGGCGATGACCAATGTTGAAACCCTGCTGGCCGAAGCGGGCGCGGGGCTTGGCAATGTCGCCAAGGCAGTCATCTATGTAACCGAAAGCGATTTCGTGGCGCCGGTGAACAAGGCGGTGCTGGACCGGTTTGGCAGCACGCCCCCGGCCCTCACCACCGTCGTGGTCAAGGGACTGGCCAGTCCCGAATTGCTGATGGAAATCGACATCACCGCTATCGCAGAATGAAGGGAGACCGGCATGACCTCTAACCTGATCGCTCCGCCAAAGCGTGAATTCCAAAGTTTTCACGATTTTCCGATCGTGACCGACCTCGACACGCTGAAGGCGGATATCGCCATCGTCGGGATCCCCTATGGCGCGCCCTATTCGATGGCGGATGTCAGCAACGATCAGTCCACCGCACCGACCCATATCAGACGCCATTGCGAGCGGGCGTTGCGGGCTCTTGACCGGTATGATTTCGACATCGGGGGCACCCTTCTGGACGGGCGCGACATCGACGTCGTTGATTGCGGCGATGTTGTGGGCGATGCGCGCGACATATACGGCAACCACGACCGCTCTGAAAAGGTGATGCGCCAGATCGTCGGGGCTGGCGCGATGCCCATCGTGCTGGGCGGCGATCACGCCATTCCCATTCCGGTGCTGCGCGCCTTTGAGGGGCGTGGGCCGATCACGCTGATCCAGATCGACGCGCATCTTGATTGGCGTCCGCGCTTTCACGGCGTCGACGATGGATTGTCCAGCATCATCCGCCGCGCCTCGGAGCTCGATCATGTCGCGGACATCTGGCAAATTGGCCTGCGCGCCGCCGGCAGTGGCCGCCCGGAGGAACATCAGGCCGCGCTTGACTATGGCGCGCATCTGATCCCGGACATCGAACTTCAGGAGGTCGGCATGCAGGCGATCCTGGACAGGATCCCGGATGGCGGCAATTTCTACCTCACGATTGATGCGGACGGCGTCGACCCGTCTGTCATGCCCGCCGTCGCCGGACCCGCTCCGGGCGGTGTCAATTATGCCCAGATGCGCACCCTGATTAACGGTCTAAGCAAAAAGGGCCGCGTTCTGGGCATGGATATCGTTGAAATCACGCCACAGAAGGACGTGAACGGCATTACCGCCATCACGGCGGGGCGCTTCGTCTGTATGATGATCGGTGCCGCGGTGCGGGCCGGATACTTCGACTGACTGTTTCGTCAATCCCGGCAGCACCCGCCTGTGCGCCCGCTATTCAGTGGTCTTGTCAGGCCCATCTTTAAGCGGTGTATCGTCCTGAAGCGATATAAAATGTCGCTCGATCATGCGGTGGACCCTGGGCTTCTCTGTGCCGCGATGCAGTTTCTGAACGCGCTCATACGACTCGGCATCGGCTTGCGTGCGACGCTCGTGATGGCGGACATATTCGACCCACGTGGGCACATGATAGGTTTCGGTCCAGACATCGGTATATTCAAGATCCCGCAGCAGCGCCCATTGCTGCGCCCCGTCGCGGATTCTGATCCGTCGCCTTACACTCATCACCGCCAGAAATTCGGGCACATCCTTTTGGGCAATTTCATAATCTATCATGATCATGATTGGCCCACTGCGCTTGTTCAGGTCCAGCCGCACGGATGGCTCTGTAAACGTATTGAGAGGATTGAGGTCCAGATCGGCGGAATCTGGCAAGGGCACCCGCAGGCCTGCCAACGCCCCCAAGATCAGCAGGGCGGCAGCCACAAACATCGCCCGATCCGCACCAAAGTTTTCGGCGATCGCACCCCAGGCCCAACTCCCCGCGGCCATGCCGCCAAACAACCCGGTTTGATAAAGGGCAAGGGCCCTGCCGACCACCCAGCGCGGTGTCGAGAGCTGTATCGTGACATTGAACAGGGACAAAGCCACGACCCAACTGCCACCAGCAAGCAGCAGGACAGTGCCACTGAAAATGTAGTGACGGCTGAGGGCCAGAGCGATGCTGCATACCGCAAAGGCAAGAAAAGCCGCTTGGGTGATACGCTCGTTCTGAAACCGGACCCGCAGCCGGGTATTCAACAGCGCACCACCGACCGCGCCCATACCGAAACAGGCCAATAGTAGACCATAGACAAAAGCGCCGCCTTGCAACAATTCCCTGACAATCAGCGGCAGAAGCGCCAGAACCGCGATGGCTGACAGGCCGAACGTGAAGCCGCGAAAGATCACCTTCATGAGGTTGGGCGACATCGCAACATATCGCAGGCCCGCTGAAAACGCGCTGCCCATCCTCTCGCGTGGTAAGCGCCGCGATGGCGTGGCCGGTCGCCAAAACCACAGGGCCGTGATGATGCCTACGTAACTGAATGCGCTCACAGTAAACGCAGCCGCAGCACCCGCGATGGCCACGATTGCGCCACCCGCGGCCGGCCCGATGCTGCGCATCAGATTGAACCCCATATTATTCAGCGACACCGCCGCCACCAACTGATCCCGCGTGACGATGTCGCCCATCGACGCCTGCCAGGAGGGGCTGTGCAGTGCCGTGCCGCACCCGATCAGGAAGGTGAATGCCAACAACAGCCAAGGTGACAGCAACCCCCCATAGGCCATGACGGCCAGGACGATAGATACCGTCAGCATGAACGATTGCGCGGCAATCATTACTTTGCGGCGGTCGAAATTGTCGGCAAACACCCCTGCCAACAGCGAGAAAATCATGATGGGAAGCGTCACCGACGACTGCACAAGCGCGACCATACTTTGGGACTCTGTCAGCGTTGTCATCATCCAGGCGGCCCCGACGGCCTGGACGAGCCCCCCGAAATTGGATGTAAGGGCCGCAATCCAAAGCGTCCGGAACGTCTGGTTTCGAAAAAGCATCAGTGTGGATGTAGATTGCGGCACAAGGCGCTCCCTTCCTCGACCAGACCCTAAAGTGTTTGATACAGTTAGCGAATAGACCTGCTCTCTTTAGGGTCCGCTATTTTCCTGAGGTTTTTGGCGCTTGCAATTTGCATCTCCTTTGGAGCGGGTTCAGGCAATCGCAACCGCCTCAATCTCCAACAGCCACACCTCGTCATAGATTTCCGCAATAATGACCGTCAGTGCGGGCAACATATCTCCAAGAATTTCTTTTCGAACCTTGCTGTTGGCATCACGATATCTTCGATCTGACAAGAAGGTCGTGTGTTTTACAAGAGCTATGCCGGAAAATGATGGCGTGGATGCCCCCTCCCGACGGCATCGTAATGTGCCAAGC
>Ga0307978_1001634_pt1 | contig 16441 bp, 14 predicted proteins | sample OrgLakmetage1056_FD_203151 | JGI IMG/M metagenome (GOLD analysis project Ga0307978, IMG submission 203151) | Saline water microbial communities from Organic Lake, Antarctica - #1056 | ecosystem: Environmental > Aquatic > Non-marine Saline and Alkaline > Saline | place: Antarctica: Organic Lake...
TGTTCGGTTTCTGGCGCCAGAGCATGCGCCGTGACCAGTCGATTTTCTGCATTTACAACATCACCGATGACGTGCAGGAGGTGTCCCTGAGTGATATTAACCTGATTGGCACAGACCACTGGCACGATCTGATCTCCGGCATGGCCCTCGATGATCTGTCCGGCAGCATCACCCTGAAACCCTACCAAAGTGTATGGTTGTCTAACCGGGATTAGTGGCAGAATGCGGGCATGCCCGTTGCACACAAATCCGACAGCCTTAACAAGCCCGACAAACCCCGCATCCTGCTTTTGTCGGCGTACGACGCGGGCAGCCACCAGCGCTGGCGAGAGCAACTTGTGGCCAGCCAGCCCGATTTCCAGTGGGATATTCTGTCGCTTCCACCCCGGTTTTTTCGCTGGCGCATTCGCGGCAACGCGCTGACCTGGCTGAACGAACCGGCCCTTCAGAAACCCTGGGATCTGTTGATTGCCACCTCGATGGTGGATCTGGCCACATTGAAGGGCTTCCATCCGCATCTGGCCCAGACGCCCAGCCTTCTGTATATGCATGAAAACCAGTTTGCCTATCCGGATTCCGGTAACCAGCACGCCAGCGCCGAACCCCAGATTGTGAATCTGTTCAGCGCAGTTGCCGCTGACCGGGTCTTGTTCAACAGTGCCTGGAATCGGGATAGTTTTCTCGACGGCGCCTGCCGGTTTCTGGAAAAGATGCCCGATGGTCTGCCGGATGGACTGATTAAGGGGCTGGGTGATAAATCCCGGGTATTACCGGTACCGATTGAAGACCGCCTGTTTGGGCCGTCTTCCCGGAAATTGCAGACCGATTGCCCACACCTTCTATGGAATCACCGCTGGGAGTACGATAAAGGCCCGGATCGGCTGCTATTGTTGCTGGACGCGCTGGAGGATATGGGGCAGGATTTCCGGCTTAGCGTGGTCGGGGAGCAGTTCCGGAACGAGCCAGAGGCGTTCAGCCTTATTCGACAGCGCCATCAGGGCCGAATTCAGAACTGGGGCTATCTTGCCGACAGAGCCGAGTATGACGCATTGTTGCGGCAGGCCGATCTGGTTGTGTCGACGGCCTTGCATGATTTTCAGGGATTGTCGGTGCTTGAGGCCATGGCGTCCGGATGCCTGGCGTTAACACCGGATCGTCTTGCCTACCCGGAATACGTGCCAGATGGGCAAAGGTATGAAAGTAACGAAACCGATCCAGAAGCTGAAGCCGGGCAGGCAGCGAAGGCCTTGTGTCAGCTTCTTGAGCATCCGCCTGCGGCTCAATTGCCTGAGCCCTGGCGTTTAAGCCGGCTTAAACAACACTATTTCGCCGAGATCAGCGAGTTGCTGAATCGGTCGGACAGGCGGTAACCGCATCCGCCCCAGGAGTATATGCAGATGAGTAAAGCCATCAGAGTCAATGGTAAAACACTGAGCTGGGAGGACTGCGAGGCAGTCTCCGAGGTGCCAGAGCATCACATTGCCATTGATATCGCATGGACGGCCGTGAACCGTGCCGATCTGATGCAGCGGGCGGGGGTGTATCCGCCGCCGCCTGGTGCCTCGGACATTCTCGGGCTGGAAGTCAGTGGCATCGTGGCCAGCGTGGGGCAGGGTGTTGATCAGTTCAAGCCGGGCGATGAAGTCTGCGCCCTGTTGACTGGCGGTGGCTATGCGACTCAGGTTGTGGTGCCTGCAGTTCAGGTGCTGCCCGTGCCCAAAGGCTTCAGCCTGGAGGAGGCCGCGGCGATACCGGAAGCCTTTGCGACGGCATGGCTGAACCTCTACCACGAGGCCTTGCTGAAACCCGGCGAGAAAGTGCTGGTACATGCAGGCGCGAGCGGTCTGGGTACAGCGGTCATCCAGTTGGCAACCGCTCTTGGCAACACCGTATTTGCCACCGCTGGTAGCGAGGAAAAGCTGGAAGTCTGTAAGCAACTGGGTGCCTCCGGTTGCTGGAACCGGAAGAACGGCGCGTTCGTTGAGGCGGTCATAAAATGGGGCGGCGTCGATATGGTGCTGGACCCGGTGGGTGGAAACTACATCGCTGACGATCAGAAAGTTCTGAATGTGGATGGTCGGATCGTGCTGATTGGGTTGCTGGGTGGCCGTATGGCGGAAGTCGATTTGGGGCTAATGCTGGTCAAGCGTCAGCGGCTGATTGGTTCGACCCTGAGGTCCAGAACCGTAGCCGACAAAGGTGACGTCATGGACGCTCTGTTCCAGCATGTCTGGCCGCTGTTGAGTGCCCGGCAGATTGAACCGATCATTGACCGGTCCTGGCCTATCGAAGAGGCTGATGCGGCCATGGCGTATGTCGCAGACGATCTCAATACGGGTAAGGTGTTGCTGAAGGTCTCGGGGTAGCAGGCCTTACCGTCGGGCGTAGAAAGTTTCTGCGCCCTCAGTTTGTCCGGTGGAATGACACCTCAACCCTCAATCCACCGAAGGGACTTTGCGAGAAATTCGTTTGCCCGCTATAGCGGTCAACGATATCGCAAACGATCGCAAGGCCCAGTCCGTGCCCGGGTGTCTGTTCGTCCAGTCTTAGTCCTCTTTTGCCCAATTCACCGACCGAGTCTTCGGCGACGCCAGAGCCATCGTCAGCAACGACGATGACTATCTGCTCATCGTTTTCAGTGAGCGACAACTCGACGCATCGGGCCGACCACTTGCCGGCATTATCGAGAAGGTTGCCGAGAATTTCGCTGAGATCGTGCTCTTCAATAGGCCAACGGCGTTCTTCCGCCATTGCCGTGGACAACTCAAATGACTTCTCGGGATAAAGCCGGCCAAGCATCCATAAAAGGTCTCTGGCCTGTTTCACTGGATAAGCGCTTTTTCCGACCTGAGGGCCAGCAAAACGGCTGCGCCGCATTTCCGCTTCCAATTGTTTGTCGATATCACCAAGTCGAGACGCCATTTCGTGTCTCAAGTCACCGTCGAGCGGACGGCTTGTATCCTCAAGGATCTGCAGTACGGCTGCGATCGGGGTTTTAACACTGTGAGACAGGTTTGCGAGTGCGTCCCGCGAGCGTTCCAGACGTCGATCCATAAAATCGAGCAGTTGATTCAGTTGCCAGACCAGTGGCCCGAATTCTTCCGGAGCCGTAACATCAATGCGCGATATTTCACCATTTTGCAGTCGTTTCAGTGAGGCCTGAAGCGACACGACGGGCTTCATTGACAGGGTAATACCAATCCAGATAACCCAGACCAGCAGCAGAATCAGCAAGATTGATACGATCGCTGTCCAGGCATGTAATTCGGCCTGACTGGCCTGCAGTGCCTCCATGTTTTCCGACACAATGACCACCACGCGCTTGTCATCAATCAGGAACGATTTTCGAAAGGCGAGAACGTCGGAGGGCGTGGCAGTGGATTCACTTTCGGCCCTTACTCTGATTGCGCCCTCTTGATCTGATTGAAGTAAGGGCCTCAGCAATGCTTCCCAGGCTTGTGGCGAGATGATGGTCTGAGTCGGGGATTGAATGGCAAAGGCATGATGAAACACTTCCTGGAAGTAGTCACCGGTTCGGAGCGTATCTATCCTGCCTGCGTTTTGGCGAATCTGGTGTTCGAGAAAGGCCACCTCATCTTTCAGCCGGCTTTCAACAAAGTCCCGCGACATCCGTTCAAGCAGGAAACCGTGCACAAGCCAGGCGATTGCCATCAGGAGGATGCCGGAAGGTAGCAGAAGGGCCAGAAGTGTCCCTTTTACAGAGGTGGGCTTGCTAAACGGTATCATCGAACAAATACCCCTGGCCTCGCCGCGTTGCTATGGTGCTGGCTCCCACCAGTTTTCTCAGACGGCCGATATAAGCCTCAATAACGTTGTCAGTCGGGCTTTCCTTCAGGTTATAGAGTTGTTCCATCAGCTGTTCCTTGGAAAAAACCTGGCCAGGCCGGCTCATCAGGCAACGGAGCAGGCGGAATTCGGTGCCGGTCAGGCTGTGCTCTGTGCCATCTTCCATTTTCAGACTTTGCCGATTTTCGTCCAGTACCAGGCGACCCGCCTTTACCAAAGTTTGAACTCGCCCGTCACTTCTGCGCACGATGGCATTCAGCCTGGCAATCAGTTCTTCGGTCTGAAAGGGTTTGGCAAGGTAGTCGTCTGCGCCTGCTTTCAGGCCATTCACTTTGTCTTGCCAGTCCCCCCGGGCAGTCAGAATCAAAACCGGGAAGTTGGCGTTGATGGCTCGCCATTTGCGCAGCACATCCAGACCATTGCCGTCTGGCAGCCCCAGGTCCAGGATGCCAACCCGGTAGTCTTCCTGCTCGCCCAGAAGGATCGCCTCTTTGGCGGTCTGGGTATGATCGACGCTGAAACCGGCCTTCTCGAGCTGGCCGGCAAGCCCATCAGCCAACAGGCGGTCATCCTCTACCAGCAATAATCTCATCAGTCGCTCCCTTCTCAATCAAAACACAGCCGACACGAGTGTCGCCGGTCAACCTGAACCGAGCCTGAACAGTGAATAGTTTGTCATTTTCAGAAAGAATTCAGTTTGGTGAGCGATGGTAGCAATCGTTTAGGGTGAATGCTTAGTTAATGGGCAACCCACTTGGTTTTAAAGAAAGAACAATCACAGGAGAAGTGTGAATGAGCGTAATAAAATTTGCAGTGGCTGCATTGGCTATGTCGGTTTCATTGACGGCTCTGGGGGCAGGCGCCCATGGCGATGGTCACGGCCACGGCGCGACAGCTGGTAAGCCGGGCAAGGTATCGGACGTCAGTCGCACTATTAACGTCGAAATGTATGACAACTACTACGAACCTGAGTCCATTGAGGTCAAGCCAGGGGAAACTGTGCGTTTTGTCGTTTCAAACAAGGGTAACCTGGTGCATGAATTCAACATTGGCACGCCGGATACCCATGAGGCTCATCAGGAAGAAATGATGATGATGGTTGAGCATGGCGTCATTCAAGGCGGAAAACTGAACCGCGAGATGATGGATATGGATCACAGCATGATGAATGGCGACATGATGGAGGGAGGCATGATGGGAAATGGCCATTCCATGAAGCATGACGACCCGAACAGCGTGTTGTTAGAGCCCGGCAAGAGCCAGGAAATTGTGTGGAAATTCACAGGTAAGGGCAATATCGAATTTGCCTGTAACGTTCCGGGGCATTACCAGGCAGGCATGTATGGGGATGTAAACTTCAAATAATCGTTTGCAGACTGCGGGTAACCGAAGCGCCGGTTTCAGCGCTGGCGCGTCGGGTATTAAAAATTGTGTAGTTGGGAGTAGATGACCATGAAAACGGCCTTTCTGGCAGGCGCTTTAGCCCTGCTTTTGCCTGTGATGGGCTTGGCGGGTGAGTACAATCTGACGGTCGACCGGGTCGAGATCGACACGGGAGACTTTGTTAAAGAGGGGATTGGTTACAATGGTGCGTCCCCCGGACCCGTTATGCGCTTCAAGGAAGGCGAAGACGTGTCCATCAATGTGACCAACAATCTTGATGAGACGACGTCGATCCACTGGCACGGTTTGATCCTGCCGTTTAACCAGGATGGCGTTCCCGGTATCAGCTTTGCGGGTATCAAGCCAGGCGAAACCTTCACCTACAAGTTTCCCATTATCCAGTCGGGCACCTACTGGTTTCACAGCCACTCCGGTTTCCAGGAGCCGGATGGCGCGTACGGGGCCATTGTGATTGAACCCGAGGGTCGTGAACCGTTTCGTTACGATCGTGATTACGTGGTTCAGCTGACGGACAAGCATCCACACTCCGGCGATCGCATCATGCGTAATCTTAAAATGATGGCGGACTACTACAATCGCGATCAGCAAACCGTCGGCGAATTCTTCTCGAACGTCTCCGAAAACGGTCTGGCGACTACTGTAAAGGATCAGATGGCCTGGGGCGGCATGCGCATGATGAAAGCGGATGTCGAGGACGTGCAGGGTTTCACCGGCCTGATTAACGGTAAAGGGCCTGACCAGAACTGGACCGGCATTTTCGAGCCGGGCGAGCGGATTCGACTGCGGTTTATTAACTCCTCAGCCATGACCTATTTTGATATCCGGATTCCGGGCCTGGAAATGACCGTTGTGCAGGCGGACGGCAATAACGTACAGCCGGTCAATGTGGATGAGTTCCGCATTGGTGTGGCGGAAACCTTCGACGTCATTGTGCGGCCCAGAGAGGAGCAGGCTTACACGATTTTTGCCGAATCCATGGGACGCTCAGGGTATGCCAGGGGAACACTGGCGCCTGAGCCGGGCATGGTCGCTGCGGTGCCAGAATTGCGTGAGCCGGCCCGTTTGACCATGGCAGACATGAGCGGCATGCCCGGTATGGATCACGGCAGTATGGAAGGTATGGACCATGGCAGCATGACAGATATGGACCAGTCCGGTATGGAGGGAATGGATCACTCCAACATGGCGGGTATGGACCATTCCGGCATGGAAGGTATGGAAGGCATGGAAGGTATGGACCATTCCAACATGGCCGGCATGGATCATTCCAAAATGGACATGTCCGGAGGCAGTGCCAGCGATCCTTTCTATGCCAAGGGCAGTGGTTTACTTCCCGAGGCGGCCAATGGTGGCAAGTTCCTGTCTTATGCCGACCTAAAAGCCCAGACACCGCTCTTTGAGGAACGTGAGGCCACCCGGGAAATCGAACTGCGTCTTACCGGGAATATGGAGCGCTATATCTGGAGCATTAATGGCGTCAAATATGAAGATGCCGACCCCATTCGGCTGCAGTATGGCGAACGGGTCCGTTTCAAGTTCGTGAATGAAACCATGATGACCCACCCCATGCACTTACATGGCATGTGGTCCATTCTGGATGTCGGCGCTGGTCAGATGAACCCCATCAAGCACACGGTCAGCGTTCAGCCGGGCACCACGGTTTATATGGAAACCGAGGTGGATGCGCCGGGTCAGTGGGCTTTCCATTGTCACCTGTCCTACCACGCAGCGGCGGGTATGTTCCGCAAGATCATTGTTGAGGGCGGCCCCGAAGCCAAGCAGGCGGCTGCCGAAGACACAATTGCCGAAGACACAATTGCCGAAGACAGAGGTGATGCATGATTCGTTGGATCTCACTGGTTGCAACCGCTGTATTGGGGTTGAGCGTCATACCGGCAGTGGCCTCCGCTCAGGAGCGAATACAGGACACCACCGCACGTAAAATGCCGCTGAAAGTCTGGGGTGCTCAATTCGAGGAGTTCGAGTACCGCTACAGTGACGATGATGAAGAACTGGGCGTATGGAGCGGCGATTTTTTCTATGGCACGGACGAGCTGAAAGTTCGCTGGCTTACAAAAGGCGAGTACGCCATAGAAGAAAAGGCCTACGAAACGCTGGAGAACCAGCTTGTCGGCCAGATCCCCATTTCTGACTTCTTTGATGCCAAGGCCGGTGTCAGGTTTGATACGCCGGAAGGTCCTGACCGCACCTACGCTGTTCTGGGCATCGCGGGACTTGCGCCGCAGTGGTTTGAAATTGATGCGAATCTGTATGTCAGCAAGGAGGGGGATACCTCCGCTGAGCTGGATGCGGAGTATGAGCTGTTGTTTACGAACTACTGGATACTGGCCGCCACTCTGGATGCAACCGTCGCATTCAGTGAAGATCGGGAGATTGGAGTCGGCAAGGGCCTGGTTTCTACTGAAACCGGGCTGCGATTCAGTTATGACCTGATTGATCGGTCTTTCTCGCCCTATATTGGCGTGGTTCATGAGCGCAAATATGGCGATACGGCCGATTTTGCTGAGCTGGGCGGTGGCAATGTAGAAGACTGGTTTGCGGTAGTCGGCGCAAGACTCTCTTTCTGATCCGACCATAGGGCCCGGGACGCCAGTCCCGGGCCCTTTGCGCTCACCGGCCAGAGACCTTAGCGTCGGTGAGCATTTGTTTGACCTTCTCTTCAAGCATGGCGGCGTTTGCCTGTTCCGGGGCGATTGGCGTCTCTGCCAAAAGCTCGATTCGGGACCAGAACCGCCCGGGGAAATGCTGGAGTGCCGGGCCGCCGCAGCGGCTGAAGAAACTTCCCCAAAGCCCGCGAAGTGCCATCGGCACAACCGGAACAGGACAACGCTCGAGAATCGTATCGACGCCACTGCGGAATTGTGCAACTTCACCGTCGCTGGTAAGACCGCCTTCCGGGAAGATACAGACCACATGGCCGGCCCTCAGCACCTCATCAATTCGCTCGAAAGCAGTGTCGTAGATTTCGGGCACTTTGTTTCTGGAGCCAATAGGAATGGTTTTGGCGAGTCGGAAAATGCCACCGAGAATAGGCGTCTTGAAAATGTGGTAGTCCATGACAAACCGAACAGGTCGTCGTACGGCGCCGGCAATAACCATCGCATCCATGTAGGACACATGGTTACACACCAGCAGTACCGGACCTTCGTCGGGAATATTCCGAAGCCCCTGAGTCCGGACACGATAAATGGTGTGCGACAGTATCCAGACGATAAACCGCAGTACAAACTCAGGCAGTTGCTGGTAAACAAACCCTGCGACGATCAGGTTCATGATGGACAGCACGAGGAAGAATTCCGGAATGCTGAGCCCGATGACACCCAGCATGATCACGCCCATGAGCGCACTGACCACCATGAACAGGGCGTTGAAGACGTTCAGTGCGGCGATAACCTGCGCCCTGCGATCCTCCGGTGTTTCTTTCTGCACAAAGGCGTAAAGAGGAACGATGAACAGCCCACCAAAAAAACCAATACCGATCAGATCAATGGCAATCCGCCGGTAATCGGGGTTGCTCAGAATCGTCCACCAGTCGGTGGGTACCGGATTGGCGGGCATGCTGAGATAAAGGTCCAGGCCAAAAAGGGTTAAGCCAATGGAGCCGATGGGCACAATGCCCAGCTCAATGCGGTGGCCCGATAACCGTTCGCACGCCATGGAACCCAGCGCAATACCGATGGTGAAAATCGCCAGCAGCAGCGTCACCACGGTTTCGTCGCCCATCAGGTCGGTCTGGGCGAAATTGGGGAATTGGGTCAGGTAGGCCGCACCCAGAAACCAGAACCAGGAAATGGCCATAATGCACATCAGCACGGAATAGTTGTCTGCCGCCAGTCGCATCAGGTGCCAGGTTTCCCGGAAGGGGTTCAAACCAATGACTACGTCAGCACGGGTGGTGCCGGTTTTCGGAATTTTTCGCGCCGCCAGATAACCCAGAATCGCGATGCCCAGCGCGCCGATGGCCGCCAGGCGATGTGGCTGCCCGAACCCCATTAGCAGACCCGCGGCAATGGTGCCAATAAGAATGGCGACAAAGGTGCCCATTCCAACCATCGCGTTGCCGCCCACCAACTCATCGTTTTCCAGTACCTGGGGCAGAATGGCGTATTTGACCGGACCAAAAAAGGTGGACTGGGTGCCCATCAGGAACAGGATCAACAAGAGCACTTCGTACCAGCCATACCAGAGCCCAGCGGCGGCCACTGCCATAATGGCAATTTCTGCCAGCTTCACCCAACGGATAAAGCCGGACTTCTCGTACTTGTCCGCCATTTGACCGGCAATGCCTGAGAACAGGAAAAACGGCAGGATAAACAGCAAAGCTGCTACGTTCACTACTATATTGATCGATAAACCAGCCAGGCCACCGGCGGTGAAGGTAATCAGCAGCAACAGCACATTCTTGAACAGGTTGTCGTTAAACGCACCGGAGAACTGGGTTAGAAAGAAGGGGAGAAAGCGCCTCTGTGAAAGCAGTCGGAACTGGCTTTGGTCTTCCATGATTCAAACTCGGCCTGTATTTTTTGTAGGTACCGTATTCTGCCACAAACCTTCTTTTTAGCAGCAAAGAGAATGGCAGGAACCGCGTGGAATTTGAGGCAGTCTAGAGATTCGGCCAATGGCCGGGAACCACGAACAGTCTTGAAGATTCCCTCCAGAGATTGTCTTCCGGGGACTGCTTCAGCACGGCGAAAAGGCGCGGAGTACCCGCCGTGCGCACCATTGTTAACGTTTCTTCTGTTTCCCGGCTTTCCGGTTTATTGTCCTGGCACCAGGGGCCAAGCCAGTGTGGTTTTCGCAACGGCACCCAGGATTCTAAGGCGGCCTCTGGCCGTGTGCTGGCATCGCGAAATGCATCCACGTCATCGGCGTAAAGCCACTCACCGCGCAGGTGATCCGTGGGCACGTCTTTCGGTGATGGCATCGGCTGGCCTGCCGGATAGAAAAGATAGCCCGGCATGAAAATACGGGCCCGGGCAGGCGCAGGAATATCCAGGGAATGCAGTAATGCGCGGGTCTCGGGTTTGTCGGTCATGCGGCTCTGGTGAGTGAGTAGGCGCTTCGATTTAAGGTCAAGGCGGTCACTTGAGTTCGGTCCATACCAGAGGGGTGTGACCGGGCCAGAACCTGGATAACCAAGGTAGAATTTCACCGCAATTTCGTGGTGTTCAACCACCTGATCAGACGGGTTGCGGACAATAAAATCCAGTTCGCCCAGAGTAATGCCATTGCTTCTGATTGGCTGGTTCTTAAGTAAAACCTCCCAGCCCAGCAGGTTTTCCAGCAAACATTCGTACAGGCGCTCGAAATAATGTCCGAGGCGTCTCGGTGGAGTTTCTGTCAATAAGGCCGGGCCAAGTCGGGGGTTGTTGTCCCAGGCCTTCAACCGTTTTTCTGCATCGTCAGGCAGATGTTTTTCCGGAACAAATCCCATAGGAGAGCTGGTAAGCTGGGGGGCATGACACATCCACGCCAGGTGGCGTACGGCTGGAACACGGTATTGGAGATGGGCTTTGGTGTCAGGGCGTCGGCTCATGAATGCAGGATACCCCAAACCGCCTTATGGATCAGTCCTGCAATTTAATGGCCGCTGGCAGGACATTCCGGCGGGCTTTGGGGTAAAATTCGTGAAAATTCAAGACAAGGACGACCCATGCTTGCAGTGATTCTCTCTGGTGGTTCCGGCACCCGTTTATGGCCATTATCCCGTGAAGCCTATCCCAAGCAGTTTCTGCCGGTAGTGTCTGACGATTCCCTGCTGGCGGAAACCATTGATCGCAGCCTTCTGCTGGATCAGCAGGTTCGGGTGCTGGCCATTACCAATGAAGAACATCGTTTTGTGGTCGCGGCCCATTTGCAGGCCCAGGCCCCTGAACGCACCGCCGGCATTATTCTGGAGCCGGTTGGCCGTAATACCGCTCCGGCCATTGCGCTGGCGGCGCTGGCGGCAATGGAAGAGAATCCGGAAGAACTGCTTCTGGTGATGCCTTCTGATCACGTTATGAGAAATACGGACGCGTTTCGCGAGGCCACCGCCGAAGGTTCAAAAGCGGCCAGAGCGGGCAAGCTGGTCACCTTCGGTATTGTTCCTGACGCACCCCATACCGGCTACGGTTATATCAAGGCCGGGCAGTCTCACGGTCCCTATCAGGACGTGGCCGCGTTTATTGAAAAGCCGGATCAGGCGACGGCTGAGCGCTATGTCAGTGAGGGTGGCTATCTCTGGAACAGTGGCATGTTTCTGTTCCGTGCGGACCGTTACATCAACGAGCTTGAGCGCCAGCAGCCAGCAATGATGGCCGCCTGCCGTGAAGCCTGGAGCCAGCGCAAGGCGGACATGGATTTTACCCGGGTTGGCGCAGAGGCTTTCAAGAAGTGCCCGGATGACTCTATCGATTACGCCGTCATGGAAAAAACAGACGACGCAGTGGTGGTTCCACTGGACGCAGGATGGTCCGATGTCGGCTCCTGGTCAGCACTCTGGGATATCCAGCCCCATGATGAGAATAACAACGTCTGCCGCGGCGATGTGATCACCGAAGACGTTTCCGGTTCCTACATTCATTCCGAAGGCCGTTTGATTGCGGTGCTGGGGGTGTCTGACCACGTCATTGTTGAAACCGATGATGTGGTTCTGGTGGCGGACCGGGCCCGGGTGCAGGATGTTAAAAAGCTGGTGGCCCAGGTTAAGGCGCAGGGCCGTTCAGAACATCGTTTTCACAAAAAGGTTCACCGGCCCTGGGGCACTTATGAAGGCATAGCCGCCGGCGAGCGCTTCCAGGTAAAACGCATTACAGTGACGCCGGGCGCGTCTCTCTCTCTGCAGAAGCATCACCACCGGGCCGAGCACTGGGTGGTGGTCAAAGGCACCGCCACGGTCAACCGGGGTGACGATGTTCTGTTACTGACCGAAGACCAGTCCACCTATATTCCTCTTGGCGTTACCCATCGGCTGACCAACCCCGGTGTCATTCCGCTGGAACTGATTGAAGTTCAGACCGGAAGCTACCTGGGCGAGGACGACATCGTGCGCTTCGAGGACACTTATAACCGCGTCTGAGCGCATTCAAGGGCGGCATCAGGACGATGCCAACGCCGAACATAAGTGAAAAATCAGAAAGAACAGGGAGATGTTCATGGAAGACTGGCAAGGATGCCTGAGCCCCGACTGTCAGACCGCACTGCAAAGTGCCCGCACCAGTGTCATCCGCCGAGGTGGATGCGCCATCACGCTCGAAGATTTTCTTCTGTCCATGCTCGATGAAATTCCGGCGCTGTGTCGGTTTCTTCAGCGCCAGGGTGTGGATCTGGATGAGCTAACCCGAACCATTCAGTGCGAACAACCCATCGTTACGGCGGTCGCCAGTGAAAACCTGCTGTCTTCTCAGCTTATGTACTGGCTCCACAGTGCCAGGGAAGTAACGGGAGCTGTTTGGCTGGAGTGGCCCGAGCTGCTGCAGACCCTGGCCCAGAGTACGGAGCGGTTACGGGAAAAAGCCTATGTTGCCATGCTTGAACTCGTCACCCGCTGGCCCTGCCAGGGCGTTAATAGGAGTGGCGAACAGGGTGGTGAAGAGGGCGGTGAAGAGAGTGCCGATAAAGCGGATGAAGATCACCCAGAGGCTGCAAATGCCTCACCAGTGGTGATGGCGGATGCCCATTGGCTGGGCCTGGTCGAGGATATAAGTGTACTTCTGTCTGCCACCCCCGACGCTCTGATATGGATTCGTGGTGCACGGGGCAGCGGGAAATCCAGCTGGCTCAGATCCCTGATAACCGCTTTACCTGGTGGCGCCATTGAAGTGGATATTCGCCGGGAAGCGGATATTCTGGCCAGCGACCAGGCGGCAGTGCCGGTTTCCCGTGACCGTGCTTCAATCGCGCCTGCTCTTGTGCTTGATAACGTCTCACCGGCGGACCTGATGACGATGATGGCTTCGCAGTTCAGCGTTGCGCGAGAGCTGGTGACGAGTTTTTCTGGGCCCGTGTTGCTGCTTGGCCCGGATTCGCCCGATGCCCGTTCTGCTATTGAGCCCCTGCAACGGATTCTGGGGCGGTGTCTCGATTGTTTTGCCATGCCTCCCAGCAGTGTCGACCAGAAACTGGCCATTATGACGGCGCACCAGCCGATGATTGAAAAGCGCTGGCGTGTCGAGCTGGCGCCCGGAGTTGTGGAGTATGTTGCGGCCGCCCGGGATCCATCAGTCGCCTCGCCAGGGGCGATGCTGCGATGGGTGGAGCGTGCCGCCGCTCGGTTGAGCCTTTTTGCAGAGCGTGGCCCGCTGAACTCCGTGGTGCTGGAGGGGAAAGCAGACTCTGTCGGGCGTCAGTCACTGCTGGCTATAGCCCGGCAGCAGTCCACGGAGCGGCTTGAGCACTCCCTTGAAGTTCTGGCTGTCGAACGGGCTGCCAGTGAGGTCTTATGGTATGAGCGAAAACGCAACGGCACCCTCCGGCTGCTGATGGCAGATGATCTGCGGTCTGAGCTGGCTCGCCGGGTTGCAGCCGATGACGCGTCAGGCCAGACTATCGCTGATCTGAATCAAACCGGAGAGCCGTAACTTGCGTGACCTTGAAATCTACATCCGTGATATCGATCTTGCGGCGGTGAAAGACTGGTTATCCAGTCATGTTGATCATCTGGAACTGCCTGCTGATTTGCGTGACGATAAACCCGTCAAAGTGCGGGGTTCCTGCTGCGGTGGCAGTATCCGGATCAGCGTTTATCCACGGGCCGGGGGTAAGCGTTACGCATCACTGATTATCGAGGGTGCTGAGTTGCCCTGGGCTTCCGACCTGGACTGCGGCCGCAGTGCGTGGCAAGCCATGGAGACTGAAATTCGGTGCAGTCCCGGCGACTGGAAAGAAGGAGAGCCGGTGGAAGATGAGAGATGGTGGCGAATTGACCAGCGGGGCGAGCAGCTTGCGGTCTGGAACTGAAAAGGCAGCCAATGGCTGCCTTTTCAGTAATTACTTTTGAATCATATTTTCGGGCTGCTATTCATCCAGAATGGATACATTATCAGCCTGAAGGCCCTTGTCGGCCTCAACCACATTGAAGCGCACGAGCTGTCCCTGACGCAGCACCCGGCGTCCCTGGCCACGAATGGCGCGGAAATGCACAAAGATTTCGTCGCCGCTGTCACGCACGATAAAACCAAAGCCTTTCTTCACGTTAAACCATTTAACCGTGCCGTCCTCATTGCCTTCAGGGCCGGTGTCGTCATGGCCCTGGTCATCAGAGTCCTGCCTCGGCTTTGACTTTGGCGCTGGCTTTGACGCTGGTTTTGACTGCCGCGCAGACGCTTTGGCCGGTGCCCGGTTTACTTTTGCCGGTGGCTTGGCTGCGAGTGCCACGGTGCAGAAGCCGGCAAGGCCAAACAGAATGACGGACAGGATATAGGCGGCAATGCCCTGGGCGCTGCCAAGCACAAAGGTGGTGTCACTGGCGAGTTCGCTGATTCCGGATTTAGATAGAATCTGGAAGAGTTCCGGGGTGAAAGTCACCAACAGAAAACCAAGGATAAACGGTGACGGGATAGCGACCAAAAGGGCTAGAACAATCGCTTTTGCTGGATTTTGCATGGACTACAGTTACTCCATTCTTGTAACACTGACGATAAAAAACCGGATCTCGGGTAAACTCGTTTATCCGGTGGTGAGATTCGCCTGGCGCGGCTCAGATCTGTGTAACAGAACGACCCCTGGCGAATAAAAGCGGAATGATACCAGATAACGGGAGGCGCTGACCAAGCATGGTGAGCACAAGTACAATGAACGAGAGCAAAGAGGGTTCCCGGAACCTGACAAAGCGGCTGGATGAGCTCGAAACCCGGGCTGCCTTTCAGGACGACCTGATTAATACCCTGAGTGAGCAGGTGGCCCGCCAGGAGCTCGATATCCGGGAGCTATGGGAAGCCAAAAAGCAGCTCAATACGCAGCTTAAAGAAGTATCTTCGTCGAATATACGCAAAGAAGAGGACGAGTCGCCTCCTCCTCACTATTAAAGTCGAACCGGGCCCGGGCCAGTCATCAGGCCAGCAGTTCCACCAGAATCTGTTCGTACATGGCAGACAAGGTATTCAGGTCAGCCGCTTTCACGCATTCGTTGACCTTATGAATGGTGGCATTCAGCGGGCCAAGCTCCAGAACCTGGGCCCCGGTGGGCGCAATGAAGCGGCCGTCGGAGGTTCCGCCAGAGGTGGACAGCTCGGTTTCTTCCCCGGTTACGGTGCGAATGGCGTTCTGGGCCGCCGACACCAGTGCACCGCTATCCGTCAGAAAAGGACGGCCGCTAAGGTGCCATTGTAAATCGTATTTGAGCTTGTGCTGTTCAAGAATAGTGACTACTCGCTCTTCCAGGCTTTCCGCCGTGTTTTCAGTGCAGTAGCGGAAATTGAAATGCACCAGGCATTCACCGGGAATGACATTGCTGCCGGTACCCGCTTCGATTTTCGTGATCTGAAAGGTGGTCGGCGGGAAGAAGTCGTTGCCCTTGTCCCAGATCTCATTCGCCAGCGCATCCAGAGCCGGCGCCACGGTATGAACGGGATTTTCTGCCAGATGCGGGTAAGCTACGTGCCCCTGGGTTCCGTGAACGGTCAGGTAACCGTGGAGCGAGCCACGGCGACCGTTTTTGATAATGTCCCCCACACGATGGGTGCTGGACGGCTCGCCAATCAGGCACCAGTCGATTTTCTCGTTCCTGGCTTCCAGCGTCTCAACCACTTTCACAGTGCCGTTCCCGGCCGGGCCTTCTTCGTCACTGGTGATCAGCAGTGCGATAGAGCCCCGGTGATCCGGATGCTGCTTCACAAACCGCTCGCAGGCCGTTACGAAGGCGGCCAGACTGCCTTTCATATCGGCCGCCCCGCGACCGTGCAGATAACCGTCCTGATCGATCTTCCCGGAAAAAGGCGGATGAGCCCAGTTTTTCTCCGGCCCGGTCGGCACCACATCGGTGTGACCGGCGAAGGCCAGCAGCGGGCCCTCGGAGCCCCTGCGGGCCCAGAGGTTGTCGGTATCGTCGAAGCGCATGGACTCGCCCTGAAAACCAAGCGCCTTCAGACGAGACAGCATCAGTTGCTGGCATCCGGCATCGTCCGGCGTAACAGACTGACGGCGGATGAGGTCTATGGCGAGTTCGACGGTAGGTGACAATGACATTAACAAGCGCCTTTTCAAGACAGTAGATTTGCCAAGGACAGTC
>Ga0307978_1001635_pt1 | contig 16438 bp, 11 predicted proteins | sample OrgLakmetage1056_FD_203151 | JGI IMG/M metagenome (GOLD analysis project Ga0307978, IMG submission 203151) | Saline water microbial communities from Organic Lake, Antarctica - #1056 | ecosystem: Environmental > Aquatic > Non-marine Saline and Alkaline > Saline | place: Antarctica: Organic Lake...
GAAAATCAAACCAATCATTTAGTTTAATTATATCAATTTTTTTAAATTTATTATGGAAGCTCTTGTATACACATTTTTACTTGTTGGGACTTTAGGAATTATTTTTTTTGCAATTTTTTTTAGAGAACCTCCTCGTATTGCAAAATAATTAAGTAAAATTAAACACTTATTACTATCAAAATTGTTGTGAATTGGCTAGTAGGCCAATTCACAACAATTAAAATACTAATGTAGGTTATCTCTATTAGTCTTCATGTTCTTCAAATGGATCGCGTAGATCTTTCGAGGGAGGACCAAAACCAACATAAACTGAATAACCTGTTATGCTTAAAAGTAAACACCATAAAAATACAGTAAAAAAAAAAGCAGGACTTTCCATAAATAATTTTCTAAAATCGTTTTATTTAACTTCAATAGATGTACGAAACTAACTATTGGTAATTATTATTTTATCAATTGAATTCATAAAATTCTATTATTATTATATCATAAGTCCCATAGTTTTTGGCTTAAAAATTCAAGAAAGTAAAAAATTTGTCCTACGTTTATAAATTATGGCAACAGGAACATCAAAATCTTCAAATAATTCACCTGTAAACACAGCAATGTCTACGCAATTAGGAAATTTATTAAAACCATTAAATTCAGAATATGGAAAGGTAGCGCCAGGGTGGGGTACAACCCCATTAATGGCAATTTTTATGGGTCTTTTTGCTGTATTTTTAGTTATTATCTTAGAAATTTATAACTCATCAGTTATTTTAGATGATGTAACAATGAGCTGGAAATCATCACAACTATAACTTACTTTTTCTACTTGTACTTTGTTTGTACAAGTAGAAAAAGTAAGTTATAGATTTAATAACTTTTTTTAAGCGGGTAAGGGGAATCGAACCCCTACCTTTAGCTTGGAAGGCTAAGACGCTACCTTTACATCATACCCGCTTAATTTAATAAGAATACTCAAATTTTTTTTGTTGTCAAATTTTCTATTTAGTTTTACTTTATGCTATAATATTTATTAAAAGGTAGCCTATCACAATCGTACATTATTATTTAAGATGTTAACACTAAAGATTTTTGTTTATACCGTTGTAACATTTTTTGTTTCCTTATTTATTTTTGGGTTCCTCTCAAATGATCCCGGACGTAATCCAAGTGGTAAAGATATGGATTAATACGTTTTTATAAATTTGTTTTTTTTGACAAAATTCAATTCATTAGTTATAATTCTACTATATAAATATATTTGTATAGTAGAAAAAAAAAGATCCATAACTCAGTTGGTAGAGTGATTGCCTTACAAGCAATAGGTCATCGGTTCGAGTCCGGTTGGGTCTATGGTAGATTTCTCTTTTCGAGTATCTATTACCCATTTACTAAGTATTATGGGTAATAGATACTCGAAAAGAGAATCATTAGTTTTGATAGTTGTAAAATCTAAGATTGAGTCTTGGTAATAAAATCGAAAAACGAGACTTGGACTTGATTTTCTCCGATTTATATATATAATACTAGATAGGCGTATTTAAGTCTATTTTTGTTTTTTGACGTTTGATTTTATTCAAAGTCAAGGGGTCGATGCCCGAGTGGTTAATGGGGGCGGATTGTAACTCCGCTGGCTAAGCCTACACTGGTTCGAATCCAGTTCGGCCCAAAATATAAAAATTTAGCCTCTGTGGTGAAAGGGATATCACAAGAACCTTCTAAGTTGGAATTCCTGGTTCGAATCCAGGCAGGGGTACGTTATCAAAATCACTAATTTTGAAATGTAAACAAGGCTTTTGAATTCATACCGCTTGCATTCTTTTCAAGTGATTGATTCTAATCGATCCTTTAATATTTGAGAGTAGAGTTTGAAATATTTCAATAAGAAAGAAAGAAAGAAACATTTACTTTCTTAACTTCATCAACGAAAAAGTTCTTTTTAGAGATGATGACTTCAAAGCCAATTCTGGAAAATACATATCTCGCAGTATTGATTTAATAAAATGTCAACTAAAATAGATTATTTTTTCTTAATTCTATTTGCTTCTGGTTGACATTATTTAGTAACTGTTAATATAATATTATTAACAGATTGAATAAATTTATTTATAAGTTATTTTCTGGGAAAAAAATTAACTTTTTTAATAAACAAACTAAAATATGACAGCAATTTTATCTCAAAACAAATCAGCTAACTCAATGTGGGCTCGTTTCTGCGCGTGGGTTACTTCAACTGAAAACCGTTTATACATTGGTTGGTTCGGTGTTTTAATGATCCCTACTTTATTAACAGCTATTTCTGTTTTCATTATCGCATTCGTAGCAGCTCCTCCAGTTGATATTGATGGTATCCGTGAGCCAGTTTCTGGTTCTTTATTATACGGTAACAACATCATCACTGGTGCTGTAGTTCCAACTTCAAACGCAATCGGTTTACACTTTTACCCAATTTGGGAAGCAGCATCTTTAGATGAGTGGTTATACAACGGTGGTCCTTACCAATTAATCGTTTGTCACTTCTTTATTGGTGTATGTGCATACATGGGTCGTGAATGGGAATTATCTTTCCGTTTAGGTATGCGTCCTTGGATCGCTGTAGCTTATTCTGCTCCAGTAATGGCAGCAACTGCAGTATTCATCATCTACCCAATCGGTCAAGGTTCATTCTCTGATGGTATGCCTTTAGGTATTTCTGGTACTTTCAACTTCATGATCGTATTCCAAGCTGAGCATAACATTTTAATGCACCCATTCCACATGTTAGGTGTTGCTGGTGTATTTGGTGGTTCATTATTCTCAGCTATGCACGGTTCATTAGTAACTTCATCTTTAATCCGTGAAACTACTGAAAATGAATCTGCTAACGCTGGTTACAAATTTGGTCAAGAAGAAGAAACTTACAACATCGTAGCTGCTCACGGTTACTTTGGTCGTTTAATCTTCCAATACGCTTCATTCAACAACTCTCGTTCATTACACTTCTTCTTAGCTGCTTGGCCAGTTGTAGGTATTTGGTTTACTGCTATGGGTATTTCAACTATGGCTTTCAACTTAAATGGTTTCAACTTCAACCAATCAGTAGTAGATTCTCAAGGTCGTGTAATCAACACTTGGGCTGACATTATCAACCGTGCTAACTTAGGTATGGAAGTAATGCACGAACGTAACGCTCACAACTTCCCTCTAGATTTAGCTTCAGTAGAAGCTCCATCTGTAAACGCTTAGTTTTTAGCAAACGTTTGAAATTAGTTCAATTTATATCCCCCTTCCTCTCTCTAAGAGGGGGGGGTTATTTACAATCATAATATATACAAATTGAAAATAATAAGAATAGTCGATCTACAATCATCCCAAATAAATATTATTTATATTTATGTCTGTCGAATAGCATAGCATCACAAGAATTAAAAAAAATGACTTGGATCAAACAAAATTAGATAATGTTTAACCAAATCAGTAGCTAAGTCTAAGATTAGGATTTGGTTATAATAGGTTTAATTTTTTTAAACATTTAATAGATTAATTAATCCAATAGATAATGAAATCTAAATTAAGTTAGCAAAAAATATTAAAGAAGAGAATTCCTATTTTACTCTCCTAAAGATATTAACATTTTTACTAAAGTAAAAAAGCAATAAAAAGAATAATTTTTGACTCAAGAAACAAGAAAATCGATTGTTTAGTAATATAAAAGAAATAGCCTAGCAAAAAATTATCTTCAGTAGCCGCTACCAACTACCTATTGTCATCCCTTTACTTCTTAACCATCCAAATTCGAAATGGGATTGGGGTGTGTCAAATAAAGCATGTTCACTAGACTAAATACCCGATTGTTGTTTTCAATCGGGTATCAAAATCATTTTATTTTGTACAGTCAAAGTCATTCGGTCTATTAGTATGTCTTCGCTAAAACCATTACTGATTGTACACGTAACACCTATCAACGGTTTTTCTTACCGTGACCTCAAGAGAGTACTCATCTCGAGATGGGCTTCCTACTTAGATGCTTTCAGCAGTTATCCGCTCCACACATGGCTACCCAGCGTATGCCGTTGGTACGACAACTGGTAAACTATTGGTGTGTCCCTCCCGGTCCTCTCGTACTAGGGAGAGCTTCTCTCAATACTCTAACGATCATACTGGATATGGACCGAACTGTCTCACGACGTTCTGAACCCAACTCGCGTCCCGCTTTCATGGGCGAACAGCCCAACCCTTGGGACGTACTACCGCCCCAGGTTGCGAGAAATCGACATCGAGGTGCCAAACCTTCCCGTCGATGTGAACTCTTGGGGAAGATCAGCCTGTTATCCCTAGAGTAACTTTTATCCGTTGAGCGACGGCCCTTCCACGCGGCACCGTCGGATCACTAAGACCGGCTTTCGCCCCTGTTCGACTTGTAGGTCTTTCAGTCAAGCTCCCTTATACCTTTATACTCTACGAATGATTTCCATCCATTCTGAAGGAACCTTTGTACGCCTCAGTTACCTTTTATGAGGCGACCGCCCCAGTCAAACTGCCCATCAGAAACTGTCAAGCGTCCTGCTTCAAGGATCGCCATTAGAATTCTAGTTCTTCAAGAGTGGTCTCTCACTGATGGCTCCTATTTCCCCGGAAAGAAATGATCAACGCCTCCCACCTAGTCTGCGCAAGAAGAACCCAAACCCAATTCCAGACTACAGTCAAGCTTCATAGGGTCTTTCTGTCCAAGTATGATTAATTCGCATCTTCACGAATATGTCTATTTCACCGAGTCTCTCTCTGAGACAGTGCCCAGATCGTTACGCCTTTCGTGCGGGTCGGAACTTACCCGACAAGGAATTTCGCTACCTTAGGACCGTTATAGTTACGGCCGCCGTTCACCGGGGCTTCGGTTACCAGCTTCTCTTTCTAATGAAAAATAACCAACTTCCTTCACCTTCCGGCACTGGGCAGGCGTCAGCCCCCATACATTGTCTTACGACTTAGCGGAGACCTGTGTTTTTGGTAAACAGTCGCCTGGGCCTGGTCACTGCGGCCCCCCGAGGGGGGCACCCCTTCTCCCGAAGTTACGGGGCCATTTTGCCGAGTTCCTTAGAGAGAGTTATCTCGCTCCCCTTGGTATTCTCTACCTACCTACTTGTGTCAGTTTCGGGTACAGGTTTTTGATTCACATAATGTAGTACGAGCTTTTCTCGGAAGTATTTGCCAACGATTATATTAGATAAGTTTTTCTTCTTATCTGAAATTTCACAAATTATCAAACCATATCAAATTTGCGGCATAGTTACTTCGTCCCTCGGTACGAATAAATCAAAAAGTGCAGGAATATTGACCTGCTTGCCATCGACTACACCTTTCGGTCTCGCCTTAGGTCCTGACTAACCCTCCATGGACGAACCTAGTGAAGGAACCCTTAGGTTTTCGGGGCATTGGATTCTCACCAATGTTTTCGTTACTCAAACCGACATTCTCACTTCCGCTTCGTCCATACATTCTTTCGAAAATACTTCACCCTACAGCGGAACGCTCCCCTACCGATACCTTATGGTATCCCACAGCTTCGGCAAATTTCTTAGTCCCGAGCATTTTCGGCGCAAAAACGCTTAACCAGTGAGCTATTACGCACTCTTTAAAGGATGGCTGCTTCTAAGCAAACCTTCTGGTTGTCTGAGCATTCTCACCTCCTTTCCCACTTAGAAATTATTTAGGGGCCTTAGCTGATGATCTGGGCTGTTTCCCTCTCGACGATGAAGCTTATCCCCCACCGTCTCACTGATTGTTGGAAAGTCCTTCAAGTATTCTTAGTTTGCCACGATTTGGTACCGCTTTCGCAGCCCGCACCGAAACAGTGCTTTACCCCTTGACGACCCATCAACAATCGCTGCGCCTCAACGCATTTCGGGGAGATCCAGCTAGCTCTGAGTTCGATTGGCATTTCACCGCTAACCACAACTCATCCGCTGATTTTTCAACATCAGTCGGTTCGGGCTTCCACTTGGTTTTACCCAAGCTTCACCCTGGTCATGGTTAGATCACCCAGGTTCGGGTCCATAAGAAATGACGAACGCCGTATTTCAGACTTGCTTTCGCTCTGGCTTCAGAAAAAATTTCTTTAACCTTGCCACCTCCTATAAGTCGCCGGTTCATTCTTCAACAGGAACGCGGTCAAATTTAAAAATTCTCCCACTGCTTGTCAGTTAACGGTTTCATGCTCTATTTCACTCCCCTGCAGGGGTTCTTTTTCACCTTTCCCTCGCGGTACTACTTCACTATCGGTGACTCAGGAGTATTTAGCCTTACGAGGTGGTCCTCGCAGATTCACACGGGATTTCACGTGCCCCATGCTACTCGGGATAAGAATAACTTTTTAAATTATAACTACTGGACTTTCACCATCTATGGTGCAGGATTCAGCTGCTTCGTCTTTGATTTGATTTTTTTGTTTCTTTCCCAACAACCCCAATAAATTTGGTTTAGGCTGATCCCGTTTCGCTCGCCGCTACTAAGGGAATCGCGTTTGCTTTCTTTTCCTTCAGCTACTAAGATGTTTCAATTCGCTGAGTTACTTCTTACCTATCTATGAATTCAATAGGGAGTTTTAGAAGGTTGTCCTATTCGGGCATCTTGGGATCAAAATTTGTTTCCAATTCCCCCAAGCCTATCGCGGGTTTCTGCGCCCTTCATCATCTCTGAGTCCCTAGGTATCCGCCGTCAACTTTTTTTTATTTGACTGTGTCAATAAAAACTTCGGTAGCAATCGGTGGAGATAAGCGGACTCGAACCGCTGACGTCTGCCTTGCAAAGGCAGCGCTCTACCAACTGAGCTATACCCCCATATTCCGAAACTCCGTAGTTTTTTCGCTTGCGAAAACAATTTAGGCAAGTGGGCTATGCTGGATTTGAACCAGCGACCTCACCCTTATCAGGGGTGCGCTCTAGCCAACTGAGCTAATAGCCCGTTGCTTATTTTCGACTTTTTGAATCCTTAAAAAGGAGGTGATCCAGCCACACCTTCCAGTACGGCTACCTTGTTACGACTTCACCCTAGTCACTAGCTCTACCTTAGGCGCCCCCCTCCAAATGGTTGGGGTAACGACTTCGGGCATAGCCAGCTCCCATGGTGTGACGGGCGGTGTGTACAAGACCCGGGAACGTATTCACCGCTGTATGGCTGACCAGCGATTACTAGCGATTCCAACTTCATGCAGGCGAGTTGCAGCCTGCAATCCGAACTAAGATTAGGTTTTTGAGGTTAGCTTGCTCTCGCGAGGTTGCATCTCTTTGTCCCAACCATTGTAGCACGTGTGTAGCCCAGATCGTAAGGGGCATGCTGACTTGACGTCATCCTCACCTTCCTCCGATTTATCACCGGCAGTCTCTTTAGTTAGTAGAAAACTACTGCAACAAAAGATAAGGGTTGCGCTCGTTGCGGGACTTAACCCAACATCTCACGACACGAGCTGACGACAGCCATGCACCACCTGTATGTTCATTTGGACTTGCTTGTTTCCAAGCAATATGAACTATGTCAAGACCTGGTAAGGTTCTTCGCGTTGCATCGAATTAAACCACATGCTCCACCGCTTGTGCGGGTCCCCGTCAATTCCTTTGAGTTTCACCCTTGCGAGCATACTCCCCAGGCGGGATACTTGACGCGTTAGCTACAGAACTGAAAGGTTTTCAATCTACCAGAACTTAGTATCCATCGTTTACAGCTAGGACTACTGGGGTATCTAATCCCATTCGCTCCCCTAGCTTTCGTCTCTCAGTGTCAGTCATGGCCCAGCAGAGTGCTTTCGCGATTGGTGTTCTTCCTAATATCTACGCATTTCACCGCTACACTAGGAATTCCCTCTGCCCCTACCTAACTCAAGCTTCATAGTTTCAACTGCCGGCTCAAGGTTAAGCCCTGATTTTTGACAGTTGACTTGGAAAGCCACCTACAGACGCTTTACGCCCAATCATTCCGGATAACGCTTGCATCCCCCGTATTACCGCGGCTGCTGGCACGGAGTTAGCCGATGCTTATTCCTTAGATACCGTCAGAACTTCTTCTCTAAGAAAAGGAGTTTAAGACCCACAGGCCGTCATCCTCCACGCGGTATTGCTCCGTCAGGCTTTCGCCCATTGCGGAAAATTCCTCACTGCTGCCTCCCGTAGGAGTCTGGGCCGTGTCTCAGTCCCAGTGTGGCTGATCATCCTCTCAGACCAGCTACTGATCATCGCCTTGGTAAGCCATTACCTTACCAACTAGCTAATCAGACGCAAGCTCATCTTTAGGCGGTTAATACCGTTTTACTCCTCAGCATATAGGGAATTAGCAGTCGTTTCCAACTGTTGCCCCCTTCCTAAAGGTAGATTCTTACGCGTTACTCACCCGTCCGCCACTAACAATAAATTCCGAAGATTTTAGTATTCGTACGACTTGCATGTGTTAAGCATACCGCCAGCGTTCATCCTGAGCCAGGATCAAACTCTCCATGAAATTTTTAGACAATTGAAACAAATTTTTATTGAATTAATTAAGAAGAACATTCATTACGTAGAGTATCCTAATCCAATTACTTTCATTTTGTCAATTAAGCCTACCTTTGAATAATGGTAAAAAATAACCTTTTTAAATGAAAGGCAATGTTCAACGAATCCTAAACATCCACACAAATGCAAGACTGGGTAAGATATTTTGTTAACTTACTAATGAGCAAGCTTGTTTCAAGTCATTTCAACAGGATTTTGACGGGCTATAATCTTTAACCCTTTTTTTAGCCAATTGAGAAAAGCCCACTTCCAGAAATAACAATATTTAAAAACAATATTAATAATTTCAATTTATTGCATCTGATAAAAAATAATGTCTTCGATACTATAGATTTAGTTTGAGCTTATTACCGCCGGAGGATTGCATTTAGATTTATAAATCCTCAAATATTTGTTTTTAGCTTTTTTTCTATACACGCAAATGAAAATTAAATAGATATGAATTAAGGATAGCTTACAAATAATAATTGTTAGACAAACAAAGGGTATGCTTTAAATCCAAATCCATTGGGATGGGATAAATTTAGAATCATAGTGGAGGTTAGGGACAGTTTATTTATTGGTTAATTTAACTAAAGTTGATAAATTATTCCTAAACGACAAACGATGGGAAGGGAGAATTTGCCCTCCCCGATATATTGTTAATCGTATAGAGCAATCCCTAAACGAACAGCTAAAATTCCTGTAATTAAGGCAATAAATAGAGCAATAAAAATTTGACTATCAGCAATTGGCATAATTTTCTCCGAATGAATGAATAATTTTTAAGGTTGAATCAATAAAATAAGTCAATTACAGACCATTATCAGTTTTTGTTGAGAGTAACACAATAACTATTGGACCAGAGGCAAGAATCATAAATAATGCACCAAGTTGAAAAAAAACTTCAAAGTTCATATAGAGTTTTGGGGTTTGCAATGAATTAAACAATTCTGTTTGTAACTTTACCAACAAAGCTTATAAAGGAGGTTATGATATTAACGTTTTTTAATAACTTTGCAGAACAACAAATTCATTATCAGATAACGTTAAATAGTTATGGTTAACGAAAACTTACTGACGCTTGCCAAACGAAAGCTAACAGTAAAAAAAAAATTGGAATAATTGGTAAAACATCAACAATTGGATCAAATAAAGCGTAGGCTTCGGGTAATTTCCCAATTAAAAGAGTGATAGGTTGCATTTAGTTCCTCCACGACGATAGTCTATCTTAAAGTTTTTGGTTGAGATAAAAACCTTAAAACACAGTTTAATTTATATTTTATCTCAAAACATACGAAAAAGTAAAACTTTTAAATAAAAAAGTTTATTAAACGGAAGACTTGAGACTCCCCAGGTAGGACTTGAACCTACGACCAATCGGTTAACAGCCGATCGCTCTACCACTGAGCTACTGAGGATTTAAATCATTATAAACTATTTTAGACGGACTTTCAACCAAAAATTTAAATGCATGCAGTTATTTGCTCGGGACAATAAGAAACAATGTCCCGGGCAAATAAAGCGGAGGTTAATAGGCTAGCCCCATACTACGAGTTGTTTCTGAACCTAGATAAACACGAACGGAAAGAAAATCAGTTGGACAGGCAGATTCACAACGTTTACAACCAACACAATCTTCAGTCCGAGGTGCTGAAGCAATTTGATTCGCTTTACAACCATCCCAAGGTACCATTTCTAAAACATCTGTAGGGCACGCACGAACACATTGTGTACAACCAATGCATGTGTCGTAAATTTTTACTGCATGTGACATAATTTAAATTTTTATTTGTTGTTTATTACAAAGATTAAGAACTAATGTAAGTATTACATTATTATAAATAAAAATGGAAGGTAAACTGGTCGAGAAATATTTATATTAGTTAAAAACCTAAAATAAAGGGGAAGGTTACCCCTCTCTTAACTTCGAAGTAATTTGAGTATTTCAACTTTAACTTCCGACTTTAAAAGCATCAATAAAAAAACCAAATAAAACTCCAATTTTCGCTGAATTTAGGAACTTTAAAAATTGAAACCAAAACCCTACTTTATTAAACGTTCTTTGGTAAACAAACTTACCTAAAACTTCACAGATGATTAAAGCGAGAAGAATAGTTGCTCCATCCCACGGAATGACTTCTCGGATTGGGGTTAAAAACATTCCAAACGTGTTTCCAAGTAAAAATCCACTAAACAACGCAACAAAAATTTCGGCAAAATTTTTTTGAAACCGTTGCAATTTTCTTCCTGTACTGGAAAAAAGTTGTTGAATTATTCTAAATAATCGTGTTTGCATTTTTATTTTTGAAATTATTCTCTTCTAAGTTGTGTTGTGACTGTTTTAAAGTATAATTACTTTAGCATAGAAAAAGATTCAGTTTCTTTGTTTGAAGACAATAGAAATATTCTAAGGTTATTATTAATAAATAAATGGATTAGTTCCTGTGATTATTAAAGTTGTCTTTCAAAATATTGCTTAACTTTTTTATAATTATTTAAACTTTATATGGCTGTACCTAAAAAACGTACCTCAAAAACAAAAAAAAATATTCGCAAATCTGTTTGGAAACAAAAAATCAATAAAAAGGCTTTAAAAGCTTTATCATTAGCTAAATCAACATTTAATAAACCACTTAATGAGAATTCAGAAATTAAGGGGTTTAATACGAGCCAATCAAAACCGACAACTGACTCAGAATCACCTTAACCTATAAATTTTCACTTATTTTCTCTTTTTGCTACTTTACTGCAAAAAGAGAAAACTAACAAGATTCTATTTAAACTAGCAGGTCTTTCGGGCAAGGAGGGATTCGAACCCCCGACACCATGGTTCGTAGCCACGTGCTCTAGTCCACTGAGCTACAAGCCCTAATATCTTTAATACTAATAATTTTTTGCATTTTTTGCAATCTTATCATTCAATTTATAACTTATGATTTCTTTTATTCGAGATTATCTTGAAATTTTATCTGATGCATCTGTCTCTACAGCAAGTTCAGTTGAAATTTTCCAAGTTAGCTGTCAATTTTTTATTACCTCAATTTCCCAAGTGTTAGGCTATTTATTCACATTTGGTTGGGTTCGTGATATTCTTTATTTACCTATTGTTTTACCGAAATGGCAAGAAGCGGTTTTATCGGAACATTTTTTTTCCGAAGATTTTAATATCAATCTTTTTTCAATTTTAACATATTCGCCCCAAAATGAGGTTATTTCCCTATTAATTTTAGGGTTTTTAAATAGTTTTATTTGTTGTTTGCCTTTTTCAACAGTTCATTTTTTATCGATACGACGTCTTTTTGTACAAGGGGTTACTGCGGGGATCGCTAGTATATTAGGGATGATTTTTGGCCAATGTTTATTCATTACATTAATTATTTTTGGTGCAAGATCAATCTTGGTTCCTTGGTTTAATTTGGATCCTCTAAATTATTTGATGGGGATTGGGTTTCTTTTTATTGTGGTTTATGACATGGCGAATGAAAAAAGAATCCGGCCTGTTGAAATTTCTGAACAAAGAGTTTTAATCAAAATCTTTTTTATTAGTTTTCTGTTAAGTTTGATGGAACAAGCCACTATCGGACAATACTTTGGAAATATTAATTTTAGTAATGAGTTTAGTTTATTAACATTAAATGGTATTGGGTCATTTGGGGGCAATTTGAGTTATATTTTAGGCTTATTTGTTGGTCATCTATTTTTTAGTGGATTATTTTTAGAATTAACACTTTTCGTCCGTAAAGGTTTATTAACTTTATCTGGATTACCTTATTCCGTTTGGCTGAAACAAACAAATTTTGTTTTTTTAACTTTTATTTTAGGTTGTAACCTGAGTTCTATTCCTTATTATGGGTTAGATTATTTAATTACAAAGCCTCTTGGATTTCTTTCACAGGATAAAACATTTGAAACGTCGTTTTTGTCAGGTAAAAATCTAAAAGACCCAAGCCGTTTATTAACAGGTGTTGATGCTTCTTTTCCTTTAACAATTGATACAAATATTTCCCATTTTGATCGAGATAATTATGGTGAACAACCCAAATATTTTAAACGCAATTTTGAAGAATTAAATTACCAAGGAGAATATGCTTGGATTGTTCGCCGGGACCGAAAACCTGATTTATATTCATCAGGCGAGACAACAAAAACACGTATGCGAGATTTATTTCAATCTCAGCAACCTATGGAAACAATTGAAAAACAAGCTGGCGTGGCGAAAGAAAATCAAACAAATCAAAAACAAAAAGTATCAGAAAAAAGACAAGACGCATTTTTTATTCAATCAACCCAATCCCACTCCCCTGAGCGACAAAAATTAAAAAAACGATTTAACACGGTTTATACTGAAACAAGAGAAAAAGATATTTATTTATTAGGTGATACGTTTAGTTCCTTTCCAGTGTTAACAAAACAACAATCACCCACAGAAATTGCACTAAAACAAAAATATTATTCCAATGGTATTTATAAGACGTTATTAACTATTGAAATTGATAGTTTTTTACACCGACAACCAAAAACTTATACATTAACTGTTGAGGAAGAAAATCAATTATTTAAGAAACGTTACTTATTAAATCAATATTACAATACGATTCGAACATATAGTCAAATCCCCTATTACCAGGAATTTAATGATTTATTTAAAGGCTCAAAGTCATTTGTTGATCGACCTTATAACCATCAATTTAAAGGGACTTTACATATCGTAAAACGTTTATTTGCTGTAACATTAGATGACAATGCTAGTAATAACCAAAAAAGCATTTTAAAGTATGATATGCCTTTATTTAAGCCCGACGAAAAAAATGAAACTCAATTAATTCATGAAGAATTAACGACCCGACCAACGAATCTACCATTTTTAGAATTCAATAATTCAACCCCGTTTTATGTTGGTTGGGATAACCAAACTCGCCAACTATTATTAACTCAACGTTTTAGTAATTCATATGATTCTTTACCTGTAGGCATATCCGTAAAAGACAAAGGAGAAGATGTTTTAAAAACTGAATTAAAAAAAAACTTAACGCAAGTCTCTCAACCGTTTGAACACGGGCAGGTAAACGACCAAATCCTTCACTTTACTACGTGGCCGATTGAAAAGAATCGATTAAAAGACTTGAAATCGAAACGGTTTAATCGGATTAATACTTTATATGAACCAATGACAAACCCAGATATGCTACATGTGAAAAATGCAATCCGTAGTTCCAAAAATATTGAGCCTAGTTTACCAATCAGTATGAAATATTTAGGAAAAATCGCGGATAGATTAGCTCCAAATCATGGTGGAATCATTTGGCCCGGTAACCAAAACTCCTAAAAGTTAATCATTAGGTTTTCTCCCTCGAATTTTGAATTTAATGTCTTTTTCTCTTGAACTAGAAAATTTTTTCTAGTTCAAGAGAAAAAGACATTAAATTATGAAAACCATCCATAACTATGTAAACCTTTACCTAACAAATTAACTCCTAAATAACAAATCCATAAAAAAACAAAGCCACATGACGCAATTAATGCTGGTTTTTCTCCGCTCCACTTTTTATTTAAACGAAAATGGAAATAAGTTGCAAAAATTAACCACGTAATTAAAGCCCATGTTTCTTTTGGGTCCCAACTCCAATAAGATCCCCAAGCTTGGTTTGCCCAAACGGCTCCTGATAGAATACCTATTGTTAATAATGGAAACCCAAACCCTAATGTTCGATAACTGAGATTATCTAAAAATCGAATGGTTGGTTGAAGGTCAGTGTTTGGCGAGTTTGTTACAAAAACTTGTTTCTCGTTTTTAACAAAAGGAAGTGTCAAAACTAATAAAGCAACCGAAAATAATGATCCTAAAATTAACATACTATAACTTAAAATCATTAAGGAAACATGCATCATTAACCAATTTGACTGCAACGCTGGTACTAACGGGGTTGCTAATTTTAACCCGTCGGGTAGTGTAAAACTAGCAAACGCATTAATAAACAAAGCACTTGGAGCTGTAATTGATCCAAGAACTAATTCTGATTCCTTAGTAAATTTTGTTTGGATTAAAAAATGTCCGGTCGTTAAACTCCAGGATAAAAATAGTAATGATTCATAAAGATTACTTAAGGGGAAATGTTTAGATTCCCACCATCGCACAATTAAAAATAACAGTAAAGAAATATTCGCAACTTTCAAACCATTATAAATCGGAATTGAAAAATTCCAATGGAGAGAAAGCTTTGCCCAATAAAGTAATGTTGTTAAAAATAAAAAACTAAAAGAAAAGTTGACTAATAAATTTTGGAAACTAAAAAGTGACATAAGGAAATAAAGTGTTTTTTCAAATGGTTGGCTTAAAGCACTATGATAAGTTTATCTTGTTTCGATGATTTCAAGCAATTTAAAAAAATCGGGACTTGTCATAAGTCATGCTTTTCAGTATTCTTATTATATAGGAAATAAAAAAAAGGGATTGTAGTTCAATTGGTTAGAGCACCGCCCTGTCACGGCGGAAGTTGCGGGTTCGAGTCCCGTCAATCCCGACTCGTTTCCTCACTAGTTCAATTGACTTTTTGATGGGCCTGCTTAGCTCAGTTGGTTAGAGCGTCCGTCTCATACGCGGATTGCCACTAGTTCGAATCTAGTAGCAGGCACCAAAAAAAGGATTTATATATAAATAAACTTTCAGTCGAAAGTCAAAAGCAGTGATGCGGGTATAGCTCAGTGGTAGAGCGCAACCTTGCCAAGGTTGATGTCGCGCGTTCGAATCGCGTTACCCGCTCCAGTTCATTGATAGTCAAAGGAAAGGTGGCAGAGTGGTCGATTGTAACGGTTTTGAAAACCGTCGTAGTATAAGCTACCGAGGGTTCGAATCCCTCCCTTTCCGGTTCCAAATTAGCTCTTCTGGTGGAATTGGTAGACACGCTGGTTTTAGGAACCAGTGCTTACAGCGTGAGGGTTCAAGTCCCTCGGAGAGCAGAAGGGAGAAAAATTAGGGAAGTTTGATATAAAAAATTATATTCATATCAATTTGAATAGATTTATTACGGATTGATTGTAATATTGGCCAAATTATGTTCAGGAAGAATTCCGAGATTCAAAACAAAGACCTAGCAGATACGATTTTTTAGTCTAATTTCAACTCTTAATTTGAGTTGAAGAGATTTCGGAAAGAAGGGGATTTGAACCCCTGGTACAAAAACTTGTACGTCGCATTAGCAATGCGATACCATCGGCCACTCGGTCATCTTTCCATCACCTGGGGCAGAAGGATTCGAACCTCCGAATGGCGGGATCAAAACCCACAGCCTTACCACTTGGCGATGCCCCAAATTGAATTTGATCAATCATAAAATAATTATACCCTATTTTAGAGGATATACTCAAGTGAAATCGAAAAAAAACCAAATCATTTTTAAACACAATTTGGTTTGTAATTTATCATCGGTTTTTACGACATCTGGTTTATGTACGTATAATAAACAAGTTTAAGGACTTAATATTTTCTTGATCAAGTTTAAATAAGGGCATTAACCCTTATTTCATTTCCGCACACTAAACATTTAAAGTAAAAGTAGTCGTCATGGGTTCAACCAAATCTGGGGTATATTTACTTTACGTGACATCTTTTTTAGTAAAGTTCATACTTAATGAATGAGTATTTGAAAGAGCGAAATCTGTAAGTTACATTTTTTATTTAACTTAATACTTAAAATTCGTATAATATTTTCTATTATATTTTTCCTGAGTAGAGGAAAAATAGTGCTTTTGCTAGGGTTTAGTTTGGAAAACCCACCATCAAAGGATTAGATTTCTCTGTCCCTTGTTTCTTGCTCATGATTAGTTCACTTTCGTGATCCCAATAAAAATAACGATTCATTAGAGCGATATAAATGAGTGACCTGTCAGAATCCTTTATACATGTGGAGACCAACCCCAAGGTTGCTTTGCGCACCATAATTTCTTGAAT
>Ga0307978_1001637_pt1 | contig 16432 bp, 16 predicted proteins | sample OrgLakmetage1056_FD_203151 | JGI IMG/M metagenome (GOLD analysis project Ga0307978, IMG submission 203151) | Saline water microbial communities from Organic Lake, Antarctica - #1056 | ecosystem: Environmental > Aquatic > Non-marine Saline and Alkaline > Saline | place: Antarctica: Organic Lake...
ATAAATTAAACTGTGAGTGTGGTGCAAACCGAGGTTTGCATCTGACCACATTATTCTACAACTATGCTATTCCCGGACGTACTGTGCCTACAGAGCGCACGTAGGAATGGACGTTCATCCAGGACCTAAATAAATGCCCCATTGACTGGGACTATCAAATGTAGACTTGGAGATGCTCTTGGCATCCTCTTGATGTAAAACAGGTAGTAGGTAAATAGATACCTCAAATAGAAAGATGAAATGAAATCTATAGATCCACTCGTGACAGGGTACGAGCGTGGAACGTTTGAGGAACGTTCCGTCCGCACGAACGGAGTCGTTGCCACGTCAGAGCGGAAAGAACTCCGAAGATGATTCTCGCGCCAATAATAATATTCGCGAGACACTTGGAATCTTGTCAGGTAGGGTACCGGTACAGTAGCTCTTTTCTCTCTCGTTTCGCCTTTTGCCTGAAACCGGGTCATGCTGCCTTCACTCACAACATCCGTCCTCATTGCGGCATTCGTGCTTTCGGGTTGTTCCTCCGACTTCGTAGCGGCACTGTTCGTTTGCAATTTTTGGAAGACTTGTGCGGTGGAGAAGCCCTAAGGTATGTCAGTGATCAGTGAGATTTGCCGGTCTGTCTCTTGAGCGGCTGTGTTTCGTTTTGCTGTTTGCCTGAAACCACAGCCAAACCCTGTTTCACGCAGTAGACTGCGTATGGTAGTCTACGAGTAGACACGCAACTGCACACGGGACACCAGGAGGTAGCGGGTTGGCTTTCGGGGCAACCCCCGCCATTAAGGTACGCATATCGAAACAGACGAGACCAGCAAGTCTTCTACTATACGGTAGATTAGATGACTAAAAGCGTGTATAGCAACATTTCATAGGAAAAGTGACTGGTCGTGATATGTGCTCTAGCAGCACCCTATACAGCTACAGCAAGAGTCACCGTTTGGACCTGAATAAAGGCGCTCCGGGGAAAATGTAGTACAAGTCGTCTTTGCCATAGGGAAAAGTATGTGTTGCCTCATAGGAGAAAAAAAGCCGGGCCGTGTCGGGACAGCCGCGTATCTCTTCATAACAACACTAAGGGGAGTGGATATGCGCCATGTTCTGTTGGAGAACAAACAAAACAAAATTGGTGGCTCCGTCCGTTGTTTTTCTCTTTCTTGTTCTGAATGATCGAAATGGCCATTCAGTAGAGACTGAGTGCATCGCCAAACAACTCGACATACCTCGTTCAATGAACCCTATGTGATTCACGAGGACCGCGTTGTGAAGGATAACTCCACTCAGTAGCTTTGGGTTATTCGCACATGGTGTGAGTATCAGAGCTTTGTTGAAACTCAATACCCAGTTTAAGCCGTCTTTGTGAGGCATGGATTACGGCACCCCGGACAGGGGCGCTGACGACCAATAACATCCCTAAAAGTGTGACTCTCTTCAATCAGGCTCACGCCGAGCGTCCACTTGTCATCATCGTTGCAAGTGAAAGATGAACAGGGGTAAAGGGTTCTGGCTGAGTTTTGATAGAAGAGTCAGAGACAACAGACAACACAAGGGAAGTTTCCACCGTTAAAACACTGGAGGAGTCGAATCAACTTGCCTCAATCTTGATCCGTACTGCACAATACCCTGGTGCAGAGGAAAGCAATAGCCAACTGAGTGTCGGTACGAGCTCTTTTGGAAACGTAAAGTAATTTCGCGACAATGCTGTGAAAATTTTCGCCTTGTTGTTTGTCAAGTTGATCGGATCCGTCGTCAACGGTGAACAAGTCTTTCTTCGCCGGCGTTGGCGCCACCTAGGTAGCATCCATGCCAGAATCGGCAATCGCTTCCTTGAGGTATTCCTTCATCAGAATAGTGACGGTGCCATTGTTGTCGTTAAAAGTGATGTCCATGCCCAAAAACACATGATGTTTTCCTCTGATCACTGTCATTTTCCTAAACTTGACTTCAATCTTTTCGATGATGTCGGTCACTATCGTGTCATTCACATGAGAGATCTTGTTGTCGTCAACATACCAGGCAATCGTGCATTGCTTTCCTTTAATCTGGCTGTTCGCAACGCATAGATCGTACGGATTCAACTTGAAACCCATTTGGACCAACGTGTTTGTGAACAAGTTGTACCACAATAGCGCGGATTGAACACAACCGTACAGGGCCTTAAGCAACTGTAGGTAAAGTACCTTCTTCCCATTCTCAATGACGACAAAATTCTCGTATTTGGGATTCACTTAGCACATAATGTTGACGGCTTCGCCAACTAACTTCACAAGGACAAAATCTTCCATGTCCGCGTGTAAATACGCTCCTTTAACGTCAGCCGTTGCGACGTCACGACACTCCTTAGCGTCAATCATAAGCGAGATCATGAGAGCGTCCGTGGATACCGTGGGAGACGTCGTCTCTTCCTTCATATATTTGGACCTCTGGGACCGACCGTTGGTGCACGTGCGCCCCTTCAATTTGCCGGAGCGCTTCTCTTTGATAAGGTTAACAGCGCGAAGGGCTTCTCGCTTCTGACTGGTGGTGAGCGTAGATGCGTCAAGTGGTTCAAAAACGTTTTTACTGTCGAGCTGACAGAACTCCTCCTGCAATAAAGCGTCCACGGCTGCCTGGTCGTGCTTCTTGATGCCTACAGCTGCGGTCATCTGGGTCATAAAATGCCCAAAAATGTACTTGTAGATGTTGTCGAGCGACTCATCCATTTTGTCGGCTGCTTGCTGTAACATTTGCACGCCTGACTCGTAGCTTTTGAAGCTTACGGGGTCATCCATTTGGTGATCAAGTCGGTGGCCGTAGGATCTACCTCTGTCGCTCCTGAGATTGTACCAATTGGTACCCGAATCTTTGTTTGCGTTGGGCTCCACGTCCGTGTTGGGAGCATCGTCTCCGGGATCTTCGTCTCCGGGATCGTCGTGTGTCTCGGCACCTTCGTCGGTGTCGGGATCAAGTCCACCAGGGCCAAAATCATCGAGATCAGGCTCAAAAACGGTGGGATCATCAAGTGCATTGTCATCCGGGACGCCAACATCGTGGTCGTGGGGGGTTTCAATGTCATCATAGTTGTTAGGTTCCTCGACAACATCATTGTCGGGTTCGGTCGGATCGAAAATATCTTCGGCAAAGTTTTCATATTCGTCGGCCGATTCGACATCTTCTTCAAAAAATTCTTCGACAGGTGCGTTCGGTCGCCATTCGAAAAGTGGGACTCCGCCTTTGATCAGCGGTTGGCCTTCCTTCTCCGCCCTGGCTTCGACTGCAGAGATGACTGTATTGGTCATGGGAATTTCGGTCCATTGGTGCCGGGACAAGCGTTTTCCAGTGACGAGCAACATGAAAAAATAGTCGCCGTGGGCGTTCCCAGTCGGGTTCAGCAGGATCGCTCCAGTGTTACGGGACGTGGTAGTGTTGCTGTGAGTGTTGTCTTCGAAAACCTGTACATACGATCCGAATTCAAGCTTCAGCTCATTGTAGTCGGGGTTCGCGCGCCCAGTCATGATCGTGAGAGGGCTGAGAGTGTCGGAAATGCCGTTCTTAGCCGGGAATTGATTCAATCCTTTGGCGGCATTCTAAACAAGTGCTTGAATCATCACCTTTGGAAGATGTTTGAAAGGTAGACCGTGGATGGTGGTGCGCGCACGCTCCTTCATCGTCCGAATGGATCGTTCTACTTCGCCGACATGGTCATCAGCGGCGGTAACGTTGAGCCTGGAAGGGAGGACGTTGTTTCGGATGCACTCAAATTCCATGTTGGCGTGCAAATCGGAGACGTCGAAACCCCTGGACTTGTACATTTCCAAAACCGGCTTATCTCACGGAGGAGGGTTGCTTTGTTTCTGTTGAGAACGAGAGCAACGGTGCGGAATTGAAGTTTGCGAGAGGTGGTATGAAAAAAAGGGTGGCCCTGGACGTAGAAAATGTCCATGCAAAGTGTCACATCACTGTGGTGCTGCAAGATAAAACCTGGGACTTGTACATAGTTAAAAGTAGGGACATGTTGGGAGGGGCCTTTTGTTGTTTTTCCTTTGAGGGCGGCTACGTCGGGACCGTAGATGAGTAGAGCCCGTTTTGCGTCATCAACGGTAACGGGGCAGTTTCGGATGAGATTCTTGGCAAGAATTTGTTCGAACTGTTGCTGAGAAGGGCGTCCGATCTTTTAATAAAGTGCTCGAGCCTTGTCCGCTCCTTCAATTTTGCGACGTGGGAACTCTGCCTTGTTGTTAGTTACAGTGGAGACAAAAGAGTAGTCAATAACATTCTCGTTAGAATTAGGCTGGACGGCAGCGGCGGCGTCGTGGTAGTAGAGGCCCGATCTGTACTCGATGAACTTCATGATTGATCCATCAGAACGATGCACGCAGAGGGCAGCTTCAACGGACGTGTCCATCGTGATGCGGCAGAGTTTGCAAACGGCGGTAAGAGAGAAGATGTTGGCCAAAGAGTCGGGATTGTACCAGACAGTCGCAAAATTCTTGATGTCGCCAACAAGCGACGAGATCTGGGTGCCGTCATTTGTGTGAACCTTCAACTGGCTGTTGCTGCGCTGGATGTTCCAGAGGAAATTCGGGTTTTTGAAAACCAAAACAGTCGACTGGCTGTCGAGAAGCACCCAGGACGATGGGATGAGCTCGTGACGCAAGGGCAACTGGGTGAAGGTAAAATCCGAAACCTCGTGGTTTGTGTTGTCATAATTGGCGACAATGGCCTTGGTGTGAGAGGCTTGTAGAAGCGTCACGGCGGCAGCAGCATCAGCTTGGAGGAGAGTGGCGGGGACCGTTGGGGCACTTCTCAGCGTAATGTCCTGTGTGCTCGCAACGGAAACAAGTGACGCCGGTGTGCGTGACGCCGTCAGCGCCAGCAACCACTTCGCCAGATTGCACAAAAGTCATGCCATCTTCTTCCTCGACTGCCGCCACCTGGCTGCGCGCATTGCGGCGCGGCTCTTCCCGCTTGGGAGGCTTGAAATTGACAAGCAGGCTGTAGACTGCGGTCAAGTTGATGGGATACTGGTCGTTTCCTTGGGAGAACTGGTTTTCGAGGTCGGCCCAAAGGGTGCCAAAACAACAACGGTTGGCTCGCTTCAGGAAAGCCAAAGCAAGAGTGTGGTCACGCGCAATCTTGAGGCGTTTTGTTGCGTCGTCTGTGTCGGACGAGACAGCGGCAGTAGCATCCAGTAAACCTGGGTCTTCGCCAATGGCGCCGCCATAGTGCTCCAGGACCTCGACGAGGGAACAGAAATGCTCAAGGTAGGAGGAAATCGAGTCTTCGGCGCCTTGAGTGTAGGCGTAGTAGGAGGTGCGCGCGTCGTCTAGGGAAAGGTAGATGTAACGCTGACCCTCAAAACGATACGTGATGCCCTTGATTTCCTTCAGAATCCAAACGCAATCACTTTTGTGACTCTTTGTCTCGAAATCATCGAGAGAAGTGAGTTTTGCTTTCATCGCCTCGCTGCACTGGCCCCAAATGACCGCGTAAGCGGTCTTCAAATTACTATCGAGATAGTCAGTGCGCGTGCAATAAGCTGACACCTTCTTCTCCCAGATAGCGATAACAAGCCTGTTGGTATCAGAAACTTCGAGTTCCGTGGGCTTCGGAATTTCGGGCCTGACGAAGTCTTTCGTAAGGGAAGCCATGTTGCCCTTAAAAGTAGAGCAAACGCGGGGTGTAGTAGTTGCGCGGCTGCCGTGACAGTTTCCGCAACCGCGGCTACCGCTTCGTCCTCGTCCACTAGCAGTGCTGCTGCTGGGGACGATCGAAGGAGATGCAACAGTCTCACTAATGATGGAGTGTTTTAGATTCAGAAAAGTGGATCAGAAAGACCACTATTTTTGACGAGCGTTGAGAAAACAAAGTAGTTTTCTTTTTGATTAATGTTGATTCTAGGAGAATCTGATCACGCCTCGAACCTTCAATTCTCAGCTGTAGTGTGTCAGGACTCTCGATAGTCTATCTATACGAAAAGTCAATCAAACTGTTCTTACGATGGGATTAATCAAAAAGAATGAACAGTCACTGGTGCCCACTTGAGGCCCTTTTTGAGAACTGACGCATACGTGGGAGCAGATGCGACCTCCATCTGCTCGGACACTTTTTTCTTGGTCGACAACGCGAACGTCTGTCCGCTAACTCCAGATCAAACTTTCTCCAATATCGGATTCTCAACAGTGGGGAGCGGAAAGTTGCTCCCGTTTTCCGGGGCGCATTCGATTCTACGAGTACGTATGGTGTACGCTGTACATCAAGGTCAGGAAGTTTACTTAGGGTTTGGCCACACAAAGGGTTCGCTTCGGGACGCATTGATTTTTTATTTATGTTTTAAAATTTTAATTTTTTAATATTTGTCCGATGACTTTTTAGGCCGCCGTATCCTCCTTCGGTTGGCCCCGGTGCACGTCGTGCATAGCTGTTCCCTCTTTTGGTGCCAGAATAACAAACTTCATCGTAGAGGTTGACATCATCGATTCTCTGCAGAGAGCTCTGTCTTTCTCCAACGCGAAAGGGTCCGGTGATCCAAAGCAAAGAGACTCACTGGCGAAACAGTCATCCTTCACAAGAGGTCTTGCACACAGAAGACTGGTCAAATATCACTATATCGAGATCAAAGAGACTGCACACTTCCTGCGTTGCACTCGATTGCCCAATTTAGACGTGTTGTCGTTTCACAAGATAACGACGTTTATACGAGAAGGCGCACCACTATTATCATACGAATAAGGTTGGTTTCAAGCGGAAAAAGATATGTTAGTGTCCCCGGTAGTTAAGTGTACAGTTAGTGCAGTGTGCGTATGTAGAAGAAAGAGCGAGAGAGCATTGTGAAAGACGGTTTCGCGTTGCAAGTCTTGCCGGTCGAGCAGTCGAGCGTTTCGACGTAGTTCGTTTCGTTTCAAGATGGTCATGCGGCTGGTGCGGAGGTAAGATCTTCGGCTTGAAGTGTGCTGTTGATAAAGAAGAGAGTGTATTCGTCTTCGTCGATCGTTTCGTCGGTGACGGCCGTGAGCAAGGATCTGATCTTGTCGAGGCATTCACTCATCTCGTCGGGAGAAAAGAATGTGGAGTGAATCTGGGCCAAATTGTTGTATACAGCAAGCAGCAACATGTCTTCGGATTCGCGGGTGCTATCCTTGTTCTCCATTATGGAAGCAGCCATATCGTAGAGCTTGTGAGCGATGGAGAGGAGACTGGAGGTCTTGCGGGCCAAAGCGCGACGATGGTTCACCAGCGCCATATTATACAGACAAACACCGGTGATCAGCTCTCTGTCTTTGACATCGGGAAAGACAATAAGGGCTCGAGTATACATGACGATGAGGCTGTCTTCTTCGGTTGGTGAGCTCTTCGCTTCGACGGGAACGCTAAGAACCGAGGGTTGGTCTTGCGCGTCGTCAACGTCCATATTACCGAATGAAGAGTCGTCTTCTTCCCCAGTGAAGGAGAGAGAAGATGAGGATGCAGAAAGGTCGGGTTGGATCTTGATGGAAGAGTCCGAGACAACGCGGGGGGGTTCCCGGCGCCGAGACCAGGTTGCAGGAGACTTGTGGACGTAAAAGTGCTCCTTGAGGTCCGCAAGAGCGATTCGCAGCAACTCGATAGCTTCTTTGGGCTTCCCTTGTTGCATGGAGGCAACGGCATGGTTGTTCAACTCAATCAGTTGGAATGAGTTCATCTTGGATCTTGTCGGCGGAGACTCGAATGGAATTTATGAGAGCAAACTGCCGTTTGCTCGTTCGAGATGCCAGTGGGAATTGCGTCTTCACGGAGACGTCCGGTTGAAGTGAACGACGAATCTATCAGCGTGTGCCAGAGTGTGCAAGTGCCAGGTGCCCTTCAGTAGATCTGAAACAAAGAAAAAACTATCAATCGTGACCCCTTGTAATTGCCAAGATACCCGGCGGGAAAGCTTTGATTTCGATTCTTCAGATTTAGACCTTGATTTTAACACTTAACCGCGTTGTGCGTCTCTGGGCACTTTTAGCCCGCCACTTTCAATAAGTGAAGAGGAGCGCGTCATTCTCGAGAGGCGCGCGCCTCGGACTCGGAGTACAGTACATCATACCTATCATCATAGTGACCCTAAAACATCTTCTCCCTCAGAAATGTTGCTAATCTCTAGCCCTACAGTATTGCCTCATTGACACTTTTCAGATTTCACATTATTTAGCACTTCTCCTTCTCCAAGCAAACTGGGAAGTACTTCTTGGTACTTGTACGGTACTATCTTATTTTCTCCAACTTCCGACTTCGAAATGAGAAGGTGTTGTTGTTAGTTAGACAAGCTCCTGTGTACTCAGTGTATGTACCGGTACGGTGTACGGTAGAGCTTCGGAGTGTTGCCGTCTTGCACCCCTAGCCCTATGCAAGCGATGGCCCCGGCCCTCGCTTGTTTTCCCTCTGTACAATACAGCGGTCTACAGTAGCTAAATGTTTTTGGCGACCTTCGAGATGCATTCGAGAAGCAGCAGCAAGAAGCAGGACCTGGCATGGGAGTACGGTATGGATCTTGACGAGTTGAACTTAAACTAGATACCCTAACCCTCATGAAAAACAATATCCGTCGCTCAGACAATTGCCCCACGATCGGATCGAGTTTCGGACACAATAGATTTCGACCTCAACGTTCGTTGAGGCGTACCGGTAGTCATTCATCAATGGGGTAATAACGGTACCGGTACCAGGTAACTGGGAGTCTATTGCATTACTCTAAGTTGGCGGCAAAAGAAAATATGGCCCACTACTAGAGAATCAGGCCAGTCTGATAGACCAACAGTAGGCCCTGTTGTCCAAACGAGATTTGACAAGCTCAGCAGCTCTCTACAACAGAGCAAAAGATCGCGACGAAATATCTAGTTGCCAGATAGCTTTGCTATTGTCTCTAGTGGATCTAGTTAACTCTATGTATGTAGTGCGCAGGTGGTGGAGGACTCTTCATCTCTCTCTCTCTCTCCATACTAGAGGAACAGGCATCTCTTGAAAATAAGATGAAATATACGACCAAGACTGCCCCTGCTGATGACGTCTGACGTGTCCCTGACGGATCCAGAAAAGTCCATGTTTTTGTTCGCGCCAAAGCACGGAAGACTGCCAACCACACATTATTTCGATCTTTCCGTTTCTTCTTCGTCTTGCCTTTGCTGTCTCAGTTCCTCAACGAATGTTGGTGGTAGAGCCATGGCTTTCGAGGAGTGCCCCGCCTGCATATGCATGCCGAGGGCAAGTTTGCTGCCTGCAGCAAACAAACTTCTTGGGGAAAGTCCCCGGATATAAAGGCAGAGAGTGTCAATCCTGCAAGGGATACCGGTCGACAGGCCGCTGCTTTCAGCCACGACGACTGTTTCGGCAGTTGGAGCTCTTGCAGACGGCCTGTTCTGCCGCCGTCAAAGCAAAGTTATGCCATGATATAAACTCAACGGGGCTTACTCCTACCACTGTACTCGCAGTTCTCTGCGTCGGACAGGAACTAACTACAACTATTTTTGTGTGCATGAACCTGCCTGGTGGTGGGTCAAGGCTTCAAACCTTGGGGGGCTTGAACGCCCAGTCGTTCGATTCGACCTTGCGCACGTTATGCACTTACCACTGTATTACATGGGAATCATGGCGGTGGCGGTTGGCCCTTTGGGAGAATCGATTGTGTTAGTGTTGGCGCTCGTTTCGGGTAACGCGACCTGGTTCAAAATTGTTACTCTTTTGTCTGATTCTAGCTTTTGGCATTTTTTTATTTTTGCAGAGTTTGTACTCGAGTATGTTGTGAATTTCTTGAGCGCGAGCACTTGTGTGTAGCGGACGACGAACTAAAAGCGCCTGACATGAGCGAGGACAAGGCCAAAGTTGCTGCAGCTGAACCGTCTACCGTACTTGTACGGTAGCAACCTCCTCCTCGGGGATGACGTGTGGATTCCCTGCGACGATTTGCCGTGAGACTCCACCAAGTCTTCAGTACTATGCTAGTCTTGACGGATCTACTAGTCGAGAGTGCGCGGCATTCCGCTTTCACGTCCCAGTCCAATGGGATCTACTGTACTACAATTGCTGCTACTGGTTATAAAGAAAAGTCGGATTGCTTGAAGAAGCGCTATTGAATGCTATAGAATAATACGTAGGCTCTTCTCAGTCTCCTTCTCTGTAGCGTAGACCCGTAGACAAAATCACTTATATATATCTACGACGCGTACATGCTCGTGACCACCGTCTCGCATTACAACCAGCAAAACTAGGAAAAAAGTCAGGAGCGCGCTATGCGGACTGGGCATTCTTGCGAGCCTCCTGTTGCACCCGACGCTTGTACTCGGATTTGTTATGTTGAAAGAGGTTAAAGGCTTCGGACTGGGCGGGGGAGTCTGGATTGGGATCATCCAACAAGTCTTGAATACCAATCAAGACCTGCTTGATGGTAATGGCGGGACGCCAGCCTTCTTCCTCGTTGAGAATGGAAAGGCAAATGGTGCCAGATGGATACACGTTGGGGTGAAAGAGGGGTGGAGTGAACTTGCCTATATGCGCGGTTGAGAAATGGGATGCACAAAATTTATAAGATGTGAGAACGAAAGGAGACAAGTTGGTGGGAAAGACTGCTGTTGCGTCCCTTCCCGCAGCTCGTCAAGTTATCCTCTCTCTATTCGTAATCGTAAACAGACTTACACTTGGGCGGTCGACTGGGATAGTCTTCTGAGAACTCCAAGCGCACCTTGAAGATTCCTCCGGACCAGTCGGTTTGTTCCTTGCCGGGGATTCCAGCGTCCCAGACGAACATGTTGGAGCTACCGTCGCTGGACGACGTGGGGCGGGCGTAAAAGCCAATGGGATGGTCGCGGCGCCAAGCCTTGCGCTCTTCGGCGAGGCGACCTTTGGCAATACCAGCCGACATTGGACAGAGAGTGAGGGAGAGAAGAGTAGAGGCTTTCAATAGAGATTCTTCTACGGTTTCTGGCGAGGCAGTACTGTAAGGAACAAGCAAGCACAACAAGGACGTTGACACAATGAGGAGCACCGGCGAGGTGATGAGAACAATAAGCGGCAAAATCGCGGTAACAGCGTCGGCGTCGGCGCGGCAGTTTTCCTCCTCTTTGCTGGGAAAGCCTCCACGTGGAAATAGAAAAAAGGGATATTCTGAAAACATAGTCAAAGATTAGGACTCCAGAATCCGACCTCTATGATTGATGAAGTCAGTGGCACTTCCGGATCCGCCAAAGATCGCCGAGAAACATCATCAGAGCCGAAAGACGACGAATAAGAAAGTTTTCTCATAATTACCCGCTATTCTAGCTATTAGACCATGAAGCTCTCGATCGCCCTCTCCACTCTCTTGGTTGGCTCTGCCGCCGCATGGTCCTCCATGACCATGAAGACGGGTACGTAATTTAATCGTCTGTACGTGAGCGAAAGAATCTACCGCTCTTTCGAGTGAGAATCAATCCTCGACATGTATCATCATGCCCGTGATCTTAGCGAATCTTTTGAGTTCCGATACGGAATGGATCGTCCCTTCTCGGCCGTTCCACCTCGAGCTCTCGTGACTACGACTCTTACCTTGCCCACCATTATCATCCTCTCTTCGTTATTCAACAATAACAACAGATAATGGCGCCGCTGTCGGATCTCGTCGTGCCCTTTTCCAAAAGGGAGCCGCCTTGGCTGCCGGTATCGCTGTTGCAGCACCTACCGTGTCGAACGCGTATGCCGTCCCGGATCTTCCCTATCCCTTTGAGGCTCTTGAACCCTTTATTGATACTCCCACCATGAAGATCCATCACGACAAGCACCACGCTACCTATGTTGCCAACATTAACAAGGCCACGGAAGGCAAAGCCGAAAAGCCCATTTTGGACCTCATGGAATCCGCCATTGATGCCGGCCCCGCCGTTCGCAACAATGGAGGTGGTCACTACAACCACGCTTTCTTCTGGGAAGAAATGATGCCAGCTGATAAGGCCAAGAACACCAAGCCCAGCGCCCAGCTGGAGGCTCTTATTGTCAAGTCCTTTGGTAGCATGGACGAGCTAAAGTCGCAGTTTGAAGCCCGCGCGGCTCCAGGAGCCTTGTTTGGTTCCGGATGGGTCTGGATCTGTGTCAACAAAAAGGGCGATGAACTCGAGTTGGTGGGAACCCCCAATCAGGACAATCCTCTCATGAAGGGTGTGACGGACGAAATCATGTTTCCCATTTTGGGATTGGACGTGTGGGAGCACGCGTACTACTTGAAGTACCAGAACCGTCGACCGGAGTATGTCAGTAGCTGGTGGAATGTGGTCAACTGGGACAAGATCTCGGAGAATTGCGCCTATGTCGTCAAGAATCATGCTGGAGTGTCCGTGAAGGGTTAAAAAGTGAAATCGTACGGTAGCTAAGCGACGGGTAAGTTTGAGATTTGAGTGAATGAAAAAGCCAGTGGCTACAATGGCTTCTTCAAATTATTCGCATATAATACGATTTACTCCAGTAGACTATGATGTCTCTAGTTGTTTGCCCTACTTTGTCTTTTTGGTACCAGTCGACTCCTTGGCGGCTGCTTCCTTCTCTTGCATTTCCTTGCGTAGCTTGAGCACCATGTTAACACTTGATTTATGCTGATTCATTTGCATATCCATGAACCAGGAGCAAACCGACAGGACTCCAAAGAAGACCAAGACAACTGGAAACCCCTTCAGCTTTTCGGCCGCTATCACGCCCGTCTGCTCCAACAAGGCGTCGTCGACGCAGCTAATACCCATGGGGGTATTGAAATGGAGTTGCAGCATGGGGGGTAGACACGCCGTCGCCAAGACGTACGCCGGACTCTGAAAGTTTCCAGCAGGTTCACTCATGCTGGTAAAGTAAGTCAAGGCAGTCGCCATGACGAGACTAAAGATGGATACGATACCGTCATGGAGTACCAAACCGATAGCTTGAAGGCCCGAGATTTGGTCGCCTGGTAGCAGAGCTTGGTTGACTGCTTTGATGTCTTTTAAGCACGCTTGCGTAGGCTGTTGCGATTGATGCAAGCTAACAATGACTAGCATGTACGACATGCGCACCAAGTGCGTTCGCCACTGGGTGTGCAAGGCTTCCGTCGAGGCTTTGTTTTCTATCACGGACGCCTGTGCGCGATCCAAGTGGCTCTGTAAGGTCATTGGCTCAACCGCCTTTTTCTGCGTGGTTGTGGTATCTTTCTTTCCGCGACGTTGCTGTGCCATGGTGCAGTATGGTTCCGTAGTCTACGTGGAGATGGATGGTCGACTAGACTACGAGATGACTTGTTGTGATGGTTGATGTTTCGATGTCTTGTATCTTGGTGTTCTTTGCGGCGTTTCACTTTTTGGTTGGTCACGAGTGCTACGAATAAATCGAATGAATCCAACGCAAGCTCTCCGTACAGTCAATCATAATATGTACAAGCAGTACAGGTACCGTAGCTACCCTAGTAGCTCTTTATCTACCATCTTTCGTAAGTCGTATGTTCGTAGCATCATCCGTCCGGGTTCTACGAGATAGCTAGGGTATACATAGTAGAAGAGAACCTATGATAATGTAAGCAAATGCATGTTTCCCACGCCTGGTTGTTTTTCTACTCCAATGTATCTGTATCCAACCGTTCTCCTTGCTGCCTTTCTTCCTCCGCACGTTGCAATGTCTTCAAAAAACACGAACATTCAATGTCTTAAGCACTCTTCTTTTCCATAGGTGGCAATCCCATGGCTTCCAACATGGTCGCTCCCAACTTGGCGGGCGACCTGCTCACATGAACACCAGCCGCTTCCAAGGCGGCAAACTTTTCGGCCGCTCCTCCCTTGCCTCCGGCAATAATGGCACCCGCGTGTCCCATGCGGCGACCGGGTGGAGCCGTCATGCCGGCAATAAAGCCAACGACAGGCTTGTTAGGATCACCATATTCCTTGAGCCACTCGGCGGCCTCTTCTTCGGCCGAACCACCAATCTCACCAATCATAATGATACCTTCCGTTTCGGGGTCGTTGGTGAAACGCTCCAAACAATCAATGAAATTGGTTCCATTAAATGGATCACCACCAATACCGACACAGGTACTCTGACCCAGACCAGCCACTGTCGTTTGCCAGACAGCTTCGTACGTTAAGGTTCCCGAACGACTCACCACACCAATTTTGCCCGGCGTGTGAATGTACCCGGGCATGATACCAATCTTGCACTCGCCTGGCTTGATGATTCCTGGACAGTTGGGTCCAATGAGACGCGTGGCACTTTGTTGCTTCAGGACGTGCTTGACACGCGCCATGTCTTGCTGGGGAATTCCTTCGGTAATGCAAACCACGAGAGGAATTTCGGCCTCAATGGCGTCCAAAATGGCTTGGGCGGCAAAGGGGGGAGGAACGTAAATGACACTGGCGTCGGGTTGGACGCCATCAACGGCTTCCATGACGGTATTAAAGACTGGTAAACCCAAGTGCTCTTGGCCGCCCTTCTTGGGAGTGACGCCGCCCACCATCTTGGTGCCGTATTCAATGGCTTGCGTGGAGTGAAACGTTCCCTGTGTGGAATGGAGTGCAAGTCAAGCGACGTGACGTTAGACACAGGGGTGTATTTCTCGACGTCTATGAGAGAGACGACGTGTCATTTTTGTTATGCGCTTGTAACGTACCTGCTTTCCAGTGAATCCTTGGCAGATGACCCGCGTATCCTTGTCGATCCAAACCTTGGCGTTGGCCGACATGGCTCTGCTTGCCGGGTGACTCGTCGAGTTGGTACGGGCGGCGATTCGCATCAGCGTGCTACGGCTTGTCCTCATCATCTTGCTAACGATGGGGTTGTGTAAGTATAGGGTAAGGGGTAAGGTGAGAAGAATGGCGAAAGCAATCGCTATCATGCGATGATGGCTCCATCGATCCCTTTGCTTTGCGCTTCCGGATCTTTCCGTTTGCAAGGCATACAGAACAGTCCGCCAGCTGTCGCAGCTGAGCGAAACAGAAGGCGAAGCCTTTTATTCGACTCGTTCGACTTTGATAAACGGAATCTTCTCTACCCAGAGCAGGAAGTAACCTAATCCAAAAGAGGCACAAGGCGAGATTCCCTTACTTTCCCTTTTGGATCAACGCGACAGCGACGCTATCGACTATCGACACACATACTCGAACCGGTACATATTCACACAAGTCCCAAGTCGAAAGGTCTTTACTGCTCGCTCTTCTTAAAACAACAGCCTTTGTTGTTATAGCATTCATTCGAGTACCGCTCGGAAGACTGCCATTGTGTGTATTCATTCATTCAGAAAGACATCAAGAAAGACGATCATCATGCTGGCACGAGCCGCAAGAAGCCTTCTGTCTCGCTCAACCAGCGCCGTTTCCAGTAGTCGCAGTAGCGCTCTGCTACGAACCGCCACTCCCTGCTGCACCACGGCTATTATGCAGCAGCAGCGCTCTCTTGCGACGGGAGGTCAGCAGCTGGCTTCCATGACGGCCGAGAATCCGCACATTGATGTCGTCAAGTATGCGCACAAGAATCGCACCTGGACCTTGAACCACGTGGAGTACTACAGCACGGCGCTGGCGATTGGTCTCGCGGAGAATGGATTGCAGCCGGGCGATGCTGTATTGTCGTGGTTGCCATTGCACTTTTCGGAACAGGCAAGTAGTTCGTTCGTTCGTTCATACTATGTTCGTTAGATGGCTGTGTATCGAGGAGTGGATTGTACAGAGGAGAGACTGTAATCTCTTGTGAGACCTTGCATGCCGTGTCAACTACAATGATCCCGTATCTAGTGCTTGTCATATTTAGCTACCATCTCTCTAACTTGCCAAAGTACTCAATTCTTGTTTTGTAAGTACAGATGGTCTTGCAGTTTGCCTGCTCCAAGGCTGGCATGGTCCTTTATTCCTTGGATCCGGCCTTGGCCGTGAAGGATCCAGTCGCTTCCAAAAAGGCGCTCGAGGCCGCCTTGGAATTGACCAAGGCCAACGTGCTGCTTTCGCAAGAAGCTGGCAGCGACGTTAATTATGTGCGTTTGGCTGCCGAGGTCATTCCCGAGCTGCGCATTTTTGATTTTGCCAAGGGCGTGCCCTTTGTTACGCCCCGCTTTCCGCACCTGCGATTTCCCATTCACACCGGGTTTGATCAAGACGACAAGGCTGGATGGTTGCTGCTTCGGCACATGATTGTGCCGTCGAATAACTTGGATACTCATATGGTCGGGTCGAGTGTTACGGATAGCACGCCGCTTGCGGGTGAACTCGTCTTGGACAAGGCTGGAGTTCCAGTCAAGTTGGGCAAGACTTTGACCAACAAGCAAGTTGTGGAAAAAAAATTGTGGCCGACGTATGTGTCTGTTCTGGAAAAGAAATACCACGAAGTGGACGGCATCGGCGTCATCTTTTAAAATGTACGCGGCCGACGACAACGTCAACGTTGTGCGTGCTAATAAGTCTACGATAGGAATGAGATGCAAAGCATAGAATCACCCGGGTCACTACCAGTTTGTAGAGGTAGTCGTACC
>Ga0307978_1001645_pt1 | contig 16411 bp, 11 predicted proteins | sample OrgLakmetage1056_FD_203151 | JGI IMG/M metagenome (GOLD analysis project Ga0307978, IMG submission 203151) | Saline water microbial communities from Organic Lake, Antarctica - #1056 | ecosystem: Environmental > Aquatic > Non-marine Saline and Alkaline > Saline | place: Antarctica: Organic Lake...
TGAAAGGCACACTTTGACCTCTGCCGAGTGGACCTCGTGTTCCGCATGTCACGAGCTTCTTTGCTCGCGCGCCTTCCTCTTTATTGTTCTGCGGAGTGCGCAACACCCACAAATTCCTCGATTTTTTGCAAATTTTCCGAGGAATTTGGCCAATGCCCCTCTCCCTCCTGAATCATTCCGCACTTGCATTGTTTGCGCAACGTACGCGCATTCCCACTTCTGCCCGCAGCATTGACTTCTGTGCCATTTGGGTTTGTATTAGTTCGAGTTCGAGTTCGAAAGAAACTGAATTAGTATGGCAGAGATGTAAGAGAAGTATAGAAGCCTAGAAGCGAGAGCTTTGTAGAAGAACAAGATGATGGTTTGCGGATAAGACAGCCAGGGAAATTTCCTGGCATGGTACGTTGAGAAAATCATAATTACAAAACTCAAATCAAGACGAAGTCGAAAAAATTTGAAGAAGGATGACGGATGACAGGGCAGGCTGTTACAGGTGAACGCATCATACACAGTACAGTACACAGTACAAGAATAGAAAGATACAACACTCATCCGATACTGACCATGGGTCGGTTTCTGGCGGCGTTCTAGCTGTGCTTTTGAGAGAATCGTATGTGTAGCTCATAGGAAAGTTCTTCTTACCATCGCAGGGTATCTACTAGTGAAATACAAGGAGTGTGCTTTCGCGACACTTCAGTTGTGTTGATATCATGAGCCTGGGTGCAGAACAACAACGCGTTCTGGATGCCGTTGCTAGCGGGCGCAATGTGTTTTTCTCTGGTGTTGCAGGGACGGGGAAATCTTTCACGCTGGCTGCTATAAAAAAACTTTTGAAAGAGCAGGGCAAGAGCTTCGGAGTTACTGCACCCACAGGCGCAGCAGCCATTGGAATCAGCGGGGAGACCCTTCATGGATTCGCAGGAGCTGGCGTACCTTGCTATGCGAATGACTTCAAGAAGATGTGGGGTGGTGGGCGCCCAAAGCGAGGGAATGTCGTCGAGGCGGATAGGCGTGAGCAGCCTAGTAAGGAAAAGACTGCAAAATGGCGCAGCTTAGATGTGCTTATTATTGATGAGATAGGTATGGTGCCCGCAGAGTTTTTAGACTGGATGGATGCTACGGTGCGGGAAATTCGTGGAAAGCCTCAGACCCACCGTTTCGGCTGTCGCTGCAATTTACATTGTCCTGCTAGCGATACTTCTGATAATCCTAGTTGTGGAGTCAACAAAGCCTTTTCTGCTGCATTTGGCGGGATTCAATTGGTAGTCTGCGGAGATTTCAGTCAGTTGCCGCCTGTTCCGGGCTCTCCTTTGCTCACACTCGAGCCACCTGATGTATATGATGACGGCACCCTGGTAAATCAGCCGCCTCGAAAAAGGAACAATAATGACGCTAGCACAGCAGCCCCGATCAAAGCTAGCGTGCCCGTTGGACGCAAAGAAACCACAGCCCTCTGCTTTCAGTCGGCTTTCTGGCGTGACGCTTGCTTCGTGCCAATAAGGCTCACGGAAGTCTTTCGGCAATCTGACGCTGCATTTTTGGCAGCTCTCAGTGATTTGCGTGAAGGTCGTGGTGATAGCGAAGCTGTTCTAAGTTTAGTGCAACGTTGTAGCCGCCCCTTGTCGAATATCGCGGTAGTCAGCCCTGAGTCGGCAGTCTTGGCTGTTGGAAGTGATGCGACCGTCGGCGCTGGGAAGGGGGGCGCTCAGAGTGGCATGGTTTCAGCCGCCATCGAGCCAACCGTCTTGTACTGCACGAAGGTCAACGTTGAAGCCGAAAATATGCAAAAGCTGGCGTCACTTTCCAGCGAAATGAAAGTCTTCAAGGCTAAAGACTCCGTGATGCCAAGCCCTTTGCACGAAGTCGAGGCTCGCAGAAGACTCTGGTATGACTCGTTTTTCAAGGAGGGGTCATCCGAATCTAAAGCGCCTGCAAATCTTGAGCTTAAAGTGGGTGCTCAAGTCATACTCACAGCCAATGAAATTGCGAATAATGAGATGCCACCAAGACTTCGTCTTGTGAATGGTTCGCGTGGTGTTTTGGTGGGCTTTGCTACCGTACACGAGTACGATGCTTTGAGACAAAAGCAGAATGAGATGGCGCACAGCAACAAAAAGACAGATACCAGAACAAACAGTAATACTGCAAGAGGCCCTGCTGCCGATGCCTCACCTTCTACACAAAGCTTTGATGTGAACGAAAGTTACAGCCAGGATTCGGTTGGAATCGATTATCAAGGAGTCGTCTCCTCTTCGTCTTCTTCGCAGCCGCAGCAATGCAGTTTCACACAGTCACCACCGGCATCTCCTGCGCTTACTGAAGAGCAACGTGCACGTGCCGCTTCTAATCGTGCATCTGCCCTTGCCAAACGCAAGGGTGTTGGTAGTACACCGCCGGCATCTCCTGTGCTCACTGAGCAGCAACGTGCACGCGCAGCTTCCAATCGTGCTGCGGCCCTTGCCAAACGCAACAGTGTGACAGCCTCGCCAGGGAATGCTCCATCACCTTCACGATCAATGCCGCAGCCCTCATCTCAATACTCTCAAGGCTCGACAGGTGGAACTCCTACTGGTCGCAACATATTTCCCGATACCAATGGCAGCAGCGACGGTGCCAATGCTGACGCAAGCGCCCGCGAAAACGGAAGCCAAACTGAAGGGCTTCGGCGGTCATGGACCAATGAAGTGGCTGACTTGTTTGGTCAAGCTAAAGGAGTACTCGAGGAGTTGAATGAGGGAGAAAGAAGTACAATGATGCAAACAGCTGCTCCCGGCAGGTCAGACTACCCAGAAACAACGTCGGGTTTTGGAAGCACAGGAGCGACTGCGGAGACGGGAAGGAAGAAGCAACAACTTACAGCGTACCCAATTGTGGCATTTGCAAACGGACGAACTAAGCTAGTGGGGCCTCATGCCTTTGAACGAGAGATTTACTTTTGGGGCACTTGCGTCCGCGTTCAAGTTCCACTTCTTTTGGCGTGGGCTCAAACCGTGCACAAAGCACAGGGCGCTAGTTTGGACTTGGCTGTCATTGACTTGCAAGGTTGCTTTGCGCCTGGCCAAGCTTACGTTGCGTTGTCGCGCGCAAGGTCGATGGAAGGCCTTGAAGTGCGCAATTACCGCCCTGATCGCATCAAGGTCTCGCCGCTTGCGTCACGCTTTTTCAGTGCCCTTGTGGCTGCCACTACGCCACCGCCACCAAACTCTTCTTCCTCTGCGTTGTCGTCGGGATCTGTCGGATCTTCCTCCTCCTCCTCCTCCTCCTCCTCCTCGTCATCATCATCGTCATCTGCGACTGGCCATCCGCATAATTCTTCATTTCCGCAACCGTTGTCAGATGCACTGCAGAATTTCGTGGAAAGCATTGCGCTTTGGTGGTATCCCGTAACAAAGCATCCGGGTTGGCTCAAAGTATGGCGCGCTCACCCTACTTTCAAAGCCTGGGAAGATCGATTCGGGGCAGCTCGACCAAATGCGGACGATGACGACGTCTATTCACAAACTTCCGGAACCAGCGCCTTGACGCCTTTTTACCCAAACGCAAAGCCATGCCCCGAGCGAGCTTTGGCTGGACTGCCTGATGCAGACGGGCCTCGCTCTCCCAATTTCAATGTTCAGGACACCAATCCAGGACTCAAGAGGGCTCGTGATCCCAAGAGTGGTACGTGCTTTGATTGCGGGCTGGAGGGCCACCGCGCCAAGCATTGTCCGAATCGAGCACCGAACCAAAGGGATCACAACGGAGCAGCTGACGACAATAATGATCCCGACGTTAAATATGACAAGGTTGTGTCTATTGATGATCAGCTCCGTGATGCTGCGGAAAACGCAGTTATCGTTGACTTATGTCCTTCTGATGATGACGAAGATGTTACCAGCCCCGGCAGCGAAGGCCGTGACCAGAGCGATCCCATCGCCAGGAACCACGGCAATGGAAACAACCGGAGTCACAAACGCCCTCGCGTTGAGATGCCTCCGCCAACCTTGCCTTCCCCAAATCTTCCAAGGCCAGCACTTCCAATTACATCCCCGCCTCACTCAAGTTCGCAGCCGCCTTCATGGCGGCGTCGGCTCTGCGACCTGGATCTGACCGACGCCATGCTGGTGATGCGGCGCGCGGAGCTCATGCGCCAAGTGGCGGACCTCGACGATCAGCGCGAAGCTATTGCCGTGGAACGAGCAGCGCTGCAGCGCGAAAGAGATAGATAGGTTTGAGCGTTAAACTGGGCCAAATACCTCTGATGGACGAGGAGGAGATCAAATTTCGTGCCTATGACGCTGCTTTGCGTCTTCATTTATTATTTACTTTTCCCAGTGGCTAAGCATCACGATTTTAATCTTCTGGGGGGAATTTGAGGCAGGTCCCGAAGGGCTGGATTTAGTAGGCTAGGAGAAAGAGATAAAAAGCAAAGCATCTCATACTAAATCGGGAATTCAAAGAAGATAAAGAGCAGATAACAGAAGACGAAAGTCCGGATCCACAGTAATAAATAATAATTGCCATGGTTCAGTTATAAGTATCAAGATTGGACATTTGAGAGACGCGGCCATTTAGGCTGTTAGATGTAATGGATAATGTAAGCATATTATTCAACGTATAAACGTATGAGTAAGAAGTAGAAGTACAATACAGCGTAGGAGTGAGAAGTAGGAAAAGAAGGTAGAGAATGCCCCGTAAGGGCGTTAGTCCATTAGTTACTTCCCCGTAGGGGCGTTATTCGATTGATCACTTGACCCGTAGGGGCGTTCTAGAGTAGAAGGCGAGGCATGAGCGCTCGAACATACAGTACAGAGCGCATGAGCTACCATGTGATGAGAAGCATCATGGTCTGACCATCACCACGCTAGGCACAGACTTTATTGTATCTTGGCGCCAAAAATGGCGCCTATCTTTCGCTTTCTTACTGCTGCGGCTGTGGTGCTCATGAATCTCATCTACGCTGCAGCCACCATCATGCAGGAAGTTGACACACATGGGGACATCGTCGACGCCGTAGGGTCCGGCGGCGATTCAAGCACAACCCTAACGAAACCTTTTTCCGTGCAAGCATTGTTGGGTTTCTTGGCGCCAGTTAAAGCACTTGATTTAAATTCTGCGCGCTCACTGCTCGAGCCTGCGGCAGCGACGCCTGATGATCCGGTCGCCTTAGCTCGTGCCACTGTAAGCCCAAGCGGCGTGCCATTGATGCACTACTTGATGGGCTTGCTGCCGCGGCTCGAAAACAACGGTGCCGCTCGTGCGAGTCTGGCCACTGTGATTGCAAGGCTGGCTGCAGTCGGCGCGGATGTGAATGCGGAGCACCCGAATGCGAGAGATCCTAGCTTGCTTTACAAGGTTAGATCATGAAGATAATTGCCGTGACTTACTTGTTTTCTGCGTGGAGTACTTCACCGAGCAGTCATCATTGCTTCCAAAGTAGATACCTTTCAATCGACGTAGACATGTTTGATTCTAGAATGCAATTGAAGACTAAAAATTTCGTTGCATGTCTTTTAATGTAGGTCGTCTTCATGCGAGAACTGGACCTCGCCCAAGCCTTTCTCGCATCCGGCGCCCGAGAACAGCCGCAGCGTGACCCGGATTCGGTGCTGGGAAAACTGGCGTCCGTGCCATGCGACCTGGTGCCCATGGCGAAGCTCTTGCTGCACGCTGACGCATTTCTGGCCGACCCGAAATATGCGTCCCAGGTGTGAAAGAAGATACGGAGTTTGGTTGAGAGCACCCTTTGAGGGTTTGACCACGCTACTTTATACAGCCTCACTTTATTCTTCTTCTTCTTACCTGCATCTTACTTTGTTGTAATATTATCTATAACGATGCGCATGCTTGTGAAGTTAGGTCCTAGCTCACTATTCTTCTATCACTCGTGTGTTTTTTTCCATTAGGAGCGTTTTCAAGGAGCGGCTGGGAAAGCGTCCTTTTTGGGATCGGCCAGCCGAGGTGCTGGCGCCAAGCCCATTCCCAGGAGCGATTACTTGTTCAACGCATCTTCAACTTATCGCAGCCTCGTAGGCCAACTCGGAAGTAGGAGCAGTGGTGACGACGATAGGTTGAGCGAAATGAAGTCTGCGGACGGAGTTGAAGGAGGTGTAAATGTGGCACAGCCTAATCCTCCATCATTGGGGCCCGATGGTTTGCCTCTCGCAGCGCTCGTCAATTCCCTGGGCGAAGGCAGCGCGGCAGTCTTATTTGCATGGCTTCGAGCCGCGCCTACCAAAGGCAAAGCTCTCAGTCGTCTCGCTGACGCGGTGGGCCGCATGGATGATAGTCTAGGCGACAAGCGCAACCCTTTGCATGCTTTGGCGGCTGCTGGCAGTGCTGCCCCTGTTGATGCGCTTGCGACTTTTCTGGAAGAACGAGCAGCTGCTCCTACTGCAGGAGCACAAGGAGATTTTGAGGATTTGCCAGCCAAAGACTCAACTGAGTCAACCACTACTGCTGCTGCTGCTTCTTCTACTGAAGACCCTTCAGATTCTTCTCAGTCAGCAGAAGCAGGAGCAGCGAGTGCTGAAAAGAAGCGCATAGCAGCGGAGAAGCGTGCCGCTCTCAAAGTTCGGACTCGTTCAGCAGTGGCTTCTGCTCTAGCTTCAACTGACTCGCGTGGCCACACTCCGATAGACGTTGCAGCACTGAGGTGGGGGGCTCGGGCAACTTTTGCTGTAACGGCTACTGAGGTTGAAGAATCTAAAGCTTCTTCCGCTAGTAGTGGCTCTTCTTCTTCTTCTTCTTCTTCTTCACTAAAGGAAGAAATTGCTTTGGACAAAGCACCTTCGCCACTTGTGCAGTTCACTTCCCCTGTAGAAGTAGCACTGCAAAGGCTTGCAGTCGCGGCGGGACTGGAACCTGGTGACGTGGGACACTCAATGAGCCCAAACCTCGTGCCTTCAGCGCTTAGGGCTACAGACAACGGAAGCAAAGTTCGCGGAAGTAGCAGCAGTGGTGTTAGCGGTGACGACAGTGACAGCAGTGGTAGTGGGAGCGGTGGCAGCGGAAGCGGTAGTAGCAGTGGTGGCTGGGATCTGACACGCTGGCCTCCCTTGGCATCAGAAGCGAGGACATCGTTGCCAGGCAAATGCGACGTGCTGGAGCTCAATTGGGCTGACGAGTGGGCTGCTGCTGAAGCAACGGCTCGTGCCGCGAACGCTGCCACTGGAGCGGCAGCAGGCGGAAGAGCAGGCGAGAACAGTGCTGGTGGAATATCAGCTTCCGCTGTGTTTGGGCACAGGTTCCTCAGAGACTTCGTGCACCGCGGGCAGCCAGTGGTGCTCCGAGGCGCCGCACCTCGCTCTGCCCAGGAAGCGTTCGTCAAGGAGAAGTTTCTGGCCCGGTACGGGCAATTTCCCGTAAGCGTGGGTGCGATCCCGTACGCGTCATCGTTTGGCAGCTCGCAGCGGGTTGCTACTCTAGGCGACGTGGCGAACGCAACTTCGTCCGCCGTTTCGGTATCGGCTACTCTTACACCAGAGGAGGAAGAGGCGGCGATGCCGGATGCCACAAGTCACGATTCAAGCAACAGGAACATCGATAGGAACCAACACCGTGGCCACGAGAGAGCAGCCGCAGAGTACGCGTTTACCACCCCACCCGACGGCCCGAGCGGCTGGGCGCATCTCGTGGCCGAAGACGCCCCACCGCCGCCTTGGCTCCAATGGGTGCTCGCGCAGTTTCCGCACGCAGGTAAGGATGCTTTTTGTTGTTGTTTTAGGGGGGGGGGGGATTTTGAGTACTTGAATCCCAAATTGAACGTCATACAGATAATCCGGATTGCATAAAAATCATTTCAATACTTGCCCTTAACTTTCCCCGAACTCCTTGAGCCTCCTCTGATATTCTGTGTTCTTTGAATTTTTCAGGGTACGAGACCCAGTTTTATTTGGGCCCTGCGGGCAGCGGCGCGCCTGCCCATTTTCACGGCCACGCCGTCAACGTTCTCGCGCACGGCTCCAAGCGCTGGAGCCTCTGGCCGCCGCAACACGCGCTTTACTCCAAAGAGCCCGCCGCCGACCGCTGGCGTCGCCTGCACGGCAACCAAACCTCCACCTTTACGAAGGGCGTGCACGAACCAGAAGTAGTTCTTGAGCCCTTGGAGTGCACTCAAGAAGCGGGGGATATGCTTTTCGTGCCGACGCTATGGGGTCACGCCACGTTAAACGAGCGCCAGGCCATCGGAACGGCATACGAGCTTTCGCTTGAGCCCTTTTGTATGGAGTAGCGCGAATTCGGACCCGGCTGATGTCTGAATCGCGTTAGAGTTGTTAAGGAAAAGCCCCATGAAACATCCACCTACCGAGGCCAGCAGCAACAGCAACATGCGTAATCACCTTTTATAGAACCCCCGATTTCGACTTGCCCACGATTTGTAGTCTTAAGTTGTAAGTCTTAAGGTAATGCATTTATCTCGAGATCCCCTTCAAATGTCATAAAATATATGGAGTACATAAGAACAAGTACAGACATGGACGTAACAGCTACTGGGATCTAAAGAGAAACCTTGCTGTACTCCCCACATAAAAAGGGGACTACATCAATGGCAGCGACCGCGCTGCGTGTAATTTGTTTGGGGGGTGCCTTTAAGGGGGCTCTGGCTCTGCGCTCTGGCTTAGGATAAATGTGCAGAATGCAGATGTGTTAGCTCGAGGCTCCTTGGTGAAATCCGCATAGCTCGTTATGGTCAATTAAGACATTAATATATATTCGCCCTGCCAATTCCGTTCTAAATCGGCTTGCTACTTCGACCGGGGGATCGCAGGACATGGGGATGTGGGTCTCAGTGTCTCAGTCACGGAACAGCCGCGGTGCCGCGGTGCCGCGGTTGATACAGGGTACTCTACTTGGTGAGATGCACCAATCACCGATCACCACAACTCTGCAACGAGGGAGACTGCAACCAGTTCTGATATTCTCGCAAGATTCTCTTCCATGGCGTGTTCGCCCAGAGCTCTGATATTGCTCTGGCTGAGCACGCACTTTTCTCTGAGCGTAGCAGTACCATTTGCAGACGCACCCTCGTTCCCTGCGCCTCAAGTGGACTACGGGAAACTGGTCGCTGGTGACCCAACTGAGGCAGCTCAATTGCTTCATGCCCTCACGAGTTTAGGCACCGTGGCCGTGCGCGGTATCCCAGGTTATGCAGCCGCGCGCCGCAGCGCCTTAGGGCAACTCGAGACACAGTGTCTCAATTCAGCCAGTACCAACTCAGACGTACCCCGTGCGCCAGCAACCGCCACGCTCGCGGATGGCTCGATTCGGAGGACAGTGGCCACGAGCACCATAGGAGGCCTGCCTGGTCTTTTGGCGGACGCCCCGCCAGCCGCCCCCGCTTCAGCGAGTGAATCAAACGAGGAAGAGGCGAATGAAGGGAAAGAAGTATCAAAGTCAACCGTGTCGGCATGTGACGAAGCCACGGCTGGTTTGAGGGCTCAAGTAGCTACCGGCGGCTTGGCAGTCTTCCGAGCCCTGGACATCGCGTCAGGCCGCGCGCAACCCAACAACCACATGGACGGCAGCCACGCACAGCCGTCATTGGCCCCACTCATGGCCGACGCCAAGGGCCGCAATGCGTACCGGACTTTTGAAGCGCTGACCAGCCACGGCGAGCAGCTCGAGCACTTTCACCTGTACCAGCCACCGCTGTCCACTCTCTCCACGGGCAGCAGCAGCCGCAGCGGCACCTCCGAAAACCAACACGCGCCGTCGCCTTTCGCTCTGGAGATGCACACCGATGCTGGCCTCTTGATTGCCATGACGACGGGCTTGGAGAGCACCAGCAGCAGCAGCAGCAGCAGCAGTGCCGCTGCTAGTTCAGACCCAGCTTCTGCCAAGCTTTATGTGGAGCTGCCGCACGGTGCGATTGCCCAGCTCACAGCACCCGACGATGGCCTCTTGTTTCTCTGCGGCCAAGGCGCCCAGCACTGGCTCACTTCACCCACAGCCGCAGCAGCTCGAGGGCCATCAAAGAGGAGCAGCAGCAGCGCTCCACTGCGCGCCGTGCCTCACGCCCTAGTTTTACCATGGGCTGCTGAGACGACTGTGAGTGGCAGCGCTGGTGGTGATGAAGCATTCATGGAAGGCAAGAAGCAGGGCGCGTGGCGAGCGTGGCACGGGCGCATGTATTTGCCGCCCCCAGATGCGCTTGTACCCTCGGCAGCAGTTGGCAGTAGCAGCAGCCCACCCTTAGCGTTCGCTGACCTTCGAGCTCAGCAACAGCACCAGCAGCGAAATGCCGTTGCCGACGGCAGTCCTTCAACCAGCGCGAAGAACAGTGGCCTGTCTCTGGGCTGCGGCCTCGGCATTCAAAGCGAGAAACTCAACCAGCGCACTAGCAGCAGCAGTGCTACTGATGCGTCGTCGTCATCGTCGTCGAGGTCGATGTTTCGGTCAGCAGTGCTGGGCATGGTGCCGTTAGAACGCTCGCTCTCGTCTTCGTCGTCGTCTTCGTCGTCGTCGTCGTCTTCCGAAGGAGATGCGTCGGGTGACGACGACGGGTGCGGCGCAGGGAAAGTGCAGTGCTGGATGCAGTGCTACGACGCGACGGGCTTTGAGTGCGCGGTGGGCTCCGAAGTGCAGTGCGTGGAGACTGCCACCGGCGTGGTGGTGCCAGGCGACGAAACCTGCAAGCCCACCGCTGACTCGTGCCAGCTGGCCTGCGCCGCGGTGGCGCCCGACGATGACGGCATGAACATGGACGACAACGAGGGAGGCTTCTGCACCGGTGCGATGGATACACTAATGCACTCTCTTTTCAATCCTTCTTGAATCGTTGAAACGCATCTCACTTGAAAACATGTTGCCTTCTATTCTTGTGCCTTCTGTCTTTTGCAGGTATGCCGCTGGACATGTACATGACGGGATTTGCGTCGGTTACTTCTCAGAACGCGGGCTGCATTGCCCTCTTCTTTTCCGAATGGGCGCTGGACACGGTAATTGATTGCGCTTGCTCTCCCTTGCTTGTTATTTCTTTTCTCGTAAATGTAGGGCACGCGCAACGCTGCCATGCTACAGTTGCTGTCTGATTTTGTGACTTCTGATTTATTCTGAAAGTGCTATGCCTCTACTATTACGGTGCTTTTGTTCATCTTTTTGCCGATTATCTTTTCTTTTTTTTGAAATCTTCGAACCCCTTTTCCAGGCCGCCAAATTCACCATTGCGTGCATCGGCTTGTTTTTGGCTGCCTTTGCTTCGGAGTGGGTGGGTTACCGCCGCCGCTTGGTGTTTAGGGCAGACAGCAGCTGGCCGCAGGGGCGGCGGTTTTGGATGGTGCTGCTGTACGCAGTGCAAGTAACCTCCGGCTACTTCTTGATGCTTGCCGCCATGACCTACCAGGTAAACAGCAAGAGGTTGCGAATACGTAGCCGGAAGAGTGTTTTAGGGGTTCAGCACGGCTTGAACCTTTTCGCCTCTCTTCCTAATCGTGTACATGTGCCTCTGTTGTGTAATTGTTTTCTTCCTCGCTTTTTTTTTTTCATCGCCCTATAGGTGGAGCTTTTCTTGTCGGTGGTGCTTGGCCTCACGCTGGGCCACGCCGTTTACAGCTTGGACGAATTGCCCACCGCCAGCACGGACCCTTGCTGCGCGGGGCAGCGCGACGTGGCCCACAGCGTGGACCCAACGGCCGTTGTCACCAAAGGTGGCTCCTCCCGGACCGCAGCGTATTTGCCCCTCGGAGAAGATTTGGCGCAAGCCGACCGCCGCTACCAGAACCCGCCGCCGCTTGGGCCCTCGGAAGAGCAGCAGTCTCTCAGCGGTGGCTTCCCGACTCCACTGCCCTCGAATGCAGCTGCTGGTTCCTCGTCTGGGAACAAGCGTTACCCGAGCACCCCTGCAGTAGCAGTAGCCTCAGCTCCTCCAGGCGCGTCAGCAGAAGCCCTGCCAGTGGAAGTAACGCTCGCGATACAAGGGATGACTTGCAACTCGTGCGTTGCCGCTGTCACCAACGCTTTGCGGAAAGTGCCCGGCGTAGTTGCTGCTGAAGTTGCCCTCCACCCGCGGGGCTTAGCGTGGGTGACTGCCTCAGCAGGAGGAGGAGCAGGCGAAGGGCGATTTAACGCGGAGAAAGGGGGCTGCGCTGCGGTGGTAGGCAGTCTTGTTGACGCAGTGACCGCTTGCGGCTTCAGCGCGCAGCCCGAAGGTGTAAAAGACGCGCCAGCCGGAGCGCGGCTCCTGTAAATATAAGTTAACCCTCTTCTGAATGGTCGTTTGATGCATCGCTATCGGTTTGAACGTGAGCTAGGGCGAGTACGAAGGAACTACCGTAGATAGGCGAGGGGCGCGTCATCAAAAGCATCTGAGCGGCTGGGAGCTTAGAGCCTTGCCGTAATGCGGCTGTTTTACGGCTTTGTAGCCAGCTACCAGTAATGTTATTCCAAATGCTTCCGTGAACCCATTATGATCCAGAGTAAACTAAATTTGGACGTTGCTATTGCTATCCTTCACATTTACTCGCGCAGTATTACTAGGGGGAATTGGAATTCAAAAGAAATATCTTAGAATTTAAAATAGCCTTCTGAGCCCGGATTTTGGTGGAATTTACTTTTGAGACCGGATTTGGGCTTTCTGATGCACCCTTAAAGTGTATCATGACTTCTTAAAACTTCATTTTCTCGTTGAATTTTTTTTTTTTTCATTTTTTTTTTTAGTGGACATGCCACCACGGGGAGGTGCCCGATGCAGACAAAAAGTGACTATTTTCAGTCATAACTCAATCCCATTCAGACATTTTTCGCTGTTTCTTTTACGACTGGGTAACTCTTCGCCTAATAAGCTGCACTGAGGGATGCCGTATCCATTTTTTCGAGGTAAACGCGAGGAATAGTGTGAAAAATATGACTTTTTGGACTAAATTCCAGTTTGATTCGGTCTCGAGGTACAGTAAGGGCCAGGTTCTCGGCCCCATCGTGTCCACCTGCCCAAGTAATTACATCAGTGGATAGGTATAAAGGTATGTTACCTGAAAATAGCCGAAATTTGTACACTGAGGCAGTTCATTGGAGAATCAAAGATGATTATGTTCGAACTGGGGCCACCTCTGACCTGAGCAAAAACGGGCATTTTTTAACGTAGAAAAGGAGCAAAATACAGTGAGTTGAACCGACTAGGCAAAATTTTGGACCACAATCCCTATATATGCGTTTTAAATGGCACCTGACAACTGCTCAGATCTATTCCGCCTCACTAGCGCTAATACGTAGGTATCTACGGCTTTTAAATTACTGAAACGTGCCTGAATATTTTCGGTCTCGAGCTACAGTAAGGGCCAGGTTCTCGGCCCCATCGTGTCCACCTGCCCAAGTAAATACATCAGTGGATAGGTAACGGTATCTTACCTGAAAATAGTCGAAATTTGTACACTGAGGCAGTTCATTGGAGAACCGAAGACGATTATGTTCGAACTGGGGCCACCTCTGACCTGGGCAGAAACGGGCACCTCGTTTACGCAGGCGGGTGATTTGAACAACAAAATGCAATTATTTATCAAAGTTTTGACTGCGAGTGTCTTTGTATATATATTATCAAGAAGAGACGGGAGTGTCTTGGGAGCATGCGGCATCATAAGTAAATTTTACGTGACGGTAAGGGCTATGATATTTCCTACCAGATTGCGATGCTTTTCGGCTATGAACTCCGGTGGCAAGCCTAAATTCCACGTAAATTCACCGATTTGGGTTGCGCCTTCGCCTCATTACTTGCTAGCATACCTAAAAAGGCAACTCTTGGCGTTGGCGCATCTTACTCAGGGCAGATTACTCAATTAGTGCCGTCTCGGTGGGAGCTTCGAGGCTGCCAGCCCGCGACCATTCTCATCTATTTCAACACTAACCGTGAATCGAGCGCACGGTGCCCCCGCCCCCATCCCTCTGTAACACCTAAGAAGTCTTATTACACACAAATACAAGAGATTAGCAGTAAACAGATGCTGAAAATTGCATTCCGTGTACGTAATTGTGCCTCTGGATGTCGAAGGCATGCACAAGGAGAGGGGTGAAGCGAAGGACTGTTGCACCCCTCGATCAGGGAATACACCAATGATCTCATCGCCAGGGTTGTGTAACGAGACTATGTGATAAATGATAATCGAACAAGCATGCGATCAAGCGCGGCTAGGCCGCTGCCTCGTGATTTGGGCTCTCTATACACCCTCGATGACTCTGCACAAAGAGGAAATATACGAAGATTGCACCAGGAAGTGGACTCAAAGTCACGTTCTGCGAGAAACAAATACGCAAAATGAGAAAGATGATAGGCCTGATTTGAAAAGAGGCAAAACCTGCTCAAACACCGCGTAATTACGACTGGCAGCGTGATAAGTTGTGCGAACGTAGCTTCCAGGCCAACGCCAATGACGGTACATACCTGAGGAGTAGCACCTAAAGATGAAGAGCACGCATCTCCATACTAGTGAACATTTTGTAAATCGTATCAATTTACTTCATAAAATCCACCCGGTAACTAGTTAGCAAGACACCGGAGAGCTACAGGACCGGAGATAGCGTCGTGGACAATACAAATATTCTATCGTTTTAAACGGCTACTGATATTGGCGTGATTGATCATCAAGACTCTAGGTAGCATCTCTCCACCGGGCATTTGAGATATTCCCGTTCGATTGAAGCAATTTGTTTAGGCCGAGCACGCGCCCTTATTACCCGTCTAGGCAACTGCGCGCACCCTTCTAACGAGCTAATTTTGAGTCAAGTCAACTCACGTTCGACGATTTGGCCAGAAAGTGGACATTCATTAAAGGACTGGGTGTGCGATTTCGGAACCTGTTCTGGTCGTAAATCGTGAAATTAGCTCACCATGCAGCTTCCGACGGCGATATACCTTATTGAATAGATCAAGCCTTGTGAGCAATATTAGTGGACAGCGCGCACATAGATGGAATCATTATATCCAACTTAACATTTGAGCGGATGAAAATTGTACTCACGCCTGCGAATTTGTTGCACCCTCTACAGATTCTTCCACCGTCTTTCAGCACGATTGTAATTGTCGCGCGCCGGGAATTCTCCAGAAGGACCCTATGTAGGCCATCCTACACCTAAAATATATGCAAAGGTTCATAACGTGAGGAATACTATAGGTCCGAGTTGCAGGATGGCCTACATAGGGTCCTTTGAGGGACGTCGTTAAAGTCGACGCGTCTTTAGTGTGTTCTTATCGCACTCATCGCGTCAAAAATGGAGTAGAAGTCGACACCAGTCTCAAATCTGATTGACTTTTTGTACACTGGAAGGGATTATAAGTGTAGGTGTAAGAAAGCCTCGTTTTTAGTGAGGGGTGGCTCGTGCGAAAAGTTGCACGGTATCCTTTGTGCTGGCGCCGTCTTTTTGTACCTCCGGTGCATCAATGCGCATAAACGCGAGCTCTATTTACCCATGAGGGCATACTGAGGAGAAAAATAACTCCACTTATAGCTCCATTATGAGTCATGTTTGAAACTTATGCCTAGTGCTCAATTCGGGGGATTATAATGCTCTAGTTATCCATAAATACAGCACATCCAGACAGCAACGAGCTACTAGCTGATTACTGGCCGCCTCCGCCTCCACCCCGCGCTCCCGCGCCAGCTCCAGGATCGCCGCCGCTCCTCTTTGAGCTCTCACGGGAGTACCAATCAGGGACTGAGGTAAACGAGCGCGCAGTGTGGTGAAGGGTATACGCTTTGTGGCGGGCCTCGGGGTTGCGCATCTGCCGTACCATCTTACGGCAGAGCGAGTCCAACACGTGAAGCGCCTCGCAGCCGTCCTCCCCGAAGACGCCGCAGATGCCGTACTGGTCCACGAACCACGGCAAATGCGCCACGACGATGCGCCCTTTTGGGGTCAGGGGGCGGTTGTAGCTCGCATTCCATGCCACCCCAAAGGCCGCGCACGCCCCCTTGAGCTCCGTTTTTTCGTCCTCGCTCAGCAGCCCGTCTGCGCCGCTGCCCGTGATCCGCCGCGTGCCGTTGCTCACGAGCGCAAGCGGTGCGGTGACGCAACTGTGGCGCTGCACAAAATCTGCAGCTTCCACGTCGCCGTGTATTGCCTTGAATTTGTCGCTCATATATGCCAATATGGCGGCGTAATTTTTCAACTAATTGCGACAGTCCGGACCGGCCAACTATTAGAAAAGAGAGAGAGACGAGTGAGCCGCCTTTGATTGGTGCGATTCTTAAGGCAAACTTATTCTTACTGCTTCGTTCCAGTAGCGCTGCACGCTGATGCCGAATTTGTTGAACGCTCACGCGCGGCCACAGGGCACCTGCATCCACGTCGTGCCAATGCCGCGCCCAGGATGCACTTCAAAATACCGTATTCCAAGGTCGGGGTTGGTGGCCCATAGCTTCTAAAATATTAAGCACTTGCTTCACCAGCTTCGCCTCGGTGTGCGTCACATGGTTCCGCTTCAAGATTTCAGTGACGTTGGGCA
>Ga0307978_1001649_pt1 | contig 16378 bp, 14 predicted proteins | sample OrgLakmetage1056_FD_203151 | JGI IMG/M metagenome (GOLD analysis project Ga0307978, IMG submission 203151) | Saline water microbial communities from Organic Lake, Antarctica - #1056 | ecosystem: Environmental > Aquatic > Non-marine Saline and Alkaline > Saline | place: Antarctica: Organic Lake...
GGCTGGCGCTGAAGTCGAAGATCATGGTGATCACCGGCGGTCCCGGTGTGGGCAAGACGACGATCGTCAATTCCATCTTGCGCATCCTTGCGGCCAAGCATGTGAAACTCCTGCTCTGCGCGCCCACAGGCCGGGCGGCCAAGCGGATGTTCGAGGCCACAGGTATGGAGGCCAAGACCATCCACCGGCTGCTGGAATTCGACCCGAAGGCGTTCGGCTTCAAGCGCAATGTCGACAATCCCCTCGACTGCGATCTGCTGGTCGTTGACGAAAGTTCGATGGTCGATGTGCTTCTGATGCAGTCACTGATGAAGGCCGTGCCTAGCGCGGCGGCGCTGCTGATCGTGGGGGATATAGATCAGCTGCCCTCGGTCGGTCCAGGTCAGGTTCTGGCCGACATCATCGGCTCGGGCGCCGTGCCGGTCGTTCGGCTGACCGAGGTGTTCCGCCAGGCGGCACAGAGCAAGATCATCACGACCGCGCATGCGATCAACGCGGGCCGCATGCCGGATCTCACACCGCCGGAGGGCGAGACGGATTTCTACTTCGTGCCGGCCGCCGATCCGGAACAGGCCGTGCCGCGGATCGTTGAGCTGGTCTCCAGGCGCATCCCACGCCGCTTCGGCTTCGATCCGATCAGGGACATCCAGGTCCTTTGTCCCATGAACCGCGGCGGCGTCGGCGCGCGATCGCTCAACATCGAGCTGCAGGCAGCGCTGAACCCGGCAGGCGAGAAACGCGTCGAGCGGTTCGGGTGGACCTTCGCCCCGGGCGACAAGGTCATGCAGATCGAGAACGACTACGACAAGGACGTCTATAACGGCGATATCGGCATGATCGAGGATGTCGATCTGGACGAGGGCGAGGTGGCGGTGGATTTCGATGGGCGGAAAGTGACCTTCGTGTTCGGCGAACTCGATACGCTGGTGCCCGCCTACGCTGCCACAATCCACAAAAGCCAGGGCTCCGAATACCCCGCAGTCGTCATCCCGGTCATGACCCAGCACTACGCCATGCTGCAGCGCAACCTGATCTATACCGGCGTCACTCGCGGCAAGAAACTCGTCGTTCTTGTCGGCCAGAAGAAGGCGGTCGCGATCGCCGTGAAAAATGTCTCAGGGCGCAAACGGTGGTCAAAGCTGGGCGAGTGGCTCGGCTCGGCAGGAGTGTCGGGCAGCACAACGCGCGAGGTGCGTTGACATCGCCTGTTCGTAGACGTGAAGGGCGTGAACTGCCGTTCCCCCGTCTGACTCGAATGGAAGTGATGCGCAGGAAGCGCAATCTGCAAAGCGAGTTGACGAGCCATGGACCATCGACGTGCTCGGCCCAAAGCGGACCCTCGGGCAAAGTGCAGCGAAGGTTCAATGCCTGCTGGCTACCGGACGGGCACAGCCGGCTGTTTACTTCTGAGCGGGTCATAAACGAGGATAGCGTATGTGGGTATACGCTCGAGCTTTGCGCTGCAGCAGGTGAGCTAATCAAGAGCGCTACCGCTCGATCACCTGCGATAAGACGCAAGGCCGGATGGCTGGGCGCATGGCGCCAATGCAGACCCCCACCGTCCGCCCCTGATCGGCGCAGGCGGGCGCTCAGGCCGCCCGGTCGCGCGGCACGTTGCGCAGATGGCTGCCGACAACACCGCCGGGCAAAGCCGCGATCCGGTCGGCCACGGCGAGCAGTTTCGCCATGTCGATCCCGGTCTCGAGCCCGCCCTCGTTGAAGGCGAAGACGAGATCTTCGGTCGCGGTGTTGCCCGTGGCGCCCGGCGCGAAGGGGCAGCCGCCGAGGCCCGCCGCGGCGGTGTCGAAGTTGTCACAACCCGCCTCCCAGGCGGCGAGCGCATTGGCCACGCCCATGCCGAACGTATCATGTCCATGAAAGCCCCAGCTGTTCCGCGCGGTTCCCGGCAGCGCCATTGCCGCATCGAAGCGGGCGCGAACCACGAAGGGATTGGCCCGCCCAGTCGTGTCGCAGAGCGCGATTTCGGCCTCAGGCGCGATCTCGGCGGAGCGGGTGACCGCGGCCAGCACCTGATCGAGCGGCACGGTGCCGTCGAACGGGCAGTCGAAGGCCGTCGCCACATCGACGCGCAGCATCACGTCCGCTGGCAGCGCGGCGGCGACATTGGCCAGCCCGTCGAGCGATTGCGCCACGCTTTGCCGCACGTTGTTCTGATTGTGCGTCTCCGAGACGGAGAAGACGTAGCAGACCTCCTTGATGCCCGCCGCGACCGCGTTCTCGGCGCCGCGCACATTCGGCACCAGCGCGCAAAGCCGGGCGGGCAGATCGCGCACGGCGGCGGTGATCTCGGCCATGTCGGCCATTTGCGGGATCGCCTTGGGCGAGACGAATGAGCCGATCTCGACCCGCGGGCAACCCGCATCGACAAGGTCGCGGATGATGGCGATCTTCTGATCGGTCGGCAACGGCTCGGCGATGGACTGAAAGCCGTCGCGCGGCGCCACTTCACAGATGATGGGCTGACGGGTCATGGTCTGGCCTTTCCTGGTGTTACTCGGCTTCGGCGCGATCGCGCATCCAGTTGATGACGCCGCCCGCCATCAGGATGCCGAGTTGGCGCGCGCTCAGATCGTGGTGCAACGTAACAGTCCGTCCGTCGATCTCGGCCTGCACCTCGGCGCCTTCGGACAATTGCCCATGCAGATCGTCGATGCGGATTGATGCGCCCGTTTCGATACGGGCGCCGTCGGCGGGATCGGCGAAGGTCAGCGGCACGACACCGAAGCTGACGAGGTTCTGCCAATGGATGCGTGCGAAGCTTTCGGCGATGACGAGCCGCAGCCCCATGATGGCAGGCACGAGCGCCGCGTTCTCGCGGCTCGATCCCTGGCCGTAATTCCGCCCGCCGATGATCGCGTGACCGTCCTTTGCGGCGGCGGCGTTGTCCGGATAGGCGGCATCCACCCGCTCGAATGCGAAGCGGCGCGTCGCGAAGACGTTCGACCAATAGGGCAGTGCGTGCCCGGCCGGAATGATGTCGTCCGTCGAGATGTCGTCGCCGACGCTCAGAATCACCGGCAGGGCGAGCCTGTCCGCCAAGGGATAGAGCGGGGGCAGTTTCGGCGTGTTGTCCGTGGTCCACAGGGTGGGCCGGTTCGCGGTGTCCTCTAGCGGGCCATGCGCGAAGCCTGCATCGGGCATCGGCATCTCCGCCGGCTCTTCGATGCGCGGATAGGCCATATCAAGGCTGCGCGGATCGGTGATCCTGCCGCTGAGGGCCGAGGCGGCGGCGGTCTCGGGCGAGCAGAGGAAGACCGCGTCCTCGCGGGTGCCCGAGCGGCCCGGAAAATTCCGCGTGACCGTGCGCAGCGAGTTGCGCCCGATTGCGGGCGCCTGGCCCATGCCGATACAGCCATTGCAGCCCGCCTGGTGCAGCCGCCCGCCCGCCTGGATCAGCGGGCCGAGTTTCTTCTCTGCGATCAGCGTCTCCAGCACCTGCCGTGAGGATGGGTTGATATCGAGCGAGACATCCTCGGCGATCCGCTGGCCCGCAACGATATCGGCCACTACGGCGAAATCACGGTATCCGGGATTGGCCGACGAGCCGATATAGCTTTGCCAGCAGGGCTCTCCGGCGATCTCGGCCACGGGCACGACATTGCCCGGCGAAGAGGGCTTTGCGATCATCGGCTCCAGCGTCGACAGGTCGATCGCGTCGTGCAGGTCGTAATCACAGCCTTCATCGGCAGCGAGCGGGGTGAAGGCGTCCTCGCGGCCGCGCGCTGCCAGAAATCGGCGCACCGCCTCGTCCGAGGGGAAGATGGTCGTGGTTGCACCCATTTCGGTGCCCATATTGGCGATGACGTGGCGATCCATCGCCGAGAGCCCCGCAAGGCCGGGCCCGTAGAATTCCAGGATACAGTTCTTCGCCCCGGCGACGCCATAACGACGCAAGAGGTCGAGTATCACGTCCTTGGCCGAGACCCAATCGGGCAGTGTGCCCGTGACCTTGACCCCCATAATCTTCGGCATCGGGATGAACAGCGGCTCCCCGGCCATGGCCAGCGCGACCTCGATCCCGCCCGCGCCGATGGCCAGCATGCCGAGCGATCCCGCGGCGGTGGTGTGGCTGTCCGAGCCGACAAGGCTTTGGCCGGGCACGCCGAAACGCTCCATGTGGACGGGGTGGGAGATGCCGTTGCCGGGGCCGGAATATGTAATCCCGAACCGCGCGCAGGCGGATTTCAGGAACAGGTGGCTGTCGGCGTTCAGGTGGTCCGATTGCACAAGGCCATGGTCGATATATTGCACTGATGGATGCGTCTTGACCTGGGTGACGCCCATCGCCTCCAGCTCCAGCATAACCAGCGTGCCGAGCACGTCCTGCAGAAGCGCCTGGTCCATCTTCAGCGCGATCTCCGCGCCGGGAGTCATCTCGCCGGACAGGCGTTTGGATGCGATCAGTTTGCGCGCCAGGTTATCAGACATTCTGCAGATCCTCGCGCTCCTTCTGGTCACGACCCGTGATGGCGTCGAGAATGTTCAGCAGGAAGCGGATTGTCAGCATGCCGAAGCCAAGCGGGATCATCGCGTAAGGGTAGACCATGGGCGTGCCGAAGCTCGACGAGACGCGCTCGCCGTATTCCCAGGCCTGATATGCCATCAGGAAGCCGCGCCAGGCCATGATGCCCGAGAAGATCGCGCCGAACAGCCCGATGATCATGCGGTTCACGCGCTGGCCGCCACGCCCCATCATGTCGGAAAAGAAGGAGATGCGGATATGGCTGTCGGTGCGCTGCACGTCGGCGGCGGTCATGATCGCGACATAGATGATCAGGAAAGTGTTGATCTCGAGCGACCAGGAGGTTGGCGCGGTGAACAGATAGCGCATGATCGCGTCATAGCAGATCGTCGCGACCATGAAAGCCAGCACGAACTTGCCGCCCGCGAGCGTGACCTTCTCGATGCCGTCGATAATCCGTCTCATGTCGCGCCCCCAGTTCGTTTCTGTGTGTTTCCGTGTCTGTGGTCGTCATCGGATGCGGTGCGCGCGCACGTAACCGCCGCGCGCACCGCGATTCCCGGATCAGGCGGTCTCGCCCATGGCCAGCGCGATGGCGCGCTCGCCAACCTCGCGGCCGACTTCCTCGATCCACGCCTCATGCACCGATTGCGAGGCCTCCTGCAGGGTCGCGAGATCTTCTTCGGAGGGCTCGATGACCTCAAGGCCCGCCTCTTCGATGATCGGCCAGTATTCGTCCTGATAGATCACGTCGTTGGAATAGGCCGCGCCGTTCTCCTCGAACCAGGCACCCGCTTCCTCGAAGGCGGCTTTCTCGGCATCTTCCATTCGCTCCCAACGCTGTGTGGTGGTGAAAAGGCCGATGCCATAGGCGGTCAGCGGCAGCTTGTAGACCACGTCGAGCTGCTCCTGCAGCGACCGGCCGATGATGGTCGATATATTGGCGACCGCCGCGTCGACCGTGCCACGCTGGAGCGCGAGATAGAGTTCCGAGGACGGGATGCGCACCGCTCCGGCGCCGAAGCCCTCGATCAGCTGGGTGGCCTCGAAGCTGACGACGCGCACCTTCTTGCCGTCCACATCGGCGATCGATCTGATCGGTCCGCTTTCCGTCGACCAGATGTATTCGGGCTCCAAGATATTGCCCATCATCGAGATCATGTAGAGGTCTTCCTCGGCCAATTGCTCGTTCACCAGCTCGAACAGGGGAGAGCCTTTGGCGATACGGCCCGGATTGGCATAGAGTTCCTCGACCACGCCCGGCAGGCCGGTGATGCCGAGGATCGGGATCGAGCGCGTCACGTAGGACGTGGTGTGGAACATAAAGTCGATCGTGCCCGCCCGCAGCGCGGGCAGCTGCTCGTCCGCCTTCAGAAGCTTGCCGCTGTCATAATAGTCGACATTGACCGCGTCCGAGGCGTTCAGCCGCTCCACGAAGCCTGCGGAGCCGTAGGACAGCGCCTTGTAGCTCGGCGGCAGGTAGCTCACGCCGGTCATCACGGTCTGGGCTGCGGCGGGGTTTGCAAACCCGCCGAGGCCCAGGGCCGTGCCGCCCATGAGCGCTGCCGAACTGGTCAGGAATGTGCGTCTCGATTGTGTCATTTCTTTCTCCTCCTCTGGATAAACGACTGGTGGTTACAGAAGTCCCGGCAGCCATAGGCTGATTTCCGGGAACAGAACGAAGATCATCAGCATCAGGAACTGGACGGCCACGAAGGGCACAACCGAGCGGATGATCTCTTCGACCTCGAGCTGGGGACAGACCCCTTTCAAGGCATATAGATTAAGGCCGACAGGCGGTGTGACGACGGCGATCTCGAGGTTCATCACCAGAACGATGCCGAACCACAGCGGATCATAGCCGAGCGTCGTGACAAGCGGCAACAGGATCGGCGTGGTCACCACAATGAGAGAGACGGCGTCAACCAGCATGCCCAGAAGCACCAGCGCGATCATGATCAGCGTCAGGATCGCCCAGGCAGGCAGCTCCGTAGCCGTCAGCGCCGCCGAGACATTTTCGGGCACGCGGACGAGGTTCAGGTAATCGCCGAAGATCTTGGCCGAGCCGATGATCAGCATGATGGCGCCCGACACCTTGATCGAGCTCGAGAAGATGTCGAGCGTCTTCTTCCAGTCGAGGCAGCGGAAGATGAAGGCCGCGATGAACAATGCGCCCGCCGCGCCGAAAGCTGCCGCCTCCGACGGTGTGGCAATGCCGGTATAGATCGCGCCCAGCACGATGATGACCAGCAGCATCGCATGCCAGATGCCGCCGAGCGCGCGGATTTTCTCTCCGGCCGAGGGCTTCGGGCCCTCGAGGGCCGGGGCTTCCTCGGGGTTTCGCAGAACTCGCAAATAGATGTAGATCGACAGCGCCAAGGCGAGGGCGAAACCGGGTAGGATGCCGCCAATAAAGAGCGCGCCAACCGAGACGCCCGATACGGCACCGTAGATGATGAAGGGCACCGAGGGCGGAATCAGCATCGCCAGCGCGCCGGACGAGGCGACCGAGCCCGCTGCCAGCTTGCGCGAATAGCCGCGATCGAGCATCTGCGGCACCGCGATGGAGCCAACCGCCGCCACGCCCGCGATCGAGACGCCCGAGACTGCACCGAAGATCGCCGAGGCGCCAACGGTCGCGATTGCGAGCCCACCGCGCAGCCATTGCAGCCAGAGAGAGGCCGCATGGAACAGGTTCTTGCCCACTGGAGTAGCGCCCAGCACGTTGCCCATCAAGATGAACAGGGGCAGGGCGATCAGCTCAAAGCTGTTGAGCTGGCCGAAAAACGAGGTCGGGGCGAAGAAGAACGCGATCGGACCCCGCGCCATCCAGAGCCCCAGAAGGCCCGACGCCCCGAGTGCCAGAAAGATCGGCGCTCCGGCACCGATGAGGCCCAACAAGGCCACAACAACGAGAATCGGTTCGATCATGGGGTCCGTCCCCACGTGGTGTCGCGCATGATGTCTCCTATCTCAGGGCAGCTCCCTCACGGGTCCGGCCGCAGACTGTGCTTAGATGATTCCCTGCTCGCGCAGCTGGGCGATCCGCTCGGCGTCGTAATTCAGTGTCGATGACAGCACATCGTCGGTATCCGCGCCAAGCGCGGGCCCGAGGCTGCGCACCTGTCCGGGACTGTCCGACAGGCGCGGAAAGACGTTCTGCATGGCGAGGCTGCCGCGCTTGGGGTCGGGCAAGCGCACCACGCTTTCGCGCGCAGCGAAATGCGGATCGTCCAGCATGTCGGCGGCGGTATAGGCGAGCCCGACCGGGACGCCCGCCTCGGACAGCCGGTCGACGATTTCCTGTGCAGGCACGGTCCGGGTCCAGTCTCCGACACGAGCGTCCAGCTCTTCCTGATTGCGCCCGCGGGCCTGATGGTCCGCGTAGCGCTCGTCGGTGGCCAGCTCGGGCGCGCCCATCGCCTCGCAGAGGCGGGCGAAGACCGTGTCCTGATTGGCGCCGATGATGACCTCCTTGCCGTCGGCGGTCGGATAGGCGTTCGAGGGCGCGATCCCGGGCAGCGCGGAGCCGAAGCGCTCACGGATATGCCCGCCCGCATCGTATTCGGCGACCAGCGCCTCGGTCAGGCTCAGCACCGCCTCGTAGATGGCGCTGTCCACCACCTGACCTTTTCCGGTCCTATTACGATGCTGGAGCGCCAGGAGGATCCCCATCGCGGCGTTGAACCCCGCCATCGTGTCGCCGAGGCTCAGGCCCACCCGCACCGGCGGGCGATCGGGATAGCCCGAGATGTAGCGCATGCCGCCGGCAGCCTCGCAGACCGAGGCAAAGCCTGCGCGCGACGAATAGGGCCCGTTCTGGCCATAGCCCGAAACTCGCGCCATGATCAGACCCGGATTGATCTCGGACAGCCTGTCGTAGCCGAGCCCCCATCGTTCCATCGTGCCGGGGCGGAAGTTCTCGATAAGCACGTCGGCTTCGCGCACCAGATCGCGGAGCACGGTCTGGCCTTCCTCGGTGCGTAGATCCAGAGTTACAGAGCGTTTGCCACGGGCGATGACCGACCACCAGACTGGATCGCCATCCTTGTCGAGGCGGCCCCATTGCCGAATCGCGTCGCCCTTGCCCGGGGGCTCGACCTTGATCACCTCCGCTCCAAAATCGGCCATGACCTGGCCGCAGAACGGCCCGGCAATCAATTGTCCGAGCTCAATGACCTTGATCCCGTCCAAGGGCCCCATGGCTATCCTCCTCCTCACCCTACATCTCTAACTTACGGCCAGATGCCTGGTCAACGATTTCAATTTACACTTATTTTTGTGCAAAAGTGGCAGATTATGTTACATCGTGAATTAAAATCGGCATGATCTGCCCCATGTTTAGCGCGAGTTCTGCGGTGGGTCGGAGGCAAGCCAAAGTGAGTCGTGCGATACAGTCAAATTTCTTGAAAGGTCAGTTGGCTTGAAGCGAGCCGCGGCTGTCCGCGTGTCACGACCGTGGCGATGATAAGCTGATGCCCGCCGCTTCATGACGTCGCAGCGAGCGGCCACTTTCCACCCTTCGTGTCGAAAGCTCACCGTCATGCTGCGCCCTGCACGACCGGCAGCAATGGGGCTGTGACCCGCCGACTGCGCCTGCAGCATCTGCAGCTTGACCGGTTGTCCGGTGAGGGCACCCGCGTTGATCTCAAAATGGGCGGTCGCGACAAGATTGGGACACAAATTCTGACTGATCAGATCACCTCGCCTGCTGTCATCTGACGACCGGCAGATCCGCCATCCTCGTCGTGTATCTCGGACTGCGATGGTCCGCGCGCAATTGCCAGGACCGCTCCATGCCCTCGCTTGCCAAGACCATCGCCTTCTTGCCGAACCGGCCGTTCACCGCATCAAGCGCCACCATCAGATCGGATGATCTGCGCGGCGCATCGAACAGCGTCCAGGGGCGATCCTCTATCGGCAACAGATCATCCAGCAGGACGCCCGCCTTGGTGAAAGCGTAGCCGGAGGCCCCCGATTTCGGCCATGCGGCCAGAGCACACCGTCGCGCCGCCGCGACCAGATCGAGCGTATCCGAGGACATCGGTGCAAGCCGGGTTGTCCGCGATCCGGCATATTGCGGTCTGTCGGGGCGGTGCCGGTTGGTGTGGAAGAACACGGTCAACGTGCCAGCCACGAGCCCATGCCGGCGCAGCTTCTCGGCCGCCCGGGTCGCATGGGCGGTGATCGCCTGAAACAGCGTGTCGAAATCCTTCATCGGTGTCCCGGCCGATCGCGTCACCGCCATACCCTTGCGCGGGGGCTCCACGTCATCGAAGGCAATGCACGGCTCGCCCTGCAGCTCCAGAACGGTGCGTTCCAGAACCACCGTGCCCATGGCCCGCGCCTGGCGTAGCGGCATGGCTCGCAACTGGGCCGCGGTGCCGATGCCGACAGCCCGCAGCTTGGCTTCGGTCCTGCGCCCGATCCCCCAGATATCGCCGACCGGGATATACGGAAGGAGCCAGTCGGCCAGCCCCGACTCCATCATATCGAGCACGCCGGCGAAGATCGGGTTCTTCTTCGCAATGTCGTTGGCGCATTTCGCCAGGGTCTTCGTCGGCGCAATCCCAACGCGCACCGGAACCCCGACCCGGCGCAGCACATCGCGCCGCATCACCCGTGCATGGGCATCGCGGTCTTTGAGGCCGCCGAAATCGAGGAAGCACTCGTCGATCGAGTAGATCTCGACGTTCGGCGTGTAGTCCTCGTAGACCGCGACCACGCGCCGACTGATATCCCCGTAAAGCGTGTAATTCGAGGAAAACACCCGGACCCCGTGCGCGTCGACCTTATCGCGGATCAGATGCAGCGGCTCGCCCATCTTTATGCCAAGGGCCTTGGCCTCGTCACTGCGGGCCACCGCGCAGCCATCATTGTTCGACAGCACGATCACCGGCACACCCTTCAGGCTCGGATCGAAAATCCGTTCGGCGCTGACATAGAAATTTGCACTGTCGCTGATAGCGATCGGCCGCGTCACGCCAGATCATACCGCCGCACGACCCCGGCAATGACGCCCCAGATCTCGCTGTCCTCGGTCAGCTCAATATCGGGGAAGTCCTCGCGACTGTTGGCCGTGGCGAGGTAAAATCTGCCCTCCCGCTTGCGCAGGATCTTGGCGGTCACCGCCCCCTCGACCACAGCAAGAACTGCACGCCCCAGGCGCCGCTTGCCGGCCCGGTCAACGGCAATGATGTCTCCGTCCCGGATCCCGACATCCCAGAGACAGTCACCCTCCACACGCCACCAGAAGGTCGAGGCGGGGTGCCGCACGACCCAGGCGATCGGGTCGACCTCGTCCTCGAGGTCATCCCCCGCCGGCGAGGGAAAACCCGCGCTGGCCCGCGGCAGACGCAGCGGGACGATCCGTCCTTCCGTCAGGACAGGGGCTTTCACCATGTGGACGGGCATCAGCGACTCACATTTGTTCATGAAACGTTCCCCCAAACATCTGCCATTCAGCCCAAGTCTGTCAAGCGGTCGCCGCCCTGTCTCAAGGCCCTGCGGACGTCCGGAAATATTCCGGCGCTCTATACGCGGCGGAAGAAGACGGCAATTTTGACACCATCAGGCTGCCCGCCAACGCAGTGCTCAAGGAAAAGATCTCGCACCTGTTGACCCGGCCGGTTGGGCGCCCCTCCCAGACCAAGGTGAAGCGGTTCTACGCGGACTTCGCGTATCAGGCGAAGAGCTGGCACCAGCCGCGCCGTGTAGTCGCCAAGATCGAATGGCATCCGGGCAAGCTGTTCCCCCACGTAGGTTTCATCGTCACCAATACGCCGATGGACCGGCATTGGATGGGCGGTTCTACAACCAGCGCGACACGTCAGCACGGCACATCAAGGAGGGCAAGTATGCCTTCAGCTGGACCCGGCTGTCTTGCAAGCGGTTCCGCGACAACAAGGTCCGGCTGCACTTGCACGCACTGGCCTACAACCTTGCCATCTTCCTACACGGCATCAAGCTGCCCGGGGTCATGGCCGACTGATCGCTGGTCAGCTTCCAGCTCGAGCTCATCAAGATCGGCGCCCACGTCGTGCGCCACGTCCGCGGCATCACCTTCCAACCGGCCGAGGTGGCGGTCCCCGGCCGCATGGTCCGAGCCATCCTGGCGGCGATCCACCGATTTCGAGTGCCGCCGTTATATGCGTGACCGCGATCCCGGTTGAAACCGCACGAAAACGGCTCGGAAATGTCTGGCCGCCACGCTGAAAACGGTCGCCTCTGGGCCGATGACATACGGGTTGGCGACCCGGACTGCCCGCGTTCGGGCGTCACGGAGCACGCAAGCGCCGCCCGGGGCGCAAAACACTTGATCCGATGGCAAATTCAGGCGAACCTGATGTCACACGACGGGCTACCTGGGAATGTCCGGTCAGATCATCGCGAAATCGTCGAATTGCCGCCGGTGAGTGTCACGCGTCCGGTCCTGTCGAGATCGTGGCGCGCCTTGCTTGTTAAGCTGGTCATTTTCGGATGCAAAGCGTTGCGTTTCGCTGTCTTCGTCGGGCCGGTCCGCTTGGTCTTCCATTTGCTCTCTCCGTTTACAAAGCAGGCTGGCCGGGAAGCGCCGACCGACGCTGCAACAAGGTTTACTCGCGGTACCCGCTGACACGGAGGGAACGCTCTGATCGCCCCGGAAGCTCGAAGAGCACCACCTTAACATCGTGGCACATTCCGAATATTCTGTCCAAGTTACTTAAAGTTAAAGTTAATTGCGCGAACAATGCCAATTAATTGCGTAATATTATATCCACTGACTGCCGGCCCGACCGCTTGCATAACTGTCCACGGCCCGGATCGCTGCCGCGCCGCTGCAAGCCCGCTGGCACCCCGTCGCGGTTCGAGACAATAAACCGCAAACGGTATGAAATACACTTTGATTGCAACAGTAAGCTTGAGGATCCGCTCTCCAAGTTGCTGGCTGTTGATCACGCGCCTGCCGTGAAGGACCAGAATTCGCCCTTCGTGCCGAGGGCTTGGGTCTAAATGCGCCTGAAACGAACGGCGAGAAAGAAGCTGAGAGGGGAATTTGCAAAGTTTGGCGCGTCTCCCGACAGCGGCCTTTCGTGTAGCATGCGGCGAAAGCCGGGTGAGAGCCCATAATGACCGATGCTGCGTTACGCTCAAATGACCGGTAAATTCCATCATCACTTGCCTCAGCGAAACGCAGAGAAGCACTTGCAATGCCTCCATTTTTAAGTTTGCCTTGTCTAATTGTTCCATTCCGGATGATCACATAGCCCCTCGTCGATCTGCACTTTTCATGGCACGATCTGTTCTAAACGAGGTTCGGGACGGGAGAACGACATGCTGATCAAACTTCACAGCCAATCCAAGACGACGCCGAAGGTTCGGTCGGCAATTCAGGCCAGTGATGAACTGGCCTGGGTGTTGGCCGATCGCCACGGGACGACTGAGCAGACCGTCTGGAAGTGGCGCAAGCGCGACAGCGTCGCGGATCGCAGCCACACGCCACATCGATTACAGACGATGCTGACGCCAGCCCAGGAGGCCGTCGCTGTGGCGCTGCGCAAGACGCTACTGGTCTCGCTCGACGATCTTCTGGCCGTTGTCCGAGAGTTCTTGAACCCGAATGTCTCACGCTCGGGTCTGGACCGATGCTTGCGTCGGCACGGTGTCGGCAACCTGCGTGACTTGAAGGCCAAGGCGCCCAAGCCCAAGCATAGCGCCTTCAAAGCCTATGAGCCCGGCTACATGCACGTTGACGTTAAATACCTACCGCAAATGGCTGATGAGAGCCGCCGTCGCTACCTCTTCGTGGCCATCGACCGGGCGACACGGTGGGTGTTCATCCGCATCTTCACGGCAAAGACGGCGGCCAATGCGCGGCGCTACCTGCGTGATCTGGAGCGCGCCTGCCCGATGCGCATCCGGACGATACTCACTGATAATGGAAAAGAGTTCACCGATCGCCTCTTCGGCTTGCGCAAACGTGCTGCGACTGGCGAGCATGAGTTCGACGCGCTATGCGCCGCGCTCGACATTGAGCACCGCCTGACGCTCCCGAAATCACCCCAGACCAACGGAATGGTCGAACGTTTCAACGGCCGCATCGAAGAGGTCTTGCAGAGCCATCATTTCCGATCCGGCGAGGAACTGGAAACCACGCTGCTTCGCTATGTCTGGCTTTACAACCAGCAGCTCCCGCAATCAGCCTTGGGCAGCAAGTCACCCTTGCAGGCGATGAAGGACTGGCACAAACTCAAGCCTGAGCTGTTCAAGAAACAGCCCTACCACCTTCCGGGATGTGACATCTAATGACAGGTTTGACGAACTTCATCTTGCATGTTGGAAGCGTCGCTGGCTTCTTTGCAATTTTTGACTCGTTAGCGACGCGAGAGCAGAGGGAGATTGTTTCAAGCTACATTTTCGGGTCGAGAGAAGTCACATTTCTGCACTTCGAATACACCTTGATTTCGTCTATCTTAAATGTATTCTTGAGAGAAGATGGGACCCTGAGTCTTAGACGCATCCTACCCTATTCTATGGCTGTATGTTTGCTTTCATTTCTATTTTTACTCATCGTTTTCAATCCGGAAGACAGCCTTTCGGAAGAATCACACTGGATAGTGCCGAGCATACTATTTGGGGTGCTTCTCTCACCGCTAGATTATCTAAGCTTTAGGATTACCAAAGCTCTGTTCATAGACCGCTTGTTCGATTTAAATTTACCGACAAGGTTTGTGATTGATTTTTCCTTTTCATCAGCGCCGGCGATTTTGTTGTTTTTTGTCTGCAAAACTGCAGTCGAAAACCATAGACACGAGTTGGGCGAAACACTAGGTGCTTTAGTTGTCATTATTGGTTTTGGGGCTGTCATTTCAGTTGTGCTTGTCGGGATTGTGCAAGTGCTTTCGATCCTTACTGGAGCAACTATGAGATTCTTAACCGAGTCATTAAATCTATTTGGCTTCATAGAACGCCACTCAAATATCCTTAACGTTCCATTCTTATTTATTGGCTTTTTGTTTGGTTTGGTCACATTTTTCTTCGCTTAGTGGGTGTTGTATGATCATCCACAGGCGAGAGCGGACATTGGAGCAGCTGCAGCGAATTTGCGCTTAGTCCCGATCTTTCCAGTTCGCGACCAGCGCGGCGAAGGTCAGCTATCGCAAATTCGCGTCTACGGCCGCGGGTCCGCTTCGGGCTGACTGCCGACGGGTGCAGTTATCTCAAAGGCGGTTTGGGGCCGATAATATCATGCTGCGGGGCAGAAGTTCGCCGCCGTCCTGCCCGCTGGCGGAAATGCCGGACAGAACTGCAGTCGGCTGTACAGGACCCGTGTTTGTGGCCTTCGTCGCCCTTGGGGCCTGCGAGCAACGGTCTCGCTGGCCAAGCCGTTCATTCCACGGCATGAGAGAGCATGGAGCCATGGATCATCCTGTCGATCGCTGCGGCGGCGTTTCAGACCTTGCGGTTCATGCTGCAGAAGCATCTCAGCATGGGCGCGCTCAGTGCGGGCGGCGCGACGCTCGCGCGGTTTGTCTACTCAATGCCGTTCATCATGATGCTCACGCTGGTCTATCTGGCCGTGAAAGGTGTGGCAGTGCCGGATCATGCTCCGATCTTCTGGGTCTATGCCGTGATCGGCGGGCTATCGCAGATCCTCGCAACATGGTGCGTCGTGGCGCTGTTCGCAGAGCGCAATTTTGCGGTCGGAATAACCCTGAAAAAAACCGAGGTCGTCCAGACAGCGCTCGTCGGGCTGTTGATCCTCGGCGACCGGATATCGGCGGTCGGGATGGGCGCGATCCTGCTGGGACTGGTGGGCGTGCTCGTGCTGTCCGAGACGCCCGGCTTGGAGGGGCGGGGATGGCGGCATCTGGGTGGCCGTGCCGTGAGGCTGGGGCTGGGCTCGGGAGTATTCTTCGCCGTGTCGGCAGTCGGCTATCGCGGTGCAACCCTCGCGATCGAGAGCGGCGACCCGCTGTTGCGCGCAGGCCTAGCGCTGGCGGTCGTGACCGTGATGCAGGCCGTTGCGCTGTCGCTCTGGCTGATGTGGCACGAACCGGGGCAGGTCGCGCGGGTGATCGCGGCGCGCCGCACCGCCGTCTGGATCGGCCTGACGGGCATGGCCGGAAGCCTGTGCTGGTTCACCGCCTTCACGCTGGAGAATGCGGCGATGGTCTTTGCCGTCGGTCAGGTGGAGGTGATCTTCTCGCTCTTCGCCTCGGTGTTGTTTTTCGGCGAGCGGATCAGCGTGCGGGAGGGCTGGGGCATCGCGCTGATCACAGTGTCCGTGATCGGTGTGATGGCCGTCCGCTGACGCCAGAGGGAACGCTTCATTTCGGCGACCGAGTGTTTCGGGGCATGCCCGCCGTCCAGGGGCTCGCTGCCATCACCCGTCCAAGCGGATATGACCCGAGGGGTGCCTTTCGGACAGAATAGGCCCAGACCGGTCAATCGCATGGAACTCACTGCTGTGAGCGAGGCGTTATCGTATACGGCGAGGCCTTCACGGCGTCGAGATGGCTCAGGGCCGACCTCACCTTGCGATGCCCATCGGCTGCAAGCGGAAGTACGGGACGCAACGGCTCAATCTCCTCTTCGCCAAGCAGGTTGGCCAGCGCATACATCACGCGGAAACTTCCGAACTCTCTGAAGGTGGCCCACAGAGGTTCGAAAGCCCGATCGATGCGAGCCGCCTCCTCGGCATTGCCAGTGGCTGCTGCACGGGCGAGCTGAAGTGCCGGGCCGGGTAAAAGCCCGGCCACAACGCTGAACCAAGCATCCGCTCCCGCCTGAAGGGCATCCTTTGCCCCCCAATCACCGCTGTACCCAATGGAGAAGCCTTGTGCCGTCATTGACCGCAGCCCGGCCAATTCACCCTTGAAATCACCGTTGACCGGCAACGGCATCTTCACGCCC